>Ga0208457_1001887_pt1 | contig 13074 bp, 12 predicted proteins | sample June2015DPH_10_1_FD_185513 | JGI IMG/M metagenome (GOLD analysis project Ga0208457, IMG submission 185513) | Peatland microbial communities from SPRUCE experiment site at the Marcell Experimental Forest, Minnesota, USA - June2015DPH_10_150... | ecosystem: Environmental > Terrestrial > Soil >... | reverse complement strand
GGGGGGGGTGGGGGCGGCAGCGAAGATGATCCCCGTGGGATAAATTGCTCGATGTGTAAAGCAAATTGCCAAACAAGATACGCTGTTTCACTGACGTTGTGCTTTGGGTTGATGTGTATTCAGCCCCTCAAGATTCGCTCGTGCGTGCAGACAGCGACACTTGGCTACAATAAGTGCATGTATGGTTGCCACGTCCCTTGTGGGGAGTGGGTACCGCCGTTACCGTGAGGAGGGTCCGATGCACTTCAAGAATCCCAAGTGGGGCCACAGAGTTATCCGCGCATTCGGAGCACTGAACATCCTGTTTGCTGCGGTGGGAGTTTATGCCGTAAGCGGAACGGCTGTGTCAGTCTTTGCACGCTTGCAGGATTCCGCCGACCAACCATACGTCCGGGAGGCGTATTACATTATGACCCTGGTCGACCTCGCTTGCCTCCTTGCGCTCACCGTAGGTGGCACGTATCTGTGGCGACTCAGTCGGCGAGGACTGGTGATCAGTAACGTTGTATTTGTGACTGAGATTGCATGGTTCATCGGCAACGTAGCACTGGCGTTGGCACTTGGAATGTCCGGCGGACGGTGGGGGCTGTTGGGGGGGAGCATCGCGGCCGCCGGCGGGATCGGGGCAATGGGCACAGCGCCTCAAATAATCACAGCGTACCCGGTTTGGGCGCTCGTAGCTCTCAACTTAGTGTGTGGCAGCTTTCCCAACCATGCCCTTCACAGCGGGTAGAGTTGGTTTATAACTCTGCGGCTTGAACTGTCGCGGGTGGCGCATACGTCCCGACGGTTTTTGTCGGGATGTATGCGACCCAGGGACGATATAATGTTCGCGTGCTAAAGCACTATTACGGCCTCAATCATCTGCATTATTTGACCACCAGAACGTATCAGCGCGCGCGCTTCGGCCTCGCCCCCACAAATCCTCTTCATAATTCCCCCTTTGTAATTCATAATTCCCCTGACGCCTGATACCGGACCACAGACGACTGACCACGTCATGAAGAAGAAAGCTGCCGCGACAAAGCGCCCCAAGCAATTCGTGCTCATCACCGGGCTGAGCGGTTCCGGGAAGGGTTCAGTCCTGAAGTCTTTCGAGGATCTCGGCTACTACTGTGTCGATAATCTTCCCATTGACCTGATCCCGAAATTCGCCGAGATGTGCCAGCAGCCGGGCAGCCGCATTGAGCGTGCGGCGGCCGTGGTGGACAGCCGCGGGGGCGAGGTGCTCAGCCAGCTTCCCACGCTCTATCGCGACCTCCTGCGCAACAATCTGCGGCCCTCGCTGGTTTTCCTGGAGGCTTCCGACCGGGCCCTGATCCGCCGCTTCGAGGAGACTCGCCGTCCGCACCCGCTGGGCCGCGACCTGCCCGTGCGCGAGGGCATCCGCCTGGAGCGCATGCTGCTGAAACCCATGCACCAGCTTGCCAGCGTGGTCATCGACACCACGCGCCTGAACGTGCACGAGCTGCGCGACCTGATTCAGACTCGCTTCAGTGGGGTCGAGGCGCGCCAGGCGATGCTGGTGTCGGCGGTCTCCTTCGGTTACCGCTTCGGCGTCCCGCAGGATGCCGACCTGATGTTCGATGTGCGCTTCCTGCCCAATCCCAACTACGTTCCCAGGTTGAAAAACAAGACCGGGCGCGACGTGGGCGTGCGCCGCTTCATGGACTCCTATCCCCAGACGCGCGAGTTCATGAGCCGGCTGATGCATCTGCTGCTTTACCTGCTGCCGCAGTACGTGCGCGAGGGGAAGAGCTACCTGACTATCGCCATTGGCTGCACAGGCGGCCGGCACCGCTCTGTCTTCCTGGCCGAACAGTTGGCCGGCGCGCTCGCGCATGAAGGTTACAAGACCAAGGTTTCGCACCGCGACGTCGGGCGGGCGTAGAAGAATCCCTCGTCCCTCTCCCTGGGAGGGTGGCTCAAAACTCGGCGCTGCCGGCTGTAGCGCTCGTAAAGGTTAGGAATCGCCATGCCCATCAAACGGGTCGGAATCATCTCCAAGCCCAAGAAGACGGAAATCCGCGAGATTGTGCCCTCCTTGCTCCAGTGGCTCCGTGACCGCAGCATCGAAGTGTTTATGGATAAGGAAACGGGGGCGATCATGCAGACCTCCGAACACTGCCTGACCCGTAACGAGATGCCGGGCCAGGTGGACCTGCTGATTGTGTTGGGAGGAGACGGCACCCTGCTGGCCACGGCGCGCGCCCTGAATCGCAAGCCGGTCCCCATCCTGGCCGTGAATTTAGGTGGGCTCGGATTCCTCACCGCGGTCACGCGCGAGGAGCTCTATCCCACGCTGGAAATGGTGCTGGCCGGCACACACTCCAGCGACTCCCGCGTGCAACTTGAAGGCGAGCTGATTCGCGCGGACGAAGTCATCAACTCATTCCTGGCCTTGAACGACGTGGTGCTGAACAAAGGCGCCATCGCGCGGATTTTCGACTTTGAATTGCGGGTGGACGGCCAGTTTGTATCCACTTACAAATCGGATGGCTTGATTGTGAGCACGCCCACCGGGTCCACGGCCTACTCGCTGGCGGCGGGTGGCCCGATCGTCACCCCGGCCGTACAAGCCTTCATTGTCACCCCCATTTGTGCCCACACCCTGACCCACCGCCCCCTGGTGCTCCCCGATACGGTAAAGATCGAGGTCACGGTGAAAAGTCAGCGCGAAGCTGCTTACCTGACCGTGGACGGCCAGGTCGGCATCACCGCGCGGAGCGAAGACCTGGTCCGGCTGAGAAAATCCTGTTCGTGTGTCGAATTGGTTCAGCCACCCTCCACACAGTATTTTGAAATCCTTCAAGAGAAGTTGAAGTGGGGAGAGCGGTAAGTGGCGCCGGACCCGCGCCCACCGGTGGGTGATTCTTGCTGCCTCAGACGCCTACACTCGAAGCCTCAGCGCCTGCCGGTGCTTCGAGCACCGTGAGGGGTATGTCTGCCTTAAGAAGACGTTGACGGGTTGGTGTCTGCAGGATGAAACTAAATGCTGGCAGCGGTTAGGCATGATTACCAGCGTGACTAACACTGGGTGCCCCAGGCGGTTGGGTGCCGGTTTCTCGTGTGTACTCGTATTGTTTCTTGCTTCCCCCGCGGCGGCGCAAGAACCTCCGAGTTCGAGGAGCGGTGTTCCCTCGATCCCGCAGGGTTCCTCATCCGGGCAAGGTCGCGACAATGCGGTCACCTGGAAGACGCTCGCCCCTAAGATCCTCCAGGATCAAAGACGGATCTACACCTTCCCGCTCCAGTTGGCGCGCGGAAGAGACTGGATTCCCACGCTGGGTGTGCTCGGTGTGACGGCTGGGCTCGTGGCTCTCGATCCGCATGACACACCTTACTTCTGGCGTACGGGTTCATTTCAGAATTTCAATACGGCCTTCAGTGGTAGGAACATGTCCCTAGGCACCATGGTCCCACCGCTGGCGTTGTACGTCTTCGGACTTGCCCGCCACGATTCCTATGCGCAGTCAACTGCCCTCCTGGCTGGTGAGTCCGTCGTGGATTGCGAGATCCTTACGGCGGTGATGAAGGGTGCTTCTCGCCGGCTTCGGCCGAGTGATTTTGCTCCCAACGGCGATTATTCGGAGTCTTGGTTTCGGGGTGGCACTTGGAATTCCCTGCGAGGAGCCGGCAGTTTTCCCTCCGGCCACACCATTGCCGCTTTTTCCGTGGCCACAATCATAACGCGACGTTACCCCAACCGCCCCTGGCTTCCGTTTGTCGCTTACGGCCTTGCGGGCCTGGTGGGTTTTTCGCGCGTCACGAACCAGGCGCACTTTCCCTCGGATGTCTTCATGGGTGCAGCCCTCGGTTACACCGTCAGCCGGTTTGTCGTGTTGCATCGCGAAGGGGTACTTATCGACAGTGCCCGCAAGCATCTTGGGCGATGAACGCGGGCGCGCACGGACTCTCTTTTCAGCAGACGGTTACGCTTTCTCTCCTGCCATCAAGTCTTCCAGGTTTTCGCGGGGGCGAATCAATTCGGCTTCCTTCCCATGCACCAGGACTTCCGCGGGGCGCGGCCGAGTGTTGTAATTGGAGGAGAGCACAAACCCATAGGCGCCGGTGGTCAGCACCGCGAGCAGATCGCCCGGTTGGACGTTCGGCATATCGCGGTCCTGGGCGAGGAAATCGCCACTTTCGCAGAGCGGTCCGACCACGTCCGCTAGCAACTTTTCGCTCCCTCCGGCAAGGGCAGGAACGATCTCGTGGTAAGAACCGTAGAGCGTGGGGCGCATCAAATCGTTCATGCCCGCGTCGACCACCACGAAGTTCTTCTGGGGGTTCCGCTTAACATAGAGCACGCGCGTCACCAGAGCGCCGGCATTACCCACGAGGGCGCGTCCGGGCTCGAGAATGAGCTTCAGGGAGGTGCCCTGCAGCCTATCTCTCAGGCCCTGCGCCAGGCGGTCCACATCCAGTGGCGCCTCCTCCGCGTAGCGAATCCCATACCCGCCTCCCAAATCCAGCCACTTCACGGGAGTGCCTGCTGACGCCAGTTGCTGCGCCACGCTGAGGATCTCTTCCAGCGCCTTCCAGAAAGGTTCCACTTCCAGGATCTGCGAACCAATGTGACACGCCACACCGTGGACTTCGAGGTGGGGTGAGCCGGCGGCGCGAGAGTAGAGCTCGATAGCTTCGTCTCTCGGCACACCGAATTTGTGGATGATCTGGCCCGTGGAAATGTACGGGTGCGTGTGGGCTTCCACGTCGGGATTCACGCGAACCGAAATACGGGCCACCTTCTCGAGGGAACGGGCGCGGCTTTCGATCACCGCGAGTTCGCCCGCCGACTCCACGTTGAACATCAAGATGCCCGCCTGAAGACCCGCATCAATCTCGTCCGGCGTTTTTCCCACGCCGGAATAAACGATCGTGCCGGGCGCCGCCCCCGCCCGCAGCGCGCGCGCCAGTTCTCCGCCCGAGACGACGTCGAATCCTGCCCCGGCCTGCCGCAGCAGGCTGAGGATGCGGAGGTTGGAATTGGCTTTAACGGAGTAACAAACCAGGCCGGGAATGCGCGTCAGGCTGGCGCGCATTTGCGCAAGATTGTGGAGGATGGCGGCCTGGCTGTAGACGTACGTCGGCGTGCCGAAACCCGCGGCCAGCGACAGGAAGGACAGCTCTTCACAAAAGAACTCGCCCTGCCGGTACTCGAAGGACTCCGGGCTCGATGAACTCATGCTCTTTCTTACGGTAACCTCCGGCTGGGGCACGGCACTCGAGCGCTCCCCGTGGCGGGGCTGCGCACAGCCTCTTCCGCCCTCAGCGCACTTTCAATAATACGAGAGTCTGATCGTCGCGCACGGGACGCCCGCCCTCGAATTTGCGGACTTCTTCAAATGTCCGGTCGACGATTTCCTGGGGAGGCCGCGAGGCATTCTGGCGGAGCACATTTTCCAGGCGCCGCGTTCCGAACTCTTCCTGCTGGGGGTTGGCGGCCTCAATGATGCCGTCTGAGAACATCGCCAACAAATCTCCCGACTCCAGAGTTACCGCGGCCTCCTGGTACTCGGTGTGCTCGAGAAGGCCGAGTGGGACGCCCTCCGCTCGAATCGGCCGGCACTGGCCTCTGCGCACGAGGATGGGAAGGGGCATGCCGGCATTGGCAAGGCGCAGGCTCTTCGTGCGCGGCTCCCAGATGGCGTAGGTCAGCGTTATGAAGTGGCCTTCAATCTTGCGCTCCAGCAGCAGGACGTTCAACCTCTTCAGCATGTCCGGAGGCAGAAGCTTCTGCGGAGCGAGGCTCCGCAAGGTGCCGCTGGCCATGGCGCCGTAGAGCGCCGCCGGCGCGCCCTTGCCGCTGACGTCGCCGACGGCAATCACGTGCCGATCTTTGCCGTAAGCGAGGAATTCATAAAGGTCGCCTCCCAGCTCGCGCGCGGGATGAAAGGCCAACGCTACGACCAGACCGGGAAGGGCCGGCGCAATCCCCGGCATCAGGTGCATCTGGATTTCCTGGGCGCGACGCAGGTCCCGCTCCAAGCGCGCCTCGCTCCGCGCTACCCGCTCATACAACCGGGCGTTCTCAATGGCGATGGCGATCTGCGGCGCCAGAGTCGAAAGAATGCGGACGTGGTCTTCATGAAAGTAGCCGGGCTGGGGGCTTTCCAGATCGATCACGCCGATGACACGGTCCCGATAAATCAGTGGGACAGCCACCTCCGAGCGGGTTTCCGGATTCACGCAAATATAGCGTGGGTCTTTGGACACATCCGCGACGACCACCGGCCGGCGAAGGCTCGCCGCCGCTCCCACGATGCCCTGATCGAAGCTTACGGTGTACTTCTCGGGCATCCGTTCGTCCTGTTTCACCGACAATACCGCATTAAAGGTCCGCGCCTGGTCGTCGGCCAGTAAGACGCCAAAGCGGTGGTAATCGACCAGCCGCTTGGTGAGGGTCCCGATCTTCCGCAGCAATTCGTTCAACACCAGCACGGAGCTGAGCTCGCGGCTGATTTCGTTCAGTATCTGCAGGGTCCGCGCCTGGCGCAGGCTGCGCCGATAGAGGCGCGCGTTTTCGATTGCCATGGCCATGCGGCCGGCGAGGAGCTCCAGCAGGTTCAAGTGCGAATCGTTGAAGAAGTCCGCCTGCGGCGCCTCCAGGTCGATGACTCCGATCAGGCGGCCTTTGAACATCAAGGGGACAGCCAGCTCGGAGCGAATCGAAGGCAAGGAGGGGATATAAGCAGGGTCTGCCTGGACGTCATTCACCAGGACCGCACGCCGCGTCTGGGCCGCCCGGCCCACAATGCCTTCCCCGACCTTGATCCGGAGGCTGCGAACCAATTCAGATGGGTGGCCAAGGCTGAAACGGATGCGCAGTTCCTGTGTCTTCTCGTTCAGGAGAAGAATGGCGAAAACCTCGTAGTCGATGGCGCGCTTGACGATTTCCGCGATGCGGGCCATCAACTCGTCCAGATCGAGGGTGGAATTGATCCGCTCGCTGACTTCGAGCATCAAGGTCAGAAGCTCCGTCAGCTCGAGAGGCCGCGATGTGGACCGCGTAATTTCCGTCATTTGGCTGCTCGTCCCGTTTTGCGGGCTTCACCGGTTTGAGGCGAAGCCTCACGACGTACTTCAGGCTCGCAACGAGAAGTCTATTCTAACATACGGGTCCCCCGCGACCTCGTTCCCTGCCATGGCCTCTCGCGCACCGGACCCTGGCATTCTGCGAACTTCCTCGCGAGGCAACCTCATGAACAAAGGTGGAGAGCATTTCCAAACGCCTCGGCGCACAGCCTCCGATATAATGGTTTCCGATGCTCATTCTGGCCTTGGATACAACCAGCGAGAAGGGGGGCGTGGGAGTTTTCGATAACGCAGAGTGCCTGGTATCTGTTCCCAACCAAGGCCCGGCCAACCTTTTCTCCGTGACCTTGTTTCAAATGGTCGAGCAGGCTCTCGCGCAAGCCCAGCTTGAACTCAGCGAGATTGAGTTGTACGCGGTGGCCAACGGACCGGGGTCATTCACCGGGATTCGCGTGGGCTTGGCGGCTGCCCGGGCCTGGGGGACGGCCTTCGACCGGCCCGTGCGCGGCGTCTCCATACTTGCAGCCCTGGTGGACAAGCCCCGCCTGACATCCGATTGGGCCTTCCCCATTCTGGACGCACGGCGGGGAGAATTCTTCCTGGGCAGTTTCCGCAGAATACCCCAGGAAGCGGGCAGCGCGAATTGGCCGAAATATGAGCCGGCGGGTGCGGGTTGGGTCTTAAAACCTGAGCTTCTGCGGTCATTCCTGGAGGAGCGGCTTCAGAGGGGCGCAGGCGCCACCTGCGTGGTCCGCGCGCATGACCTCGCCGCCCAGGCTTTGCGTGACAGCTTGCCTTCCACACTTGCCTGGCAACAGATTGAAGGCGCCTTGATGGACACCATCGCCGCGCTCGCCCGGAAGGAAGAACCAGGGCGCAGTTCCGGCTCGGATTCTCAACTTGATGCTTACTACATTCGCCGGCCGGACGCGGAAATCAATTGGAAGGATTGAACCATTGGCCAAGTGGTGCATTTCATAAGTTCGGTGGGGAGTGGCAGTACCTCCTCACCCGTCCCGACAAGCCGGGACGCCCTCTCCCCCAAGGGGGCGAGGGCAGTAACTTCACATCGACTTTCCCTTCGGTCACTGCGGCAACAGAGGGAACGGGGGTGAGGGGTCACGGCACGGCTTGCTAATGCGTCACCGGAATTGTGAAATGCCGTACTAACAGTTTGTTGAAAAACATTCCAACGTTGTCATTCTGAGCGAAGCGAAGAATCTGCTTCTGTTGCACTGAAGGACTTACGAGATTCTTCGTCGCCTGCGGCTCCTCAGAATGACAGACTGAGCGAGTTTTTCAACAAACCACTAAGTTCGGTTCAGAAAGGCCAATCCGGTCTGCAGGCCGAGAGATTGGCCGTCAAACTGGCATGCTCATTCGGGCCTTCGTCGACGATGATCTTCCCGGCGTCCACGCTGTCCAGTTGCAGTGTCCCCACGCCGGGCAGTGGCGTGAAGACGATTACCTCCGCTTAGCCGGCATTCCCGGAGGGATGATCCTCATCGCACAGGTCGCCACCGCCGGGCCACCCGAGGTGGTGGGTTTCGCAGCCTTCCATCGGGTCAGCGATGAAGCCGAACTGCACAACCTCGCCGTCAACCCCGCGCACCGGCGGCGAGGAGTTGCGCGCGCGCTACTTCAGGAAGGAATCCGGAAGCTGGGGGAAGCCGGAGCGCGCCGCGTTTTCCTGGAAGTCCGCGCCTCCAACCTCCCTGCCGTTGGGCTCTATGCTTCCGCGGGATTCACCTTGCATTCAACACGCCAAGGCTATTATCAGAATCCCGTGGAGGACGCCTTGGTCATGGCGCTCGATGTCATCCCGGCCTCCAAAATCCCCTCCCGCTAAGCGCCGCAAGCCCTGGTGCGGCATGACGGGCCAGGCGAGGGCCATGAGACGGCCATGAGAGGGCTTGCGGGGCGCCCGCCGACCCCCTATAATTACGCCACCATTATCAAAGCATCGAGGAGGGAACATGGATCTGATTTCACGGCGTGACGCCGGCAAGTTGCTGCTGGCTGGCTGTGCCGGCGCGTTGGCGTCTCGAAAAGAACTGCACAGCGCCACAATGATTGATTCCGTTTTCCGCGGAGTCCAGATTGGCGCGCAAAGCTACTCGTTCCGCGACCGTCCGCTGGACGCGTGCATTGACGCCTTCCGCACCATAGGGCTGGGCGAGTGCGAACTCACAGAAGGACACCTGGAACCGCTCAAAGCCAAGTATCCGGAAATAAAGAAGTGGCGGCTCGAGGCGCCGCTCAGTTTCTTCAAGGAGGTCCGAGAGAAGTTCGATCGTGCCGGCATTCTCCTTTACGCCTGGAACTACAGTTTTCGTCGCGAGTTTACCGACCCGGAGATCGAACGAGGCTTTCAGATGGCCGAGGCGCTGGGCGTGAAATACATCACCGCGTCCGCGAACGTCAGCGTGGCCCCGCGCGTCGATAAGTACGCTCAGAAGTATAAAATCATGGTGGGGTTCCACGGCCACGACCAAACCTCCAATCCCGATGAGTTCTCAACCCCTGAGACTTTCGCCCGCGCCATGCAGGGCGCATCGCCTTACATCGGTGTGAATCTTGATATCGGCCATTTCACCGCCGCCGGCGGCGATCCCGTCGCGTACATTCGAGAACACCACGACAAGATTGTGGCGCTGCACCTTAAGGACCGGAAGAAGAATCACGGGGCCAATCTCCCCTTCGGCCAGGGCGACACGCCCATCGTGGCCGTTCTGCAACTGCTGCGCGACAAAGGCTGGAAAATTCCCGCCAACATCGAATACGAATACGGCGAGGAAATCAAAGGTCTCGACACGGTCGCCGAAGTCAAGAAGTGCTTCGAGTACTGCCGGAAGGCTCTGGAGAGTTAAAACTCCGCGAGGCGTGCGGAAGACGGGCCGATCCAGCGCACTCCCCAGCCGCATTTACAGGAGGATTGACTTGAGAAATCTCGGAGGACTTTTGCTAACGCTTTTAGTTGCCGCGGGGATCTTCATCGCCGGCCCCAAGGCATCATCCGTCTTCCTCGCGCAGGGGGCTTCCGACCCAGCGGCGCATGGCCAGAGTGCGGCTCTCAAGGCTTTCGCCGCCATGAATCCCATCGATGCGCACATACACATCTATAAGGACGATCCGGCCTTCGGCGCCCTGCTCGAGCGCCTGAAGCTGCGCATTCTTAATGTCTGCGTGATTGACGATCGCGATCCCTATGCCAAAGGGCTGGAGCCGCAGCGCGGCGATGTGCTCAAGGTGAGGCACAGCACTCGAGGCCGTGCCGTCTTCTGCACGACGTTCAGCCCTTACGATTTCGAGCAGCCGGGATTCAGCCAGCGCGCGATTGCCCAGCTCGCTGCGGACTTTCAGGCGGGAGCCGTCGCGGTGAAGATCTACAAGGTCATGGGCATGGAGATGAAATCGAAAGCGGGGAAATATGTGATGGCCGATGACCCCGCCTTCGCGCCCGTTTACAAGGCTATTGCCGCCCACCATCGGACCGTGCTCGCACACCTGGCGGAGCCGGATTCCTGCTGGCAGCCCCCCAATCCCGCCAGCCCCGACTACGAGTACTACCAGCAGAACCCTCAGGAATATGCTTACGCTCATCCCGAGTGGCCTTCCAAGGCTGCCATTCTTGCGGCCCGGGACCATCTTCTGGCCGAGAACCCCCGGTTGCGAGTGGTCGGCGCGCACCTGGGCAGCATGGAAGCGGACGTGGATCAGATAGCCCAGCGCTTCGATCACTATCCTAATTTCGCGGTCGACACCGCCGCACGCGTCCCCTATTTCATGCTGCAGCCGCGTGACAAAGTCCGGGCCTTTCTGATCAAGTACCAGGACCGCATTCTCTACGGCACCGACCTGGTGGTGATGCCCAAAGACAGCACGGAGAAGGCACTCGAGGAGTGGGCCGGCACCTACGAGCGCGATTGGAAATTCTTCGCCACGGACCAGACCGTTGAGTACAAAGGGCACACCTACCAGGGTCTCGCCTTACCGGAGCCGGTCCTCCAAAAGATCTTCCACGGCAATGCCGTGCACTGGTTTCCGGGCATCCTGGGCAACGGTCACTAGCGTCATGTAACAGAAGTTCATGCACGAAGTCAGCCCGCGGAGGGGGCGAAAGAATGTGGCCCGCGGCGCAAGAAGCTGTGAAAAAATCCCTGAACGAGCAAAAGCATTCCACGCAAAGGCGCAAAGTCGCAGAGGGCGCAAAGAGAACAGAGCAGTTATTCTTTGCGAGTCTTTGCGCCTTGGCGTCTTTGCGTGAGATTGTTTATTCTTTCACAGCTTCGCAAGCCGTGGGTGAGGGAGCCCTCCCTTCCCGATACAAAACATCGGGACAGGCACCCCCGTCCCCTCTCCCGCCCGCGCGGGAGAGGGGTGCCGAAGGCGGGGCGCGGAACGAACAGAGGGCGGGGGCCGCGATTTCGGCGGGGCTGAACAGGCTGCGGAAAAACTCGTAGGTTTTCTCATTCTGAGGAGGTCGCCGCGGCGACAGAGGGTGGAGCGAAGCGCCGGGTGAGGGGGTCACCCAGGAACAAATTGAGAAGTAATTTCCCGAAACCCCTTATGTGAACAGTATTGGCCCTTGACCCGGGCATCTTCATTCCACAGGCACGAACTTCACGCAGACGGGGGCCTGGAGTTCGAGCACTTGCCCCGTGGCCGTCAGGCGGCCGGTCTTCGCATCGATGCGAAACACCACGAGGGTGTTGGAATTCTGATTGGCCGCGATCAGGTAAGCCCCGGTGGGATCGATGCCAAAGTTGCGCGGTTCCTTGCCTTCGGTGGGGACATACTCCACCGGCGTCAGCGTGCCCTGGGCGGCGTCGATGGCGAACACCGCGATGCTGTCGTGGCCGCGATTGGAGCCGTAAAGGAACTTGCCGCTCGGGTGCACCTGCACTTCGGCCGAATCGTCGCGGCCCTTGAAATCCTTGGGCAGGGTCGAGAGGGTTTGGAGCGGGTGCAGTATTCCGCCCGCAGCGTCATAGGAGAAGGCCGTGACGCTCGAGCCCATTTCCTCAATCGCGTAGGCGAACTTGCCGTTGGGATGAAACGTGAAGTGACGCGGCCCCGAGCCGGCGGGAACTTTGACGAAGGGCGGGTTGTTGGCCACGAGTGTTCCCTTCGTCGCGTCGAAGCGGTAAACGAGCAGCTCATCCAAACCCAAATCCGCCGCGATGGCGAACCGGTTGTCGGGCGAGAGATTGATGGAATGCGCATGCGGGCCTTCCTGGCGTTCGGGATTCACGCCGCGCCCCGCGTGTTGCACGAAGGCCGAGGCATTGCCCAGGCGGCCGTCGGCAAGAAGGGGAAAGGCGGCCACGCTGCCGCTGGTGTAGTTGGCCACCAGCGCGTACTTGCCCGTCCGGTCGAGCGAAATGTGGCAGGGGTCAATGCCGCCGGAAGAAACCTGGTTTAGAAGAGTGAGGTGGCCCGTCTTGCGGTCCAGGGCGTAGGCGCTGACAGCGCCGGTTTTCTGGCCCCCGGAGTTCCCGATTTCGTTCACCGCGTAAACGAACCGGTGGTTGGGATGCACAACCAGGAAGGTGGGGTTCGCCGCTTCCGCCGCGAGCCCCAGCGGCGTGAGACTCCCCGAGCTCGTTTCAAACTTGTAAACGTAAATGCCCTGGCTTTGGGGCCCGGTGTACGTGCCGATGTATACAAGGTAGTTGCCCATGGGGCGATCCCTTTCGGCGCCCCCTGCGCAAACAAGCCCCGCGCAAGTGGCGAAGAGTGTGAGGAGGAGGATGGTGCTGCGCGCATTATTTCTCATGCCCCCTATGAAAACCCAGCGCGGCCAAAAGTGCAAGTCCCTTTGAGGCGGCCGGGGTTCGCGCCCGACTAGCCCGGGTTTCTCACCACGCTTAAAGGCTCTTAGGGGGCTGCCGGAAGGGCGGGGCTTCACAGGCTGCGGAAAAACCCAGTTTGGTAACGGTATTGCATCGAATGAGGCATGCGAGGAGATGATGAGAAGCAACCAGCGATGTTCAGTTACATCACCTTGGAGCGGCGGGTTCCTGCGGACCACCC
>Ga0208457_1001875_pt1 | contig 13118 bp, 11 predicted proteins | sample June2015DPH_10_1_FD_185513 | JGI IMG/M metagenome (GOLD analysis project Ga0208457, IMG submission 185513) | Peatland microbial communities from SPRUCE experiment site at the Marcell Experimental Forest, Minnesota, USA - June2015DPH_10_150... | ecosystem: Environmental > Terrestrial > Soil >... | reverse complement strand
TCACCCAGCTCTCCAGTTGATTTCGATCGGGCTCGGACAGGATCACCACACTGGCAACTTTTGGCATCGGCAACAAGTTTGCATGAAAAAACCGATATGTCTAGCCAATTGTGATACACTACACTAGCGATCTTCAAACAAGGGGTTGAGTCGTGGAATAGCTGGCGAGCAGACAGGGCATTTGTTGTGCCGGACCTTTCTAATGCCGACCTTTGCGAAGCATACCTTATTCGTATAAACCTTAGCGAAACGAATCTCCGCCACGCGAAACTCCGCGGTTCGATTCTTATTCAAGCATGCTTTGAGAGCGCTACCCTCAATCACGCTGACTTCAGCGAATCCGACCTCCACTATACCGATTTTCTTGGCGCCAATGCACAAGATGCAACATTCCGTGGCGCACTCATGACGAATGCTGCGATCAACAAGACGAACCTCACAGGCGCCGATTTCACCGATGTTATGATTGGTTTCACGACTTTCTCAGATGTGGACCTGAGCGAGGTAAAGGGCCTGGACACGGTTTGGCATGAGTCTCCGTCGAGCCTTGGGATTGATACGCTCTACAGGTCAAAAGGAAACATTCCGATCGCGTTCCTTCGTGGCTGCGGACTGCCGGAGGAATTCCTCGCAAATTTCCCATCACTTCTCAATCAGGCGACTGGATACTATTCCTGCTTCATCAGCTACAGCCACGACGACAAGACCTTTGCCCGATCGTTGCATGACCGGCTTCAGGAGCGGGGCATCCGCTGCTGGCTCGACGAGCATCAACTGTTGCCGGGCGACGATCTGCACGAGGGCATTGACCGGGGCATCCGGCTTTGGGACAAGGTGCTTCTCTGCGCCTCCAAGGCGTCGCTCACCAGTTGGTGGGTGGACGGCGAAATCAACCGCGCGTTCCAGAAAGAGACGCAAATCATGAAAGAGCGGGCTGAGCAGGAAACTCAGAGAAGGATTACGAGCAAGACGGATTCGACACCTCACCCGAACCCTCTCCCCGAGCGAGGCGGAGAGGGAGGCCGGAAAGTGCTCGCGCTGATTCCGCTGAACCTGGACGGCTTCCTGTTCAGCGCAGATTACCAGAGCGGCAAGAAGGCGGAAATCATGAGCCGCGTGGCCGCCAACTTCGTCGGCTGGGAGAAGGACAACCTTCTTTTCGAGCGCGAACTGGAAAAGGTGATCCGCGCGTTGCGGACAGACCATGCAGGCCGCGAGGAACCGCCTTCGCCCAGGCTGTGAGCGCTCCGAGGATTCCAAACCACAAGCCGTCCTTCCCGATTTTCGCGACACGGGAAGAGGCCGAAGCCTACAGTGACAAGACGGGCGACGCCTACTACGAGATCTGCTATTGGCTGGAAGGCCAATTGAACCTCTGTCTGGCGACCCTCGGCGACGTTTACACGAATTCGCCTCCGACCAAACGCAGCGGCCACCTGCAGAACGGCAGCGTTCGGCAGAGGCTATGCCTTGAAGGCTTCAGAGACGAGACGCTGCAAGCGATCATGAAGACTTGCCAGTGCTACGCCAGTGAGGACACGGCTCATGCGTTCACGATGCGGGCGGCGCTCGCCGCACTGAACTTGGAGCTTGGGCACCGCGGCATCTCCTTTGAGGTCGCCATCCGTGACGTCGAGCAGACCAAGCTCTTGCTCGGCTGGCTGTCCGACTGGGTGGAGAGCGGGTTGCACTTCCTGGTTCACCAATCCTGGTACGATTGCCCGGACACATTTTCGCCAGATACCGAGATTTCACACCTGTCGAATCTCGGTTTTGTGGAGCGACACCTGAAAAACCTGCCCGCGCGGGACAAAGCGCGTTTTCACGGGCTGCTGGACCGCGCCGCCACAAAACACGGGGAAACAAGGCTTTGGTCGCAAGTGGGCAAGGTCATGCACGATCCCCAGCCGCGGACCTGGACGCATCCCGAAGTGGACACAATGGTCATCGGGCTGTGGCCACTGGTCGTGCGTTACAACTGGACGTACGCCGACCTGCTGAAGGTGATGGACAAACTTCTCCCCCAGCCGCGGGCGGATGAGGAACGGAAGTATCCCCTCGACAGCGTCGAGAGCCTCAAAGTGCATTCCCGGTCCGTCTGCGGCCTGGCAAAGCGCACCAAGGGAAGGACCGCCAAGGGTATGCCGGACGGCTGGCCGATAGCGGAGAAGCTGTTCACGGCGATGGGAAAGTAAAGCAAGGGTAAATACTTTCCCATCCTCCGCTTCGTGGGCGCAGGGACGCATGCGTGGCACCCTTCACCACGTATGAAGAACAACACGCAAGGCCCGGTCAGACATGACGGTCGAGCTATTCGCCCATGAGCATGATCCCTGTCAGCTCATCCGCCATCCGGGCGATTGGCTACGACGGTTACACGCTGAGGGTCCAGTTCCACAGTGGCCGGGTGTATGACCATCCGGGGGTGCCGTATTCGGTTTTTGAAGGCCTGATGATGGCCGCATCCAAAGGCCGGTATTACAACGAAAACATCCGCGGGAGATACGGATGAGCGCGCCGGACCCGATCCTGGCCGACGCCAAGGCCGTGCTCCAGGCGATGGCCGCCGAAGGGGACGAACTCCAACGCGCCCTGGGCGGCCCGGTGCCCGATGCCATGGCGGGCTGGCTGGCCGCCCAGTATGCCCTGGCAACCCGCGAGCACCTCGCCTCGCTGACCGGCGCGCCGCGCTGGGAAGCGTTGCACGCCGCCGTGCAGGATTTGACGGAGTTGCGCCGCGGAGATCACGCGCTCCAGCGGTTGTGCCTGGACCGCGAGGACCTTGAGCAGCGCCGCGCCAACGGCCTCGCCGCGCGGGAAAAGGAGTTTGAAGCCTGGCTCGAGCGCCCTGACATCCGGGAAAAGTACTTCCCCAACAAGAACAGAGTGATCACGAAGGAAACCATCGACCGAATTTCAAGGGAGTTGAATCTGCTATGAAACCGCCTCCTTCCTCTGGAATTCCGGGTCGCATTCCGCAACGGCAGGTTGCGGTGCGGCGCCGGGCTGAATCCGAGTAAATCCGACTAAATCCGAGTGATGAATTCAACCCGACACGGCAAAATCGCCCGGCTGCCCAAGGCGCTCCGGGACCAACTCAACCGCCGGCTCCAAGACGGCGAGGCGGCGCGCCCGCTGCTGGCCTGGCTCAAAGGGTTGCCGGAGGTACAAGCGCTGCTCGCCACGGAGTTCGCCGGTCGGCCGCTCCGCCCGCAGAACCTCTCGGAATGGCGCCAGGGCGGGTACCGCGACTGGCTGGCGCAACAGGAGGTGCTTGAACTGGCCGAGCGCATGGGGGAAGCCGTGGCGGAACTGCAGGCCGACGGGCGTCCGACGCTGACCGACACGCTGGCGCAGTGGGTGGCGGCGCGTTACGCCGTGGCGACGCGGCAGGTGGTGCAGGCCGGGGGAACGGAAGGCTGGCGGGGGTTGCGCGAGTTGTGCGCGGACATTGTCGAGTTACGCCGGGGCGACCATTATGCGAAACGGTTGCGACTGGAGCGCGACCAGTTGGAATTCAAGCGGCAACGGATGCGGCAGGGTGAGGCCGTGCCGCCGCCGTTGACGATGGAAGTGTCAGATAGGCCGGAATGAACATGGGCATTTTTGCCAAACGAACCCAAGTTGGCGGGCCATTCGTGCTCCAGATTGGCGCCGGGCCGATGTCCAGCGTTACGCAGCCCAGGCATGGCATAGATGCCCGCCGACACCTGCTCACTACCACCATTGATCGAAGGCAGACACGTGACCGCGGATTGCCCGGCAGGCACATCACCCGGCAAGGGAAAGCCCACGTTGGGGCCAGCCGCCGCGCCACGCATGGAAAAAGGCGCTTCCCAATGTCAGGGCTTGGCGTAGAATTACGCCGTGCCACCCAAAGAGAATCCTGGGCGCCTCCCCGGCTGGCCCCCGCCGTTCAGCGTGAGCGACCAGACGAGCTGCCGATTCTCTTCAGCCAACACGACATCAAGGAAGCTGCTCGGGTTCAGCGATCGCCGGCTCGGCACGTGGATCGTTGCCGGACCTTGGCCGCGACACAACAAGATGGTGCTATGAAACAGAAACTCAGGTTGAGGCGATCACGGCCGGCACTCCACTTTGTGGGGTTTGTTCTCGCCGTGGCTGCGGGGGCCGTCTCGGCGGCCGGCCCCGAGCCTGCGGAGGCGTCTGACACCGCGAAAATGCCCCTTCCCCTCAAGGTGGTCGGGACCAGGATTCTTAACAGCAAGGACGAACCCGTGCTCCTGCGCGGCGTCAATGCCGCCTGCCTGGAATGGACAAGCGATGGCGAAGGCCACATCGTCCGGTCGGTCAAGACGGCGATCCGGGATTGGGGCGTCAATGTCATTCGCCTGCCGCTGGCGCAGGATCGCTGGTTCGGCAAAGCTCCGGAACAGAAGGACGAAGGCGTTACCTATCGCGCATTGGTCAGGGAGGTCGTGGATGCCTGCGCCACGCAAAGCTGTTATATCATTCTGGACCTGCACTGGTCGGACTGTGGCGAGTGGGGGACGAACATCGCCCAGCACTCGATGCCCGACCAGAACAGCGTGACCTTCTGGAAAGACTGCGCGGCGGCCTACAAGAATCATCCCGCTGTGATCTGCGATCTCTACAACGAACCTCATGACGTCACCTGGGAGGTCTGGCTGAAAGGTGGAACCATCACGGACAGACCCAACACCCGGCGAGGCGGCCCACCGCGAACTTTCGAGGCCGTCGGGATGCAAAAGCTGCTGGATACCGTGCGCGGCACCGGGGCGAAGAACCTCGTCATCGTGGGCGGTCTGGACTGGGCCTACGATTTCTCCGGCATTCTTGCGGGCCGGCAGCTTTCCGATCCGGGAGGAAACGGCGTCCTTTACGCCAATCACGCTTACAACAACAAAGGACACAGCGTCGAAACCTGGATCGCGCGGATGGCGGAGGCCGCGGCCGAACTGCCGGTGATCGTCGCCGAGTATGGCGGTTCGGGAGGGCCCCAGCGCAGGACGGGCCGGTTCGGCGTTCCCGGCAGCGCTTCGAGCCCCACCGGGGATGACTGGCTCTTGCACGTCATGCAGGCACTGCAGGACCACCACTGGCCCTGGATCGCCTGGGACTTTCATCCGGCCGCCGGCCCGACCTTGATTTCCGGCTGGGACTACACGCCCACGCCGGATTTCGGCGTGTTCGTCAAGCAGGCGCTCGCGGGCACCCTGCCCCGCTATACGCCGCCGGTTGGTGCTGACATTCCGACCCCGGCCCGCCAGTCGTCTCCTGCTCTTTCCGCCAGACCGTCGTCGGCGACTCCTTCGGTCGGCAACGACATCACCGGCAGGTGGAAAGCCGAGTTTGACACGCAAGTCGGGCACTTGAAATACACGTACGAGTTCAAGACCGACGGCGACCGACTCGCTGGCCGGACAATCCGGGAGCGGGAAGGAGAGACGACGGAAACGGACATCAAAGAGGGCCGGGTCGGCGGCGATGTGGTTTCATTCGTTGAGATGCTGAAGTTTCAGGATCGGGAGATTCGCATCGAGTATCAAGGAAAGGTAGTCGGTGATGAAATCAGGTTCACGCGCAAGGTCGGGGATTTCGCCACCACCGAACTGGTCGCCCGACGGGAAAAGGCCGTTGCCCCACCCGCAGCCGGCAAGTGGCAGGCCGAATTCGACACGCAGATCGGGAAGCAAAGTTACCTTTACGAGTTCAAGGTGGATGGCGACAAACTCACCGGCCGGGCCATTGGCGACATTGCGGGCACCCAGTCGGAAACGGAGATCGGACAAGGGAAAGTCAATGGCGCGGACATCTCGTTCGTGGAGACAGTGAAGTTCCAGGGCCAGGAAATCTCCATTAACTACAAAGGCACGATCATGGGTGACGAGATCAAGTTTACGCGGACGCTGGCGGGCTCCATCACTGAGGAAATGACGGCCAAGCGGGTCAAAGAAGCGAACGCAAAGTAGCGTGTCGCCGGCCGGAAATCGAACGGACCCGCAACAGCGCAAACCGTCTTCGGCCTGCTGGCTCGCCTATGGAAGCCCCGCGCAAACCCCATCCGACCGATCGCAACCGACGTGAGGAGGCTTCCACTTTCTCCACGCGCAGACAGCGAAAGCGCCGAAGCTGTAGCCTTGTTCCCTCCGCTGCCCTTAATTTCCAGTCTCGACGATCCGGGCAGTGCCGCAGCGGGCCCGAGGTCTTGATGGCCGGAAAGGTCTGCCTTGCCGCCATCGCCCTGCTCTTAAACGCATCCGCCGCCACCAACCTGCCGTCGTACTACGCCCACGCGACGGTCGCAGACGCGCTCGGGGTGATTGCGCCCTGGCATCAAGGACTGAATGGACAACTGGACGAGCGGCTCCAGATCGCGGTGGGTGTCCTCAAGCGGTATCCCTGGGTGGAGAAGCCCAAGGCGGTCATGGCGGCGCCCGATTTCGTGTACAATTCTCATTGGAGCATCCAAACCGATGGCACGATCCTCATTCCCCCGACCACCGACTGGATGTGCGGCGATCTCTGCCAGCGGGCCTGGAGCACCGTGAAGGGACTGACGGCCTACTACCAGTACAGCGGCGACCCGATCGCATTCCTCTACATCCCGCTCACGGTGGACTACATCCTCGACTACGGGTTGACCGACGAGAAAGCCGACTGGCCGCGGTTCCCGATCAGCACGCCGACGAAGGGAAAAGCCTACGGCAAGTGCGATCCCACCGGACGCAACCAGCTTGACCTCTGTGCCATCACCGGCATCGAAGTGCTGCGCGCCCACCAGCTCACCGGCAACCCGCGGTACCTGGCGATGGCCCGGCACTGGGGGGATGTCTTTGCCGACAAATGTCAGCTCAAAGATCCGACGGTGTCGCCGTGGAATCGTTATAGCGATCCGTCCGTTGTCGGGTGGTCGGACGTGCTCACCGGCACCACGGCGATCATTGTCGATTTCCTCGATGACCTGATCCAGGACGGTTACCCGGGGAAAGACGGCCGGATCGTGAAGGCGCGCGACGCCGGCCGGCGCTTTCTCAACGAGCAGATGCTGCCCGCCTGGTGGGTGAATGACACCTGGGGGCGCACGTATTGGGATTGGGACAACCCGATGATGTGCGGCATGGCGTCCATGTGCGCCGACCATATCATGAAGTATCCCCAGGCCTATCCGCACTGGCGAACCGACCTCCGGAACATCCTGTCGCTGGTCTGGAATCGCAACGGGGCCGATCCGGCATCGCATGGCGATGTTTATCACGGAGCCTGGGCGTTCCCGGAATCGTCCGTCTGCTGCGGCACTTCGCTTTCCTACAACCAATACACGGCCGCGCCCACGCTGATCCGCTACGGAGTGCTCGCCGGCAGCGCTTGGGCGCGCGAGATCGGGCGCCGGATGATGATCATGGCCACCTACGACAGCTTGCCCAACGGCGTGGTCAAAGACGGCCTGTTCGGCGAACAGGTAGCCACCGGCGAATGGTCGAACCTGGCTCATCCCTGGCCGCTCTGCCAGGTCATGGAGGCGATCGCCTGGCTTCCGCATGAGTTTGCGCCCAACCGGGAGAATCACCTCGTGCGCTCCACCGCGGTCGTCAGGGAGATCCTTTACGAAAAGGGCCACATCGCGTACGAAACCTGCGACGCCGCGAAGGGCGTGCAGCAAGTGTTGCGACTCGCGTTCCGTCCAACGGCCGTTAAAGCCGACAACCGCCGGCTCAGGGAGAGGGCTGACCTGAACGCCAGCGGCTACACCGTGAGCCCGCTTTCGAACGGCGATTGCATCGTCACCGTGCGACACGACGGTTGGAAGCGAGTCGTGATTGAAGGAGACGATCCCCAATCCGTCGCTGACGACTCCGCTTTCAAGGTCACGGGAGCCTGGCGCACTGTGGCGGACGCCGCTGCGTATGGGGGGTCATTCCAGACGGCAGACGCGCCCGGCGCCGCGCTGGCCTTCAACTTCACCGGCAACCAGGTCCGGCTCCTGGGGATCGTGGGCCCCGACGGCGGCTGGGCCGATGCGTTCATTGATGGAACCAGGGAACCCACGCTGGTGGAGTGTTGGAATCCTTCCGTCCGCCATCGCCAGCCGATCTTCATGAAGAAGGGCCTGGCTCAGGGTCCGCACGAGCTCAAGGTGGTCGTTCGAGGCGAGAAAAACCCGCTCGCCCGCGGTGCTCAGATCAAGGTGGATGCCGTTCAATACTCGGCCGCGACCGGTGACGCGGGGTACGGCTCCGGCGGCGGGCCACGGGAATCTCAGCGCTGCATCTTCGGCTACCTCGGGCGGCAGGACTACCTTGATACCCACGGCAACGCCTGGCGGCCTGGCACGGAGTTCGTAACCCGCCTCGGATTCGGCGTGGACACGGTTGACCGCACGTGGTGGCATCGTCGTCGCAGCATGTTCATTGGCGGAACCCAGGATGAGGAGATTTACCGATATGGAGTTCATGCGCCGGAGTTTTGGGCCAACTTCACCGTCGCGCCGGGCGATTACACGGTGCGACTCCACTGGGCGGACACGCCGGAAACGCCGTGGGTCGAACGCGAAGGCAAGTGGGAGGCAGTCTCGCGACCGACCACGGTCGCCATCAATGGCACGAAGGTGATCGAGAACCTGAACGTGCGGGAAGCGGTCGGAACGTTCCGGGCCTGCGTCCGTGAGTTTCCCGGTATCCGTCCCCGGAACGGCATCATCGAGCTCCGCTTCACCTCCTCTGCCGGTCATGAGGCGATGATCCAGGCCATCGAAGTGATTCCGACCCACACAACGGAATGAACCCGGGCCACCCATTTTCACGCCGGCTCTTCCTCCAGCGATCGGGAGCCGCCGGCCTCGGATTGGCATCGGCCGCCGACCTGAGCCTGGCGCCCGCATGGTTGCACGCTGCCGATGCCCCGCAGCCCGGGGCCGATTGGGTTCACCGCATCGCCGATCCGGAAATCCGCGCCGGCGTGGAGGCCGCGGTGTTCAAGAACCTCCTTCCCGCCGCCACCGAACGAGTCTATCCGGGCCACTTCACGATCAACGCCGATGGCGGCGGCTACGGCAGCGACTCGACCTGGCCCGGGCTGGACTCGTGGCAAATGATTGGTCCCTATCTGTTCCTGGGACGCACACGCCTGGTCCTGGATTACTTTGATTTCGTCCGCGCCTCCCAGCGGAAGGACGGCAACATCCCCTTCGCCATCTTCAACGGCGACACCCGCCCCGGCGGTTGTCTGCGGGGCTTGAAATACCCGGACGACGTCTTCACCTACCAACCGCCCAAGCGCGACGGCCTGCCCGCCTCCAGCCAGGAGACGCGGCCGTGGATCGGCCTGTTCGAGCATTGGCAAACGAAAGGCTATCCGCTCAGCACGCTGGCCCCCGTCTGCTACCTGCTCACGGCGGCGGAGATCTTCGACGCCACCGGTTCACGGCCGTGGTTGAAGGAGCGGCTCGGCTCGCTGGAATCCGCCGCCCGGTTTCTGATGACGCTCCGGAAGAACCCTGGGCTGATCGGCGGCTCGGGGTTCTACGTCGAAGCGCCGCCGCGGGAGGGTTGCGACGGCGTCACGCAGTGCTACGCGGTCCACGCCTTCCGCAAACTGGCGAACCTGTTCCGCGCGGCCGGAGAGAGGGCAAAGGCGGCCGATTGGTCCGGCCACGCGGACAAACTGGCGAAGGCGTTCCTGGAAGCTTTTTGGCGGGACGATCATTTCGGCGAGTACGTCCACCCGGAACACGGCCTGGTGGACGCACACGGTCTGTCCGACGTGAACTGGGCGGCGGTGGCGTTTGGCCTGGCGGACGCTCGGAGACGCGAACGGCTCTGGCCGCGCCTGATGAAAGAGCCGGCGTTCTGGGCGGGAGACATGCCGACGCAGCTCGTCACGAAACCCTTCGCCTATGCGAAATGGGAATCCAGCCGGTCGTCGGATTGTCCAGCCGACCCACTCAACGACGTGGCCGCGATGGGGCGGGTCTGGTATCTGGAGGCCATGGCGTGCCAGCGGATGAAGGCCCGCGGCCGACTGGTGGATTCGGTGCGCAAAGTGTGCCGGGCCGCCAAGACGGATGGCTATTGGCGCGAACGCTATCATCTGAAGTCCGACGGCTCCGTGTCGCCCGATGGCTCACAGAAGTACTGCGAATACGGGGCCGTCCTGGCGCGGGTGGTGTTCAGCAACCGGGCGATCTTCGCCCCATGAACCGGCGGGTTTGCCTTCCGACCCTGAGGCGGTGCTGGAATCCGGATTCGCCCCCGCCAGTTCAACGACGACGGCAGCCACGGCATCACCGCCCAAAGCGAGCTCTGGAGTTCGTCCAACTGGCTTTCCTCACCCCCTGCCTGGCGTACCGCCGGACGCTCAGGATCGGTTGTGGGGCGGTTTGACGGTTGGAGGTACTCCGCCACCGGGTCCGACCGATGCCAATTCGCGATAGGGCTATGTACTTCACTCAACCGACCACAACCTGTAGGAAAACATGAAAACTGAATCAAAAGGCAGCCAGCCGTTGGCACAATCCAGCTTGTTAGGCCACTGGTGTGCCTGCAAAAGGCGCTTTAAATCCGCACTTGGAACACTGCCAGAGTACCGGATAGCCTCCCGGTGGCTGACCAAACATGATCGGGTGGTCGGAACACTGTGGGCAATATGGAGTCTTCCCGAAACCGTTGCCTGTGCGTTTCCACAACACACCCTCAAACTCTCGGAAGGAACCCATGACTGGCTGAGAATTCTTAAGCTGTGTGCGAAGCTGTGCAACCTCCAACTTAAGCTGCGTATTCTCGCGCTCAAGCGCCGCTACCTGCTCCGTGAGCAACGCCGACTTCTTCTCCAACAGGTCAATCACGTCTTTGGACAGACCGGCAGTGGTGGCGAGGCGGATAACTTCTTTTGCAGTGTCAGTGGCGCTCATAATGGTGGTGCGAAGTGGCCTACCGGCCAGATTGACGCTCCAGTATCGGGTTCACGCCCGCCATGCGACGCCGCCCACGAAACGCCGTCAACCGAAAAACCAACCATACCACCCGTTGTAGGTGGTTGAGTCATGTAAATAGCCCTAATTCGCGAAGACCCGCCGTGAGAATCGGGCCTGATGGCCTGTTGGGTGTTCCGGCGGGGCATTCCTGGAACTGCGGAGGCCGGGCGCTTCCAAGGAAAGCCAACAGCAGCAGGGCGGGCGGATCGCGCCCGTTGGCTTGGCCGCCACGATCTCCGCTGCCGCTGAATTGCTGAGGCTCCGGAACGAAGCAGGCTTGCCCAACCTTCAAGCTGATCGTGTTCTCTCCACCCGCGTGGGGCTGGTCTGTTATGAATACTCGGGACTGACCCCGCGCGCGTTGCGGACGCCGGTTAAACACTCGACCAACGCCTGCCGGTCGCGTAATCTTGCCGCGTGAAACATTCGGCAGGCGCACCACGCCTGGCGGCGCCGGTGGCGAAGCGGTGGGCCAAACGACTCGCCGCCGACGTTGACGCCGTGGTGTCCCGCCATCCCGAGGCCGATCCAGAAGATGTCCGCCTCACCCTGATTTCCCTGCAATCGCCGCCGCTCGCGCGCCTCAACCGGAGTTTGCGCCGTGGCCGGGGTTTTGCCGCTTTCCGTAAGTAAACTCCGGCTGCTGGAGTCGCTGCTGCGCCATAAAATCCGTTTCCTGGTGGTGGGACTTTCCGCCGCCGCGCTGCAAGGAGCGCCCGTCGTCACCGAGGACATTGACTTGTGGTTCGAGGATTTGAGCGACCCCCAATTGATGCAAGCGCTCGGCGCCATCGGCGCGGCCTACATTCCGCCGTTTGGCCACAATCCGCCCATGCTCGGGGGCGCAGGCAGCGAGCCGTTTGCCATTGCCATCCGCATGAATGGAATCCCTTTGCCGACGAATGGAAACGCGCCGTCCGAATCAAAGTTGGCCCGCTGTAAACGGGTCGGTCCCGGGTATCGTGCTTTTGGCGGCTCAGTTCTTGATTTGGGCATGTTGCCATGAACCGGACTGTATGGCACAGACATGCCATCCACAGTCGCGGCTGCGAACCACCGGCAGCCAGCCCGGCCGATTCGACGCCTGTCTTGCTGGCTGCCCGCCGCCCGGGCGGGGAGTTTTCGGCGAGCCGCCGAAAACCACAAGCCGGCGGCGTGTGCTCCCCGACCGCAACGTGTGGCCCCAGGCCGAATGTTACCGCCGCCGACACGGGCGTCGGCTTCAATCTGCGCATCCCACTCCGCCTCGCACCGGCGGTCCAAGTGGGCCTTCGACTGCCAGATCATAGTTTCAAGTTCCAAGTCTCAAGTTCTCAGGTTTCGCGTCTTCGCGTCTTCGCTGTTCTCTCTACACCGCGGGGATGGTCCGGACCTTCAACCTTCAACCTTGGTCAGAGCGCCGGCGCAGCTCGAAGCGGCGCGTCTTGCCACTCGTGGTCTTGGGAAGCTCGTCCACGAACTCGATCGCGCGCGGGGATTTGTAGGCGGCAATCGCCTGCCGGCAATGGTGCTGGAGTTCGTTCTTGAGTTCGACGCTGGGACTCGTATTGCCGGCCAGCACCACGTACGCCTTCACGATCTGTCCGCGGATTTCGTCGGGCGCGCCCACCACCGCCACGTCCAACACCGCCGCGTGCTCGAGCAGCGCATTCTCCACCTCGGCCGGACCAATCCGGTAGCCGGAACTTTTGATCACATCGTCTTGCCGGCCGATGAACCAGAAATAACCCTCGGCATCCCGCACCGCGCGATCGCCGGTCAGATACCACGCGCCGCGGAAACGGCCGGCGGTTTCGGCGGGGTTGCGCCAGTACTCGCGGAACAGGCCCACCGGACGATGCGGCCGCACGCGCACGGCCACCTCGCCTTCGTGCCCGGCGGGAGCTTCGTGCAACGTTTCATCGAGCAAGTCGAGTTCGACCCCCGGGGCCGCCTGCCCCATCGAGCCGGGGCGCACCGGCCGGCCGAGCGAACGAAAATTGCCCGTGAGCACGGTGGTCTCGGTCTGACCGTAGGCCTCATGCAGCCTCAGTCCGGTGGCGTTTTGCCAGCGATTCAGCACCTCCGGATTCAATGGCTCGCCGGCGGTGACACAATGGCGCAGGCGCGGAAATTGCCAGCGCGCGAGATTCTCGTGCATGATCAGCCGCAAGGCCGTCGGCGG
>Ga0208457_1001868_pt1 | contig 13176 bp, 12 predicted proteins | sample June2015DPH_10_1_FD_185513 | JGI IMG/M metagenome (GOLD analysis project Ga0208457, IMG submission 185513) | Peatland microbial communities from SPRUCE experiment site at the Marcell Experimental Forest, Minnesota, USA - June2015DPH_10_150... | ecosystem: Environmental > Terrestrial > Soil >... | reverse complement strand
GTATGGTGAACCCGAACTTGGCCTGGAGGGAGATCCTGTGCTCCCCCACCCTCTGGAATGGGCGGAACGGCCGGCCCCGTGCTCCCTCGACCCGAGCATGGCCCTCAGGTGCCGCGTTGAAGCCCGAGAAACGGAGCCCGACATTCTGCGGCGCCGGCAGAACTTGCGAAGCGATCGACGCACGAGCCTCTGTTGGGTAGCGGCACCGCTAGCGGATGAAGACGTTGTGGCGCCCAATTGCGACGACCCGGCGGTTCTTGACGATGTAACACTCTATGAAGTGAGGACCCGAGTACTTCGTGGACTCGTTATGGGAAAGCGTCGACGTGTTTCCAGGAACGATCTCGCCTCGAAGGTCGCCTGCCCGTTCTGCCTCTGCGCCCGTATTGCGCACCTTCCAGTAGATATCGAAGGGTAGAGGGGTGTCCGTGGTGGCGCGGAAAGCCAGCTGACGCCCTTTGTCCACGACCCCGATTGAGCGAAGGGTGCGCCGTGCTCCCGATCCTGGCGTGACGGTGGCGGTTATCTCCGCCACGAACTGGCCCGCGTACGGATAGCCCATTTCCTCGACGTACTGCTCACGCGGTGCTCTCGGCAGCCGAGACAGGACGCTCGGTTCTGACGCCTTCGCCAACGAGGACTCTACCGCCGCCGAACTGGTCGGTTGCCTGAAGTCTTCGCCGAAGACACGCTGCCAAGCGGCGACACTCTTGTCTCTGTCCGGCTGGTCGTAGGCTTCAGTGATCCAGCCGTGGTAGTCAGAGATCTCATTCTTGAAGGTCTCGAACTGAGGTTGGCTCCAGCGATGGTTGAAGTCGGTTCCGGGGCAACTCGGATCGGTGATCGTTGGCATGGTGAGGTGCCAGGCCAACCAGGAGTCGAGATCGCCGAGAAGGTTCAGTAAGGTCGTAGGAACATCCGCGTACCGACTCTCAACATCCCAGTCTTGAATGCGTTCCCCCAACAGGGTAGTGAGGATCACGGACGGAACCGCGAACGTGCCCTTGTAGTCGCGCAGGTACTTCATGAGCCGAATGACCTTGCGGAGGTTCCCGTGCGCTAGGTCATCGCGCTCCTTCATCCACTCGGTGAAACCCTGCGGGTTGGTGTCTTCGAACTGGTTCGTCCTCGAGTTGACGATCACCTCGCGGCCGTCCCTGAGCAGCAGGTACGGAACGACATCAACGTGGCAATCGTTGGCGTACACGATCCGGACGCAGCGCGTCTTGGTCTCGCCGATCATCGAGCTGTAGGTTGAGGACCTGGCGAAGGCGGCGCGTAGTTGCTTGATGTACTCCTGCGGATCCGCGCTCCAGATCGAGACTTCGGTCAGATGAAGCAGGATGTCGGCGTCGAACTCCTTGTTAGGCAACGGTTTGATGATCGTCCGATGCGCCCATGAGCCCTGGCGAAGGTGGTCTTCGATCCTTCCTCCCAGGACGGAATCGGCCTGGAGAGCGCCGACGATCGCCTCGACTCGATCGGAGAGCTGGTCAAGACGGGTCTGGTTGAGGTTGACCGTGTCGCGAAGGAAGGCGTCAAAGTAGGTCGTCAGCTTCATCGGACGATCTCGATGGCCGGGACGTAGTAGTCGCCATTGGGAACACGCGCACGGTCATAGATCAGAAGCGTGGGATGGACGTGGGGGTCGCGGACTCGTCCCAGGGTAACGGCAGCAGATATCGGAAGTGCCGCGATGACGTGCAGAATCTCAAGACCTTTGTTTGATCGCTCGATCTCAGCGAACGTTCGGCGAACGCAAGCCTCGAATGCCGCGAGGGACTCGGCAGACCTGACCAAGTCAGGTTCTGGTGTAGCCCCAACGGGCTCCACGACGATGCGGGGTAATCCACGAAGGCGCTCCGGAATCTCGCGGTCGGCCACTGACCCAGAGACGTTTAGGATGAGAAGAGCCCCTTGCCCTGCCAGCGGGTTCGGCATGCGGAGTGCGAATTCGACCGTTGGTCCGCCCGGCCATTGCCAGGTCTCAGTGTCGCGGATGCGCTGGTAGACGCGCACCGGATAGGCGTCATCCAGTTTGGAGCCGAGGTAGACAAGAAGGGGCAGACGGGCGAAGGCAAACACGCTCAGATGGCGGATGTGCTCGGTCGCCACCGCTTCGTTCAGCTTGTTGGCGACGACCTCATCGATCTTCGCCTTGCACGCGGACCAGTAGGCAGCATCCGCGGAGTCTTCACCGGCAAACTGGCGAAGGTCAATCTCGATGCCTGAATTGTCGAAGCTGAGAGGGAAATCCGGGAATCGCTCGTCACATCGGACGACCGCCTCCGACGCTGTAGGCCGTGAGATCTCAACGACGCGGCCGCGAACCTGGCCGATCATGCGGAGCACGGCTGTGCCGCGGTTACGGCTGAGGCTCACTACCCGCCTGATCCACTCCTCGTGGTCGCGCTTCATCCTCCGCAGACGCTCGACGTCGACTGTCTCGGCTGCTCCCTCACGGTCGATTTCTCCGTGCTCGCCGGGGCACAGCAGCACAAGGTTCTCGGCGCTGTCCCGATCCTCGTCGGACATCTGCTCAACCTGTCCGCGGGGAGATCCTGGTCCGTGCTGCTGACCAACGATGTGGGCAAGCTCGCCGAGTGGAAACGCGCGGTGTGTGATCACGCCTTCAAGCAAGTACTTGCCGCAATGAGCACAGCAGCCACCCGATCGGACCCAAACCTTGAGGCGTTCGGCCTCGCGGATGCTGCGCCGGCTTGTCTTTCGCTCGGGTTCCAAGATGCTCCTCCTTGCGATGACAACCGCTAGAGTCGCCCTCGCAGGGTCGCCAGGCCGGCGAGGTCGTCAAGATCCACCCGGCAAACCCGTTATCGCCCTCAAGTTTCAGGTCGGGGCGTGCCAGCTAGGTTGGCACAACACACCCGTTCAGATGCCCGGCTTATTCGGTTTCCCTGGGCAGCATGAAGTAGAACGTCTGATCTATTGTATACGCAACGGAGGAGCGGCACCGCGTGCAGCCGCATCGCCTGCCAGGTAACGAGGACCAGTCGCTATCACCTACTTCGAAGGGCCGCACCCAGGTTCGGTCGGGTGGAAGTCTCTCGGGTCGCCGCTTCGCTGAAACTCGATCCGAGCCCTCGCGTGGGTGCCGACCTTTCCGGCGCTCGGGTTCTGGCGGTGCAAGTCCGGAGTCCGGAACTCGCCGTTCTCAGGAGGAACGGGTGCAGGGCTTACGCGGCTCGGGCTCGACTGAGCCTGCGGTCGATTTGGTCCATCAGCGGCTCCATCCGGTCGTGAAGAGCCTCTAGGTCAGCCCAGAGTCGGGCGACCTCTTCGTCGTCGATGTTGTCGCTCCGGATCCCATAGTCGAGAGCGGCCATGATCCCGCCTTCCCACCCTACCTTCTCGGCGAGCCGGTGGAGACTGAGCCTAATGCTGGGGTCCATCTGTACATCTGCCTCCTTCAAAGCAGACCACTATGGGAGAAGTGTTTGACAGCTAGCCTGTCACAGGGTCCTCTCTTGTCTCACTATCCCGCCGTGACAAGTGGCACTTGACTGACGGCTTGCGCCGCTGATCCTGGCAATCATGTCGTCGTCAGAGCCCAATACCCAACACCTGACGCTCCTCCTAATGAAGGAGGAGGTTGCCAGCTACGACGACGCGCTCGAGGATGCAGCGTCCTGTGAAGCGATCGAACTGGCGCCGGGCGCGCCGTTCGAAGGCCGCTTCTACCTCGGAAGCCGGAGCCCTCATCCACCCGCCTGGGCTCCCTTTGTTCGCGCCGGAGTTGCGAGCGACCTAACTGGCCTGTTGAACGCAAGCACCTCTGGGGTTCTGATGCTCCGGGCCGGAGGGCGACTGTTCGCGCTGACGTTCGGCTTCGGTCGCTGGCTTCTACGTGCCGATAGCTTCGAGCGCGATTTCGGTCTGAAGGTCGTACTCAACAAAGTGAACCCGGATCGTCTCAGGAGCGTTGAGCTGCGCGTCATCGAGGACGTTGTTATCAGCCGCCGAACCGATCTGAGTCGCGTTTCGTCGGCCGGATCCTTTGGTCTGGACCCCGGGCGCGACATACTGCGCGGGGTCGTTGGGCAACCCACGGATCAGACGCTCTACGGCCGCCAGATCGCCGGTAGTGACGCAGTCCAATTCGGGTTGAAAGTCCAGTTCAACGACCTTGGCAGTATCGCTGAGCGCTTCTTGGACGCCTACAACGACACGCGGTACATGACCCGATTCGGCTGGGTTGACCATGTGAAACTGGTCAGGGACAAGAGCCGAATTGCCGACCTAGACCTGCAGCTCGATGCAGGGTTGCGCAGCGAAACGGAACCGAGGCCATACCTCGCCTCACCCGCGATGCTGGCATGGGAGAACGTGGAGTTCGGCTACCCGAGAGACCAAGGGCGACACGATGACCTCGATCTCTTCGACTACCTCAACACCGTCCGATCTGGTCAGGCAGATGCTGCGGCTCTGCGCCGAGACGTGATACGGGCGTTCTCGATCGACAGCGGGATGGAGACGAATCACTGGGATGCCTACTCTTGCCTCGTCTTCGAGACGAAGCTCGATGGTCAGACCTATGTTCTCTCAGAGGGCCAATGGTTCCAGGTGGCGGGTAACCTCGCGGACGACGTCAGGGATGGTGTAGCGCGTATTCCTTTGTCAAGGCTCCAACTGCCGAACGCTCTTGCCAAGGAATGGGAAGGCGACTACAACAGCCGGGCAGTGACCGCCGATCCTCGACTTGCCCTGCTAGACAAGGTGCTGAGCCGAGTGGCTGCGGAGCGTGGGCCCATAGAGATTTGCGACATCCTTACTCCTCAAGGGGAGTTCGTTCACGTCAAGCGCAAGACACAGTCGGCAACACTCAGCCATCTGTTCTCCCAAGGCCGCATCTCTGCGGAGGTGCTCAAGCGGGACCCCGAGGTGCGAACGCGTGTGAAGGCGCAGCTGCAGGCGGGGCATCCGGAGATCGCGGATCTGATCCCCGATGGAAACTCACACGTGGCGGACGGGCAGCTAGAGGTCGTCTTTGCCATCGTGACCTCGGATCGGAACGGAGTCCCTACAAACCTCCCCTTCTTCTCTCGTCTCAACCTTCTGAGAACATACGAGTACTTGACTGGGACTCTTGGTTTCAGGGCCAGCATCCTCGGGATCGGTATCGGGAACTAGCGCCTATATGAGCCGATGGGCTGGCCTATCGCATGCGTATTGTTCTGCGCACGCAAAGGTTGACTACGCTTCTGAGGTCATCGCCGAAACGTAGCTTGCGGAGGGATCGTGGGCGCATTCGTGTGCCTGGTGACCGGGCCGATCGTCGGCCTTCGGAGCACGCACTTCCTCAAGGAGACGGTGGCGTTCGCCGCCTCGATTGGCAAATCAGTCGTCTGCTTCGATGTGTTCGACGAGATCCTCAGTACGGCCGGGCTACGCTTCGATAACGCCTACGAACGACTGGTGCGCATCGGCGAACTCCTCGACGGGTACGAGTATCAGCTGGAGCTGATGCGACAAAACGCCTATTGGTCAATCAGCCGCAAGATCGAGGATCTGCCGGACGGCGCGTCGGCCGTGGTGCGCGCTGCCGCATCTATCGAATGGCGGGGAGTCAACGTCGAGTTCAAGGATCACAGGATCCTCGCTGAAGCGCTGCGTCCGGACCGGATCGTCACTCTCATTGATGCGGAGCGGAAGATCAGAGGCCAACTGCGCACTGACTACGGTCAAGCGGCCATGCGATTGGTCGTCCAGGAGCAAGAACCGGGAATCGGGATGATTCTGCGCTGGCTAGGTTCGGAGGTGTCACGAAGCGAGGACTGGGCCGACTGGTGTGCTCATCTGACCCAGAAGCCTGTCCGCCACTACGTCCTCGGCGTTCAGATCCCGGGGTTTGCTGATCGCCACGAGTTCTTCCTCGACGTCGACAACATGACCAAGGCCGCCACAGAGCCTGAACTGCCGTCCTTCTACTCATCCTACTCGATGACCACGTCCACCCCTGAGGTCAGGGATGCCATCAATGAGGCGTTACGCCGCCTACGCGACTACGGCCTCGTGATAGACCCCGGGTCCATTGAGATAGGGAGCAACACTGGGCCCGAGGACGAGGGAGTGGTATTCGCCTACACGGTCGCCAGGGATCTGCGGTGGGATGTCCGAAAGGTCGACACGGTCGCAGCGTTTCACCTATACCGCGACACACCACCTCTCAGTACTGGCATGGTCGACGAGCTTAGCCACGCTCGGGCCTTCCACAGAGAACGCTTCATGGTCCTCCCGAAAGGAGGCGGGAGTCCTTTCACTGCCGGTGCGCTCGTCCCAAAGAATCATCTGTTCACTGATACGGCCGACTTCTTTGGATTCCTTGAGAAGCGGAGGCGCCCCGTTCTTAGGCCGCGATTCACCGAACAGAGTGCAGCCTTTGTCGAGTGGCAGAAAGCGCGTGCCGGGTCCGCGGCCACTGACGGGGGTGCGACCCGGCCTGAGGACACGAGGCTGGCAGGCGAGGCCACCAAGGTTTCGGGCACGGGCACGGCCGCCCAATGACTGCTCCCGAATCTCGCCCCCGACGCGTGAAGCAGGGCGCCGTCGACAGGGTCGTCGAACGCATCGAAAAACTCGGCCCAGGATCCACCTTGGGCTCGGGTACTAGGCGTCGATACTTGGACGCTCTGCGGAGTGCCCTCCGCCTCTATGAGGATGCGGCGCGCCAGCGCCACGGGCTCCCGGATGAGGGGTTCCGCGCCCTCGCAGATCGGGCGTTCCGCGAACTCGGCGGAGATGCTGACTTGGCCGCCCGCAGCCTGAAGGATTACGACCACCTGAGATTCGGGCCGTACCTTGGGGTGAGTGGGGAACCCGACGCGGCTAGGGCCATCGGCGACGCTGCGCTCGCATCGCCGAAGGTGGCAGCCCTACGACTCACCGACCCGCTCGAAGTCGGGGTCGCGCACGATGCCGAGCGTCTGGGTTCCATCGGCGAGCTTCCAGTTGGCCCGGATGAGTACCGAGCCATCCGTCTGGAAGGTGCCGGCCGCATCCTCACTTCGACGAACATTGGCGCGCGTGTCAATGTCCGCTACTACGGGAGCATCGATCTCACCTGGGTGAATCGAGCGACGATCGACGTGATGGTCTCGACCACAAGAGATGCGTTGAAGCGTCGCCTGGCGCCGTTCATTGGAGCTCCGGATGGGCCTCATCAGGCAACGACCGCGTTTGTACGCTTCCGCGACGAGGTCCTCGACGCAGACCGGAACGTCGTGTTGAAGGCTCTTGTCCAGGACCTCCGATCTGGTGCCATTGGCTCGCCACCCCTCCATCGCCTGGGTCTCGTGGTGGGCGTCCGTCGCGGTGCGCCCGGGGTGGTCGAAGCCGTACAGGCTATGGATCTCGCGACGCAAACGGGCGTCTCGACAGTCGCCCTAGACGGCGTCGTCCGCGCGGCGTCTGACCGACTTATCTCCGCGCCCGGACTTCTCCAGTACTTCAATGCGGCACAAGTCCGCCGTCTTTTCGCCGAGTCTTCCCGTCGAGGGATTGACCTGACGCCGGTGAATCGAGTCGACACCGAAAGCGTAGCGCGCCACGCCTGGGCCGGCCTTATGGCTGCACGCCATATGGGACTGGAACTCGGTAAGTACGGCCTCTTCCCTCTCACTTTCGATGAGAGCGAACGGGTGATTGGGACAATCCAGGCTTGGTTCCCTGATTGGACTGCCGCCCCGGCTTTCTACTTGGATCAGCCGGGTATCTCCGGCACAACCGTATTCGAACGCCGTGATATGGCCGCCGCTACTCAGGAGTGGTTGGCGATGGTGGCGAGGCACGGAGTGAGTGTTGTGCTCATCGACACAGTTGAGAAGAGTCGGGGCCTGCGTTTGCTCAAGACAGCTCGGAATGACCGCACCGGCATCCTGGACGTGGACACGCTCGCCGAATTGGACAGGACCGCGATCGGACTCGGAGTGAAGGTCCTCTGGGCCGGCGGAATAGGCCTGGCGCAGGCTTTCGACCTCGGCCGCTTGGGCGTCTTCGGTCTTTACGTTACCAGCGCAGTTGCGGGGACGCGGCCAGTTGGGCCTGAACACGAGCTTGACCGAGGCCTACCCAGCCAGCGTGTCCCGACACGGCAAGGGGTAGCGCGCGTGAAATTACTTGTCGAGGCAGGCTTCCTAGCGTCAAAGTTGCGCGACGGCGGGGACATTGCGCTCGCCCGCCAACTCGAAGCCGGAGCCGAAGCTCTCTTTCGCGAAGACGACACGGATCGGCAAACCTCCGGACTTGAGGCCGGCCTCGACGTACTGAGCCGGCGTGCTTGGCGTCGCTATGCTGCACGAGAGGCTCATCCACGCTCCCGCGCACGGCCGCCAAGGGAGTGACGTACGTCTCTATTGGGATCTTACAGACAAAGACCGCGAACGGTGGTGGCATCTGCGACCCGCTGCACGCCGAGCATGTAGGCCGCCGTGCGCATGTTGACCTTCTCGCGGAGGCTCATCTCGAGCGTGCTGGCAAAGGCCTTCGTCATGACGGCCCTCAACTTCTCGTTGACCTGCGCCACGTTCCAGAAGTCTCGTTCCCCCTCCAAGGATTGGCCTACCGCGCACCAAGACCATCGTCGGCCTGGGTTTCGGGGTAAGCTTGACGGGCGCAGCAATGCATGGTCACTGTCCCATCGGGTAGGGGTTGTGACCGCCTCGACTGAACAGGGGGGCTGTGTTTCTGTATCATGGTCGTGGCCTTCCCACTGGCCCGCCCGATCCTCCAGTTAGTCACGCCATGACAAGGCAGGCCGTACCCGGTGCGCGACGGAACGACACACTTCGACAGTTGAGGGCCCAGGCGGTCGATAGACGGCTCACCGTCTCGGGCTTGATTGCTCTTCGACGACTCTACCTTAGGGTCTCGGTCACCGGTTTCTGCAATCTCAGGTGCGCCTTCTGCCACTCAGAAGGCGGGCCCAGGGCCGGTCGCCTCCCACTGAGCTTCGCCAGATCTGCGATAGCTGCGGCGGCACAGGTTGGCTTCGACCGGGTTCAATTCACGGGCGGAGAGCCTCTGCTCGTCAAGTCCATCGCTAAGTACATCAGCGCCGCCAGGGAATCTGTTGCTGAAGTCGGAGTCACCACAAATGGGGTGTTGATTCCGAAACGACTGCCCGAGGCTATCGACGCCGGTCTGACGAGCCTTCACGTGTCGGTGATCTCGCCGTCCGATGGTAGTGATTCCACGTCAGGACTTGTCCCGAGTTGGCTGCCCTACGCTGTGACCTTGTGCTCGACCAGGGACGTGCGTGTTCGGTTGAACCTTCCCGTCTCGCCAACTCGCATCCGGTGGGCGCGTGGCTTTCTCGAAGCCACCAGTCACCTGGACGCTGAGGTGTGCATCTTCGCGCTTATCCCGCAGGGTGGCGCCACCTCCAACGGGAACACCTATCTGGATCAGCTGGAGGCGCTTGTAAGCACGCCGCTCGCCTCACCGGTAACTCCCGCAGGGAGGCTTCCCCGGACGGTGACCGTCCGCTCATACCTCTCGCCGACAGGCTTGCGGTGCAGCAACTGCCCGCAACACGGTGCTTGCCACGAGGCGTCACGCTCCCTCCGTCTCGGAGTCGACCGCGTGCTCCGACCATGTCTGGCCACGCGAGAATGGGATTCCGTCCTTCGCACCAGCCACATGATAAGGGACATAACGGATGCGACGATCCTCGCCTGCGACTTCTAGCACCTCATCCATCGCGTCGGCGACTGCCCGCATGACTTCCAGCCTGCGGGGTGACCAGCTCAACCCCTGGATTGTCCCCAAAGTCCAGGCCGCTGATCCCGCGCCCCGCTATGTCGCTGTCACAGGGAATACGGGGTCAGGGAAGAGCACGCTAGTACGCGCGATTGCCGCCGCCCTAGCAAGAGAGCAGAGTCCAGCCATCGGCATCGACGAGAACTCGCTGCATCACCCATTTATCGACCGCCTATTCCACGCGCCCGAGGCGTACAGCTTCGAGATTCAACTCAACTTCATGCTCCAACGCGTGATGATGGTGAAGCGATGGATTGATGCAGGCTATACCGTCGTGATGGAGCGCTCGCACCTTGACGACCCGGTGTTCATCCGCCACCTGCTGGAACGAGGCTACGTGGGCGAACGTGAGCACAACATATATATGGATCTGTGGCGTGCGTTGGAGCGGCGGATGCCGTTGCCCGATTTGCTTGTGTACCTCTCTGTCAGCCCAGACGTGTCGGTTCAGCGCCTAACCGCCGCGGAAACGGAAGGTCGCCGGCCGGCCGAGTTTCCGGACGAGCGGACGAAGAAGGAGTGGGTCAGCACCTGGTGGCGACTGTATGAGGAACGCGCTCGCGAACTGCAGAATGACCCCAGGTATGGCCCTCGGGTGGTCCGCTGGTCGGGGGAGACGGATTCGTTTGCGCTGGTCGTTGCGGACACGCTGGATCGCATTCGTGGCCTAGGCACGGGAGGTCATTGACGTGAAGACTCGGGTCATCGTGTCTGCCCTGATCAATCGGGGCGACTCGTACCTGTTCTTGAAGCAGAACAAACCCGGGGGGGCGTATCCCGACTGTCTGCACATACCGGGCGGCGGGCTGGAAGAGGGCGAGAACCCAGAAGAGGCCGTGCGACGAGAAGTGCGAGAGGAGGTCGGACTAGACCTTCAGGACGTTCGGGTCTTCGACTTTGACTGGGATGTGGTCGACTACAAAGGCGAGCGCGTGCAGTTCGTCTTCTTGAGGTTCACCGCCGAGTCTGTAGATGGCGACGCTGTGGCTGGTTCTGATGCTCGTGAGGTTCTTTGGGTGCCGCGGGAGCTACTCGGGACTCAGAAGCACAATGAGCCGAGCCTCCGTCTTCTTCGTCGACTCGGGCTCCTGCCGGTCTAGGCGCGCCTTCCACATGGCCGAGGCGTAGCACGATGGCGCTGCCGTTCCCTCTGGAGCGTCTCTCGCCTGAGTCGTTCGCGTCGATGTGCGTTGCCATACTCAAGAAGGAGATCTCACCGGGCGTTCGCCAGGTATCGGAGGCGGGACCTGACGGCGGGCGCGACGCCGTTCTGTCAGGACCTTGCGTAACACAGAGGTACCCATGGTCTGGCGATTGGGTGTTCCAGTTCAAGCACATTTCAGACGATCCACGGCGGGCGCGAAGCCGCCTGGTCGCGACCTTGAGAAAGGAGCTGAAGTCCGTCCTAGATTCGAGGGACGGTCGGCTGGACAACTACCTGTTGTTGGCATCAGTGGCGGTCACCGGCGTCCCAGTCGTCGGCACTTTTGACGCTCTCAAGGCGGCATGTGAGGACCTTACGGTCGAAACTGGGGTGAACATTGACGTATGGGACGGTATCGAGATCTGCCAGATACTTCAGTCTCATCCGGTTCTTGCGCTCACCTACTTCGGGGATCTAGTCGCCCGCGACGCCCGGTTCCTCCGTTGGCGAGAACAGTCCAGTCAGCCGGACTACCGATCCCCGGCGCTTCGCGCATCCTTCTTGTCGCCTCTCGACGACGACGGTTTCTTCTGGTACCTCCAATCGCTAGTGGGCGACGACCAATGGGTACTCGCGCCCCGCCCAAGCTCTCGGCTTTGGGATTTGCTGTCACTCAGCAGCTATGACGACCTCTACCCCGAGATTGCCGAGTTGGCGGCACAGGCACGTCTGAGGCGACGCTCGTGGGAAGACCTGCCCATGCGCCGCATCACTGTGCTGTGGATCCACGTAGCACTCGGGTTGGTGGCGGCGCGATCTGGCCGGCTGGGGGCAGCAGTTCGCGCTGCGATGTACGCCTTGCGCCGCAACGAACAAGACGACCCTGAGGTCAGAGCCTGGTGCTACAACGTCCTCTCGCTCGTCTACGGGAAGCTTGAACGGTTGCCACTCTATGAAGTGGCGACAGCACGGGCCGTCGACGCGGCTGAAGAGGCTGGATTCGGCTGGCTGGCGGCAACCGTGGAGATGCGACGCCTTCACAAGGCCAGCTGGTCGGCGTCTGAACGCGGATCGCCTCTGGACAATTCAACCTTCGAAGCCCAGTTGATGGCGGTCGTTGCACAGCACGAGCGACTCTACTCGGGCGAGGATGAGGCTGAACATGCCAGGGCGCAACGGGACGCCTACCTTGGGCTGCACTATACGTGGCAACCGGATCGGTGGGACCAGGCAGAGCGTGCGGTCGTGGCCGCGCAGAGTCGGTTTCGGCGGTTGCACGACCTGCCCGAGTTGGCCCGCATGTCGTCAGAACTGGGCCGTCTGCGGCTGTACGGGCACAGCGACCGGACCTTAGCCATTGAACTAATCAAGGAAGGCCTGAGACGGCGGACGTTTCTTGGGGAGCGGGCTCGGGCTCGGTACGATCTGCTATGGCTCGCTGAGGCTCACTCAGAGGGCTCGGCCTTCCTCTGGGCGGAGGTCTGCGTTTTCGCGTGTCTAGCTATACACGAGGCCCTGTATGGCAAGCGTGATGTGGATCAGGAGTTTCACCGTAGGGCCCGCCATCTCCTGCAAGGGCGCCCTTCGATTCTGGCGAGACGCGCCCGCCAGGGACGACTCCCCAGTGGCGAACTCCTTGAGTGGCTTGAAGGGGCAACGGGCATGGACCCCGACGAATGCACGAGGCTGCTAGACCCCGGGGCAATTCGCCGCGCCGTCGTGGAGACTGCCTTCGCCTGGGATGAGTAGAGATTGCACATCAGTCTTCCAGGCTAAGCAGCTCCCGAGGTCAACCCGACAGACAGCATCACCAGTTACTAGCGGATTGACCTCTGCCGGGTCCCGGGGCCCCTCGGCGAGGCTCCTGTATCGGCGCCAGCAATCTCTTCCACCTGGAGCGGGGCGCTATCCCCGCCAGGTAGAGCTACGAACGGTTCGTGGCCGCGAGCGACCTCGATCCTTCGCAGGTGGCCATCGACCTTGACCAGATACAATCCCTCGCCCCTATCAATGTCGGTCGCTGCCTGCGCGGTCGTCACCGTGAAGTCAGGACCAACAAGGTGTGTCGTACGGTCGTTTTCCCGAACAACGCCCGTGACCGTGCGGCTCAACCATGTCCGCTTAACCCGGATGCGGATTCCGGTCGATTTCGCCACCCGATTCCGCCGGGTTTTCGCCACCTGATTCCGCCGGGAATTCGCCACCTGATTCCGCCGGGTTTTGGCCCACCTTGGAGGCACTCGCCAGCGGCGGCGTGA
>Ga0208457_1001863_pt1 | contig 13200 bp, 7 predicted proteins | sample June2015DPH_10_1_FD_185513 | JGI IMG/M metagenome (GOLD analysis project Ga0208457, IMG submission 185513) | Peatland microbial communities from SPRUCE experiment site at the Marcell Experimental Forest, Minnesota, USA - June2015DPH_10_150... | ecosystem: Environmental > Terrestrial > Soil >... | reverse complement strand
CGGGAGTGGAAATCGAGATTACCGCGGAGCTGGTCTCCCGCCCCTACGTGGACCTGACCCTGGAGGTCATGGGGGCCTTCGGCGTCTCTTATTATCGCCAGGGCTACTCCTATTTCATGGTGCCGGGGAGGCAGACCTACCAGCCCCGGGATTATGCCATCGAGGCCGACGCCTCCAGCGCCTCGTACTTCTGGGCCGCGGCCGCGGTCACCGGCGGCCGGGTGACCATCGCCAACCTGGGTCCGGAGTCCTGCCAGGGCGACGCCTCCTTCCCGAAAGTCCTGGCACGGATGGGCTGCGTCGTGGCAGACACTGAAGCCGGCCTGATGGTGCGGGGCCTACCGCTCAGGGGCATCAATGTGAACCTGGCCGCCATGCCGGACCTGGTGCCCACCCTGGCGGTGGTGGCCGCCTTCGCCCGGGGGGAGACGGTCATCACCGGGGTACCCCACCTGCGCCACAAGGAATCGGATCGCCTGGCCACCGTGGCCGCGGAGCTCAACAAAATGGGGATCGCGGCCCGGGAAACCGCCGACGGCCTGATTATCCCGGGGGGCAGGCCCCACGGCGCCGCCATCGACCCGCATCAGGACCACCGCCTGGCCATGAGCTTTGCAGTGGCCGGCTTGAAGATCCCGGGGGTGGTCATCTACGACCCCGGCTGCGTGGCCAAGTCCTTTCCGGACTTCTGGGGGTATTTCGATAATTTGTGCCAGGGCGGTGGGTAGCCCCAGGCCTTACCATGAAAATCCCCACACAAGTATAGTTTTCAGAATAGCTGGACTTAATCTCAGGTCTGGGACGCTGGGCTTGGCATGGTTAAGTCCCCCTTTGCAAAAGGGGGATTTAGGGGTAATGTTGTTTACTTAAGCGCCAAGATGATACGAGGTCATTTCTTGTCATTCTGAGGGAGCCGGAGGCGACCGAAGAATCTCTAAATACGAGATGCTTCGCTTGGCTCAGCATGACAAGAAGACGAGAAAGTGTAGGGTGGGCACTGCCCACCGATTCCTTAGAATCTCTTTAAATGAACCGTATTGGATTTAGGGGGATTTCAAGAAGTTATATTAAATCCCCCCTACCAAAGTAGTGTCCGGCAGGGATTTTGCACTCTGCAAGAAACCGCGGCGATAACAAATGTAGCCGTAGGCTTTTATATGAAAAAATCGTTACTCTGCATCGAGGGGAATAGATGGTCGTCCGCTAGATAAAGCTTGCATCATGGCGTAACCAGGTTCCCTAAAACTCCCTCTCCCCTGAGAGGGGAGAGGGCTGGGGTGAGGGGTGGCAATGACCAGGCAGAGCGCCAGGGCCTTGGGGTTAAACATCCGTCATTTTCAATGGATAATCAATTGCGAAACATACCACTACTGAGGCACGGGCGAGACGCGGGTGCCACTGGTTTAATTAGCTGAGGAATTTCCCCTTGTCCTTCACCACCCGGGTCCTCATTATCCTTACCAGTCTCAACCTTCTGCAATATATGGACCGCTATCTCATCGCCTCCCTGGGCACGTTGGTGAAAGGGGAAATGGGTCTGAGCGACCGGGCCTTCGGGTTGCTGGGCACCGCCTTTTTCCTGGTCTATCTCTGCACATCCCCCATCTTCGGCTACCTGGGGGACCGCTGGGGCCACGTCCGCCTCATGGCCTGGGGCGCGGTATTGTGGAGCCTGGCCACCAGCCTGACCTTCTGGGTCGGCTCTTACCTCACCCTGCTGCTGGCCCGGGGCGCGGTGGGGTTGGGCGAGGCCTCCTTCGGCACCCTATCGCCGGCCTACATCGCCGATATCCTGCCGCTCCCACGCCGGGCCCGGGCCATGGGCTGGTTCTATGTGGCCCTGCCGGTGGGCTCGGCCCTGGCCTATCTGGTGGGGGGCCTGACCGGCAGCCATTGGGGCTGGCGTCCGGCCTTTCTGCTGGCGGGCCTGCCGGGCCTGGCGATGGCGGCTCTCATCTGGCCTCTCCCGGAGGTTCAAACCCGGACGGTTATTCAACCCACCCCGCCGACCGGCGCCAACCTGTGGTCGGGGGCCTTGAGCCTGCTGAAAATACCCACCATGCGCTGGGTCAGCCTGGGCTTCGGCATGAGCACCTTCACCATGGGCGGCCTGGCCTTCTGGATGCCCCGCTACCTGGAGATCTCCAAGGGTCTGAGCCTGGCCCAGGCCAATCTCCTGATGTTCGGGGCGGTGGCGGTGGCCGGCGGCCTGGGGACCCTGGCCGGGGGCTATCTGGGAGACCGCCTCCTGGTCCGGACCCTCAATGCCCCCCTCTGGGTCAGCGGTTTGGGAATCGCCCTGGCGCTGCCCCTGGCCGCCCTGGCGATATTTGCGCCGGGCCCCGCCATTTATCTCCCGGCCTTTTCCCTGGCGATTTTCCTCCTCTTTCTCAACCCCGGATTACTCACCGCGGTGGTGGTGAGCGTCGCCGGGGCCCGGCGGCGGGCCCAGGCGGTGGCCCTGAATATCGTGATTATCCACCTGATCGGTGATGTGCCTTCGCCTTACCTCATCGGCTGGCTCTCGGATGCCACCAGCCTCAAATGGGGGGTCTGCCTCACCCTGGTGGCCCTGGCCGGGGGCGCCGCCGCGATCTTCTCGGCCTTGCCCCATTTCCCCAAGGATCTGGCCGACGCCGGCGAAGTTTAGTCTGGAAGTTCGTCGGGCTCATAACCCGAAGGTCCTATTTCGCTCAAGATGGACAAGCTGGCATTAGAGGGCAGGAGCTGGCGACCTGATACTAAGTCGCCGTCAAAAGGACGTTTTTGTAGGGGCGGACCCATGTGTCCGCCCCCGGAGGGCGCACACGTGGGTGCGCCCCTACGGAGGATATTTCTGGTTCTTTGATTGCAACTTGGTGTGAAATGGCCCGCGGTTAATCATTTTTAAAAAAACTCCAATCCCAGGATGGGTGAGGGTGGGAAATTTTGCCATTGACGCCCCTGGATGGATTGGTTATAAATCAAGATACAGATAATCGTCCACGACGCGGGGTGGAGCAGCCTGGAAGCTCGTCGGGCTCATAACCCGAAGGTCGCAGGTTCAAATCCTGCCCCCGCTACCAAATAAAAGCAGGGGGTTAGCTCAAAAAGCTAACCCCCTTCTCTTCAGGAGATTTGGAGCAGCCTGACCACCACATAATTTCAGGTAAATAAAGGCGCGGTTTGGACGCGTATCCCGAGTTCAGTATCTCACCATCCCCGGTAAGGTTGTCATTCCATAATGCCCTTCGCAAAACTTGAAGATTTTCTAGCCCCCTCGCCGTTACCGGCCCTGATAGCAGTTTTCATGACCCTGGGCCTTAAGTACTTGGGGGACCGCCTCGTTGGCCGCCTTCGAGCTGACCTTCCCCATTCCCTCATCACCGCCGCGGGATTCATCCTGGTGACGGCTATGGTGGCTGCCGTTGTGCACCTGCTGGCCCTGGCGGGCAGGGCCAATCTCTGGTTGCTCCGGGTCCTGGCTTGGTCGCTACTATCCCTGGGGATCCTGGAACTTTACTCGTTCAGGCAGGATTGCTTGCAGCGTCATTGGCGTCGCTTGGTGGCGCTCTGGCAGGAGCAATCCATGTGGAGCCAAGCCACGGTCATACTGATGGGGCTGACAGCGCTGGGGTTCTGGCTTTCATCCCTGGGGCCACCCACCGATGCTGACTCTTTGGATTACCATCTGGGCGTACCCTTGGAAATCTTGCGTTGGGGCGGAGCCTTGCCACGGCCGGACTGGCTCCACGCCCAGCTAGTGGGACTGGGTGAATCTTTGAATATGCTGGGGCTCGCGGGTGGCACAGATATCTGGGGAGCTTCCCTGCAATTTGCCGGTCTGGTGGTCGCAGTGGTCGCCATCAGTTCTTTGGGAACCACCACGGACGACAAGATGCTGGCGAGCATAGGGGTGCTGGCCTGTCCGGTGGTGGCCTTTCTGGTGCCCAATCAGAAGCCGATGATGTTGCCGGTGGCCGCGACTACCATTGCTATGATCTTGCTGTCCCTGCGTTTCCGGACCATGGATCTGCCCACTTTGACCTTGGCCTGGGGGTGCGCCTTTTTTGCCATGGCCTGCAAATACTCGTTCCTGTTTTCCGGGGTGGTCGTGCTGGGAGCAGGTCTCATAGCCGCCCAGCGGTCCCGGATGCTTGGGAGGGCGGTGGGGGTGGTCTTGGGCGCCTACCTGGTGCTGCTCTTTCCGGTGCATCTCCAGAATCTGCTGTTTTATGGAGACCCCATCTCGCCTTTTCTGGAGAGGTACAAATCAGGGGGCGATCGGCTGGTCGTCGCGTTTGCCGAGATGTTGCGGGCCTATTCGGATTTTGGCGGCGGTTTCTTCCCCTTCCCGGTGAATTTACTGCTACCTCAATCCATTGGGAGCCTTACCACGGTTCTGGGGCTGGGCCCCTTGCTGTTATGGGTGGGGCTTCAGGGGAGCAAGAATCCTGGCGCTCCTCGAATTCTCATGAGCAGTGCCTTGCTTGTTGGTGCCGGCACCCTGGCCCTGGGGCAGGTGACGGCGCGTTTCTTTTTTGAACCCTACCTCTGGGTAGTAGCGGCCGCGATTCCGGTGGCTTGGAGCCCCTACAAAAGGCTGGTTTTCCGGATTCTGACAGGCCAGTTGCTACTCGTCGCAGTGATCGCCGGCTTTGGCGCCGCCATCCTCTTCCCCGGCGCATGGACTGGATCCCTGCGGGACCGGGTCATGACCCGATCGGCTTACGGCTATGCGGAGACACGATGGCTCAACGAAGTGCTGCCTCCGGACGCGGTGGTGGCGACCCAGTTCCGTTACATGGCCCTCATGCCTCGCCCCTCCTTCAATGGGACGATCCTGTATTACGCCAACCTGGACGACCCCCGGGTATGCCACCGGATGATGGCCCTGCTTCAAGCCTCGCAGGTGAATGCGTGGCTGACCAATTGGCCCATATCTGAAGAGATTCTGAAACTCATTCGTCCGGAGCGTCTCGTACCCTTGGCGGGGCCCCGGCAGTTCAATTTAGCGGTGCGCAACCCATGGAACCAGGTGCCAGTGATGGTCATGGTCTATGGTGTGAATCTGGCGCCAGGGGGAAGTGAAAATCCCTAACCCGCATTATTCACGAAGGGAATGGAGCAGCCATATTTAGTATTACTGGGACTGGGAGAACAGGTGGCGGAGGAGCCTGGTAAAGTTGGTTAGCGCCACAGTTCCGTATCTTCCGGCAAAAGTCCGGCTGGGGGCCCGCCTTCGGCTGATTTTGGGCGGAATGTTCCTGTTAGGATAGGAAGATAGATTAAGGTGAAGAAAGATTATGTTGGACTGGGCCGCAGGTTTTGCAATATCAAACTCAAGATGGCGGCAATCCTGGAAGCATTGAGAGTGAAAGTACCATGGCCGAAATATCCCAAGGCAAAGACCTCGGCCACGACCTATAGTTCGTCCTGGCCTATAAGGGAGCGGATACCCTGATCATAAATCAACCTTTAACAGTTTGTGGAAGCTTGGAATATTGCTTTACCTTGACAAAAATGCCCTTTTATTCTGGATTGGGAGATTTTACTCGGGCAAAGAGGCTCCGAAACCTCGTTGCGCAGAAATAGATGCGGCATAATCTCGGTTTAGTTATATTTCGGCTACAGGACACTGATCCGGCCCGGCGACGGTACTAAAAAGGATTAATACCTTGCCAATATATTTCGGCAAGCAGCCAAACCAAAGATCGTCGTCCGGGTCCGGCGATCGAATGCTCTTGCTTATTAAATGGTTGGTAATCCTGGGAGCCGCGAGCTATCTTGCCATTGGCTTATATTTATATGTAACCGGAACGAACGATGATCTAAACAGGCGGTGGCGCGAAGCCGGATATTGGCTCCAGGGATATGATCCCATCCAGGTGGCCCACACCGGAACACCGGTTCTGAGTCAATACGGCCCCATGTTCCCGGAAGGCGGTTACCCCCCCTGGGCTTATGTCTACGCCCTTCTGGTGGCACCTCCCATACTGCCTTTTCAGGCAGTAAAGGTATGGTTTTCTATCCTTAATGGGGCGGCCATCGTAGCTCTGGGATATATCGTCAAGCGCGCCTACCGGGGGCCCGGGACTTCAGAACAGTGGCCCTTTTTATATGCTGCAGCCCTCTGCTCGTTGGCGGTGCCGGTGGCTTTGCGTCACCATCAATACGGGATCCTGGTCACAGTCCTGCTCTGGGCAAGCTTATATTTCGAAGCCGAAGGTCAGCCTTTCTGGGCGGGTCTATCCCTGGCTTTTGCCTTTATCAAGCCACAGACCGCCGCCTTGTTTTTTCTGTTGCCCCTGGCGCGCAGCTCCTTCAGGAGCTGCCTATGGTGTGTTATGGTCCTCTTGGTGGCCACCGGAATTGCTGCCTGGCGATGCTCTACCTGGCCCTGGGTAATGTTGAGCGAAATTCTCAACACGGGGGTCTCAAACGGCTTTTACCTGGGAATTGGGGACCCTTTGAAAAACTTTATCGGGAGAAAATCCCTGCTTTTGGCTTCTATTGCCTTGTTTGTGCCCCTGGTATTTGCTTTATTGAGCAAATGGCGGACTGCCCCACTCTATCAATTGGCGGCAATTCCCGCAGTGTTCTCCACCCTTTGGATGAACCATCGGCCCCATGACCTGATGATAGTCTCCCTCCTGGTGGTCCCTTTGCTCTCCCTGGCTTTTGAGAAACGAAGCTCGAGGCTTGTAATCATTGCTGGAGTAGTTGGGTTGGCCTACTGGTTTCCGCACCTGGCCAGGTTTTATGAGGAAGCGTATTTTTGGCCAGTGCCACTCCTTTTCAGGGTAATATGGCTGTTCGGCCTGTTCTGCCTTCTGGAGCCCACGATCAAGGCCAGTTAATCCGAAATTATGCACAGCCAGGGCCACCGCGGTTAAAAAGCGTTTTGGAACCTTCCATCCGTGAGCTAGGTTTCCAAGAGATTCATCGGGCCTCTCCCAGGGGCATTATGCCACGGGTAAAGGAAAATTGGTTAGCACTTTCTTGGGGAGTGTGTGCCGGCCAATTTCATTTATCCAGATTTTTATTAGAAAGGCATGGATAAATTATTGTCCTTGATTTTTTCCTGCAATGCCATAATAATGTTGAAAGAAACGAACCTCAAAAAATAATGCGGTCGAGGTCTTCAATTATGGAAAGCCCCAAACTGCAACCAGCGTTAACCGCTCCCCCAAGAAAGGGCAGAGGCAGGCCGAGAAAGCCAATTACTGAAGGGACATCCGATAAGCCGCAAAAGCGCCGCGGGCAGCCTCCCGGCACCAATGCCAAAGCTGAACCCATAAGGCCATTAGTATCTAATAAAATATCTATTGAGAGAGATAGGAGAGCGCTTCAGCATCATTGACCTCATGAGAGACTGCCTGGAAGACTTGAAATCACCTGCTCATACGAAACATGCCTGGCTCCCTATGAGACAATATGGCTTCGAGATGAGGATCGGTTTTAAGCCTTCCCTCGGGGCAAGAGGTCCCGAAAACCTCGTTGTGACAGAAACAGCTATAGATGCGGCATAATTTCAGATAATAAGCTGCTTGATAATGCGACTTTGGTTTAACATAACCCTTCTTCTCTTGATAATTGTCGACCTAACTATTTTTTCGCTATCATTTCTGCCATTTCACCACGCCAAACAATTTGTTGATTCCCTCGGACCTGATGGTAGAGTCCTCTTTTTTGATCATGACTATTATTTATCGTTAATTTTAAGATTGCGCTTTACCTGTTTATTATTTTTATTTGCCACACCATTACTATGGTTTTTAAGACCATCTATCGTTAATTTATTATCTATTTACCTAACTTCAGTTTCTAATGCTTATCGCAGTTTCAAAGCTGATATTAATTTATATTTTAAATCATTATATATTTACAATAAAGGTGAAATATATTTCTTATTATTTATCGTTCTTTCGGGGCTATCTCTCAGATTATACTATTTATTTACCCCAATCAGGATAGATGAAGCGATCGTTTTTATGAAAATAGCGTCAAAACCGTTTTTTGTGTGCATATCCAGTTATTTTACGACTGGCAACCATGTTTTTTATACTGCCATGGTTAATATGTTACATTATTTCTTCGGAGATGCCGTGTGGGCAATGCGCCTGCCCGCATTGCTCGCAGGAACTTTGTTAATCCCTGCAACTTATTTTTTGTTCAGAACATTATCCAATAATTTTGTAGCGCTTATTTCCGCCACTTTAGTCTCTTTATCCTCACCATTGATAGAATATTCCACTAATGCGAGAGGATATACTACCATAATCTTGGTTTTTCTTATCCTTTTGCTATTGGCAAATTACCTTTCAACCAATAGAAACCTATTTGCCTGGTCTCTATTCATCGTGGCATCGGCTTTGGGATTTTACACTATTCCGCTATTCCTTCTGCCTTTCGGTATTGTAATTTGTTGGTATATTTTAATAATAATAATTGAAAATAATCAGACAAACAAGTATACTTATTTAAAAGACTTATTGATATCTTTGCCATTTATTTTTGTTTGTATTTTAATCTTATACCTCCCGGTTATTGTTATTTCAGGTTACGGTTCGCTAATTAATAATCAATATGTTCAAGCAAATTCCTTCTCTTATCTTTTTTATAATTTGGTTCCCGTACTAAAATCTACTTTAAAATTATTTATTAGGGACATTCCATTAAGTATAACCTTAATATTGGCTTTAGGTTTTTTAGTATTCCTGATAAAAATAAGATCGTTTGATGTCAAGAACTCATTGTTACTTGTTTCAGCTCTTTCCTGGTGCTGTTTAGTAATCTTGGTAAAAAGAATCTTCCAATACCCAAGAATGTGGCTATTCTTAATTCCAATTCTGGTAGGTCTCTCTGTCAATGGTCTGTTTTATCTGATTAAGAATATCCTTAAGGAAAAATTAATATTATATTCATCTATTATAGTGAGCTTATTTTTACTATTAACACTTAGCTCAACTATCATAATTAATAATTCGATTTACTACTCAGATACCGACGCCCCGTTACTGGTAGATGGCGATGAGATTGCTCAATATCTTAAGCACGAAATTAATTTCGAAAATAGGAAAACCTACGTAGCCGATTTATTACATAGGTATCAGATGATGTACTATTTTAAAAGATATGATTTACCGGTCAGTCAGCTACTAAAATCTGATTCTATAGAGGATGCAGATTTCCTAAACAAATTTACGGACATTATTGTAATTGACAATGGCCCTAATCAGTCCCAAGAGATAGTGTTAGAGGCTATAGGTCTCGATTTAATTGATAATCTTCAACCTCCTGTTATGCTAAAAAAATTTAAAATAGCATCACTATATTGCTATAAAAAACAGTGCTGTCCGGTTAACTGATTAAAAAAAGTCCGCGACCCTGACCCCTTCCTTTGGAAGTCACCTTTTGTGGGCCGTGGCGGGGCTGTGAGTGGCCTCAGCCCCGTATATTTATCTCTCTGGTGGGAGGGCTGAGGAGGCTCCTGAGGGTGCCGGTGCTCTCGGGGGGCAAGATCGGCCAGGGGAAGGACGACTTCACCTTCCAGTGCTGGCCTGTGGTTCCTAAGGTCCACCGCATTGAGGTATCCGGGTTCTGAGGGGCAGGTTGGCTGACAAATTCTTCGAAATTTATGCTATCATCGCGGTCGTTAGGCAATTCGGCTAAAAAAGAGGAAACTTGTCGCGGTTAGACTTGTTGAGAGGGCTCACCAAACCTTTTTTGACTGCGGTGGCCAAGCCTGCCGCATAATTTCGGTTAATAGTAAGGAAACCTAAGCGGATAAGGAGTCGCCGCAGCCTGTAAGAAAATCTCATAATCGCAGTCTATGAAACCTGCCAAGACCATCACAGAGAAGCGGTGGCCGGGAAGATTACCATTGACGGCATCGACTTGCGCCAATTTGATCCCAAGGACTTAAGAAGGCAGGTAAGCGTCCTCTTTCAAGATTACGCCCGTTACGCCCTGACGGCTCGGGAAAATATCTGGTTGGGAGACCTTAGCCTGAAGCCGCGGGATGATAAGATCTACGTTGCGGCCCGCCAGGCCCAGGCCGATGATTTTCTCCGGAAGATGCCCCGGGGCTACGACACCGTCCTGGGCCATGAGTTTGAGGATCAGGGCGAACTCAGTCTGGGTGAATGGCAAAAGGTGGCCCTGGCCCGGGCCTTCCTGCGGGAGGCCCAACTGCTCATTCTCGATGAGCCCACCAGTTGGCTGGATGCCCGGGCCGAATACGAGGTGTTTAAGTACTTGCGGCCGCGGACCCAAGGGAGCATGGTCCTCCTCATCAGTCATCGCTTTTCCACGGTCCGGCTGGCGGATTACATCTATGTGCTGGAAAGGGGAAGCATCAGCGAAAGCGGCACCCATGAAGAGCTTATCCAAAAAGGGGGCAAGTATGCCCAGCTTTTTCAAATCCAGGCGACTTCTTATCGCTGATCAGCAACGGATCCCGCTCAATATCTATTTTGAGCAGAGGAAAACAGAATTTTGAAAATGTGGCGGACGAACCGAACACGATCGGGTTTTCCGTAAATGGCAACCAGGTAATCCCGCTGCGGCCATAGCACGGATGATATGTAAAAAAACCACTCAGCGAAGGTGCAGTGGTGGTAAAGACTGGAAAAATGGCCGGTGAAACAGCCCAGGGTACGATGCAGTACCAGCTTTTCTGCCCAGGTTGGTTGATAATTGGAAAGCATTTTAAGAACCGACTCCGGCACTAATACAGGGGAGATTTGGGCCATCGCCTGGAGCATCAGATAAACCGGCGCCTGACAGCGAAAATGCTTCACTTCGTCCAAGAGATAGGGCCAACTTATAGAAAAGGTGCGGAGGGCAAGGGCAAGGTCAATAAGGTGGATTAAGCTGTCTTCCCTGAATGTCAAAAAATTAGACAATGTATGCAGGCAGAGATGGATCAGGGCATGATCAGGGGAAAGGACCCGAACGGGGATGCCTTGGAAATCCAAGAGAACGGATTTATTCCAAAGAGGCGCAAAAGAAAGGCGATAGAATTGGCTAGGTCCGGTGATCTCCCAATGCACATCAACCATCAGCGAGTCTGCAGATGGAGGAAGAAACTCAAGTTCGTTTCCGAAAGCTTGGCGAAAACCGGGACGCTTGTCCGCACAAATGGATTCCAAGCTGAACCCCAGGTTCTCCAATAATGACCTTACTCTACTGATATCAAGCGGTGAAATAAGAAGATCCAAATCGCGCGTACGTCTCAAACTGGCATCGTCATAAAGGCGAATTCGCAAGTCAGCGCCTTTCAGCAGCAGAAAGTCAATACCTGCCTGATGAAAAGACTTGATAATCTGTCCGGCAGCCTGTTCCTGGCGGGCCGCAATCTTCAAAGCGCTGGCATAATCTTGACGTAATTCGCGCAGAAAGGCCGGCGGTAATTTTTGATGCTGATTACGTTGCAGTAATTGCATATAAATCAAAGGTGTGAGGCGCTTTTCACGCAGTTCGCCCAGCAATTTCGGGCAGGCGGTGAGCAGGTCATCCCACAGTCGTTTTTCACCCTTAACGGGTAATTCTGGGAATAAGAAGGAGAGGACTTTTAGGGATAAAGGGGAAAGCAATTTTTCAACCTTGATTGCGCCTGATAAAATTTGGACTTGATCAGCCGCAATGAATTTTTAGCGTGGGAACTAGTTTATACCACTGCGGCCAGATCCTAACATAATTATCATGGCGATTTCTCCAGGAGCAAGAGGAAATTTAGAATTTCCTTGCATTACCCGGGCAGATTTGCTATAATTATAAATCCGGTAGAGGAAAATTGATGAGGGTTTTAGACCACGCGTATTAGAAGGCTTATCGGGAACGATAGAGTCTTGAATTTTTCAGTATCGCTTTTCACCAGTGGCACCTTTGGCCTCGAAAAGGGTCAGATCCAAGCTCTGGCGGAAATGGTATAGGCTCGAGAATCTGCGAATTTGAAAATATATTAAAAAATTCAATAAAAATTTCTACATATATATACATATATATACTTGATTTCCAAAATTATCCTTATTATATAAAAATTTGTGCTATCAAATTTCTCAGGAAAATTTTGTAGCGTTCTCACTACTGGCCGAATTTGCGGCCGATTCCCAGGAAGAGGAACAGGACATGCATAAAGTTCCTGGGGCAGTCGCCGGAAATCGGGGCATTGGCGAGATGGCCGAGGCCAACCATGAGCGTGCTTGAACAGGTCTTGTGTAAGACCCAGGAAGCCCGGATACCCTTTTGGATGCACCTGGATCTCACTTACCGCTGCCATCAGCGCTGCCTCCACTGCTACATCCCGGAGGCCTGGCGTCAGGGGGAGGGGCCGGAGCCGGAGTTGACTACCGATCAGGTCAAGGGCATCCTGGACCAACTGGCTGCGGCCGGTACCTTCTTCCTGGCACTGAGCGGCGGCGAGGTCTTCCTGCGCCCGGACCTCACGGCCATCCTGGAACACGCCCGGAAGCAGAATTTTGCTATCTCTCTGATGACCAGCGGTACCCTGGGAGTGAGCCGGGACATCTTGCGGTTCTTGGCGGAGCTGGGCCTCAACGGGCTGCTCATGACCATGTTCAGTGTGGACCCCACGGTCCACGACCACCTCGGCGACCTCTACGAGAAGACCGGCCGCATCCGGCTGGCCGCCGCGCAGTGGGAGATCTCGCTCACGGAGTACCAGAAGTCGGCGCCCTCCGACGTCGAGCCCGGCGATGTGGCCAGGGTAGAGAAAAAGCTGGAAAGCGCCCGCGTCAAACTCGCCAAACAGGAAAGCGCCGCCGGGCAAGCCAAGCCGGAGTAGCGCCCGTCAGGATCCAGCTACTGCTTGGTATCCAATGGGTGCTGTGAATCCTCGAAGAACTGGTTTTGCAGCTTCAGGCTGACCTGGTCCGCCTTGATCGCCTTGAGCGCTTCGGCAATCTCGCGCGACCATTCCTTCTGGTCAAACTCTCCCAGTTGCTCACTGGCTGCCGCGCCCTCGCCCGAATAATGATTGGGGAAACGCGCATACCACCAGATCCCTGTGTAAACCGTGTCCGGCAGAGCCTGCCGATTCAGGTCGGCGCCCGATTCCTCTGTCGCGCGGTCCATGTGCACCAGGTCAGGCCGCGCAATCAGCATCAGCGACGTCTCCGTCTCGCCCGCGTGCTGGTCATTCTGAGTCTTCTGCGCCGGACGCCCCGGCGTGTTCCGCCCCGGTATTCCGAAAAC
>Ga0208457_1001857_pt1 | contig 13251 bp, 10 predicted proteins | sample June2015DPH_10_1_FD_185513 | JGI IMG/M metagenome (GOLD analysis project Ga0208457, IMG submission 185513) | Peatland microbial communities from SPRUCE experiment site at the Marcell Experimental Forest, Minnesota, USA - June2015DPH_10_150... | ecosystem: Environmental > Terrestrial > Soil >... | reverse complement strand
GGTGCCATTCGCACATGACGATTTGGTCGAGGAGGCAACGCGCCTCGGGGGAAGCGGGCGGATGGCGGGCGTAGTATTCGTCCTTAAGTTCCTGGAGATCTTCCTGGTATTCCCAGATGAGGACTTGGGTTTCGGCGAAGATGCCGGTTTGGAGGTTGGCGTTGACGATGCGAGCCTTACCTTCGGCGGTGGCGGCGCCGTGGGACTTGCCTCCGTTCTCACGGGAGGCGGCGATCTGCTTCTGAGTGCGCATAAAAGGCCTTTCCTGGCAGGTCTGGAGACCTTCGTTAGAAAAAGTAAAGGGCAGCCCGGAGGGACTGCCCTTCTGACAGCTACTGTAGCAGGCGAACTTTGCCCGGACGGGGGCGAAGGCCGTAAGTTATTGAGGGGGCTTGGAAAATTCTGTGAGGTCGGGCGTGACCGACAAAATCAGGGGCCACGGGAAGGCTGGAGAGGAGGCCTATCACAGTAGGCTTGGGGTTGCCTACGGGAGCGGTGGGGCCTGCGGCGTCAGGCAGAATTTATCAATCAGGTGCCACATGTGAGCAACGGGCGTTTTTCGTCAAATGATGTGACGGGGACCTACCAGGAGTCATGTCCTTGGCCGGCGCTTTAGATCCCCCAAGAAACGGTGATGCGCGCGCGTTTGTTCTGTTTTCGCCTGCCGCCGCAAAGGCGTGTTAACTGGCCAAGAACGTCGATATTCGTTTCGCTACAGGGATCGGCTCCTTCATCTCGCATTCCCATATCGTGAGGACGTCCCATCCCGTCAGTCTCAGTTTCGCTTCGTGCTTTCGGTCCCGGCGCTTGTTCTTCGTCAACTTCGGACGCCAGTACCCCACCCGAGATTTTGGAATATGGGCTTGTGGACAACCCTTGTGCTGATGCCAAAAACAGCCGTGGACTTGGATTATTCTTCGCAGCCGTGGAAACACCAGGTCCGGTCTGCCGGGAAGGGTCTGGACATGCAGTCTGTAGCGGTAGCCCATCCCATGCACGAGCCGCCGCACGGTCATCTCTGGCGACGTGTCCTTGCATCGGATACGCCTCATATTCTCGCTGCGCCGCTCCCGTGACAGCCGATCCAAATTCAAACCCCCAGCGCTTTGATCTTCGCTCTGATAGCCTTGGCGTAGGAGTCTTCAGGCGGCAGGTTTCCCGGCGACAAGAACGCATACGCCAGTTGTTCCACGGTCGTTGTCAGTTGGTCCTCAAAAACGAGCTTGCGCATCTGGCCACTGCGCACTTCGGGGCCGATATTGTACCAGCGGAACGTCAGCGTTCCCGGAGCGGGGGCCGGGTACTTCGTCAGGTTCCCGCCTACGCGAACGCTGATTTTTTCATAGACCGGAGTGGGGCAAACGAAGAACAATCCGGCCTTGCATAGCGTTTCCCGACGAAGTACATGGCCCTTGTAGATGAGCTGCGGAAGGATTCGCTTGTTGACGTTCTCCCAATTGATTCCTGCGTTGCTGTAGCCCGCGAACTCCCTCTCGGCTAGGTGGGCCTCACGCTCTTTGCGATAGTTTCCGGTAGTGTCGATGGACTGCACCTCGACGGCGACAAACTCCTTCAGTTCGCCCTGCTTGTCCACCAGTGCGAGAATCCAATCAACGAAGAATCCGCCCCGCCCACGTATCGGGGGAAGTCTCACTTCACCGCCCAGCGACGAGCCAAATGCGAAAACCCGATTTCCAACCCTCGGGTCAACACTCACCTGACTGCCGGGGACGAATGGTAGACCGGGGCCGAATACCGCTTCGGCAACATCTTGCAGTATCCGATATCGTCCGGCGTACAGCCGCTTTGGACAGCAAATGACGGGGCTGGGGGTTGCCTGGCGAACCGTACACGCACCGCCTACGACCTTCGCGCCGCCGTCGCCCCGCAGCGTCTTTGTACAAGTGCCGCCAACGAAGGGACACGCTAGACTCTGGCGTGTTGCGCCGGCGGCGGTCGATTTGTCCCTTGGCGAATAGCCGAAAAACTCAATAATTTGGAGAGCCATGACGCTCTCTTTGTATCACGTCTCGAAGAATGTGCGCTTGATGTGCTCCGCAAGCGTTTTGGCGAGCAGAGGCGGAACGGCGTTCCCAACTTGTTCGTATTGGGAAACCCGGCTTCCATAGAAGCGATACTCATCCGGGAAAGACTGAATCCTAGCAGCTTCACGCACCGTGAGCGCCCGGTCCTGTTCGTAATGGAAGAAGCTGCCCCAATGTGGGTCACATTTCGTCAGCACAGTCCCGCTGAGGCCGTCAGGGTCGACGCGGCCATACCGTCTCGTGTGATCGCTGCGTCTCGCCCTCTTCATTCCCTTCGGGAGAAGGTCCTGTGGAATATCCCGCCAGCTTCCACCCGGGGGAATGTGCCGAACACGCTCCAAGTTCTGCTTTGAGAGCTGGCCTGCGACATGGTTGAATAGCTTGGTCGATTTGCCCCGCATCAGGCGCTGGTACTCGGTCGTCGCGTGGCTCCCGTAATCCATCTCTTCCGCTCCCTCTCGAACGGCAAGGGCTGGAAGGTCGCCGACCGCTTCCCGCACGGCCGTGAACGGCTTCAGGACTCTGCCGAACAGACTAGGACGCCTGACGCCGTTCTGAATCGCTGGCAACCACGTCAGGTCGCGGCCACCGGTGAAGTTAGCCCGTACTGGTGCAAAGTGCGTCGGCTCGGGAAACGTGATGTCCACGTTCTTCAGAATCGTGCCAATAAAAAACAGCCGCCACCGCTCCTGCGGGATGCCGTAGTGGGCAGCACACAGAATCATGTGACGCATCCGATACCCCGCCCCTTGAAAAAGAGTGAAAATGTCCTGGACAAAGCGCCCCCGGTCCAGAGAGACCATTCCGGGCACGTTTTCCATCACGATCACCTTGGGCCGCAATCCTTCAAGAACAAGACGCCCGTACTCTCTGAACAAATGGTTCCGATTATCCTCAAGCGATCGCCTCGGAGCGTTGATTGAGAAACCCTGACAGGGTGGGCCGCCGATGAGTATGTCAATGTCCGTTCTTCGCAAGCCCGTTTTCTTGAAGACCTCCGTTGTTTTCAGGTCTTCAATGGATTCCCCGAAGAACGTGGTCGCGGTGTGGTTCAGCCGATACGTGTTGGCGTAGGCCTCGTTGATGTCGTTCGCAAATGCGACTTGGAACCCCGCCAATTGAAACCCCAAGGAAAGCCCCCCGGCGCCACAGAATAGATCGGCAGCGACTAACGCCGGCTTTTCCAACGGGTTCGGGAGCGCGCGCCCCTTTGTTCGCGGTATCGTCATCGGGTTATCGAAGTCCAAGGGCAACTGCAATCCCACAAGGAGCTATCGGCCAATTCTACCGATTTCATTACCACAGGCGGTGTACCACTCTTTTCTTCGGGTCATGTCTTCGACTGTTTCGCCAGCCAGCCCCGGAGCATGTCTTCGACAAGGCCGCTCATCTCCACTCCCTGCTCGTACAGCCTAGCCCGGACCCGATTTCGCAACTCGATTGGCAAGTAGATTGAAGTTTGAGTATAGCTCTCGTCGCTGTGTTTGCCTGGTTTCCGCCCCGGCTTTCTCGGCGGCATCTCCCCGCCTTCTTTCAGCGCCTCGGAACGCCGCTTCTCTGTTCGACCGTTTGGAGAAGTTTGCCCTTTCAACATTATGAGGTTTTGCGTACCCAACAACAATTCTGGTCCGATTTGTTGTGGGTGTCAAGGGCATTCTTACGCGATGGTACGGGCGGCCATGCCGGGCACCGTTCCTATCACTGCGGGGACGGGAGTGCCAGGGACGGACGGAACCATTCGACGCGCTGCCGACGATTCCTCCCGTGACACGCCGCTCACATCAGTTGGAGCGCAGTCCATGTTGACGTGTAGTCCACACCGGACTTTTGGCAGGTCAACGACCCCAAACGGCCACCCGGGAAGCGTCGGGATGCCACCCTTAAGTGAACCGTATTGCGGCTAGCCCAGTTTGCCGAGGATTGGGACCGGCCCGAAATGGCTGCCTACGATGAACTGCCGCCGCAGTGACCGGCCAATCGGTTTGAACCAATGCTTTCAGCGTAAGCGCTCTCTAATCAAACAGATAGGCCGACTCTGGTTCCAAACGACCTAGCACGGACGTCCCACCCGGCTTCACTGTCCGTACCGATCCACCTCTAGATTGCCCCCTCGATGATCTGCCGCAACTCCTCCGGCGTGAGCACAATTGGATTCCCCTTCATGCTGCTGGCCTGAGCCGCTTTCTCCACCAGGTCGGGAATATCGGCTTCGCTCACGCCATACGCGCGCAGCGGCGGAATCTCCAGCCTGCGGCAGATTTCCGCCGTCCAGCGGACGCCATCCTCCGCGGTGGCTTGCGAGCGGCCAGTGAGCAGGCGCGCCACTTCGCCGTACCGCCCCAGCGCCTGGCTGGCCGGCGCCCGCGCGCGCAGGGCCTGAATGTTGACCGCTATCGCGTGCGGCAGCAGCGCCGCGCAGGCCGCGCCGTGCGGGGCGGGGAACATGCCGCCAACCGGCGCCGCAAAGCCGTGCACCGCGCCCAGCCCGGCGTTGGCCAGCGCTAGCCCGCCCAGCAGGCTGGCCCAAGCCATGTCCGCGCGGGCCTGGCGGTCGCCGCCGTCTTCCCAAACACGCGGCAACGCGCCGGCGGCGCGGCGGATACCCTCTACGCAGAATAGGTCCGTCATGGGATTGGCCCGCACCCCGACGTAAGGCTCGATCAACTGCGTCAGAGCATCCAGGCCGGTGGACGCGGTGACGGCGCGCGGCAGGCCCAGTGTCAACCCGGGGTCCACCACCGCCAGCCTGGGCAGCATGGAACTGCTGCGCAGACTGGCCTTGACGCGATGCTGGGGCGAAGCCAGCACGGCGTTGCGCGTGACTTCCGATCCCGTGCCCGCGGTTGTGGGGATGGCGATGAACGGCACCGAAGCGCGCCCCAGCGGCTGGCCGCGGCCGATCACCTCGAGATAGTCGAGCGGGTCGCCGGGGTTGCTCAGCATGGCGGCCAGCGCCTTGCCGGCATCGATGGCGCTGCCGCCGCCCATGGCGATCACCAGATCGCAGCACTCCACGCGCGCGTATTCGCTCCCGTGGCGGACCATCTCGATGGTGGGCTCGCCGGCCACCGCGAAGGGCAGGCAGGCGACCCCGGCGGCTTCCAGGCCGGCCACGAGCGGCGCCGCGCATTCCGGCGGCACGCCTGTCACCATCAGCGCGCGGCGACCCATGGCGGCGGCGGCCGCGGGCGCCTCCCGCACCTTGCCCTCGCCGAAGAGAATGCGCGCCGCGGTGGCGAACTCGAACCCGATGGCCATTACCAACCCTGGTCGGCGGGATAGATGTTGGCGTAGACCACGCGGCTGCGCGGCTCGGCCAGCATGTCCGCCACCTTTTCGGCCCAGGCGTGGTAATGCGCGGTGGCCTTATGATGGGTGGTGGCTTCCGAATCGCGGTAAGCCTCCACCAGCACGAACCGCGAGGGGTCGTCGGCCTGCTGGACGACGTCGAAACGGGCGATGCCCGGCTCCTTTACGCTGTTGCCGGCGTTTTCAATGGTGGCCAGCTTAAAGGCTTCGATGTGTTCCGGTTTGACGCGCACGTGTACGTGAACGATCAGCATAGGTTGGCTCCATCCAACTATGATAGGGGACAATGAGCCTCGATAGACCCATCCAGACCGTCACCGTCTACTGCGCCTCGAGCGAGAAGTCGCCTGCCTTGTACCTGGAAGCCGCGGCGCGTCTGGGGCGCGCGCTGGCCCGCTCGGGGCTGGCCATCGTGTACGGCGGCGGGTCGCAGGGCTCCATGGGACGGCTCGCGGCCGGCGCTCTGGGCGCGGGCGGCAAGGTGGTCGGCGTCCTGCCGCGCTTCATGGATGAACTCGAGTGGGGCCACCGCTCGCTCACCGAGCTGCGCGTGGTCGACAACATGCACGAGCGCAAAGAGTTGATGCTGGAACTGGCGGACGCGGTGGTGGCGCTGCCCGGCGGATGCGGAACGCTGGAAGAGTTATTCGAAGCCATCACCTGGAAGCGCCTGGGCTTGTATCTCGGCCCCGTCGTGCTGGTCAACGTCAACGGTTTCTTCGATTCCTGTATCGAGCTGCTCTCGCGATGCGTAGACGAGCGGTTCATGGACGAGAGGCATCGGGCGATGTGGTCGGTGGTGACGGAACCCGAGGCGGTGGTCGAGGCCATCCACGCCGCGCCCGCATGGACCGCCGCCGCCCGCAACTTCGCGCAAGTCAGGTAACCGGGTAGTACCCTTCGCGCGTCTGCACCACCGTCCCTTTTTGCTTGGTGGTGAGATGGATTCGGCGATATCCGCGGTCGGTGCCCTGCTGGTCGGATGTGTAGCCGAGGCTGTACTGGTTGCGCAGATCCTCTTGGATGGCCTCGAAAACCTTGTCGATGGGCTGCTTGTGGGTGACCTCGAAGAACCGGCCGCCGGTTTCCCTGGATATCTGTTCCAGAATCTTTTTCCCGTCGGGACGGTTCATTGTCGGATATCTGTTGCCTCCGGGCCCAGAGGGCACCCCGCCTCCCCTCCGCCCCATGCGAGGCCCGCCGAAGCCGCCCATGTTGTTTCCGTAGCCATTGGGGTCCTCGAATAGAATCGAGTAGACCAGGGTATCGGCCCGTTGCGCCGATTCGACGGCGGCGCCGAGCGTCTCCTTGCTGCCGGTATCGACGCCATCGGAGAGAAGAATCAGCGCCTTCCGGCCCTTCTGCTTCTTCATGAGCGTGTCGTCGTCGCCCGCCAGATAGACCGCGTCGTAAAGGTCAGTGCCGCCGCCGCGCCCGCGCCCTCCGCGTTGCCCGCCTTGCCCGCCGCCGGGATAAGGATAATTGCCGCCTCCGCCCTGCTGCTGGCGCTGCAATTGCGGCGTGTCCAACTGGTTCAAAGCCTTCTCGAGCTTCTCGCGCGAGTTGGTGAGGTCTTCGAGCAGCTCCACCTCGAAGTCGAAGTGGATGACGAACGCCTGGTCTTTATCCGGCCGCATCACCTGCTCGAGAAAGCGGATGCTGGCGCGGCGCTCGTCGGGAATCTCGCGCCGCTCGCTGCCGCTGGTGTCCACCAGCAGCCCCAGCGTAAGGGGAAGGTCGGTTTCCCGTGAGAAGTAACTGATGGTTTGCGGGTGGCCGTCCTCGTCCAGGAGGAAGTCCTCCTTGGCGAGGTCGCGGACAATTTGGCCCTGCTTGTCTCTGACGGTGGCGAGCAGGTTGACCACCTTGACGCCGGCGGAAAAGGTGGTGTTGGGTTGCTGGCCTCGCAGCAGACGCGCTGCCGGCAACAGGGCGAACGCCGACAGCAGGCTCCGCCGCGAGAGATTCGCTTCAAATGGCATTTTGTTAGAGAGAGATGCATGGTGAAGGCGATTGGTTACCTGTTCATGCGCCCTCACACTGTCTTCGCATTTCCACCGTTGGCGGCCGCCCGCGCGCTGGAAAGAAAGAAATTGCGAATTGGTGTTCCACCTGCACGCGGACCAGCGGCAGGTGAGCGTCATGTATGCAACTCCCAAACGTTCGGCGCTTCTTTCCGGGCTTCTGCACGCCGCCGCGATCGTCGCGGCGCTGACCATAACCGGCGCGAAGAACCCGTCCGTAATCTGGAAGCCGGTCACCCTGGTGGGGCGAGACATCGGCCGGTACCTGGCGTCGGTTCCGCGCGAAAAAGAAGGCGGTGGCGGCGGCGGAACACGTTCCGACACCCCTGCCAGCCTGGGCCGCCTGCCCAGAGCGGCCCCCCGCCAGTTCACCCCGCCGGTCGCCAAGTTCGAGAACCTGAACCCGCAACTGCCCATCGAGCCCACGCTGGTGATGAGCTCGGAAATCGTGCTTCCTACCATCGACCTCCCGCAGTTCGGCGATCCCAACGGAGTGTCCGGACCGGCTTCGGGAGGCCGCGGATCGGGCGGCGGCATTGGCGACGGTATGGGCGGCGGAGTGGGTGACAGCCGGGGTCCCGGCTACGGTCCGGGCCCTGGCGGCGGTGAAGTCACCGGCGGCGGCGGCTTTCTGGGCGCCGTCACCGAGCCGGTCTTGCTCTGGAAGATCGAACCCGAGTACACCGACGAGGCGCGCCGCGCCAGGGTCCAGGGCACAGTGGTTTTGCACATCGAAGTGGACACCCGCGGGCAGGCGCAAAACATTAGCGTGAGGCAAAGCCTGGGGCTGGGCCTGGACGAGCGCGCCATCGAGGCCGTGCGCCGCTGGCGGTTCCGTCCGGGCTATCGCAACGGCAAGCCCTGGGTCGCGGCCGCCATGGTGCAGGTAAATTTCCGGCTGCTGTGAGGAGAAAAGGGGACAGTCCTGCTCTATGAGCCGCGGCGGCTCACAACACACGATGAAAATGGATTCTGTCCGGCACGAGGAATCAACAACTTACGTTCCATTTTCGGAAGAGACGCTTTTCTTAAATGCGTCTGTCCCCTTTTCCTTTTCTGCTACCCTGATACCTTATGCCGCTCTTGCAGGTCATTGTCCTGGGCGTCGTCCAGGGGATCACGGAATTCTTGCCGATCAGCAGCACCGCGCACTTATACCTGACTTCGTGGCTGCTGGGGTGGCACACCGAGGCGCTCGATTTCGATATCGCCCTGCACATCGGCACCCTCCTGGCTGTTCTGCTCTATTTTCTGCGCGACTGGCTGCAAATCCTGGCACAGGGCCTGGGAATGCGCTATGGCCGCGATGAAGAGCTGAAGCACAATCGCATGATGCTGTGGCTGCTGGCGATTGCCACCATTCCCGTGGGCGTATTCGGCTACGTCTTTAACAAACAGGCCGAGACCACCTGGCGCAACCCCTACGTCATGGGCGTGATGCTGGTGGCGGTGGGCGTGCTGATGTGGCTGGCCGAGAGGGCCGGGCGCATGCGGCGCGATCTTTCTTCCCTCAACCTGCCCGATTCCGTCGTCATCGGCTTGGCGCAGGCCCTGTCCATCGTGCCGGGCACCTCGCGCAGCGGCATCACCATCTCGGCCGGGCTGTTCCGCGATTTCGACCGCCAATCCGCGGCGCGGTTTTCCTTCCTGCTCTCCACGCCCGCCATCGCGGCGGCGGCCGGCAAGGCGCTCTACGACATCGACAAGCAGGGTGGCCTCGACGCCACTGTGAACGCGCCGTTTTTCGTGGGCGTAGCCGTGAGCGCGCTCACCGGGTGCGCGGTGATCGCCTGGTTTCTGCATTATCTGCGTCGCAGCAGCTTGCGTCCGTTTGTGTACTATCGCATTATTTTTGGCATAATGGTAATTGCTCTGGCTTTCATCCGCCGGCCAGCGTGATGAAGCTCTTATCTCCGACCGAGCACAGAAGGCTCAACGAAGTCACTGGTTTCCTGCTTCTGTCGATGGGCCTGGTGATCCTGTTGAGCCTGGTCTCGTACCACACCCAGGACCCTTCCTGGAACACGGCTGCCGGTTCGCGCCCTCTCAACCTCGCGGGCTACCCGGGCGCCTGGCTCTCCGACGTGTTTCTCCAAACCTTCGGCGCCGCCGCTTTTCTTTTTCCGCTGCTGGCTTTCCTGCTGGCGTGGAAATGGATCCGCTCGGACGAATTGGACGCCGGCGCGGTGAAGGTCTTCGGCTCGGTGCTGCTCACCCTGGGTGTGTGCGCCGCGCTTTCTTTTCTGCCGCTACGCCTCTTCGGTGGCACTGTTCGCATAGGCGGGGGTCTGGGGTACGCCCTGGCGAATTACCTGGTGGATTCGCTGAACCTGGCGGGCGCGCTGGTGGCCACCGCCACCGCGGTCGTCGTTTCCCTCTACCTGGTTTCCACGTTCACGCTGGCCCGGCTCGGCGAGTGGTTTGCGGGCCCCATCGCCTGGTTCCAGCGCCGCGCCGCGGCGCGTGGCGCGCGTCGCGCGTGGCGCAAGCGCGCGCCTGCAACCGCCGATGCTCCGCCGTGGCAGTCGCCCCAAGAGCCGGCGCCCCCTTCGCTGGTCGAAGAGCCGGAAGAGATCCCTATCTGCCCCATCGAAGACATCGACCCCGACCCCCGGCCCCTGGCCCCCCACCCCGCGCTCCTGGTCCGTGCCCCGGCCCGCGAAAGCGGCGGGCACCCCGCCCGGCCCCTGGTTTTCCGTCTGCCCTCCACCGATCTCCTCAACGAAGTCCCCGCGCGCAATTCCTACGACGAGCAGGAATTGAAGGACACCGCCGCACGCATCAAGGCCAAGTTCGACGAGTTCAACGTATTCGGCTCGGTGGTGCAGATCAACCCCGGCCCGGTGGTGACCACCTTCGAGTTCAAGCCCGAGGCCGGCATCAAGTACAGCCGCATCACCACCCTCGTGGAAGACCTGTGCCTGGGCCTGCAGGCCGAATCCATCCTGATCGAGCGCATCCCCGGCAAGCCCACCGTGGGCATCGAAGTCCCCAACACCCGGCGCGAGCTGATCGCGCTGCGGCAGATGCTGGAATCCGACGAGTTCGCGCAGTCGCACTCGCGCCTCACCATTCCGCTGGGCAAGGACATCAACGGCCGCATCCGCGTGACCGCGCTGGACGCCATGCCGCACCTGCTGATCGCGGGATCCACGGGATCGGGCAAGAGCGTCATGATCAACTCCATGATCATGTCGATTCTGTACAAGTCCACGCCCGAGGAGGTCCGGCTCATCCTGGTGGACCCCAAGCGTCTCGAACTGGGGCTGTATGAAGGCATTCCGCACCTGCTCACGCCGGTGATCATCGACCTCAAGAAGGCCGCCAACGCGCTGCGCAACGCCGTGCTCGAAATGGAGCGGCGGCTGCGTCTGCTGGCCGAGTACGGCGTCCGCAACATCGAGCAGTTCAACAAGAAGATCCGCAAGCTGCGGGAGGAGCCGCGCAGTCTCTTCGTAGAGCAGGAAGAGACGGCGGAAGATTTGAAGCCGCTGCCCTACATCGTCATCATCATCGACGAGCTGGCGGACTTGATGATGATCGAAGGCCGCAACGTGGAAGAGAGCGTCACGCGGCTGGCGCAGATGGCGCGCGCCGTGGGCACCCACCTGGTGCTGGCGACGCAGCGGCCCAGCGTGGACGTGATCACCGGCCTCATCAAGGCCAACTTCCCCGCGCGCGTCAGTTTCCGGGTGGCTACTCGCGTGGACTCGCGCACCATCCTCGACGTGATGGGCGCCGAACACCTGCTGGGCAAGGGCGACATGCTTTTCCTGCCGCCGGGATCCTCGCGCCTCACGCGCGTCCACGGCGCGTTCGTCACCGAGACCGAAATCAACCGCGTGGTGGACTTCTGGAAGGAACAGGCCGCGCCGGAGTACGACCAGTCCTTCCTGATCGCCCCGCCCAGCGACGACGACGGCGAGGGCGTGGCCGGCGCCGAGCCGTCCAGCGACGACCAAGACCCCCTGTACGAAGAGGCGGTGCGCCTGGTGCTGCAAATGGGCAAGGCATCCACCTCCACGTTGCAGCGGCACTTGCGGCTGGGCTACGGCCGCGCCGCGCGCATCCTGGATATGATGCAGCGCGACGGCATCATCGGCCCGCCCGACGGCAGCAAGCCGCGGGAAGTGCTGAAACGCCCCGATTGGCTGCACGAGGTCGAAGTCTCGTAAAATGCGCCTATGCACCCACTCCGGATTCTTTCAGCCGGTTTTTTCTGTGCGGGTCTGATCGGCGCGCAAAATGCCAAGCCCGCCATGGGCTGCGGCGATTTGCGCAGCCTCACGAATTACGAGGTCTCGATTGCCGCCGCCGTCCTGGTGCCCGCCACAGCCGACGTCCCGGAGCACTGCCGTGTGAGCGGGCAAGTCCTGCCCCAGGTCGGTTTCGAGGTCGGCCTGCCCACCCTATGGAATGGCCGTCTCTACATGTTCGGCAATGGCGGCTACGCGGGCGAAGCGCTCGATAGCGAGGCGCGCCGTGCCGCCGCGGCGCGCGCCATGCGGCTCGGGTACGCCGCCGCCCAGACCGATACCGGCCACTCGGCCGCCGCCGAGCCGCTGGGCACCTTCGCCGTGGATCGCCAGAAGCTGCTGGATTACGCTTTCCGGTCTCTCCACGTCACCGCCGAAGCAGCCAAACTGCTGGTGCGCTCTTACTATGGCGGCCCTCCCACGCGGTCGTACTTCGAAGGCTGCTCCACCGGCGGCCGGCAGGGGCTGATCCTGGCGCAGCGCTTCCCCGCGGATTTCGACGGCATCGTGGTGGGCGCGCCGGTCCTCAACTTCTCCGGAACCATGATGTCCTACGTCAATAACGTCCAGGCTCTCAAAGCCGCCCCGATCCCCACATCCAAGCTTCCACTGCTCGCCGAAAAGATCTACGCGCAGTGCGATGCCAGGGACGGGCTCAAGGACGGCCTGATCGACGACCCGCGCCTGTGCGGCTTTGAGCCCTCCCGCGATCTTCCCAAATGCGACGCGGGCGACCAGCCCGACTGCTTCACCCCCGGACAGATCGGCGCGCTCGAGAAGATCTACGGCGACGTGGTGAGCCAGGGCAAGCGCGTCTTTCCGGGCTGGCCCGTGGGCGCCGAAATCGCCGGCTCCAACGGACGCAGCGGCTGGGACCCATGGATCGTCCGCGAAAGCGGCTCTCCCACGGAAGTAGCCTTCGGTGAAACGTTTCTGCGCTATATGGCCTTCCCCAAGCCGGACCCGGCTTACGACATGCTCCAGTTCAACCTCGATCGCGATCCGCCGCGCCTCGAAGCCATCCACCAGGTTCTCGACGCCACCGACACGGATCTCTCCCGCTTTGAGCAGCGGGGCGGCAAGATCCTGATGTACTTCGGTTGGGCCGACCCCGCTCTGAACCCCTTGATGGGCGTGGAGTATTACGAGCAGGTAGCGCAGCGCATGGGCGCCGGCACCGGCGGATTTTTCCGCCTGTTCATGGTGCCCGGCATGTTCCACTGCAACGGCGGCGTGGGCGCCGACACGTTCGACAAGTTAGCACCGCTGGCCGGCTGGGTGGAGCACGGTACGGCCCCGGATGCGATTCCGGCGAGCCGCGTCGTCAGCGGAAAGGCAGTGCGGACCAGGCCGCTCTGCGCCTACCCGGAAGTCGCCCGGTATAAAGGTTCGGGAAGCATCGACGATGGGGCCAACTTCGCCTGCGTGAAACCGTAGGTGGGGCACGCTTTAGAGGGACTTGCAAAATTCGCATCCTGCCCCCCGAGCCTGCAAAAACAAAAAGTTTAAAAAATGTTTTGAGTGGGGACTGATTCCCAATAGAATATTTGTGACGAAACAAAATTCGTTCGGAAGAGCAGCCCCCATGAACAGCTTACTTCAATTTCTGACCCAGTC
>Ga0208457_1001846_pt1 | contig 13314 bp, 15 predicted proteins | sample June2015DPH_10_1_FD_185513 | JGI IMG/M metagenome (GOLD analysis project Ga0208457, IMG submission 185513) | Peatland microbial communities from SPRUCE experiment site at the Marcell Experimental Forest, Minnesota, USA - June2015DPH_10_150... | ecosystem: Environmental > Terrestrial > Soil >... | reverse complement strand
CCAAGGGCAGGTTAGCCACGTGTTACTGAGCTGTGTGCCGCGCTCCCAAATTGGCTAGGAAGCGCACGACTAGCATGTCTTAGTCCTATCCCGATAGCAGTGGGGTCCGGCAGGATCAACCGGAGTTGTGACACTCCAGAGTTGAACTGCTGGAACTTGTTGTTTTTTGTGTGGTACGTTCTTTTCGCATAATTGTGCCTAACTGGATTTGGAGGGAAAAACATTCCACTCATATACGTCAAAGCCCAATTCAGACCTAACTGAGCAATTAATCAGGTCCACATTCGTGTCCCCGCAATTGGAGGCCAACTCCGTCATTCCTGTAAGGCGAATTCGCCGTTTCGGTATGGGTTGAGCCGCCGCCATGTGAAAATTGCGGGGCTAGCAATTATAGCTGAATTCTATCAGAAGCGAATTCAACTGATATAAACATTCCGTTATGGGAGAAATAAATGTTGCCTTACATGCTTCTACCGTAGCCTTACTATGCGTAACCTAGACCTCTATCTTCTAAGGGTTATTTTTAACCATATATTTTGGCTTAAAACGTAAAAAGGGGCATTTGACTCTTAGCTTTGTTTTGTAAAATGGGTCTTTTCGGTTGCTGCCTGCTGTTTTTTTGACTGCTCAGATTTTCGTCCTTTTCAGACTTATGAAAAACAAAAAATGCTCATAAGAGAGAAACAGAAAATCAGGAAAAATTTCCTTTTTTAGCTTGTTTGTTTACACCAACCCATTATTCCTCAACAACTTTAGAGAAACCTGTCTACATTCCTTAGTGACTTTTGCGTTTCACTGGATGAAATATCGAAAAAACAATATACTTTTCATGTCAATATCAAAAATAAAATTACTAGATAAAAGAAGATTTGGGGTCAATTATGAATTTATTCCTTGAGACAAAAATTGCTGATAAATACACAAGCCTTCTCAAAAAAATTAGATGCTAACTCGAAATGCCCAATGCATGTACGCTCTAAAATCCCCTGAAAGCACCAAAGAAGGCTCAACATAACAATGAAGGCTACATTTCCTGCAATTTTTTATCTTTTCCCAGTCAAATTCAGAAACAGCATTTTTAATACTAGTTTCAAAAATAGAAACGCTGCTCGCATAATCATTGTGAACATAGCAAGGCAAAACTACATTCCCATTAGGATCAATGTTAACCATCGCCCATGGTTTGCACCGCCAGTTTTTCTCTTTAGCCATCACTTTCAAGTAACCGATTGAATTGACAATGGGGTAACCTTCTCGTTTCATTTCAATAAGTGCGTGGGCTATTTTCGATATTTTATCAGTAGCAGGTGAAGATGCATTGATATTACAATACTCGTGAGCTACGGCCATGGATATTCTTGTACCTAATTCTTTTGCTAGCCTTACCAAGCTTTCTATCTCATCAATATTCTCAGCCATTATTGTCGTGTTGATCGTTACAGCAACTTTTTCTTCAGCCGCACTTATGCCTCGTACCGCTTTTCTAAAGCATCCGCCAACTCCTCTAATAGCATCATGAGTTTTCTCTAGGCCATCTAACGAAACATAAACAACGCCGTTAATGTATGGCGATATCTCATCTATCTTGGATTCAAGAAGCGTTCCATTAGTGATAAGACTTGTATGCAAGGGCAAAGACCTAGAAAAAGCGAGAATCTTAGCCAAATCCTTTCTTAGCAAAGGTTCCCCACCTTCAAACGCGATTCCGCAGGCTCCCGAATTATAAACCTGTTTCAGAATTGCTTTTTCCTGTTCAAGACTTGAATCCTGACTGGGTCTTTTCCAGAATGGGCACATTTTGCATCGGAGATTGCAGTTGTAGGTCAATTTATGTCCGCAAAACAGAGGAGCCTTAACGTCAAATAAGTTTGAGATAAAGCCACGATAGATTCTCATCCCTAGCCAAAATGTCTCTAGGTAATGGCGAATGTTTTTTTCTTCCCCCGAATAGTTGGAAACCCGTCCCCATCCTCCAAGATCAATTGAACATAATCTGCGAATTCACATAGATAAAAACAAGTACTTTTCTTTTTTGTTTTGTGAGAAAGGGGAATTTTGCTCTTTTTATTCTTCTTTCTTGAGTCCTTTCTTTATTCCTTTCCCAAGGTCATTTACGGCTTTAGCACCTTTCCTGATGCCTTTGCCGACTGCTTCTCCAGTTTTTTCAGCAGCATTTTCAACTTTTTTCTTCTCTTCAGGCATTCCATCACCTTCCATCTAAAGGTCGTTTATTTCAGAATTAAGTGTGTGTGACTGTGAAGTCACAACAACATCTGGGTGTCAACCGAGGTTTTGCTCCTTCCCCAAGACAAACTCCCCGGCTTTTTCAGAAAAATTTACTCATGCTATGCCGTCGCTTCACTTATAACACACGCGTCTTAAGAGAAAGTGTGAGTTTCTAAGTTGCGTAATCTTTTACTACTGCTTTAGCTGCATTTTCCTTAACTGACGCTATTCCTTTTTGGCATCCCTCTTTTGATTCATAAGCTCCACTTTCCGCTATAATCTCCCCGTTTTGAGCTCTGAGTCTGAACCTGAATTTTTCAACAGCATCTTTGAATATAGCAGCCGCTCTGTTGCTGTGGGGCTACAGCTACACAAGTTTAATAGTCATTCGTACTCCTATGTAACTTAACAGGTGTAGCTCTTGAGCAATCTGATTGTTGGAAATATGACTTTGATGAGTCTGCTTGTAACCATAATTGGCTTGATTATTCTGTGGATAATAGTCTCAATACCCGTGTGGTTAGCTGGCAAAGCAGTAACAGGCGGAAAAGCCACTTTTGGCGACGCCATGATTGCTACGCTGTTTGGCCCAATAGTTTACGCTATCACATTGATTATAGTGGGTTACTTTCTGGGAACGCTAATCGGCTCAACGGCATACATAATCGCACTAATTTTAGCCCTCATAGCCTGGATATGGGTCTACAAAGCAAGCTTCAAAACGGGCTGGCTGGCCGGCATCGGAATAGCCATACTGGCATGGATAATCTTCGTCGTAATAAGCATAATATTTGGAGCCCTCTTCGGTATAGTAGTTCCAGGAACATTCTTCCCCCACATCTAAAACCACAGCAAACACTAAACAGACTTCACATAGATGCCATAAACGCCAAAACAAAAAACAAGAATCAGATAGCGGATGCTTAGTCAGAACCTGAATTTTCCACCAACATCTTTGAGTGTAGCAACCGCTCTGTTACTGTGGGGCTACAGCCACACAAGTTTAATAGCCCTTTTATATTCCTATAGCTCGATTGAGGAGTTGCAGATTTTGGGCGCGATAGATCAAGTATTTCATTTTATTACTTCTGGAAGCATAGGTGGTTTGCCACCAATTGTCTTAATGGTAATAATATTCGTCATCGGATTGATCGTGGGCTATCTAATCCATTTATTCCTAAAGATCGCCATTATAGCTGCGATTATACTCTTCGTGGTTGCCTACTTTGGCTTTTTCGGTTTGAGTCTTAGCGTGTTGAAAGATTATGCAGCCCAATACGGTTCCATTGTGTATCAATACGGAGTACTCATCATAGGCATGCTACCGCTAGGCATCGGATTCATAATAGGTCTAATCATCGGCTTCATATTCGCGTAAACTGAACATACCTCTGGGTCAAAGCGTAGAGAACAATCAATGACTAATTGTGAAATTACCACTTTAACACACACCTCAAAATTCTTCCAGCCGTATTTCAAATAAGCCCTGCGCACGCTGCTTCAGCAGCAATTTTTACCCTTTTAGCACAAGTGGAAACCTTCAAAATCAGAACAACACAACCATTCGAAAAGCTAAGATAGTTACATATTTTGCGAAAACGACCTAAAACTTAAATATAAATTGGTACAAGAAATACGGGAGTTGAAAATGTCCAACGACGAAGACACGGTCCTCCTTCTTGGTTTGGGTTTAAGTCTTAATCAGGCAAGGGTTTACCTAGCAATACTTCAACTGCAAAAAACTACGGCGGGACAGATAGCGAAATTTTCAAAAGTGCGCAGGGAAGACGTCTATAGAACTCTGCCGACACTCGAAAAAATGGGCCTGATTGAAAAATTGCTGGGCAAACCATCTAAGATTCGGGCTACTCCGATTTCGGATGCCCTAAGCTTCCTAGTGGCGGAAGAAAAAAAGAGATTTGATGAACGGTTGTCGGGTATGAGGAGTACGGTCAAGAGGCTATCCCTTAAAGATTGGAAGCAGCCGCTTCCTGAAGAAGAAAGCATCTACATACTGATAGCGGAAAAGAAAGCGATTTTGGCTAAGACTTCAGGACTGATTAGAAATTCGAGAAAAGAAGTCGCGTTAATTGCAAACAAGGAAAGAATCATACTGATTCTGTCTCAGTTATCAGATGAATACAAGCAGGCAATAAAGAACGGTGCTCAGATTCGACTGATCTTCGAAGGGGACAGCACCGACATTTTGCTTAAAGAAAAAGTACAACAACTCATCGATGGGGTTTCGGTTCACGTCAAGTTTCATCGTAAACCTTTGAATCACTTCATAATGTCCGATGATACAGAAGCATTGATTACCGGCTCCAAAGAAACTGGATTAGGCGAAAGCCCTTCTTTATGGACTAACAACAGCAACCTTATAGGCGTACTAAGAACAAGTTTTGAATCCGACTGGAAAAAAGCTGAAGACTAACCTGAGAATCTCATTTCTCCTTTAGTTTCGAGCCTCAGTTTCTTACCAGCAGTTGGGCCGATTAGCGCAGGCACAACCGCCAGAATGTCGGTGCGGGCTTACATTCACACACGCTTAACTCTGCCAACGACCATTAATATGGTAGCTTAAATCGTGAACGTAGAAAGGAGGGATAGATAAGTATGAAAAGTAAAGAGTTTATGGATAAAGATGTGTTTGCGTTAGACGAGAAAATCGGCACAGTCAAAGAAATAGGAATAGATCCGGAAGAGTGGAAAATAACTCACCTTGACATCGAATTGGAAAAGGACATAGCTGAGTCTGTGCTTGGCGCAAAGAAAGGCGGAGTACGAAACATGTTGAACATTTCAGCCCTAGAGAAAGGGACTGCACGCTGGACAGACAAAGGGCTGCACTTAAAAGTATCAAAAGATCAACTTCACATGTACCTAAGACCAGTAATTGACCAGTAGTTGAGACTTAGTTGAGGAGTTTGCCATGAACACGTTGTTGACGATTGCTATAATTATTGTGATCAAAATACTCTGAAAAGTCAAAGTTGCAGAATAAGCGATAGCGTAGCTTAAGTTTCTGTAGCAGTTGGGCTACACTAACAGACTCTTTTTATTCCAAATCTTAAGTTGTTAAAGATTCTGGTCAAGCATTCATTGGAGGTGAACTAAAAAAGTGAATAATAGATTTGCTTATTGGGGATATATCCTGGCGTTAATAGGCGGAATACTCATCGTCGTCTTCGGTTTACTGGGTCTTATAGGGAATTCTTTAGGAAGTGCTTTCTCGCCAGCTGGTTACTACTTAAGCGGAGCAATGTACAGTATAGTGGCAATAATAATAGGCGTAATCTGCGTAATTGGGTCAAAGTCCGTTGGAATCTTAGTATGGGCGATAGTGCTGTTAGTGCTTGGAATCGTTTCAGGCGGAATCGGAGGAGCCTTAGTTATTCTCGGAGCCCTTCTGGGATTAGTATCAATATTCGTCAAGTCATAGCCAGGATAGACGAGGCCAGATTCAAAATAAAATTCTTTTTAGCTTTTTTTAGCTGTGATTTCATCGTTAGCTCTTTGAGGCTGTTTCAGAAACGATTGTTATTTTTTCAATTTGCGATGACTGAGGCGTTTAAAACAGCGGAAAGATATTTGGAACCTTTAAATATCTCATCCCCTCGAAAGAAGATAGACACTTATTCTTTGGACTGTAGTTTCCCAGCTTCTCAGATTATTCTGTTCTTAGCAACACTTTTCTATCGTGCTTAACAATTGCTAAGGAAAGTCTTTTCCGAAGCTGAAGAAGAGACGCTTACTCTGAATTGGCTCTCCATTCTTTACCAGTCAAAAGGCAAAAAAGCTTGAAACAGGCGCGCTCGAGGACATTTTTTCTTTTGAAGACGAATTCATGGGCTAATGAAATAGATTTAGCTTTCTCCAAAAGCGCCTTCGCTAAGGGGGTGACAGTTTAAACGCTCAAACAAAATGATGGCGCGGGGTGTGTGGGACCCCGCCTTATTTTACCGGTAAAAAATGCTTACGATAGATGCTTCAAGAGAGTTCGAATCTCTCTGGGTGATGCAATTTGGCTAGTGCAATCATTAACTGATGGAAAACTAGCTGCCTTCCAAATGAAAAATGGCGAATTAGAAGAAGTAGCTATAGATTTGAACAATTCAATTTTGCCTTGCTAACCCTCCCATAGGATCCCAAGGTGGAAGAACAACAGGTTCGGTGCAGAGAACACTCAAGAGCTCTGGAGAGAGGTATTCTTTTCTAACAGTTATTTCGAACACATATTCGTCGAACCACTCATCCATCATATACATATAACCTCTGTCCCCAATCATAGCACCCCAACTGTTTTCAACCCGCCATTTTCTCGGTTTTCCTGTTTCATCAAGATCCACACCTGTTAGCACCATAGCGTGTGTCATCTCGCTATTCCTATATTCCAATCTTCCGGCCTTATCTAGCTTAAAATCTGTTCCGTAAACGATGTCATAATCATACACGTTCAAATCCATTGCGCCCATCTCTGTTTCAAGCATCTGGCCAACGTCACAGCCAAACCAAACCGCATGGTTGCCCTTTATCATGTCGACGGCAGCTTTCTTCAATGTCTTCATATCAACGTTTAAGTAACGAACCGGACGTCCACAGATGACGTTACCAAGATACTGCACCGTATAGATTTTATTATAGGGCTTGTCCTTGGTTGGGGCGTTTATTAGGCAGACTAGACCATCCAAGTCAACGCCCACATACTTCTTGTAGAACTCTCTAGGTGTCATATCACCATCCCTGTGGAATACTTTGTCTTTGTCTCGCCACTCCCAGTAAAAGTTGCACGGAGGCTTCCCTAAGTGAATTGCAAGCATTCGATAGAACTCCTCAAGTAACTCGAACTTTGACTTTCGCAACTCCTCTGCAGAAGAACCCTGAGCATACATATCCCTGAGCAACTTCGCATATTCCCTCAGCTTGGAGACTAACAGAGTGTTCATAGAATCGGAATTGCTGCTACTGATTGTCTCGGGCATAAAAGACTTCGGCACAACCCCGTACTTATCTACGAGATTCACGAACATGTCCCACTGTCCACCATCGGAAAGTGGATCAGAGAGAAGCGCAAGAATCATCCGGCTGTCCAGTGGCTCATCCCTGGTCTCGATGATGTTCTCAAGGAAATAATTCGCCTTCTCCAATTTATCCCAGAACATCTGGTAGACCTCGGAGAGTTCAAAGGTCTGAAGGTTCAACTTTTTCATAGCTTCCAGGCAAAGGAGACTAAGCCCGGAGAATAACCAACACCGCCCTGACCCCTCTTGATTAGTAGCCTCCGGTGACTCTATGAGATTACTGAATGTGTAGTTAATTCGATCGACTTCTTTTCGACTCAAAGCCACAGCTGCAATACCGTTCTGGGTCACCGCGTTCAACGCAAGAAGATTCTTAGGGTCTCTATCAAAAGATGCTAAAAATCGCTTAATATCCTCATTCGTGACACTTTGCTTCATAATATTTCCCGACCATTTATGATACCTTAACTTAGGTATCGATCAAACTAAATTAAAGTTTTTGACTAACAAGTCTGAAGTAGCAAGTTACCTAACTAATTCATGGAGCTTTACATGTAACATAGACACCTGTTTTCAGGCCTTTATCCTAGTCTATGAAAGGGCTATGCACAAGAAGCATTAAGAATATTATCATCAATGTCGGTGCCGTTACGCTTAACCCTACTTAGTTAAGTCCCGTGCCTGTTTCTTTCCAACTCTTCTTCTGTAGAACCTTTTAATGTGCTGCAAAACATGAGCCAGAAACCTCTCCTCTTGAGCGTGTGCTGTTTTCAAGATTGACTCTGGGGAAATTAAAGCCTCTTTAAGTTCAGCAATTTCTTTCTTAGGCGAATATTTAATGTATATAGGGACTCCCACAAAAAGCAGGACTAGACCTAACGCAATTTGACTAAAATTACACTGTGTGATCAGGTATAGGGAAAAGATTACTCCAAGAATTGGAATGAACAAGCTTCTAAGGTTAAAATGAGCTTTAGCACCCTTGCGCCGCAAGAAAAAGGTTGACGCACTTGTCGCCGCATAGGCAACTGCCATGAAAAACACAGAAGTCGCTATCAGCACGCTTAGATTGCCAATGAGCGCTGCTACAAGCGCTGTGACGGCTGAAATGATTATTCCCAAGTAAGGCGTCTTAAATCTTGGATGAACTCGGGCGAAAACGCTTGGAAAAAGACCGTCAGCAGCCAGCGCATACCCAAGGCTCGAAGTCCCTATCATTCCTGACTCGTCAGAACCAGAAACCGAAATTAAGGCTCCAACCCCTACTATAATTACACCGATCAGAGCCAACGTTGGGCTTGAACCTAGAATTGCGCTGGTCGCGGCAGTCAAAGGCGCCTTATCCAGAGCCAGCAAACGCCAAGACCTCACTCCAAAAAGCACAATGTTTGTTGTCAAATAGAATACAGTTACGATTGAAATTCCAAGTATTATAGCCTTGGGGATTGTTCTACTCGGATCTTTTATTTCATCTGCTGGAATTGTTGAAATTTCAAAGCCTGCATAAGCCCAGAATATCAAAACAAGAGCCGCCCCAAAACTGCCAACGCCAAAAGGGGAAAACGGAGAAAAATTCGCAGTCACCAAAGTTACATTAAAGACCATGAACAGTAAGCCAATTACAGCGAAGAAAACCAGCGGAACAAGCTTAACCACTGTAAGTATGTCGTTTGTTCTTCCTGCAGCCCTGACCCCGACAACATTTGTAACTATGAGAAAGACAACGAATAACACCCGTACGGTAACCTGAGAAATCCAATCGAGACCAGGCAAGAAAAACATCAAGTACTGAGTAAAAGCCACAGGGAAAACGGCCAACGATATCCATTCGGCAAGCCAAAGAGACCAACCAACAATAAAACCTGCAAAAGGACCCCATGCCGCACGCGCATATGCATATGGCCCACCGACCCTAGGAAGCAAGGCAGAACACTGAGCAAAACACAAGGCAATCACTATTGCTATTATTCCAGCTACTACCCACGCAACCAATGAAAATGGTCCTAGAAGGCCTGCCCCTAAGGCAGAGGCGACGTATATGTCAGCCCCGATTATGGCTCCAACTACTAGATTAGTTACATCAAAAAGCGTAAGTTTGGATTTGAGCTCGGCTTCAGACATCAAAGCCACCTATTGACAATTGTTGGATTTAAATTGTCTCCCACCCCTTGGCAATAGCCAAAACGCCAGCAAAACGTAACCGGTTCAATCGCAATTAAGCTATTCTTACTGGCAAATTAATAGTGTGAAGAAGTTTAAACCAAGAGTATGAACCTGTTTCGCGTTAAGGTTAGCACTGTTTACCGGTAACGCGTGTTCAATTTTTTAATCTAATTTCTAATCTCCCAAATTCATGAGCCTTTAATTTAAATAAGCTCAAAACAAGCTGCATTCTCTGGAACTGATGATGACAAATTAGTAATGAGGGTTTCGGAAAGAAGAGTGCCTATTTCTCGTTCAACTCTACTACTTTCTGGAGATTCTGGGCACAGGGGCAGTCGTAATCAGATGGATGTTGGCTTTAGAAGAATCATATACAAACGCCTAAGTCTAAAAACAGCACTTCCAACAGAATAGAGTTCTAGCCGGTTGGGATGCAGCTGGTCTTTTTTTGCTACGGAGGCATTATTAAGGTTATCCAATGCGAAAACGCGGGCATTTTTCTCATTGCTTCATGTTTCTACGATTTTGCCAAACTTCGATTTCTGTCATTGCTCTTTCAATGGCTGATTCAATTCCGTGTGACAGCTCTCTATAGACTGTTTCTGGCGAACCGATTTTGCTGAAGTACCTATCAGCCCCAAGACCTAAAGCTTCAATGCTGATTTCATTTCTGCCTTCCCCACTAAAAAGAACAAAAGAAATACGGTTGCCCTTTTCTCTCAGCTCTTTCAGAAACTGCAAACCGTCCTTCCCAGGCATCTGATAATCGCTAACAAACGTCATATTCATTTTCCCCCATTTTTTCGAAAAGCGAAGATAGTTACATATTTTGCGAAAACGACCAAAAATTTCAAATACAAATTGCATAAGAAATATTCACGGGAGTTGAGAATGTCCAACGACGAAAACACGGACCTCCTGCTTGGTTTGGGTTTAAGTCTTAATCAGGCAAGGGTGTACTTAGCAATACTTAAACTGGAAAAAACTACGGTGGGACAGGTAGCGAAATTTTCAAAAGTGCGCAGGGAAGACGTCTATAGAACTCTGCCGGCACTTGAAAAAATGGGCCTGATTGAAAAATTGCTGGGCAAACCAGCTGAGATCCGGGCTACTCCGATTTCGGATGCCCTAAGCTTCCTAGTGGCGGAAGAAAAAAGCAAATTTGATGAACGTTTATTGGGTATGAGGAGCAGGGTCCAGAGGCTATCCCTTAAAGATTGGAAGCAGCCGCTTCCTGGAGAAGAAAGCATCTACATACTGATAGCGGAAAAGAAAGCGATTTTGGCTAAGACTTCAGGACTGATTAGAAATTCGAGAAAAGAAGTCGCGTTAATTGCAGACAAGGGAAGAATCATACCGGTTTTGTCTCAGTTATCAGATGAATACAAGCAGGCAATAAAGAAAGGTGCTCAGATTCGACTGCTTCTTGAAGGAGAAAGCCCGGACGGTTTGCTTAAAGAAAAAGTGCAAAAACTCATCGATGGGACTTCGGTTCACGTCAAGTTTCATCGTGAACCCTTGAATCACTTCATAATGTCCGATGACAAAGAAGCATTGATTACCGGCTCCAAAGAAACTGGATTAGGCGAAAGCCCTTCTTTATGGACTAACAACAGCAACCTTATAGGCGTACTAAGAACAAGTTTTGAATCCGACTGGAAAAAAGCTGAAGACTAACCTGAGAATCTCATTTCTCTTGTGGTTTCAAGTTCCAAATTCTTTATAGCAGTTGGACCGATTAGCACAGGCACAAACGTCAGAATGTCGGTGTGGGCTCACATTCACAAGTGCTTAACTCTGCCTATGACCATTTATAGTGTAGCTCAAATCGTGAACGTAGAAAGGAGGGATAGACAAGTATGAGAACTAGAGAGTTTATAAATAGAAGCGTGTTTGCGTTAGACGAGAAAATCGGCATAGTCAAAAGTATAGAAGTAGATCCGGAAGAGTGGAAAATAACTCACCTTGAAATCGAATTGAAAAAGGAGATAGCTGAATCAGTGCTTGGCGCAAAGAAAGGCGGAGTACGAAACATGCTGGCCGTTTCATCCCTAGAGAAAGGAGTTGCACGCTGGACAGACAATGGACTGCACTTAAAAGTTTCAAAAGATCAACTTCACATGTACCTAAGACCAGTAGTTAAGACTTAGTTGAGGAGTTTGCCATGAACACGTTGTTGACGATTGCTATAATTATTATTATACTTTGGGCGGTTGGATTCTTTGCTTTGCCAGGCGTGGGCTCATTAATACATATACTGCTCGTGATTGCCGTAATCTTAGTGGTTATTTGGCTGTTGACCGGCAAAAAACTGTGGAAATAAACTGCTTTCTCTTTTTTTGTTACATTTAGTCTAAGTTAGAGAAAATAAATTGGTTAAACAGAACTTAGGAGTAAGTTTGGGAGAAAGAACCTTTGAGGAAAGAGTTTGATGGGAAATGCTCAGCAGACGTTGTAATTGCGGCGTTGAACGAGGAGGAAGGTATAGGTCTTACGTTAGCGGAGATTTCGCAAAAAATTAGTCCTAATCAGGTTTTGGTGGTTGATGGTCACAGTCACGATTGGACGGTTGAAATTGCCAAAGATTTGGGTGCGCATATTCTTTTTCAGGATGGCTTAGGCAAAGGCGATGCCATCTCGAAAGCTGTTGGGTACATAGATTCTGATGTGGATTACGTTGTTGTTACCGATGCGGACTTCAGTTATCCGGCGGAGCATATCCCAGAAATGATACAGATACTTGAAGAGAACCCTAACGTTGGCATGGTTTGCGGTAACAGGTTTAATTACTACGCCGAAGAGAGTGCGTTGCATAACTTGTTCTATTTTGGAAATAAGCTTTTGGCTTTCTCCCATAGCTTACTTAACGGGGTAAACCTGCAAGATCCGTTGACTGGGTTGCGGGCAATTCGCGCTAAAATCCTAAAAGACTGGCAAGTGAAGTCAAAGGGTTTTGATATAGAAGTGGAACTGAACAACGAAGTAGAGCGGAAAGGCTTTGGGATTGTTGAGGTGCCCATTAGGTATAGGAAGAGGCTTGGGGAGAAGAAATTGAAGGTAAGCGACGGCGCAACCATTCTTAAGAGAATTCTGCTAGAATCAACCCGTTTGTCTTGATTAGATCAGCATCAGAATGCTTCAGTTTTAGCTTGTGGCTGTTAGCGTGCGTTCTATGCTTCAGCCAGTTTCAGTGAAAGACCAAAGGATTCATGGAATACGCCAGAAGTATAAGCCTGATAACCGAAAAAATGCATGCGCAATAACAATTATACCAGACGAATTACATGTTCTCTAGGGGATTATTTTATGTTGAAATATGCAGCTTCAAAAGAACAGAATATTTCAGATTTAAAAATCGTGAAGATCTTGAGCACCGTGCCACATGATAAGGGGTTCCACTTTTTCAATGATCTGGGCCGCAGCACTGGCGAGACTGCTAATAGTTTAGAAACATTCGCACAGAAACTTGAAAGAATAAATGCTGATTCGGTCAAGTTTCATTTTCAAAGAAATGATTTTCAAAACTGGATACAAACCACTGTTGGAGATGATGTATTAGCTGAAAGGATTAACCATATAAGCAGACAGCTTCCTGTTGAGGATTTGAGGAATGAACTAGTCAAAACGGTTCAGAAGCGCATCTTTCAGCTAAGACTCATACACGGCGAATCAATCCCCTCACAATAAAGCATGGCCGGTTACGACCAACACACCAGCCCCACATTAAACAGTAAGATTTTATACAGCACGCGCTACAATAGTCGCGCGAAGGATTATGCTAACTTAGAAAGGAGGTGAATCTATGAAAAATGCGTCAGCAGCTAGGCTAGCTTATATATTGGCTCTCCTAGGTGGCATATTGCTGGTAATCTTTGGATTACTGTCACTCATTGGCGTTTCTGTT
>Ga0208457_1001835_pt1 | contig 13389 bp, 13 predicted proteins | sample June2015DPH_10_1_FD_185513 | JGI IMG/M metagenome (GOLD analysis project Ga0208457, IMG submission 185513) | Peatland microbial communities from SPRUCE experiment site at the Marcell Experimental Forest, Minnesota, USA - June2015DPH_10_150... | ecosystem: Environmental > Terrestrial > Soil >... | reverse complement strand
GCCTGTGGGCGGAGGCGCAGGACTTCGAGACGCTGCTCATGGAGGAACTTGCCCAGTCTTGGCCGACGGCCACCGTCACTCCCTACGACATCTACATGAAGACCCTGTATGCTTTGGTGGCCGACCGGTTGGACGAGGGCGAGCGCGGGGAGATCCTGTGGGATGACGAACTGACGCGAAGCCTAGCCGATTTTCAAAAGACGGCCGTGAAGCAAGCTGTACAGATGATTCGCGACCACGGGGGGGCTTTCGTTGCAGACGTAGTCGGCCTGGGCAAGAGCTACATTGGAGCTGCCGTGCTCAAGCATTTCGTTCGGACGAAGGGAGTAAAGCCCTTAATCATCTGCCCAAAAACTTTAGAGGAGATGTGGCAGGATTACGATGATGAATTCTCGCTGGACGCAAAGATTCTTCCCATGAGCCTGCTCAAGCTACCGGATCAAGAAGGAGCAAAGTCGGTTTTAGAAAGCATGGCGTACAGAGATCGCGACTTTGTCCTCATTGATGAAAGCCATAACTTTCGACACCATTCGGCTCAACGTTACGAAGTACTGGCCGATTTTTTATCTCGCGGCTTGAAAAAAGTCTGTCTGCTTACCGCAACCCCGCGTAACCGTAGTGCGATAGACGTTTACAACCAGATCAAGCTCTTCCACCAGGATGACATTACCCAACTGCCGATCCATCCGCCGAATCTAAAGGAGTACTTCAGCCTCGTCGAGAAGGGACAAAAGCGGCTTCAGGATCTGCTGGTTCATCTTCTGATCCGTCGTACGCGCAGGCATATCTTGCGTTGGTATGGCTATGCAAAGGACACCGGACAACCGCTGAAGGAACTGTCCGAAGCGAAGGTGCGTGCATACCTGACTGCTGAGAAGAAGGCCTACGTCATGGTGGGAGGCCGGCATCAGTATTTCCCCCAACGGGAACTGGAGACCCTACGATACAGTATCGAAGATACGTACACGGGTCTTTATGATCAGATACGCGGATATCTCGGAGGACCGGCTGGAGAGAAGTATAACCCAGAGCCCGGAAGGGCGCTGACCTACGCGCGCTACGGGCTTTGGAACTACGTGAAGCCGGAAAAGCAGAAGGTCCCTCCCTACAGAGATCTGCAGCGCGCGGGGGTCAACCTTCGCGGTTTGATCAGGGTGATGGTTTTTAAACGGTTTGAATCAAGTGTTTACGCCTTCCGCAGGACCTTGGAGAGGCTAGAGAAAATTCATGGCTACTTTCTGGAAGCGCTCGATCAGGGTTTTGTACCGGCAGGGCAGGATGCCCAGAAGCTGCTTTATGAGTCGGACGTGTATGACGATGAGGGTCTGTTGGATGCTCTGTACGCATGCTCAGGACGGTACTCGATTGCAGACTTCGAGGAGCAGCTGCTTCGGGAGCACCTGAAAGCCGATCAGAAGCTGATTCGGGAGATGATCAAGCTTGTGGCACCGATTACATCGGACAAAGATGCCAAGCTCCAGGTGCTGCTAACCGGCCTCAAGAAGGGAATCCTTCAGGAACGGGGAAAGGTCCTGATCTTCAGCCAGTATGCGGATACGGTGCAGTATCTTTTCGAGAATATCAACCCCAACGGAAGACGCCCAGACATAGAGTCCATTTATGGAACGGGTAAGAGCAAGGCGCGTATGGCGGCCCGTTTCTCTCCCCTTTCTAATCCACACATCGAAGTTAGGGATGAAGAAGGAGTCAACATCCTTGTCGCGACCGACGTCATGTCCGAGGGACTCAACCTCCAGGATTGCGATGTGATCGTGAACTACGACCTCCACTGGAACCCGGTGCGACTGATCCAGCGCCTGGGCCGTATCGACCGGATTGGTACGGAAAATGAACGCGTCTGGGGGTTCAATTTCCTACCGGAACTCAAACTTGAAAAGAACCTGGGCTTGCATGACATCCTCAGGAAACGGATCCAGGAGATCCACGATACCATCGGCGAAGATGCTGCCATTCTCGATAAGGACGAACAGATCAACGAAGATACGATGTTTGCAATTTACGAGAAGAAAGGTACGCAACTGACACTGTTTGAGGAGGAGGAAGGGGAGTTTCTGGACGTCAGCGAAGCCGAGGAGTTGATGCGGAATTTGCGGACGAAGGAGCCTGAGGAATTCCGTCGAATCGCGGCACTTCGGGATGGCATACGGTCGGCGCGGGGTGTCTCCTCCGGTTTGGGCCGATATGTTTTATGCCAGGCGGGCAAGTACCAGCAGCTTTTCTTTACGGACGCCAATGGTGAGGTCACATCACGCGAGATTCCGCTTGTTTTGGGGCGGATCAAATGTTCGCGGAGTGAACCAACTGCTGTTCTCCCCAAAGATCACAATCAGGTTGTTATGAAAGTGCTCAAGACGTTCTCTGACGAGGTTAGACACCGGCAGGCTCAAATGCAGCACGGATTGTCTTTGACGACAGCTCAAAACTATGTTTTGCGTGAGTTACGGGCCTTCTACAGTCAGCTAAAGGAGGCGGATACCGACTTAAAGGCCCAAGTAGTAAAGTTGGAAGAGGCATTTAAACGACCTGTTACAGCGGCCTTGCGAAGGCAGCTGAATACCCTTCGGCGGAACGGAGTAATCGGAAACCTCCTCGTGCGGGCTCTTACCGACCTGTATCACGATCATGGTCTCCACGAGCGCGTTTACGAAGAGCGCCGGCTTCACGAACAGGAAAGCGAAGAAGTTCCACGTATCATTTGCAGCGAAGCCCTGGTATAACCTTAAATTAGATTAACCCCTATGGTGATGCAAATGGAAAATAAAGTAGATATCAAGAAACCATCAAAAGAAGAGATTGATCTAATTCAGCAATTTGAAGCCCATTATAATGCCATTGATCACCATCTACGAAAGGTTACGGGAAGAGATAAGACAATCCCATTTTCGATAGTGGTTGGAGATTGTGGGAAATATAGGAAATGGTGGAGTGATACGGAGGAATTTTTAAAGATTGTAGGCAACTTACGCAATTGTATCATCCATGAGAAGACTGCCCCCTACCAATACTTAGCTATTCCTACGCCACTGATTGTGGAACGTTTGAAATCAATTTTAGATCAGTTAATACATCCGGTTCTTGTTATTCAAAAATTCAAAAAGAAGGTCGAAGTAGTGAAGGTTACAGATTCAATCGCGGATGTCCTTAAACGAATTTATGAATATGATTACTCCCAGTTTCCTGTTTATGACGATAGGAGCTTTAAAGGTTTGCTGACGGAAAACGGGATTACGCGTTGGTTAGCTCACCATGTTGCAAGTAGACTTTCCTTGGTTGAATTGGCTGAAACAACGGTTAAAGAAACATTGAGGGAAGAGGAGAAAAGAAAGAATTGGGAGTTTATAGGAAAAAATAAAGCGGTTGATGAGTTAAAAGAGCTCTTTTCGAATAATGATCTTCTCGAAGCTGTCCTCATAACCGAAACTGGAAAACAAAGTGAGAGTTTGCTAGGGATAGTAACGCGCTGGGATATGCTTAACCTACAATCGATAAGCCAAAAATTTTAAGGGGTTCATGATAGATGTGAATGAAAAAGTGAGGACAAAAATTAAGTCTGGATGAAGGGAGGAAATCATGCCGGTTCTCCATGAGTACAAAGGCAAAGATGAGCATTATGTACTTACATCGATCAAAGGGAACATTGTAACATTTCAGCTGACTACTGAAGGGCAGAAAAGGCTTCTATCGGCTGGTATTATTGCAGGAAAGACATTTGAGCGAGGCCTTTTACTGGATTTGTATCGTTCAGGAGATGCTTATACCCATGGTACTGGTCCGGGAGAAGGAATACCAAAGGTTGATCCACGACAAATGGAACTCGATTTCTCCCATGACCCTGAACCCGAAAGCATGTTTCCTTCATGCAGCGATTGCTCATCCTTAGGTGATCTTCACCTTGTCGAAGAATTAAAAGGCAAAGACCACCGCGCAATTATTTTATGTGCTGGTTGCCGATCCAGTAGATCTGAAAAGATAGACACAAGCATTCCCCTCCCTTTAGTCACTCGTGGGATTTTAAACCACTTGTTGGAAATGAAAAATATTGAGAAAATAGATTCCTCGGTTTCAGCTTACAAAGAATTATTGGATAAAGAATTTCAGAGTAAATGGGATGCGCTAGCAAAAATTAAAAAATCTGGAAAGGGAAAGCAGAAAAGTTTATTCGATAAAACTGACGAAAAACAGAAGAAACTAATATGAATAATTAGGAAGAAAATTTGCGCGCTTGAATAGATAGGTGTGGGTCTTAAGTTTCTGGTCTGCACCTTTGACAATAATGGAAGCATAAGAAGATAAGACTTGTTTATGAACTTGATTCACATTTCGTGGTCTGACACATTTTGCCACTTCCAGATTTTTTTATGCACCTATTTAAAAATGCAAGAGTTTAGTTATTTAAAAAAGGAGGATTTATAATGAATAGCGGAAACATAGCTCTATCATCGCTTACAAAGGAAGATCGAATTGCATTAGAACAAAAGCTTCACGATCGTCAATCAGGCAAATGCTTCATCTGTGATGCTCCAATAGACCTTGTTCTTCATCATGGACAGCTTGATATCGACCACATAACACCCCTTGTAGATGGGGGCCCAGATGAGGAAAACAACTTTGCCCTCACTCATTTATCCTGTAACAGAAGTAAGGGGGCAGCGGATTTGCGTGTCGCACGGCGTATGGCACAATTTGAGCGCTTACAGCAGAAGGCTCAGGAGACAGGGGCTAGAGGAGCGAATCTGGGCCATGTTTTGAAGTATTACGGTGGAGCGAAGGCTCTATTGGTTTTAAAGAAATTAAAGGATAAGGTTGAATTTTCGCTACCTGAAGTCAAAGATAATTCGATTTACACATCCCCTTTTTATAAAGATTCACTTAGCGAAATGTCTTATTTTTTCACTATGTTGCCTATTGAGTACCTTCATCATGATGACAGAATTAACCCGAGAAGTATTGGTTCTAATATAAGGGCACTGATCGAGGAATTTATGAAAAAGCGACCGCAGCTCCATGTTTCTTTAGCGTGGTGGGCTCCTACAGATGATAATTCGGGACCTGTAAAGATTTTCGACGGTCAGCACAAGGCAGCCGCTCAGATACTCTTGGGCATTAACAAACTCCCAGTCCGAATATTTGTGGAACCTGATATCAACATTCTTTTGCAAACAAATACGAACGCTGGGGATAAGCTTCGACAGATTGCCTTCGATGCTGCCGTCTTGAGACACTTAGGTAGCAGTCTATATTTAGAAAGGGTGAGGCAATACCAGCAAATTAAGGGTTTGCGAGAAGATGATTATTCCTTCAGCGAAAAAGATCTTGTTGCTTTCTTTAAAGGGGAACACAGAGAAATGGTTCGGTATATTGTAGATTCAGCGCGAGATTCTATTACAAATAATAGGGAGAATAAGCTAATGGAGTTTGTAGAGTGGTCAGGGAAATCTGCCGACCGACCGTTATCTTATGCTGCGGTTGAAAGGACTTTTTTCAAGGAATTTATATTTAAAAAAGCATTGGAAAACCATATTGATGAAGGCCTGGAAAGAGGCGACAATCCCCGAGAACTAGAGCGAGACCAGAACGTGCGCCTCATGTGTCTCTTTGCAGAAGTGTTTTTTACTGGAAAATGGGATCCAGAAGTTGGGGGGCGGCGCCTTGAAAACAGACTCCAAGGTGGTGAACAAATCAAAGAAGAGCATCTAAGGGCGTGGCGTGTCGGAAGAGAAGAAATTTTGGGTAATATTCTAGCCTGGGTAAGGCTCGTTATTGAAAACTATTTTGCATGGACTGGTCACATGGTCGATAAGGAGCGCCTATTGCAGCGGCCTTTTCCTGAAGATCTTTGGAGGCGAATCGAAGCATTTTTAAACAATTTAAGCAAGTTGCCTTGCTGGGTTGATAAAAACCTTAGCAATACTATTTTTGGGGCTAAGCAAAATTTCGATTTCTGGGCGCAAATTTTCAAGACCGGGAAGGCCCCGAACGACGTTCGTGCTCTAACAGAACCATTGGATGTCAACTTGATGATTAAAGAGGGGTAAAAATAGGAGCGAATTATGAAGCGTATTCCAGGAGGGAGAGAAGTAGAACGCTCGCTAAAGGGCACTTTAAATGAAGTGAGGTCTGCTATCAAGCAAATAAATGAATATGCAGGGAAAATGCTTGCTAGGGGAGATTATGGCGGGGTAGAGGAACTGATACCAAAAGCCCGGGGAGTTGAAGCGTTCGAAAGCGAGGTGGAGGCACTATACAAGCGTTGGCGTAAAATTCAGGGCGGTTCAGACGAAGCAGATGGAATCAAAGAAAAGTCAATACCCCTATGGAAGTATTATGTTCCTACGCTTCGGTCGCTCATGGAACTGGGTGGATCGGCCAGAAGGGAAGCCATTGAGAATCAAGTGGAACCATTAGTCCGCGAACTTTCAGTTGAGAATGATTCAAACTCAGAGGGGGCACCTCCTAAATGGAGAACGATGGTAAAGCGTGCCTTAAGAGCGATGGAGAAGGAGGGTTTTATACAACGAGATAAAAAAGAATGGCGTATTACATCCTCAGGACGAAAGGCGGCGGAATCTAAATGGAAAGAAGGCCCTTAGAAAGAAGTTAAATCTTGCAAATTAGCCGAAAAGCTTATCGACAGATTGAAGTAAGTCCGTAAGTGTTTAGGGGGTCCTCCCTAAAAAAGTTGGCCCTGGCAATTTATGTTTAAATCATCGGGTGGATTTATTAAATGACTATCGGCCTATCGTCTTGGGGGAAAATTAGTTTTTGTTATTCTGAATTAGGCAACCTCAAATGAAAATTAGAACACAATGAGATAGGTCAACGAGCTTCTTGAAGTTAGCAGGTGAAGTCTACAGTCGCATAGCAGCCCAATAATCCTTCCCGAGTCACAATGAGAACCCACCATAATTTCTTCAAGTAGAGAGGACTCCTTACCCCTTCCCGTGTTTTTCTTTAGCTCACTGTTGTTAGAAACCCCGTTTATATAGGGGAGCAGTTAAATCCTTTTTCCTCGTTACATTTTGTGTGACCGAACCCTCCTTAGCCACCTTTGGAAGAAAGATCGGAGTACCAGCATGAAACAGGATCAGTTGATTGATACCGATCAAAAAGTTGTCTGCATCCTTAAGGAGATGGAACAGGGATTTCGGGTTGATGTCAATATGCTCATTGAGCTTAAGAAAAGTTATGAGAAGACTTTATTGTGTTTGCAGAAGAGGATCGATGAGTCATTTGGCAGGACGGTTGAAGTAAACTCAAATAAGAATCTTGGAAGTCTGTTGTTCGAGCACCTCCGCTTGCCTTCCTTAAGGAGGACCCCGACCGGAGACTTCTCCGTCTCTGTTGAGGTCCTCGAAAGACTCACGGCCTCATGCTTCAAGGCTCATTCGATTCTGCAACCCGTGACTGAGTTTAAAAAGATCCAACCCCTGGCTAAGTCCGTGAAGATCATATTCAGGAAGTTGGACTTGCATGGAAGAATTCATCCCGAATTCAACCAATCCGGGTGCCCGACTGGCAGAGTCTACTCGTATATCCAGAACCTACAGAGAGAAGTTAGGAAGATTCTGATTCCAGATGACGACGAGAACGTCTTTATTGAACTCGATTGGTCCCAGCAGGAATTGAGGATTCTTGGAGGTTTGTCAAGAGAATCCATCTTTCTCGATTGCTTCGCCAGAAACCAAGACCTCCACAAGAAAGTAATTTCAGAGATGTTTCATAAACCCATCTCCGAAGTGACAGATGAAGAAAGAAAGGTGGGAAAGATCATCAATTATGCACTCATCTATGGTCAAGAGGCACCAGGACTCGCCTGGAATTTGAACATTCCTTTGAAGAAGGCACAAGAGTTGATTGACCATTACTTCTCTTCATTGCCGATGATTCAGAAATTCAAGGACGAGTCAAGGGAGAAGTTTTTGAGCACAGGCTATGCAGAGACAGCCTTTGGACGAAAGACCAAGCTGGATCTTATCGGACCGAAAAAGGATAGGGAACTCAGGCGAGGATTCAACCACATAATACAAGGGACGGCAGCCGATATTCTTAGAATGACGTTGATTAGACTAAATGAAGCTCTAAAGGGCAAAAGTGCCAAACTGAAATTTTGTGCACATGATGCCATCTACATTGAAGCTAAGAAAGAGGTCTCTGAAGAAATGGGCGAGTTGGCGAGATCTATCATGGAGATCGAGTTTAAAGGAGTCCGCCTGCCGGTCACGATGAAGACTCACAATGACTTTTCTATGGGAGAGGGAGCCCATGCGTGAAACCCCAGAAGTTGACCAGTAAACATGTCATGCAGACTCCACTGAAGGTTACACCTACAAAGAGTGAGGATGGGTCAACACCAAGGGTTGATCATTTCCGTTAGAAAGAGAGTATAACGATTCGTGGACGGATGAGCAGTGTGTAAATTTATTGAAAGTGGTCAAAGATCTTATCCATATCCTCAACCAAGAATTTTAGACCTTTTAATCCGAATATGTTATGCCCCTTCCATTGTGGCTTGAATTTCTTTAGATTCTCAGGGAAAAAAGCATGAGCAATTCCATTGCGGAGAGCGTTGAGCCTCTCTACGTCTTGGACAATGGTTCTTGGGACGGATCTTATAGCCCTCACAAACCTAAGCTTTTGCATTAAGCTCAACTCTTCCAAAACATGATAATTGAACAACTGGAAATGCTTTGTCTTCCATAGTTTTATAGAATCACTTGTTGCACCAAAATAGTATTTGTAAATTCTCTCACTTAACAATTCATCTGTTAGAGTGTAATACATTATAATTTGGCCGCGTATTATATGGTTTTTTATGATCTCTAAATGGGAAGTTCTTGTTGAAGGACTTACTCTCTGAATGTTTTGATAATCCAGTTGTAGAAGAGTAACTATCTCTCCGATTTCATTCTGAAGTGACAGTTGTTTTTTCGTAAGCCTTTTGTTTTCCATTTTTCACACCCAAACATACCACCTCGGTTAGCTACAGAGGTTTCATGGGTGAAGGATCGGGCAGCCGTCAGCTCCAACTGGCAGTCACCCTGTATTATTTATTCAGCGATAAGGCTAATTCAAAGAAATAGCCTTGTTTGCCTCATCTTTCATAATTTCTTTTTGTTAAATCAGGATTCGACCCAAATATACACATCGACTCCTGTTCCAAGTCGATAGCGCTCCTTTTTTATAGCTCCAGTGCTCCGATCCCTGTTGATAATCGAAAGCTCATTATCGCGGCTAAATACAATCTTAGCTCCACGATAAAGCTTTCTAAAGGAACCCACAATGCTCAAGGCCTGAAGTAGTGGGCGTGCGAATTTAGAGCTGCCTACCGGTTCGGAAGGCAAGATGATTATCCCTGGGTTTCTATGTTCCGGGAAACGGCGGTCATCAAGAAAATTATGATCCTGAGTTAGAAGAATTCGGTCTTCACGCCACCCATATGCAAGCACATCTTCATCGGAGTGCCCTGCAAGATTAACCTCAGTCACGCTGATAGCATTCCACCCCTTTTTCCGTAGAATTTCAATTACAATCCCGTCGATGTTTTCGTCCACAAGAAACTGAGCCTTGCCCCCCAGTTCTTGTTCGAGTCCAAGGTTCTCTTGTTTAATAGGTTGATAAAGACGCTCCCATGGCATAGTTATGAATGGCCTTTATGACGTTGCCGCTATAAAAGATAACCTACATCTATAAATATAAGTTGTCAACCATCATTATCGTTCGTAATATACACCAGATTTGAAATTGGGGGAAACCAGATTTCAGGAAGTACTCTACACTCTTGATCGGGACCTGTCATTTCTCGGTTTAAGGGAGAAAGCTGCCCCATAGAAGCCTTGTTATCACTGAATTCTTGAGAAAGCAAGTACGAAGGAGTGGACTATTTTTAGGTAATTAGCCCCCCTCCCATCCGTAATCCCTGTCCACTCTGCCCCTTACTTATTTAGGGTAGCCGCTAATTTCTTTTCTCTTGTTGCACTTTGTAAGGCAATGGACATCAGGCGAAGAGCCGAAGTTATGACGGCAAGGGTTCTCATTATAGGGAGGTATCAAAAAGCCTCTCTTTCGTTACATTTTGTGTGCAGGGAGGTGATGCCCACGAAAGCGACCGAATTTTCTAATAAGACCACATCCAAGCCTGAACCGCTAACTCTAATTTCTTTTGGGAGAGGGAAATGCCCACAAACCGGCTCCAATTGTGGCTTCATCCGCAAAACATGCAAAGTCTACTGCTGGCTAAAGTAGGGAGGACAGATCATGAAGAAGCTATCCGAATTGATCAAAGAGTGCAGAGGGAAGGGAATTTCCATAACAGAAGGCAATAAAGTTTCAAAGGAATACCTTGTCTCCAGACTGGCTGAGTTCCATCTGAAACGAGACCAAGGGGGCCTTCAACCTCTCGAACAGATCACTCCTCAGTTAGCAAAAGACATTGCAGAACTCTCGGAAAAGGAACGAGAAGAGGCCCTGAGGAGCGACCGATTTGCCGCTGGAGAAAAGAAAAACGGCATCAGAGGCATCCTTCACATTGGGTCAGAAGGGAACCGTCTCACCTCAAGGAACAGATGTGCCAACACCTACCTTCTGAATGAACTGACGGATAATGTTCCGCATCTCAAGGTCTTAAATCTAAAAGATTTCGAAGGATCGATCTTTGATGGTGAACTTTATCTGCCAAGTGAATTCGTTAAACTTGATGCCTTTGTCAACGCCCTTGAGGCAACTACTGCTCTGCTTCACTGCTCACCAGAGAAAGCAAAGGAGTTTCAGGAAACAGGTCAGAGGATTCACTACCACATATTCGACGTGCTGAAGGCAGAAGGTAAAGACCTTAGACCTCTTTCCTTCAAAAATAGACTTCAATACCTTAACGAATTCAAAAGCTATATCAAGTCCTTGGAGCTTAACCAATTCATCGAGTTTGAGGACCTCATCTTTAAGGACAAAGAACAGTACTTCAAAGAGGTTATCAAAGCAGGGGGCGAAGGAATCGTTCTGAAAGACCTGGAAGCTCCCTACTTCCAAGGAGCAAGATCCCAATCCTGGCTGAAACTGAAGAGGTTCAACACCGTAGATGCCCTGATCATTGGCTATGACAGAGGAAAAGAATGGGACAAGAAAGGACTGATCGGGTCTGTCGAATTAGGGATTTTTGACGAGTGCGGAGACCTCCGATCGATCGGGAGGGTCTCCTCTCTCTCGCTACAGAAGAGATTTGGGATGACAGAGGTGGTTGAAGGAATTCCCACACTGAAAAAGGAACACCTTGGAACAGTTGTTGAGTGTCGATTTCAAGACCTGAATAAGAATCTTAGAGGGAGACACCTCCAAATCCTGAGCTTTCGGGAAGGTCAAAACGCGAAACCGATCTCCGAGTGTTACTTGAATCTTTCAAACGAGAAGGAGAAATTGACTCGTGTGGGGATCCAAATTCCTGATCCTGTGACTGAAAGGCTGATTCAATTTGGAGACTCAGGAATCACCTCGATAAATTTTAGGAGCACCGAAGATTAGACCCAAGGACAAACCCAAGCTTAAGGAGACGGACATGGTCAAGAGGACGAAGGATTCTGGGAAAAGAGCCCGGAAGAAAAGCCACGACACAAAGAAAGAGATGATTCGATTTATCCGCCACGGTGGTTTTGACAAAGAGACGACAGAATCCCTGATCAAGGAGATAGAAGAAATCTGTACTTTTGAGGATAGCCTTGAAGAGTTTTAATCAACCATCGGAGAAACAGGAGATATTTGCTATGAACGGTAAGAGAAGGGTCAAAAGCATCAAGAGCGCAGAAGCTCAGCCATGCGTCAAATGTCCTGTCACTGGCATGATCACTTACCAATGCTGGAATTGCGAATTATTCGTCTCCGGCGACGAAAACGGCGACATCAAGTGCGCCTATCCATCTGAGCCTCCCTTGAACCTGGACTTCATCAGGGTAGAACCTGACGCTTCCAGATGGGACGTCAAATACCACCTGAGGAAACAGGATGTGGTCTATGGCCACCCAGCCCTCTATGAATTTGGCGAGATCTATGACTCTGAAATCGGCAGGGTCTGGAACACATGGGTAAGGGACAAATCTAAACTGAAACTACCTGACAGAGCGAAAACCCCTCAACCCTGACCAAAATTAAATACCTTTTTTACATTATGAAGGGACTCTGAGAAAAAAGCTCAGGGTCTCTTCTTTTTTTGGTCAAAAAGCAAAAGTCAAACCACAGTCAAGCATCCGATTTACGTAACTCATTCTACCAAAAGGAAATTCACAAATCTATCAAGCAAATCATGCTAACCGGATGAAGAAGTAAAGAGGAAATAATGTCACAGGGAGGGCCATTTAAGAGCATCAGCATCGTGAGTGTCAAACTCGTCAAGGAGAAAGACGCCTGCTACGGTGCAAAGACCATCAGAAACCCTGAAGAGCTGGCTTCAATTGCCAAAAGATTCCTGGACAATACAGACCGGGAGGTCTTCCTTGCCATCAACTTCAGCACGGCCAACACAATCAACAGTATCCACGTCGTGAGCATAGGCTCCCTTGACAAAACGATAGTCCATCCAAGGGAAGTCTTTAAGGCCGCTATACTCTCAAATTCCAGCAGCATTGCACTGGCTCACAACCATCCGTCTGGAAGCCTTAATCCTTCTCCGGAGGACATTCTGATCACAAAGAAACTGGTTCAGTGCGGAGAGATCCTCGACATCAAGGTGGTCGACCATATCATCGTCGCAGACGACCGACATCTGAGCTTCGCCGAACGGAAGATAGGAGGACTCGGATGAAAGAGAACAACCTTCTCGAACAGATGGCCAGAATCATCTCCGAAATCCAGACCATCAACACATGGATAGACGACGCAAGGACAAACCGGATCGCAAGAATCCGATACCAGAAATCCAAATCCAGACTGAGGAGGCTCGTTGAAGCTCACAAGAAGTTAACGAAAGAACACGAAGCCTCGATAAAGGAGATCAACCCATGTACCAACCAGTCATTAGCGATGAAAACATAAGAAGACTTTACCGGATGAAGCTCAGAGAGAAGAAACCCATGACAAAACTCATAGACCATATCCTTAGCGACTTCTTCTCTACATATGAACAGGACAACTTAGCTGAAAGGAGGGAAATGACATGGACAACACCGGATCAGATAGATTCGCCCTTGAGGCATTCAGCCTGGTCTTCGCCATACAGCGAATCTTCCAATCCAGACTGATACCGCCAGAGGCAAAAGAGAAACTATTCTACGACTACCGCAAGCTCAAGGAGCAGACAGCATTCTTAATAAAGATCACGGAGAAAAGGGAAACAGACCAGAAAATGTAAGAGAGAAAGTAATGGAAAGGAGGGAGCACTCAACCATG
>Ga0208457_1001829_pt1 | contig 13411 bp, 17 predicted proteins | sample June2015DPH_10_1_FD_185513 | JGI IMG/M metagenome (GOLD analysis project Ga0208457, IMG submission 185513) | Peatland microbial communities from SPRUCE experiment site at the Marcell Experimental Forest, Minnesota, USA - June2015DPH_10_150... | ecosystem: Environmental > Terrestrial > Soil >... | reverse complement strand
TCGGTGACGTAGGGACGGAATTTGTCCCGGGTGAGCACCTGACTAAGTTCTGCCACGACAGGTAAAGAGAGTAGGATTGTGCCGCGGTCCAAGGCATGGTCGAAGGCGCGCCGCGACGTCGATTCGTCAGAAAGGGCTGCGCTGATTAGGACGTTGGTGTCAAAGACGAAGCGCAAGCTACGCTTCTTTCAAGAGGTTTTCCAGTATCTCCGGCGTGAGGCCACGGTCGCGGGCCTTTTTGCTGAGATCGGTCATCATTTGTTTTAAAGCTGCGGGTTCCGCCATGGCCACGTCCTTCAACCAAAGGCTGAGGAGCGCCCCCATCTTCCTCTGATCGGCAGCCGGCGCGGCCTTGTAGGCTCTTGCCGCTTCGCCGTCTACCTGAATTGTGATCGTCTCCGTCGCCATGCCTTTCGCCTCCACCTGATTGTACCGGAGTAACCCGCAATCCACAACTGGAAGGGCAAACTGCCAGATCGCAGGGCTACGCCATCCGCGAATACGTGTGTCGGGGTGAGAACGATCCGCTCCAGGCTGGGGCAGGAGAAGACCCTACGGTCAGATCTGCACTGATCGTGGCCCGCTACCCGCTTCGTGTTCCCATATGCGATAATGTGATCGTATATTGGAAGATCCTTTGTTTTCAGTGGTTTCCCTATAGCAGCCAAAGTTGCTGTAAAGCACCCGTTGCGGCGTGACGTATCACCCCCTAAACCCGGCGTCGCAAGCACCGCAAAAGAATTCGTTCCTGAACGCAAATTTTTCCAAGAAGTTCAGTATTAGATAAATGCAAGGGAAAGGAGGACGATATGGAACATATAAAAACACAGCAGACCATGGCTCAGATCGAAACCCTGTCCGCTCAAGCCGACCAGCTTCCGGAAGGCGAACAGCGCCGCCAGCTCATCGATCAGATCGCCAAGCTAAACGGCGATTATCAGATCATGGCTCAGACTGAAGGACTGTGCGCAACAGCCGACCAGATCCCGGACGGTAACGAGCGCCGCCAGCTCATCGATCGGATCGCCAAGCTGAATGTCGAGTACCAGTCTGGGGAATAACCCCCACAACAGGCAAACGGCCGCACCTCCCCCGGTGCGGCTCTTGCCCTTCAGATCGGCGGCTAAGAGGGCCATGACCTGGGCGCGGATCGGCAGCCTGCTGCCCCCGCGGCCAAGCTCGGCTCCCCGGAACCAGACCCGGCGTCTAAAAAAAACTCCTCCTGACCCACAAGTCCCCTCGGGAGATCGCAGACTCGCAAGAACAAGGGTCTGCACCAGCGGGCGCACTACCGATTTTAAGGCAGTGGGTCAGCTTGATTCCCACAGGGCATCCATCTTTGCATATACGTTAGTTCTTTGATGATCAATAGAGGTGAGTTCCCTTTGGAACTGATCACGCTTGCTTTTGTCAGCTTCGCCGCACATCCGGTGAACCACGTCTTTAGCTTGAGCACACAGTTGGTCGTATGTGTGTTCCAGTTCCCGAAGGGCTTCTTCGCGTTTTTCGTTTGTCATGCTGATAACCTCCTATTCTCACAGAGCATTCAGTAGCAGTTTCTCGTCTATGCGCTGGGACGGCGAAGGCCCCGGTTCTTGGGGGGCCGCCATATCCCGAAGGAACTTGTGGGTGTTGACTGCCGATCGTAGTCAGCTTGAGGAACGGCACCCTGCCGGAGAGCATACCCACGCCAACGTTCGGCCGGAAGAAAGTCGAGGTTACAGAATCAAAAAAGCAACCGCCCGCGCCACCCCGCCAAGATGTTGTTCATTGGGCACATTCTAGACACAGATTCTCCAGCTTACGAGCCCACCCCATTGCGCAGGGATCATTCTGCTTGCCGCAGTAAACATGCTCGATAAGGTCCGGCGTCAAACGGGCATATAGCCTAGCCTCTGGAACCTGACAATGAATCTTTTGTGATGCAACAAGACAATCAAGTTCCTTGGCTATTTTCTCAGCATCGTCATTGTATCTGCCGCGCCACCAAGTATCGCTTGGACTAGCAGCTAGGTTCTGGATATCGCCGTTGAACACCCAAACCTCCCCTGCTTTCGTGAGCTTTGCGCGATTGAGCACAGCCGCTAGTTCCAGTCCTTCAGACATTCCCGAAATCTTGCCTTTGAGGTACCGCCAAGTATTTGCTGTAAAGGCATAAATACTGACGAACTCTTTGTTCTCCAGATGCTGGAGTCCAAGCTGCTTCAACATTTCTTCGACCGATTTCTTGTGCTGATCGCGTGAAACATCAAATTGTTTCTTGACGAGCCAGTCGACGGATTTCGGGGTGAGCGCACGCACGAACAGAACCTCACAGGGGTTCGGACATTCCAAATTGTGGATGATCAAATTGCCTTTCATGGTTTCCTCCAAATAACTGTCCGCGGGCTGGCGCAGTCGGTCGCTTTTTAGCGTCTGCGCCAGCCCGCGAAAAGGAAAAAGGCTCAAGGACCGAACACTTCCCCGCCACAACGAAAGCCAATGCCGCTGGTCCGTTGGGTCGGGTCGACCTTGACGCGAACCGATACACGGTTGCCGTTGGGAGCGTCGAGCCAGGAACCGCCCCGCATAATGCGGTCTTTCCCACTCGCTGGCCCCTGGGGGTTTTGCGACGGGGTGCCCGGGAAATTGTATTCGTCGTACCAGTCGCTCACCCACTCCCACACATTTCCCAGCATGTCATACAGACCAAATCCGTTAGGTTGCTTGGAGCCCACCTCATGCATCGTGTTTTCATTGTCCGCCATTCGCTGAATAAAAACCTCCTGGCCTTGCATCGCTATCGCGAAGCTGTCCAGGCGCTGTAGACCGCTGTTGGACGCATACCATGCGACCTCGTCGAGCGGCCCGTAACGCGCTCCAGTGCTCCCGCCGCGGGCTGCATATTCCCACTCTGCTTCGGTCGGCAGGCGCCCTCCCAACCAACCGCAATAGGCTTGGCTTTTACCCCAGTCTACGTCCACGACCGGCATGGCGTCATTGCCCCACCCGGGATTAAGCGCCCGTCCGTTAAAGTGCGGCTCGCCTGGCATGGACCGCCCCGTAGCTTTTGCAAAGCGCTTGAAAGCGCCCGCCGTCGTGAGCGTCTGTCCAATCCAGAAACCCCGCGTGATGGTCACTTGATGTAATGGGTTTTCGTTCGGCGAGCACTCGTTGTCTCCCGGCGAGCAACCCATCATGAAGGTCCCAGGGGGAATCCAGACATATTTCAACCCATCCTTGGGATTGACCATTGTCTCCACCTTTGACCGGTGCTGCGAAAAATACCAGACCCCCGCACCGACTAAAATCAGCGCAACCACCGCAATGGCGACGAACTTCATCTTGTTGCCGGATGGCTCTGAAATCATCCGGAATTGCGGTGACCTGGCCATCACGGGCGGGCGGCTTGCTGCCGCACCTGAAAACGGCACTCCCCCTGCGGGCGTGCTCGCTTGCGGCTTTACAGTCGGGGCTTCGGTAATACTCTGCGGCGGAGCAGGGGGCGGAGTTTGAGCGGGGGTGTCAGATTTGCCCAGCGCGGGCGGGCGGCCTGCCGCCGCCGCGGGCTTGCCCCTCATGCCTTCACCTGCCTCGTACTCGGCAACTCGACGAGCCGCTGCTGATAGTTCGCCGTCCGCCTTTGTCGGTTCCGGCGGAGCAAGCGGCGGAGTCTGAGACGCAGTGTCGGCCTTGACCAGCGGCTCCACGTCGTGGCCGCAGTGCTTGCAGACACGTGCCTTCTTCAAAATCCGCTCGGCGCAATAGGGACATTCCCGTTCGTCACGGAACCCGGCGGCAAGGCGAGCGCCGTCGTGAGGAGAGAGTCCAACCTCAACCGCAGCGTTGCCTGCTCCCGGCTCGGAGAAAATGATTTTCATCTTCTGTATTATCTGCCGTGCGACTTGTTCGTTGTATTTCTCCGTGCGCTTCCTGATAAGAAAGCATTCCACGAGCGACACCACAATTGGAATAAACGTCCAACTGAACAAGACGTAAGCTATGCCCCAGCCCCACTGGCGAAGGTAGAAGCGGTGGGCGCCCAACCCACCTAGGAGCAACGCCAATACCAATGCTGTTGAGGGGCTTCTATCTCCTTGTCATACTCCTGGTGAAAGAAGAGCTTTTGCTGCGGCGATAAGTTCGCTCCAAGCTGTTCGTATGGTTCAGCCATGGTGTCTTTCCTTTGGGGGCGAGGTCATGATTGCGGCACGATAGTTCTTGAACAACCACCTGTCAATAGGCAACGATGGTCGGATGGTAATGCCGCCCTCTCCTTCCAGGCAGATTAACGGGCGCTGCTCAGAAGCCAAACAATCACGGCGAGGAGGAATATGCCCAATGCCAAAATCAACGAAATCCAGAGCACCGACATGAAAAACCTTGCTGGCTTTTTGTCTTTCTCATGCTCTTTGTTCGTGATTTCAATCAGCTTTTCAATCTCGTCCATTGGCCACCATTCAGGCGGGCGCTGCGTTGCCTGCTCCCGGCTCGGAGAAAATGATATTCATTTACTGTATTGCAATGCAGAGTTGTTTTTTCAAACTCTGCGGCTCCTCGACGGTCCCTGAGTATACAAGCCGCGTGGTTGAAGAACAACTCCGCGCTACCAAACCAAAAGGGCGTGCGGCCGGTGAGCATCTCGTACACCACCACGCCCAGCGAGTAGGTGTCGGAGCGCGCGTCGAGTTCATCGCTCCTCATTCCCGACGCCTGCTCGAACGACATATAAGCGGGCGTGCCCAGCACCATGCCGGTCTGCGTGTGGCTGGCGGACTCGCGCAGCTTGGCAATGCCGAAATCGACGAGCTTGCCCACAACGGGTTGTAGGGGCGGGCCTTGTGCCCGCCCAGGGGCAACCACGAGGGTTGCCCCTACGTCGTCGGGATAGGTCAGGAAGATGTTATCGGGTTTGAGGTCACGATGAATGATGCCCAGCTTGTGCGCGGCGTTCAGCCCCCGCGCCGCTTGCTGGAGAATTTCCGCAACCTCCGGCACGGGAAGTTGACCCCGCCGCGAGAGGGCCTGACGGAGAGATTCGCCTTCCAGAAACTCCATGGCGATGTAGGGCGTGCCGTCATCGGCCTGGCCGGATTCGTAAATGGTCACGACGTTCGCGTGATGAATGCGCCCTGTCGAAGCCGCTTCATTCTGAAAGCGCAGCAGGAACTCGGGGTCATCCAGCAGCTTGCGGTTCAGGACTTTGAGCGCTACCGGACGGTTGCCGACCGCGACCTGCTCGGCGAGGAAGACCGTGCCCATGGCGCCCGCGCCCAGGCGGCGGACAATGCGAAAGCGACGGGACAGTTGACCGGCAAGCTGCGCCTCGGTTTCCGTGGCTTGGGCGTTGAGGTGAGCGCCGTCGCGCGGGCAGAACTCAACATCATCGGAGTAGGTCTGCTGGCAAGTGGGGCAGATCTTCATGAGCGCCAGTGAAACCCTCCCGTGACGTGGATTCTAACAGAAGTATTGCCGCAAAGGGAATCGGCGCTTGATGGGCGGCATGTGGTCCTTTGCAGTCTCGCCCGCCCATGGGCAAACCCCGGCCCTTCTCCCACCTGCTCCGAGAGACCGAGGCGGACATACTGTCTCTTGACAAGCGAAACATGGTAGGCTAGCATAGTAAGTGGAAGCCATGCAGGCCGTCATGGCCTCCTGGGAACGCTATGCTGCGATGCTACCCTGGTCCCCCGATCCAGTCTCAAGCAGGCTGCGGAAAAACCCTTCGGGACTGTCGTTTTGAGGAGCTGCAGGCGGTCCTGAGCGTAGCGAATGAAGAATCTCCTATGTTCATGAAAATGCGCAGGGCGAGATTCTTCGCGCAGTTTATCCTGAGCGGGCAGGGCGAGATTCTTCGCTTCGCTCAGAATGACAGCGAAGGACTCAGAATGACAGCGAAGGACTCAGAATGACACCAGGGAAGCGTTTTTCCGCAGCATGCCAGAGCGTCCCAAGCGGGCCCAAAAGCCCGGAGAACTTCCTTTACTCAGGTGGACAGCAAGTCCGTTCTCGGCAGAGAAAGAGAAAGATAGTTTTTGAAAATAAACGACCGACGCGGGAATGTTAATGAAAACAAAGGACCGGGCTTGGAAGACTGCGGCCGAAGCGGGAATGTCTATGAAAACAAATGGGATACTAGCAGAAAGCGGGAATGTTGCTGAAAACAAAGGACGTAAATGGTATGTCGTAGGTGGTAGATGGGGACCCCCTCCCCCGCCCGGCATCGCGTCGGAATCAGTGACCACCTTCATCGGGGTCAGCAGACGGAGCCACGCCTTAGGGTTTTTCACTCTTCCTTAGCCTCATGATGCGACTTTGGCCGGAGGCTCCCGGCGACGATTTCCGCCAGGTCAAGTATCTCGAGGTCGTCGCGCTGGGCGTGGTTGGCAGCGTCGCGAAGCATGATGGGACAGTAGGGGCAAGCCACCACCACCGTGGAGGCCTTGGTTTCGGCGAGCTCGGCGAATCGAAGTTCGTTCACGCGTTGTTTGTTCTGATCCCGTTGGTCGTCAGTTATAAAAAGCTGTGCGCCGCCCGCTCCGCAGCATTGCGTGTTTTGGCCATGGTGTGCAGCTTCCGTGAGCGAGACTCCGCAGGAGCGAAGGATTTTGCGAGGCCCAGCGGTGATGCCGCGGCCCCGCGCAAGGTAGCAAGGGTCATGGTAGGTTGCCGGCAAAACGGACGGTTCGATGGGGAGCTGCGGGAGCAGTTCCGCCATGAGTTCCGAATGGTGCACTACCCTGATTTGGAGTTTCGCGTAAGCCGCGATTTGCCGGTAGTCCTCATCTAACATCGTCGTGCAGTGCGGACAACACGATATGATATTTTTCACCTGCGCATGAGCGAATGTCTCAATAAGCTTTTCGGAAAGTTGCAGGAAAAGGTATTCGTTGCCCGCGCGTCGCGCCGGTTCACCGCAACAGGTTTCGCGGGGAAGTACGCCCCATGAGACAGCGGCGGCATCAAGAATCTGTTTCATGGCCACAGCGACCGCCTGGCCGTGCTGATCGAAACTCAATCCGCAGCCAAGCCAGAAGAGCCATTCCTGGTGGCCATCGAAAATCGGAAACTGCTTCGACTCGATGAGTTTTTGTCGTGTGTCGTGAGCTATACCCCAGGGATTGTGCGGAGCACGTTCCATAGTTGTAAATAGTTGGATCACTTTGCCGTTGCTAATGCGACCCTCGCTTACGAGCCCACGCCGGAGGTCAAGGATTTTCCTTCCTACATGCTCGATGCCCACAGGACATGCGTACTCGCAGGCGCCACAGGCCAAACATTGGAAGAGGTCTTCCTCCGCAACGAAAACCTTGCCATGTGCTTTCTCCGTGGCAGTCCCTGCGACAACATCTCCGCCGCAGAGAAGGCCTCTTTGCGCGTCCAGGATGATTTCCTTGGGATTTAGTGATCCTCCAACGAGGTTAGCCGGACAGAACTGGGTGCAGCGGCCGCACTCGACGCAAGCATTGAGGTCGAGAACGTCCTTGCGGCCAAAGTCCGGGAAGTGAATAATTCCCAGGTCTTCGTCTTCTTCCCGTAGTGCCCGCATTGTGCTGGTTGTCTCCGAACGCAGGAATATGGTGATCGGGGCAAGCAGCAGGTGCAGGTGCTTCGATATCGTGATTACATCGAGTAATGAGAAAAACGCAATTGTATGTAGCCACCAGTTCACTGTCCAAGCGGTGCTTCCGATTGGAAACACTCTCCAGCCCAAAAGATACGTTGCCATTAGTGCTGAGATAAGGAAGGCCACAATCCCGGAGGAGGTGGAGAGTTTTCCGAGAGGCTTCGGTCTTAAGACAAATCGCCGAAACGACAGGCCAATCATCGCCACAAGCACAGCGAGAGCCCATACGGCGACAAACGTGCCATACCAGCTATGCGTCGCTGTCGCTTTTGAAAGTCCGCGTATGCCAAGGAGGAGGTGTTGTGCGCTTATCCAGGCGAAGGCGAGAAATCCCCACACGACTGCGGCATGGAGTATGCCGACAATTGGCCGGTCGCGCACCACTCGATATTGCAGGACGACTTCTACAAAAACACGCCACAGTCGTTTGGGAATATTATCGTGAGGAAGATCTCCATGCTTGGGAAATACCGAAAAAAGCCGGCGATTAAGCGTTTTCAAGAACAACCAAACACTCGCTATAGAGAGCGCGATAAATATCGCCCGCGAGAGACCGCCGAAAAGAAAGGTCGCGGAAAAGGCGAGCGTAATGGTTACAATCATCCAGGAGTTTTCCTTCGAAAGGTGCGCCTCGACCGTGTGGGTCGCCAAGCGCGTTCGTCGCAGCAACGTGCCCACGCCCAGAATGCGTGGGGAATACAAATTCTTGGCGCCGAAGAGAGGAGCCGAGCCTTCACGTCCAGACGCGCACTAAGCCCCGATTGAAGCGCATCTGCTCATCCCGCCACCTGGGCAACTTTGAGTCACGGCGGCACTTACCAGCGGTTGACGGCGCCGGACTCTCGCGTCGATGGCAGTTTGTCGCCTCGCGATTCAGCATCCATCCTATCAAAACTCGGCAGGAGGGGGAATCGCTATGCACCCTTTTCAACCGGATAACCTCTATTCACCCAGTCCGTCCCCAAATTGTCGGGAATGTAAAGCACTTTCAGCTTTGTGAAACCCAGGTTATGCAGGGCTTCGTAAGCCGGCTTTACGTTGGGACAACGGCTCCAGGGGCAGCATCCACAATAAATAACGATGAATCTGCTTCGGGCGAGCCCTTCCACTCGCTTGCGCAACTGCTGCACCGCTGCTTCGTTGGCGGCCGGACCATAGTATTCAGAACCCGGGAGATGGGCCTGGGTGTAAGGAAATCGAAAGCCTACATAAATGAGGAGTGGTCTTTCGCCTTTGGGTGATTGGAGGATTTTGACCAAGTCTTGAGTGTTGATGAGATCGGCGGCAGGGATTGGAGATGGCTCCGGCGGTTTGGCCTGCGAGGCGCCCGGTATAGGTTCGGCTGGGGCGGCAAAGACTGGCCGGGTCTTTATGCCAATGGTAAGGAGTGAACCCAGGAAGAAGAGAGCCGCGAGTGCGACAACAACTCTGCAAAAGTTCAGAGACTTCAACATGATCAGTTCCTTTCCGATTATTCTTGCATCCTCCGTGTCTGCCAAAGGATGAAGAAAACACGCAATCTTCATGAGGCTATTTGCTCGTCGTAACTAGTCCCCATTTCGATTTCAGGCTGAGCAACAATATACGCCTCACCGAAGCCGCGTTCAATGCTCCCAGTTTTCAGTCCAGGCATTTTCAGCCGCTCCGGGAGTGGCAGGGCGGAAACCTACCCCCCCCACCGCTAACAGTTTCCTTCACTACTACAAGTGAACGAGGCGTCCTGTGGGGCGGCAACTCCTGGCCTTAGCCTGAATGCCGAGCACGGCTGCGGAGGCCCTGGGCTACTTTGTGCCGGCGGGGTTGGAGGGCGTGAGGCTGGGTGAAGACTTCGGGTGCGCAGCCTGAATCTCATCACCGCGGAAGAAGCGGCCCGGCGCGGCGCGCATTTCCGCCATGGCGGGGAATAGCTTTGAGTAATCGTTTCGCGCATTCCAAAAAAGGAACCCCACCCCGCCTTGTTCCCTGGCCACGCTGACTTGGGTTCGAATATAGGCATCGGAATACGTTTTGGTGCGCCATGCAAAGGCCTGAAGCCATGGGCGCAGCACAACCCTAGTATCCGCCGTAATCTTGCCGAACTGCTCCATGGACTCTCCGATAAAGTGCTCGGGTGCATCGCCCGGCCTCGCGTATCCGTCCATGCCGAAGAAGTGTGACGGATAAACCATGGGGGAAAGCACGTCGCAGAACTGCGCCATGGCTGGGATGTCCTGGCCGGTGTGCTCCAAGTCAGCCGGGCCTTGCCAGGCCATCACTCCGAAGACATCCACTGAAACCAGGATCCCAAGCGGGCGCAGTTCGTCATAGGCGCGGGAGAGAAAATCGCTGATTACGTCGGACCGTTCCCAGTCCGGATGCGAAGACTGGAATGCGAATTGGGCATCCTTTTGATCGCCTTCTGCGGGGAAGCGCACATAATCGAACTGGATTTCGTCCACCCCGGAGGTCGCCACCGCTCGGGCCAGCGCCAAGTTATAGTTTTGAACTTCCGGTCGTGAAGGGTCAGTCCAAACCAGTTTACCGTTTTCTCCCCACGGCTGACCGGTGCGGCGAGATTGCACCGCCAAGGCAGGATGGTTTTGTGCAAGATATGCGTCACGGAAGAGCGCAATGCGCGCGATCGCGTGCAAACCCAGGGCATGGAGGAAGCGGGCGAACTTGGGAAGACTCCGGATGGGAACGTACTTCCGCTTAGGCGCCAGTTCGTGCTCGAAAGGTACGTTAACTAAGCCGTCCATGTCCTTTACGTCGAAGGCGACGGCATTGCCACCGGCTTCCCGCCAACGCCGAATCAACTGCAAACCACGCTCACTGCCAGCCATGTAGCCGGTAAGGTAAATACCGCGCATCTCGAAATCCTTGGCGACGGGAACCGGCTGCTCGGCAAGCGGCGCTATGAGAATGGCGGGGATGGTCAGTTCGGCGCCGGGCCGAAGGTACTTTCCTATCTTGCCAAGGTTCGCCTGTCTGATTGCGGCCTCCAATTCCGCCGTGGTCATGTAAGTTGTTTGTGGCAGGTAATGGCGCGCCAGCGAGGGGAGGCTTTCCCCCCGCTTCACGGTGTGGACTACGGTCTGCGTTGCAGCCTCGCCGGGCGCCGGTGGCGGGACGTTTTCAGTAGACTTTGTTCCAGGTTTTTGAGGTATATTCGTGGTCCCAGCCGGTGTGGATTCGGGCAGCGAATCCGGCTTCTGGTTCGCGGGTTGCATCTTTCCTTGCGGGGGAGCTGGCGCAGGAGGAAAAGTCGGCGAGCCGCCAAAAAGCATCATGGCGACGAGAATCAGTGAGAATAGACCGCCCAGGAAAGCGAACCTGGGACTGCCCAGCATCGTTTTTTTCGCCCTGCGCTGCAAGCCCCATCATAGCAGGCTGAAAGGAAGCAGCAAAGCACGGCGTTGTGGGAGTCGCTGAGTTCACAAGAAGACTGGATTCCTGGTTCCGGAGGTTAAGGTGACAAGAACACGAGTCATGGTGTGGTGTGCGCTAATGTCAGTGGCTTTGATTTCGGCTCACGTAGGCTTGGGACAGATAGGCGCAGCGGAGCACAAGGTTGTGCTTCTTTGGCCGGGTGGGGCGCCGGGAGCAATTGGCAACCAAGATGCTGATCGGCCATCGCTGACGCTTTACGTTCTGCCTCCGAGCCAACCCGCCCGCAGCGCCGTGGTTGTGTGCCCGGGAGGCGGCTATGCCATGCTGGCCATGGACCACGAAGGGCGCCAAGTGGCGGAGTGGCTGAATTCATTGGGAATCGCTGCCTTCATCCTCAAGTACCGCCTCGCGCCACGCTACCATCATCCCGTCATGATGGAGGATGCGCAGCGCGCCTTGCGCTACGTCCGCGCGCACGCGCAGGAATTGGGGATCGCTCCGGACCGCATCGGCATCTGGGGTTTTTCCGCCGGCGGACACCTGGCTTCTACGGCGGCAACACACTTCGATGCCGGAAACCCTTCCGCCACCGATACTATCGAACGCGCGAACTCACGCCCCGACTTTGCCATCCTGGCTTATCCGGTGATCACCTGCAGCGAATGGTTCAAGCACGAGGGTTCTTGCAAGAACCTGCTGGGTAATAATCCCGATCCCCATTTGGCCGAGTATCTCTCCAATGAAAAGCAGGTCAGCGCTCAAACGCCGCCAACTTTTCTTTTTCACACGAATGATGACGAGGGTGTTCCGGCTGAAAACAGCGTGGCGTTTTACATGGCCCTTCGAAAAGCGCGCGTGGCGGCGGAACTTCACATTTACGAGCATGGGCCGCACGGGGTGGGCTTGGCGCCGAAAGATCCCGTCTTGTCATCCTGGCCGCAACGGCTGGCGGATTGGCTTCGAGTCCGTGGGTTATTGTCGCCCGGAACGGCCCCCACGGACGCGGCGAAAACTCCTCCAGTTGTGGGGCATTGAGTGAAACGAGAAACTGGAAATTGGAAACTGGAAATTAGGGCTGCCGATTTCCAGCTTCTATACAGAGCGACATAACTGTTTGTGCATTGCCCTGTAGCGGCCGTCTATGACCGCCGGTCGGCGCTCATAGAGCGCCGCTACAAGTTATGTCGCTCTGTATAGTTCCCGCCCTGGAGATTTGGCCGTAGCGCAGCCGCCTGCCCCGGTCGCGACGCGCGGGATGGGTCCCGGCAGCATTTGCTCGTCCCGCTGCGCAGGAGCGGCGCTACGCCGAGCGCATTGTCCAGATGCTTTGTCGACACCACCTATTTTCTTGTTGGCTGCTGATGATAGCTGAGCGTATGATAGAGGCACGGGGAAGTCCTTTGTCGATTGAAATTCCTCCAGCCGAAGGGAGTTAAGGATGGGACGCAAGTACGGACAGCGGGGATACATGGACTCGGACCGCGATCGCGAGAGGTCCGAGAGGAAGCCTGCCCCCAGGAAGGAGTTGTTCGGGCCGAAGACTCCGGCCATGCCGGGAAAGCGCGAGGTGGTACGGTGTGCTTCCTGCGCAATGATCTTGCCGGTCGGGATCGATCTGCAAGGGCGCTGTCCAAAGTGTGGCTTTGAACTGCACAGTTGCAAGCAGTGCGCCTTTTTCGACACTGCCTGCCGGTTTGAATGCACCCAGCCGATTACTGCCCGCATCCCGAAGAAAGACGCCCAGAACCATTGCAGCTTCTATTCGCCGCGGACGACCATCGAGCGTGAAACCTCCACTTCCAGGCCTCTGGATGCACGCCAAGCCTTCGAGAACCTTTTCCGAAAGTAGCGGCGCTCAACTGGCCGCTCCGAGTCCCGTTACATGGTCAGTTAGAGACGAGGAATCGACGTCGAAAGGTGCCCGGGCCACCCCAGGGTGAGGTGGGACGTTAGACTGGAACCTCCAAATAACAAAACGTCACTAGCCCCCTTCTTTTCAATTCCTGAGCCATTCCATTCAACCTCTCTTCCCTGCCATTCGCTGCTTAAATGTCGCCATCCGAGACATATGAATTGCTCCCGGAAAGATTGGAATGGTCTAATGTGGGCCGGGGAGGGGATGGCTTCTTCGGTTAGCAGACTTCATCTCTCGCCATCTTGCTTTACGGTTGAGGCTTCAGGGTTGTCCTGTGTCCTCGCCACCCAGCCGTACGTAATTGCGCCACGATTATTCTTTACGGAGGCATTATGGCCACTGTTACTATCACTCCTGAAGTGCGAACCTCGCGACGGGGGGATTTCCAGAACGTTCAGCCAGAAGCGACTTTTACGGGCGCACCTATCGAACCTTTACAGAAGGGCCTGCCCAAGACCACGCAGTCGGTCTGCCCGGAATGCCTGAAGGTGATCGAGGCGCGGTTGTTCGAAGAGCAGGGC
>Ga0208457_1001821_pt1 | contig 13485 bp, 10 predicted proteins | sample June2015DPH_10_1_FD_185513 | JGI IMG/M metagenome (GOLD analysis project Ga0208457, IMG submission 185513) | Peatland microbial communities from SPRUCE experiment site at the Marcell Experimental Forest, Minnesota, USA - June2015DPH_10_150... | ecosystem: Environmental > Terrestrial > Soil >... | reverse complement strand
GACGGGCGCGCCCAAATCTTCGGTGAGGCCGGTGGCGATCAGGGCGCGCCCGTCGCCCAGCGTGATGAGACTGGGATACCAGCGGCCGTGGGCCATCGAGGCAACGAAGGACCACTGTTCCGTGGCAAGATCGAAAACGGTGGCATCGTTGCGCCCCGCGAATGGATTGTAATGGCCCGTGCCACCCGCCGAGAGCAATCGGCCATCGGCGAGGAGCGTGTCGGCGCCGCAGAAGAAATCGAAGGGGCGGTGATTCGGGGCAAAGAGGGTTGTGGGATGGAAGAAGTTGTTCGGCTGCGCAGCGGTTGGATCCCAGACGACACTGGTGTAGATGCCGTCGGCCATGCTGCCAAAATCCGGCGCGGCAAAGCGGGTGGCGCTGCTGCCTGAACCAGCGAAGAAGAGCACTTTCCCCCGAGGAAGCAACGCGGCGTGGACGGCGAGCACGCCGGAATGGAACGGCAAGACCTGCCATTTGCCGTCGCGCGCCGGATTGGCGTCCAGAGGGATGAAGCGGTAGTAGCCGGCGTTCTGGCCGACAGGATTATCGACCATCATGGCGATCATCCCGGGCGTTCCGTTGAGCGTGGTGGTGGCGATGCCACCACCTTCGTTTTCCCAGGCAAACCAAGAAGGGATGCCGCGCCAAAGACTCCATTGCGCGACGTTCCCATTGATGTCGAGTTTGCTGCCGATCTTGTAGAACGCCTGGTTCTGCTCGACCGCGTTATCGATCATGAAAACGAGAAGATCGAGTTGACCGTCGCCATCCACATCGGCGACCGCGACGCCTGCGCCTTGATTCTCCCAGGAGAACCAAGTTGGCTGATCGAGCGGAGGCGGTGGAGGAGGGACGGGGCCCACGTCAATCCACGGCGTCCAGCCGCCGGTGACGTTGCCGTTGGCATCGAGGTTTCTTCCAATGCGGTAGAGTCCACGGTTTTGCCCGGCCGGATTGTCAATCATCATCACGATCAATTCAGGATTACCGTTGCCATCGAGATCGGCCACGGCAATTCCGCCGAATTGATTTTCCCAAGAGAACCAATCGGGAATTGCGATCCACGGGCCCCAGCCGCCGCTGACGTTGCCGTCTGCATCGAGCTGCTTGCCGACGCGGTAAAAGCCTCGGTTCTGGCCAGGAGGATTGTCAATCATGAAGACGAGAAGATCCTGGCGACCGTCCTTATCGACATCGAAGATGGCCGCTCCGACGCCTTGATTCTCGAAGGAGAACCAATCGGGCACGTCGATCCACGGCGTCCAGCCGCCAGTGACGTTCCCTTGAGCGTCCAGACTACGGCCCACCCTGAAGATGCCGCGATTGGGCTGTCCTCCGGGATGGTCAACCGTGAGGACGAGGAGGTCCTGATCACCCGTTCCCGTCAGGTCCGCAACGGCGATGTTGCCGCCTTCATTGTCGAAGGAGAACCAATCGGGAATCTGCAGCCAGCCCGGATGTGGGGCGGGAGCTGCCGCAGCAACGGCCTGCTGAGCTCCCCTGCGAGGTGGCACTTGCTGTCCTGCAACTTTCCGCACTGCAGCGGCACCGGCGCCGGTATGTCCCATCTGTCCCTCCCCCGAAGGATGATTGTCGTATTTGTGGTGGCTGGGGCTTAATTCTGCATGGCCTGTCTAAGCAATTGGGCCATGTCAAAATTGCCATTGCCGTCCGCGAGCTCAGCAAGCGGTCGGAAGTTCGGGTTCTGTCGCAGATAGGAATGACTGTCTGCGAGCATGAGACCGACGAATACCTCACCCACAATCGTGCCGCCGACCTTGCCGAGGCGAATGGGCGTCTGATTGTTTACGAATTCCTGCTGCGCTTCAGCCAGCACGTAGAACCACAGCGGAGCATTGCCCGCAAACTTAGGCGAAACGTCCACGATGCTCTTATTGGCTGGGCTATCCGCCTCGGTGGCCTTGCCGACCTTGAGATTCTTGTCTGGAATCGGGGCCAGACCCATGGCCTTTGCAACCGCCTGGCCGGACGGCAGCTCCATCCTGAATCCGCGGAGAAGGTTGCGCTCGGCCAGCGATGAGGGATTGACCGCAACGCTGGCGGGAAGGGAACCAAGCGGATTCACGAGAGATGTATCGGGCTTGTACGCCGGCTGGAGGCGGTTCTTGCCGACCGATGGAGCATTGGGATCGAATCGGAAGAAGAGCGACCAATCAATCGCACGGTCGGGCGCGAAGGGGCGGAATCCGCGGAGATCATTTCCGTCGGCGGAGAAAATGGGTAGGCGGTCGATATTGAGATTCAGGCGATAAATCGGCCGAACCATCGAGTGGCCAAAGCGATACGCCGCCACGGAGAACTCCACCGGCATGAAAGCATTCTGCTGTGGTTTGAAAAACTTCAGATGGGGCTGGGCGGCAGCAGTGCCGTCCCCGGCCGGCTGGCCCAGGATGTCGCTGGTGGTGTCCTTGCCGATTACGGTAGGCAGAAAGTCGTGAAGAACCACCCACTGGTAGTGCCAGCGGACCATTCGTTGGATTTCCTCGAAATCCGCAGAGGAGCCGAGGACGGCAGCCACGCGGTTGTGGAACCGCAACATGGCCGATTGAAGCTGGCTGACGATAACGTTCTCGTCGTTGCGCGGATCGCCGAGCAAGGCGCGTCCCGGATCGCCGCCTTCCGGAGTGTTGCGAGGGACCTCGCGCGGATTCGGATCGGTGCGGTTCGGCGCCAGCGGCGCCCCGAGAAGCATGGTGCGGCCGTCGTCGCGGTATAGGTATGGCTGGTCGTTCGGACCGCGTCCATAAACGGAATCAAGATCGAACCGCGGAGTGCGAAAGTCCACGAGCGCGTCGGGATCGTTCTGGCGCTGGAGGCTACTCGCGGGATCGAACGTCAGGTCGTGATCGATGAATTGCCCGAGGTAGGTGTAACCGGCGCTGATGCCGGGATTGGTCAGAGTGCCGACGTTCTCTTCATCATCGATCTGATCCTCAGGTGTCGGAGGATCAGCAGGAGCGGTCATCGCACGAGCTAGGTCCTTGAGCACGTCCTCATCGAATTTCGCAGGTGGTAAGGTGCGAAACATGCGTCCAAACCGCCCTTCGAATTGACTCGAACGGGTGTTCAGGCCCAGTCCGCGAAGCTCACCATGATGGCCTGTCCCACGAACTTGGGCGTGACGATGTGCTGTTTTCTTTGTAGTAGCGGCAGCGGATGGTTCCATTCGACCCTCCCCCCGAAGGACGATTAGTGTCTTCTTCAATTTTTACGCGAGGATCCCCGCACCGCGTAGATATCCTGGGACAAAAACCGAGGGCCTGGGGGCACAAAATCTAGCACAGAGAAATCTCCTGCGCAAGGCAAAGCATCAGAGAACCTGCCGATCATTCCGAGCGGATAATCGTGTCGCGCGGGGGCAGTGCCGTTCAAGCACGACGTGCGGTGGGAGTTCCGAGTACTGGCAGTTTCACCTTGCCTGCCAGGGTTTCTCCCTCATCGGCGATGGGTTAACATGGAGCTTGGGGGGTGAATGCGTTCACTCTGGTCCGAATGGCCGCGGATCCGCAAGCGCCTAACCGGCAAGAATTTGATTTTGCTTCTGGATTATGACGGAACGTTGGCGCCGATCGTGGCCCGACCGTTCCAAGCCAGGCTCCCAGCAGGCGTGCGGGCGGTCCTCAGAAGACTGGCGGGGTCGCCCAGGGTTGCGCTTGGAATTGTCAGCGGAAGGGAGCTGAGCCAACTGGAGCGACTCATTCGGCTGAAGAACATCTGTTACGTTGGGAGCCACGGGTTGGAGTGGTCCCTGCCAAGTCCCGGCCCCCGCCAGCGCGCCCCGCGGCGGTGGGCTGGTCCGGTTCGCGAGATTACGAAGGAGCTACGGCAGACCCTCTGCGGCCTGCCGAACATCTGGATTCAACGCAAGATCTCGAGCGTAGCCGTGCACTATCGCGGAGCCAAATCTCGCTACGTAAACGTTGCTCAAGGACAAATCGCCCGGATATTGCGCCGGCACGCCACCCAGTTTAGGCTGCTGAAAGGCAAGAAAGTGTTTGAATTTCTTCCTGTGGGGAAAACCACCAAGGGCACCGCGGTTCGTGCTCTGGAGGCTCGGTTGCGCGCCCGGTGGGGCATGCCGGTTGTGGTTTACTTCGGGGACGACGCAACCGACGAAAGCGTCTTCGCATCTTTGGGAAGGAGCGATCTCGGCGTGTTCGTGGGCCGGCCAAGAGGCAGCAAAGCGCGGCTCTATGTGAGCTCGCCGAACCAGGTGCGCCGTTTCCTGGAGCGTCTAAGCAGGATTGTTCTATGAGATTGGCCACGTCTCCATTCCAGTTCATGGCTGCCTCGACCTTGATCCGCGTGACGGGCCAGCGGGCAGACACGCTGGCCGATCTCCTGGCGGGCTTGAGGAATTGCACCGATGAGTCGATTTTTAACCATACCTTCCAAAGCCTGGAACAACACCATTTCTTGACCGAAGGGTTCTCCAACGATTTCGCGCAGTGGGCTCTGGCAGCTTGCAATGAGCCGCGTCTGGCGGAACGGTTGTCGTCTCTGGACATCCGGCAGTATGCAGAGTTGGCGACGTTGCGGGCCGACTTCATCCACACTTTGGAAACCTATCTGCACGAAGCCCCCGAGGCGGCCGGACGGAGGGCGTTCGAGCCGTTTTACTTCTGTGAAGCCATCAGCATCGCGGTCCCCGTGGCTTGGCGGGCAAAAACGCTGGCCGAATTCTGCGAGGGACTTCGCCACGTGAGCATCCATACGGTTCACTACCATTTCGTCACTGCGCGTCTGCGCGAGCCGCTCGCCAGCAATGACTTTTCCTATTGGTTCGAGAAGGGCCTTGACCTGAAGGACCTGGCCGAGCGCGTGGAACAGATCGACATATATACGAATACGCTGGAAGGCGTGCGACGCCACATTCTGGAGGAGGCCGCTCCTTGGCTAGCAACGTGACGACGCCTGGTGGCGGCTCTCATGGAAAGATCGCCGCTCTCGAGGACTACTTCCCGGTGGTGGGTCCGAACGAGGTGGAAGAAATACGCGCCTTGGCGAGCCGCTTGGCCGGAAAGTCCATCAAAATGGTCAATTCGACCTCGGTTGGCGGAGGCGTGGCCGAAATTCTCAACCGCATGGTGCCGCTGCTGTCGGACATCGGTTTGGCTTGTGAATGGAGCGTGATCACGGGCGGCAATGATTTCTTCGAGGTTTCCAAGGCCTTTCACAATGCCCTGCACGGCGAGCCCTACGACGCGTCTCCCGGGGATTTCGAACTGTTCCTCGCCAACAGCGAACAGAACCTCCAGCACCAAACCTTCGGCGCCGATTTCGTCGTGATTCACGACCCGCAGCCGGTCGCGCTCGTCAAGGCGCGCAGCTCCCTTCCGTCTCATTGGATTTGGCGGTGTCACATTGACGTTTCCAACCCCAATCCCGTGGTATGGGATTTCCTCGCGCAGTTTGTCTCGCGCTACGACGCCATGCTGATTTCCTCGCCCAGTTTCACCCGGCACTTACCCATTCCGCAGTATCTCAGCTTCCCCTGCATCGATCCTCTCTCGCAAAAGAACCATGAGCTTGAGCCTGACTACATTCAAAAGACGCTGGAGAGGTTCTCGATCGACCCGAAACGCCCCATCCTGACGCAGGTCTCCCGCTTCGACCGATTGAAGGATCCGGTCGGGGTCATTCGGGCGTACAAGCTCGTCCGCAAGTACAAAGACTGCCAGCTCGTCCTGGCGGGCGGTGGCGCACGCGACGATCCGGAAGGAGGACAGGTCCTCTCCGAGGTGAGCGCCGCGGCCGGCAAAGATCCGGACATCCATATCTTGGATTTGCCTCCCTGGAGTGCGTTGGAAATCAATGCGCTCCAGCGGGCTTCCACGATCGTCATTCAGAAGTCGCTTCGCGAAGGATTCGGCTTAACTGTTACGGAAGCATTGTGGAAGAAGAAGCCGGTGGTCGCCGCTGCGGTCGGCGGCATCCCTCACCAGGTGATCCACAAGTTGACGGGGGTGCTGGCCCATTCCGTTGAAGGCACCGCCTACCAGATTCGCTTCCTGCTCTCGAACCCTGCGATCGCGGCGCGCCTGGGTGAAAATGGCCATGAACACGTCCGGGAGAACTTCCTCATCACGAGCAACTTGAAACGCTTCTTGCTCCTCCTGCTGGTCCTTCAGAGCGGCGGGCAAAAAGCCGGAGCTTTTGCCGACTGAGCCGGAGGAGCCCGGACAAATTGCATCCGGGAGACTGCTGATACTTTTCTGGTGAAAGAAAAGAATAGCGGGGACGACGAGACTCGAACTCGCGACCTCTGCCGTGACAGTGAACAATCTTCTGGTAACTGCTTGAAACTACGCGGCACGGATGGCTACCAAAACCGCGTTTCGGCACCCTGAGGAACGGTTATTGGACCATGAATGGACCAAGAAATATCTGAAGGTTCACAGCTGAACTCAAACGGGTGCTGATAACCACGTGGTTCGTCGGCGCCGCTCCCAGTATCCTGAGACCAGCTAGTGAAGGTCCCAGATGCGAATGGTCTTGTCTTCGCCCGCTGACGCTAACCTCTTGCCATCTGGACTGAACACGACGCATTCCACGTTGATTTTCCTGTATTGACAACGCCGACCCCATGTGTATAGTTGCGGCCGCGAATTAATGATCGCCTAGAAAGCGGACGTTAGGCGCGTAAATTCGCGAGTTTGGGGACGTGGTCTGCGGAGATAGTTCACCTGTCAAAGTAAATCGGGGTCGACAGTAAGGTCCGTGGCTCCTCCGCCAGATCACGATAGGGAGGAAAGGACATGAAAAGGTTAGCCCATTGCATTGGCGCCGCGCTGTTCGCGGTCCTGCTTCTCGGTTCAGCCCCCGCCAAGGCACAAGACTGCAGCTCACTTCCAGACAAGCTAGATCGCGATCAAAAGCCGTGTTATCATCAGGAACTTCCATTGGTCTACGATGTTGAGAACACGGGTGCACACTACCCGACACCCGTCTTCCCTTCTTTCGATCAGCTGCCGATCATTCGACCTTTACCGGACCCGTTCCAGTTCGCCGACCGATTCCGCCGGCCCTGGTTCCACGACTGGGAACGTCGGCGCAGCGAGATTAAGGCTGCGATCGAACAGTATGAGATTGGCCCAGTGCCTGACTGTCACGACTGCACCATTACAGCTACCTATACGCCGCCGGCGACAGGATCAGACACTGGTTCACTGACAGTGGTCGTTACCAGGAATGAGAAATCGTTAACTTTGACGTCAGGCATTTACATTCCGCAGGGGATGGGCAGCGGCCCGTTCCCGGCATTGATCCCCATGGAGATTGCCTCTATCAATTTCTTTGGCACAACCTTTAGCTTTCCTCCCCCCCCACCTCCCGATTATGGCAGCCTTCCACCCAGTGTCTTTCAGGGTCTCCCCATCGCAACGGTTGGCTACGTCAGTACCCAGGTAGCCGAATACTCGTTTACTTCGCCGAGCGACCATACCAAGGATCCGTTCTACCAGCTTTACCCCGAGCTTTGCGAAGGAGCGTGCAGCGGCACCAGCAATTCGGGGGAGTACGCCGCCTGGTCCTGGGGAGTGAGCCGGCTCATCGATGGGATGGAGATCGCTACCCGCCAGTCCGTGGATCCGCTGCCCATCGATATGAAACACCTGGCAGTGACCGGATGCTCCTTTGCTGGGAAGATGGCGCTGTTTGCCGGCGCGTTCGACGAGCGGATTGCTCTGACGATTGCTCAGGAAAGCGGAGGCGGCGGCGCAACATCCTGGCGCGTCTCGCATGAGATCGAAGCCAATGGTACGGTGGAAGATGTCGACGACACGAATTATGACTGGTTTGGCGGGCAGATGCACCAGTTCGCAGGCGACAACGTTTACAAGCTGCCCGTGGACCAGCATGAGTTGATGGCCATGGTGGCGCCCAGGGCCCTGCTGGAAACGGGGAATACGGAGTTTTACTGGCTGTCGAATGGATCCAACTATGTTGCGGCGCGGGCAACGCAGCGAATCTATGACACACTTGGAATAGGAGATAGGTGTGGTTTCTACATCGATGGCAACCACGGACACTGTGCAACGCTGCCCGCCGAGGCTCCGGTCATAGCGAGCTTTGTCAACAAATTCATGCTCGGTCAAGCATGGGTTAATTCAGATGTTGAAGTCTACCCGAATCCCGCTGACACGACCGACTACGGGTACCCCATTGTGGTCTCTGGCGGCAACTACGCCTACTACTTTCCAACCATGGATTACCGGCGGTGGACAGATTGGTGGGGAAGTAATTGGCCGGAATTTCCGGATAACTGGAACACCGGCGGAACGGTCGTGGCGTCATTGGGCCTGGTCGGTGTAGGGCCTTTCGGTCTGTGGCCTCTGGTGGTCAACTCGGGCGACACCGTTGAGGGAGGCTACGAGTTGACGCTGCGCGGCAACCACCCCGCAGCGACCGTGTCTCTGGTGAGCGGGGCGAACATCTCAGCCGACGTCGTCTGTCGCGACGGCAGTTCTTATACATTCACCATTCCGCTCCCGGCCCAATCCTATTCGATTGCCGCCGGCGACAACTCCCCGCAACCAACACCCGATCCGTTCAGCCCGCTTGTTTATCAGGGCTCGACCACGGTCACCCTTCCAGCAGGAGTTTCGGCGTGCGTTGGAGGCCGTGTGACTCACGCGTACCTCAGCGCCACGGGATTATCCGAAGGCGGCGATGGCAACCCTGGAGGACCTGGTTTGCTGACCACCGACGTCACGGATCCTCTTAATGTCAGGTTCCACGTTCTCGACAGAAACAGCGGCTTTGGCACGTTCTATAGCTGGCCGCTAACCGCTAACTGGAACCCGCTGACTTCGGCGGATAGCACCAACCAAAACCCGGTTCAATAGTAACCTCTCGCAAACTCGCGTGGGGCGGGTTCCGTATCCCCGCCCCGCACTTCTGTTTGGAATCGTCATCGCGGCGGCCTCGGTAAGAATCGTTAGGAGCGCGGCATTGTGCTCGTGGTGTCCCTACCAAAAACTCGGTATTGATTGAAACGGTTGGACTTGAGCGGTCATCGATTCAGTTTGTCGATGCCATGCGCGCGATCATTACTCGCGCCGTTTTCTTCGATTCGGCAGGCACTGCGAACTCGAGCCGCGCTCCAAGCGGAGATACTGGCTCTCCGGCATCCGTTGCTCGTCCTGCGGCGCTCGACCCGTTCTCATAAAGTGCATCTGAGCACAGCTGACCGACTCCTATGGGTCTGGCTTTCAAAACTGTGGAGTGACTGGCGATCTGCATTGCTGATCGTCAAGCCTGAAACCGTGATCGCGTGGCATCGAAGAGGGTTCCGGCTGTATTGGAGCTGGAAGAGCCGCAATCCTCTGGGTGGGCCCTCCGTGCCAAGAGAAATTACGGTTTTGGCCCTGGTCGCGCCAGATTTTGCGCCCAAGTTGCGCCCAGATTCCCAAGGACGGAGGCATTGATGAACACCTCGGCTCACGCAGAACTCCAGAGAAGTGGTGACACGTCCGTCCATTTTGAGCATCTCCTCGACAGTTCAGAGGCAGCGGCTCTCCTGAAGCTTCATCCCAAGACCCTTCAGAGGATGGCGCGTGACGGCGAGATCGTGGGCATACAAATTGGAAAACTATGGCGATTTCGGGCATCGGTTCTAAATTCCTGGCTCATACAGAAAACGCGGCAGTGATTTCATTCCGTCATGAAAGAGTTGACTCTCGACTCAAGTTCGCAGCGACGGTACTCTCCCTGTAGCCATCCGTGTCGCCTCAATGAAAGGAGAAGAATGAGGCGCACGAGATACCAATACGGAAGTTTGAGACTTGCGGAGCGCAAAAAGGGGAAAGTCTGGGAGTTCCGATGGCGGGATGTCCAACTCGATGGTTCGGTCCGGCGAAGGAACATGGTCATCGGTACTCGGCAAGAGTATCCCAACGAGTCTGCGGCGCAGGCCGCCGTGGACGCGCTCCGGTTATCGATCAACAGCCGAACACCGCATCAGATCCTCAAAGCGATCGGCGTCGACACCCTAGTCCGGCACTACCGGGAGCACGAACTACCCGACATCTTTCACGAACGGAAGCCCGTCGCTGGCTCAGCGCAAGAGGGACAGAAGTCGTACTCCACTCAGTACGCGTACGAGAATTACCTCAAGTGTTGGATTCTTCCACGCTGGCGCTCCTACCGGCTCATGGACGTGGAGTCAGTGGAAGTCGAAGCATGCTTGAGAGCGCTACCATTGGCGCGAGGAAGCAGGGCGAAAATCCGGAACATCATGAGCGCCTTGTTCTCTCATGCGATCCGATGGGAATGGGCCGAGAGGAATCCGATCACAAGCGTGCGTCAGAGTTTCAAGCGCACAAGAACCCCGATGTGCTCACACCAGAGGAAATCACAGCATTGCTTTCCAAGTTGCCCGAACCTCTGCGCATGGCGGCAGAGTTGGACGCATTCACAGGACTACGCCGTGGAGAGCTGATCGGGTTGCAGTGGCGGGATGTGGATCTCGAGAATCTCGTGATCCACGTTCGTCGTTCTGTGGTCATGATGGTCGAGGGCGCTCCGAAGACCGAGGCGTCGGCCAAGGATGTTCCCCTGGACTCTTCAGTTGCAGAATCTCTGAAGAAGCTCAGGGACAGCAGTGCCTACAACCAACCGTCGGATTGAGTGTTCGCGTCTCCCCGGATGAAGGGAAAACAACCGTGGTGGCCCGAGACTCTCTGGCGACGGCATGGAAAACCTGCTGTAACGAGAGCCCAGATTTCGAAGCGAGTCGGGTTTCACACGTTCCGGCATACCTGCACGACGCTTCTAACTCAGAACAACGAGGACGTCAAAATCGTGCAGGAGCTGTTGCGTCATGCCAACAGTCGGATCACTCTCGACCTGTACGCACAGGCACGGATGTCCGAGAAGCGATCGGCGCAAAGCAAGGTTGTGAGGATGGTGTTGGAAAAGTCGGCAGTGGCCTGATTCTTGGATCAAAGGAGTTGAGGGACACCAGTGGTTCTCGGACTCCGCTTTTGAACTGGAACATAATGGACCATGAGGGTTTCTGCCGAATCCCTCTAGGTGCTTGGAAAGGATGGCGGGGACGACGAGACTCGAACTCGCGACCTCTGCCGTGACAGGGCAGCGTTCTAACCAGCTGAACTACGTCCCCGCTGTGTCTTACCGGGTTAGCGGAAACCCTTGCGGATCAGGCGAACTCGCAGGAACCGATTCGCCGTCTGAACCAGTGTAACAAAGGAAACAAAAACTGTCACCGAGAGCAGAACGCGAACGTCCGGGCGAAACTCGCGTTAGGATGGTGGGCAGTGCAGGACTCGAACCTGCGACCTCCTGCTTGTAAGGCAGGCGCTCTAACCAACTGAGCTAACCGCCCTGGGGTCCACCGCATCGGAAGCATCCTGCGTGGTGATGAAGCAGGGGCTGCCGAAGCACCTTGGTAGGATAGCACGGTGCAAGTGCCATTCGGGCCTGCTGTGATGTAAACTAGGAGCCGTTCATCGGTGGGGCCGTGGCGCAGCTGGGAGCGCGCCTCGATGGCATCGAGGAGGTCGTGGGTTCGAACCCCATCGGCTCCACCAGAAAGTCTTAACCTATAAGCCTGTCAGCGTTACGTGGCTGTATTCTCGTGTGCTGAGGCGTTGCTTTGCTTTCTGCGCGGTAGTGGAGCTTTGCGGCGCAGGCAGGGGCGTCCCGCCGCCGCGAGGTGGCGGATTGACGGCTGTACCATTGCCAAGAGGGGCGTGCAGGTCCAGAATCCGATATGAATAACGGGAACTTTTCGCCTGGTACTGGCGTCCATATAGGTAGGACGGACGCCGGGTAGGTAGGCCGGTCTGGCGGGATCCAAGCGCCGGTGAAGTTCCCGCCGCGAGAGGCAGAGGGGCCCGACGAAGTTGGCCGGGCCAGAAAGGCTGCCAGTGTCCGACTGGGTCAATGTCGTCCCGTGGGCCCGGGGCGAAGCCGAACTGGTGAGAGAGCTACAAGCCGGTTCGGAAGAGGCGTTTGACTGGCTTGTAACTTATTATCACGGGGCGGTTTACAACCTCGTGTTGGGGATGTTGGGGGACGCCTCAGATGCCGCCGACGCGACCCAGGAGGCATTCTTGAAAGCGTTCCGCGGCATCTGCGGGTTCCGTGGGGGGAGCTCGCTGAAGACCTGGCTCTACCGCATCGCATACCGGGAGGCGCTGAACCAGAAGCGGTGGTTCTGGCGGCACCGGAGGCAGCAAACGTCCATCGATCGAGAAAGAGACGAAGGTACTGCGGCGGTCGAGATCAAGGACCCGGGCGCGACGCCTTTCGACCAACTCGCCGAACATGAGATCCAGGCGATGGTGCGCGGAGCGCTGAGGAAGGTGCCGGAGGTCTTTCGCAGCGCGGTGATCCTGCGGGACCTGGAAGGGCTCGGATACGAGGAAGTGGCGGAAGTGCTGGACGTGAGCGTGGGCACGGTGAAATCGAGGATTCTGCGGGGCCGGCGGTCGCTGAAGGAAATACTCGACCCGTTGCTGACAGTCCCGAATCGAAAGCCGCAAGAAGCGGCGGGGCACAATGGGGAAGAAGCTCAGTCCGGTGTGGTGGGGACTGTAATGCAGAGTGTGAGGGCGTCGACGGGGCCTAACGTCCTTCGTGGGGAGTCGGCGAGGGAAGGTGTGTCATGACGTGCAGCAAAGTGTGCAGTCATTTGTCGGGATATATGGACGGGGCACTCGCAGGTAAAGCGCGGGAGCGGGTGCGGCAGCATCTCGAGATCTGCGCGGAATGCCGTACGCAGTTGGAACGGCATCACCGTCTTGCGAAACTGCTTTCGCGGGTGACGCCGAGCGTGCCGCCGCCGGACTTGGCGGTGCGGATTCGCGTCGCTGTGGCGCAGGCCCGCGAGCAGGAAGGGCTCGCCGGGCTGCTGGCGGTGTACAAGCGGCGTGCCGAACTCCTGCTCGAGAATGTGCTGAAGCCGCTGGCGCTTCCGGCGACGGGCGGGTTTGTTACGGCGATGCTGGTATGTGTGGTCGTGCTGCAATTGATCGTGCCGGGAATCTCGCTGGAGGCGGTGCCGAACGACGTGCCGATCAGTCTGCTGCGTCCGGCAGCGCTCGTTTCGCTCTCGGACTTTCGCGACGGATCGAGCGGGGCTTTGCCCGAGGTGGATCCGAACATGCAGCACGGTTTGCTGGTGGACGTAACCGTGGATGCCGACGGGCGGATGTTGAACTATGAGATTTTGGCGGGGCCGTCAGGCGCGCAAGCGCAGCGCGAACTCGATCAGGTGCTGACGTTCGCACGGTTCCGCCCGATGATGAGCTTTGGGCGGCCGACGTCCGGCGGGCACGTCGTGTTGAGCTTCAGCCAAGTGCGCGTGCGGGGATAGCCCGCAATCCGCGGCCGAGCGAACGCTCGGGCCTCCTGCCTTCACCGCGCGCCCATTCAGGATGATCGAGCCGGGACCCATCCGGTGAACCTGGCGTCCTCTGATTCTTGCCCGATCCAAC
>Ga0208457_1001803_pt1 | contig 13608 bp, 16 predicted proteins | sample June2015DPH_10_1_FD_185513 | JGI IMG/M metagenome (GOLD analysis project Ga0208457, IMG submission 185513) | Peatland microbial communities from SPRUCE experiment site at the Marcell Experimental Forest, Minnesota, USA - June2015DPH_10_150... | ecosystem: Environmental > Terrestrial > Soil >... | reverse complement strand
CGGACGTATACGACGGCGGCCAGTGTCCTACCGTGTAGGAGTGCATCGAAAGGCCATTGATGTCCCAACTCCACGAGTGATGCTGATAGGCCTTCATGATGGCCTCCGTCCAGTCAGTCCACCGAGGTCCATCGCCGCCGGGGCCGACGGCGATCTTCAGCATCTGCTGCTTGTCCTGCTGTTCCGGATTGAAGTTGCGGACAAAGCGGCTGTAGATCTTAAGCTGGCTCAGATAGTAGTCGGGTGTCATGTTGCCGCCGCAGTCCCAGCTTTCGTTACCGATGCCGAGAAAGGTGACCTTATAGAGAGCAGGATGGCCATTGGCGGCGCGCTCCTTGGCCACAGTCGTCGGTTGAGCGGCGGTCATGTATTCCAGCCATTCGGCCGCCTCCTGGGGAGTGCCGGACCCGACATTCACCGAGATGTACGCCTCAGCGCCAATCTGGTCGAGGAAGTCCATGAATTCGTGTGTTCCGAACGTGTTCGGCTCGATCACACCGCCCCAGTTCGGATTGAGAGTTACTGCTCGCTGAGGGCCGACGCCCTTGCGCCAGTGGTATTCGTCCGCGAAGCAGCCGCCGGGCCAACGAACATTCGGAACTTTCAACGCTTTAAGCGCAGTAACGACATCGGTGCGGATCCCGCGAGTATTGGGGATTTTGGAATCTGGGCCGACCCAAATACCTTCATAGATACCGTGCCCGAGATGCTCGGCGAACTGGCCGAAAATATTGCGGTCGATCTTCGCGCCGGCCTTGGACACATCTACGGACAATTCAACTTTCTGCGCGTCAGCAAAAGGCGTGGTCGCGCCTATCGCCATCAGAGTGAAACCGAAAAGAAGCGCGCGGATGACGGATGCGCCCGTGTGAGTCAGAACCATGAATGGCAGGACAAAATGACGACCGAGACGTGAGCTTCTTGTGGACGAGAAAAACATTCTTGTTCTCCATCCGGAATTAACTTTTTGCCGTTCCGGCGGTCAAAAATATACACCCATTTGCGTCCAACCGAGCCCCCTTTTCTCTCCAGGAGCGTCAGGGGTCGGCTTACGGGGGCTTGGGAAAGTAAGGACATTTATGACGCACTACGCTAGAGGGCGATCAATCCGCCACGGCGGGAGGTCCGAAGGCTGGTTCTGGTTGATTTTCGGCCGAAAAACATTGACCTTCCTGTTTTCATATAGATTCGGGCTTCTAGCGGACAACTACCTTTATTTTCATACATATTCCCGGTTTCACCGCACTTTTCCACAGCGGTCCTTTGTTTTCATAGACATTCCCGCATCGGTCGTGCAAAAAAAAGAACGGAAGCATGCACTTTACGCGATGGACCGATTCAGACGATATAGGCCAACTCCCACGCGGACAAATAGCTCGGTTGTTTGCCCGTTTCCAACAGCGTGCTTAGCAAGGAATGTGTGATAGGTTCGTTCCGCCCACCCTGGACAAGCTTGCTTTACCATTGCAGCGTTAAAGGGTTCTGTGAGCTTACCGGAACGAACCGCGGCGTAAATCTCGGAAGCAAACTCCTTCATCGCAATTCCCCCCTGCTCCGGCCGTCCGTCAGACGAAAAAGAATTCTTTCTTTGCGGTGCAGTGGCGGCGATCAGTCAACAGTTCGCAGTCAACAGTCCATAGTGGGAAATTGTATGCAGACTGTTTCTCCGGATCGGGCGAACTTACCGACAGCAGTGCGAGGCCAGCCGCCCAACCGGCTCTTGTCCACGAGAAAGCTCCGTACCTTGCCATACGCTACTAGTGTAGCCGATTGGATGGAGTTTGTCAAGTCTAATCTTTCAAGGCCATCCTTTCTCTCGCCCCGGACCGGCCCAGGTTAGGGGCGAAGGGTCGGATGCGCCAGGCGCGTTTTCCAGGACCGGCCAGTTCTGGTATACTCCCAGGTCTATTCAGGACTCGCAGATCAGGGGGGCGCGCACGGGAGCGGTCGCCCGAGATCCCCGAGTCCTCTGCATCTTCCCGTAGGGAGTCATCCCTATGCTTTTCAAAGCACTCAGCGCTGCGGTCTTCGGCATTGACGCTTATCCGGTTGAGGTCGAGGTGGATATTTCCGCCGGATTGCCCAATTTCACCACCGTGGGTCTTCCCGACGCCGCCGTGCGCGAAAGCCGCGAGCGCATCAAATCCGCCATCAAAAATTGCGGCTTGGAGTTTCCCTTCCAGAACATCACGGTCAACCTCGCCCCGGCGGACGTGAAGAAGGAAGGCTCGGGGTTTGACCTGCCCATCGCGCTGGGCATCCTGGGCACCACCGGCGTCCTTTTGAAAACCGACCTCAAGAACACCTTGTTTCTGGGTGAACTTTCGCTCGATGGCGGCCTTCGCCCCATCAAGGGTGCGCTTTCGATTGCCGCCATGGCGCGTCAGAAGGGTATTCAGCGGATGGTCCTGCCGGTGGAAAACGCCTGCGAGGCGGCGGTGGTAGAGGAGTTGCAGGTTTACGGCCTGCGCTCTTTGCCGGAAGTCCTGGACCTCATCAATGAGACGCGCGAGTTCAAGCCGGCCAAAGTGGATAGCGCCGCCATGCTGGCGCAAGCCAGCCAATACAGCGTGGATTTCCGCGACGTCAAGGGGCAGCTCCATGCCAAGCGCGCCATTGAAGTTGCCACTGCCGGAGGCCACAACATCCTGATGATCGGCCCGCCGGGCGCCGGCAAGACGATGCTGGCCAAACGCATCCCGACGATCCTGCCGCCGCTTACTTTCGACGAGGCTATCCAGACCACGAAGATCCACAGCGTCGCCGGGGTGCTCGACCCGGGCGCGGGCCTGGTGGGCACGCGACCCTTCCGTTCTCCCCACCACACCATTTCGGATGCCGGACTGATTGGAGGCGGCGCCGTGCCCCGTCCGGGCGAAGTGAGCCTGGCGCACAATGGCGTGCTTTTCCTGGACGAGTTGCCGGAATTCCAGCGCAACGTCCTGGAGGTTTTGAGGCAGCCCGTGGAAGACGGCACGGTCACCATCTCACGCGCCGCCATGTCCCTGACGTTTCCTTCGCGCTTCATGCTGGCCGCCGCCATGAACCCCTGTCCATACGGGTATCATTAGTGCTGAACATAGATTGATTGAGTCCGAGCGATTCAACCCGATAGTCGGCAACCCGAATATCGGGAACTAGAGCGGAAAGGACGACTCGCTTCTGGTTCCGAGTCCAGCACTCCCATTCCCCAAGCGCTGCGAAGGCTTCGACAAGCTTTGTCGTATCGAGTGCGGGAGTTGGTGCTTCTCTCATTAGGATATCCTCCGCCACTCGGATGTCTTGGTCGATTGCCGTCAGGCGGCGGTCTCGTTCCTCTCGTCCGATTGTCCCGTCTACAAAACTATCAACCACACGCCCTCGCTTCGAACGAAGCGCATTGATATCGGCGGTCAACTTCTGGATGCGCCGAGCGGAGCCTCGCTGCTCAGCACGCTGCTTTAGTTCCTCCACGCATCGCTCAAGAAAGCGAGGGTTGGTGAGACGGGTTGCGAACAGGTTGTCCAGCACCACCTCCAGCTTTTCCCGCCTCATGTATTTGGTCTGGCACGCATGACCACTACGCCGTCCTTTGCAAATGTAGTAATCCCGGCGTGCGAAGGCAGTATGCACAACTTCACCGCAGGCGGAACACGTCAAGAAACTGTTGTACGTGAACCGCCGCTCAACGTTTTCCTGACATCGCCAATGCCTCGACTGCTTGCGGTCCATAATTCGCTGGACGGCTCGGAAATCGGCTTCTGACACAAGCGGCTCAGCAATGACCGGGATACGAATGACTTCTTCAGGGGCACGCTTCACCTTCCGCCGGTCTGCCTGGCGTCCGTGTACTGCCGGATAACGACCAGCGGCAGAGGTGTCACGTTTTTTGTCTATTACCCGCCAGCCGGTCCAAATTGGATTCCGCAGAATGATGTGCATTCCCCGTGGGGTCACGCCGACAAGTTGTGCGAGTTTCAGATAATTCTGGTTGCCAGCCAAGAACAGCCGGAAGGCTTCACGCACCCGTTCGGCTTCCGGTTTGTAATAGAAGCCACGACCCTTCTCGTATCCAACTGCGAAGGGTAAAACAATTTGGCTCTGCGCCAGTTCTCCCCGTCGTCTTTTCTCCTCTTTGGCGGTCCACACTCGTTCAAGAATCTCGGTCCGCTCCAACCCGGCAATTGCTGCACGTATAGAACCCATTAGACGACCTGTCTTACTGCTGAGGTCTATCGGTCCTTCAGGAAGGTACAACACAGTCTTGGAATCGACAAAAGCCTGGAGCAGGGCATAATCAGCAAAATTCTCTGGCCGCATCAGACGACTGAATTCACGAGTCACGACGCCGTCAATCTCAGGAGACTGCATCAGCCGCATCAAGTCCTGAATTTCTGGCGCTAGGAGGACCGAAGCACCCGAAACGTCTGTGACCTCGATTGAACGGACAATCTCAAGCCCGTGCTGGGCACAAGTTTTCCTGTTTACGACCCGCTGTGCAGGAATCGAAGCCCTGTCGCTTGCAGCTTGCTGCTCGGTGCTGACCCTGATTAGTTCGATGACCTTTTTCACGTTGTTCATCCTGGCAATCCGCAGAGTTGCCGTGCCAATTGGAGCGCCTTGGCGTTGTTACCGGATTGTAAGAGGGACCGCAGTTGGTCGAGAAGCGACTTCCGTTGACGGCTGACTTCCAGGATGGCGTCTACTACGCCAGAAACGACAATAGGGGTGACGACCACTTGGGCGTCCACAAACGATTCTAGCCGTGAGTTAGGCGCTGGCGTGGGATTAACCCCTGGTATGCTTGTGGCTTCCGCTGACGGTATTAGTGGTTCCAAGTTGCTCCCCCTTTCCAAGAAATCATCAAAGGCTAATACTCAAGTTCCAGGATTTTTTTCGGGCAGGGGCAGGAATTGCCGCTGTGGGCCTCTTGCACCCGTCGCCCATTGCCGATGCTGGGTTTCAACGGCATTCCCCCGGCACGATACTCCTCCCCAGGGATACATTCCCCTCAATTACCGTAATACTCAACTTTTGGAACTTTTCTTGGGATTTTCTGGAGCGTCGCAGATTTTTCGAGCGGCACAACAAGAAACTCGGGAGCCATGGGCTGGGAGCTGGCCATCGCTCGCCCAGACGAACAACGCTTCTCGATGGCGTGGAGCGCAAGGACATCCCGGCGTTCTTTACGGGACCGCAGCCGGAAGGGGGCCGTGTAGGTCTTACTGTTGGGCTTTCAGCTTCCATATGCCGTATGTGAATTTCCACTGCCCGCCGTACACCGTTTCAGCCCTACCACTCTCACAGAGCAGGCGGCAGATTCGCCGTTTGGACAACCGGGGCGGTCAGGTGATATCCGACCCCTTGCCCCGTCTCCCGCAGAAAGTCGGGAATTTCACGGTAGACACGCCCGTCGAGAAGGCCGGACGGGCGTCTCTCCTTCCTTAGCAATGCAAATTGCCCGTGCCTTCTCCGCGTATGCATCGTTCGGTTTATGTAGGCTTCCATCTTTATCAGCAAGTAACGCTGCCTCGTCGAAGAAGTGTGCAAAGCCGCGACCAAGTTTCTTACCCTGGTCGGTATGCTTATCGTGCGCCCAACTGGGCACTTCGCGTTTTGAGTGGTCTCCATACGCAACCATCAAGGCGTTATCCACGAGACGACTCTTCTTCGCGTGGACGCACGCGAGTACCGCGTGTACCAAGTACAGTCGTTCGGGAGTGCCATCTTCACTTGCGGTCTCTTTAAGACCGTGACCGCGCTTCCAAAGCCTATGAAGCGTCCCGACGACGACACATACATTGGGGTCGGCAAGACCAATATCTTCCGACGCCGAATGGTGCAGTGTCTCCCACACCGCACCTGGGAACCCCGTCAAATCCAACTCGACTACCGCATACAGCGCCTCTTCTTCCAGCCCACGGCGGATACTTTTTTGCAACCAACTCTTCAACTCCCACGTAGTGTGTCCATTCGGGGAAGTGGCGAAACGGAAGTCGGGTGTTTTGGCACGCCGTGGCTTCACGACCTCGGATTCCAGGACGTTGATTTCAGTCGCCGTTTCGTTGGCGGCGGAGTGGACTTTGTCCACCGTCTCGTCACTGGGCATCGGGACTGGGACAGGGTCGCAGACCTCGGCGTCCTTGGCATCGGGTTCGCCAACCTTGATATCTGTCACGGAGGTTTCGGCAACCTCCGGTTTGTCAGGTGTTGTCGCCTCGGCGGGCAAGGCTTTCTGCCAGCCGCCGCCGTAATGCTTCTTGCGGATTTTGAAAAAGTAGGATGGGTCGCACTCCAGGATGAGGCGGATAGCCTGCTTGAAGGAATCGCAGGGTTGACTCTTGATGATGAGCGGCGACATCCCTTTCCGCTTGCGGTCAGCAATGCGAATCGCCAATTCGTCAAAGACCGGGAAGCGTCCCACGAGCCATTCGTTGATGTAGGTGCGGACGTGATGCCAGACCTCGCCCTGTGCTTCCACTTTGGTGACTAGGGCTACGTCCGAAAGAGCCTTCGCCTCCTTGGTGGTAACCAATGCGAGCAGGTCGTCGGGCGTCCCTTGATTGGTCATCTTTGCAATGTAGTCCCTGTCCCCGAGCGGGACGAGGGCGGTGCTTTTCGTTGCCATATCGTTTCTCCTCCCATTGCTTCAAAACATCCTGTCTTGAAGTTGGTTGGCCAGCGTCTGCTGGCCTCATGGGGAGAAATACTGCGACTCGCAGCGTTTTTTCGCCGCCATTTCATATTTCTTTTATTTGGCGCTTTTTCAACAGGTTAGGGCAATCCTGGGTTTCGGCTTGGTGAATTCCGCAATTTTGGTGGCTTCCGCAGTTATGGATATTGACCGTTAATTCCGTTTGGCGATTAAACGGTCAATGACCTTTCGTCGTGCTGGTCTGCGCAAGTTCGAGAGGGACCACCCCCGCCTCGACAACATGCTGCTGCGCAAGCTGGACGAGCTGCACCGTTTTCACGCAGGTCGGTAACCCGCCCCCTTTCTCCTACCGTTCAGGACCGCAGGCCGCCGCTGCCGGACCGACAGCAGCGTTGGGCGTTCGATTCCCGACCACACCGTGCGGATTCCGGGGCAAGGCAGGATTCCGGGATGAGGCTGGGCGTTAGTGCGGATTTCAATGCGGCCACTTTTGGCTTGTTGCCGGTTCCCAAGCACGATAGCCCGCCCGAGATGCACTCTCCCAAATACCTAATACTGAAAATATTGAATTGTTTTTGAGTTGCCCCCAGGAAAACATCTCTTTCCAAAACAGGAACCTCCTTTTTTTCCCCCAAGGCGCTAAGTCTTCCCCAAAAACCAGTATTACCCGCAGTAGGGGTATGGTTCGCCGTCCCCAGGTCAAGAACAGGAGGTACGCAGAAATGGGAAGCCCGATACCAAGTGATTCAACAACCGAAAACATCGTCACGTTAAGCGGAATAGGACTCAGCCCGGACTGGGTAGAACGAGACAATGGCCCAAACGCAACCCCTGCGGGTATGGGAAAAGCGGAAGCGAACATTGTTCGCCTCGTGACCCCCGGCGAAGCCGACCAAAAAGGCGAAATGATTTCGCCATTATCGCCGTCGCCGGTGACGAAACTTCCCCCGGACTTCGATTTCATCGCCAGCAAGACCGACGACGAGAAAATCGAGTACATCCAGTCGGTCCTAGCCCGGAGCGAGGATGAGGCAATCGCTGTCATCGCTCCTGCGCTTCGGCTTTACGGGACTGCTGGCTCCGTGGTCGAGGCTTATTTGCCTCTCATCCTTGAAGTGAAAAAGCACCTGTGCCGTCCCGGTCGCCCCAAGGTTGACCCGGCGACCGGGGGACGCAGCAAGACCTGGGAGGAGGTATGCAAGGAGCACTTCCACATGAGCATCCGGCGCATGCAGCAGATTCTTGCTAGTCTCAAGGAGCCCACGCCCCTCGGCAAGGGCGGCACCCCGGACCGCAGGCCGCCGATTGACCGGGATGACTACGAGCGTGCCAGGCAGGTCGCCGCCCCAGCCATGACCCTCGCAGAGGCGGTCGTCAAACAGGGAATGGGAGACAAGTTCCCCGAGGCGCTTGAAATCTTCAGGCTGGCGGATGTCCCGGTACCGGACGTGCAGCCAGCCAGTGACCCAGTTCCTGACCCCGACCCCGGCGTCATGGAAGCACTGCGGCAGCGGGTCAACCTGATGGCAGATACACACGAGATAGCGAAGGCGCTGCACGAATTCTTCTCGGGGTTAATCCAACCATTATTGGAGCAGCACCAGTACGGTCCTTCTTCAACTATCTGTGTTGAGGTCTCCCGGAGAGGTTGCAGTCGCATCGGCGAGGGCGATTGGGTGGAGTACAAAGGGGGGGACACTCAGCTCACGGAGCGGGCAGGACGTGACAAGACGCTTGGTCGGGTGGTGGGGATGGACAATATGGGTCGCCCAAGAATCCGCTGGCACAACGGGCAGGCATGGGGCAAGCCATACAGCCTCTACCACAACAACAACGCCTCGTCCCTGCGGGTTCTGTTCGATTTCCAGGCGGCGGCACAATTTCCCGAGGCGTATGGCTCTTACCCGGCAGAGGGTGAAGGTGCCGCAGCGCCTTCCCCCGAGGCGAAGCAAGGGATGAGCGAGGAAGCCAGTTGCCCGCTTTCCATGGATGCTCCCGAGCCGCCCAGCGACGGTGCCGGAGTGCCGACGGCGGATGCAGCAAGGAGGGAGGAAACGGCTAAGCACGAGTGCCCCTTGAGCGACCTTGAAATCATCATGAAGTGGAGCCAAACCAATTGGGGAACCGCCAAGGACATCGTGGCGCAATGCCCGGACCTTGCCGAGAAGAGAGTCAAGAAGGTCGGTGAGATGTGCGAGCAGCTCGTCGCCGAGGGCAGGCTGAAGGCGACCGACGCACCCGGCCTCCACTACATAGGGCAGGCTGGGGAATACTATAGGGAGCTGAGGAAGAAAGGCGTCCGAGAGGTGTGGACCGGAAGCGGAAACTCAAGACAGCGCGTGCTCATCTGATATGGCGAAGAAGGGAGGCACCGATGGGAATGAGGAAGAAGGCAGACAGACCCTCAGTCCGCCTCACAGCGAATCCGGGCCTTTGGCTTCCCCGCCAGCCGCAGTATTACCTGCTTGCAGCGGGGCACGCCCTAGCGGGGTTCCTTCCCCGCTCCTCCAACGACCCCAGCCCGCTGCACGGGGCGCAAGAGCGGACCGCACGAAGTTCCCGCAATCCCCATGGCGGCTGCGATTTCCATCTGCGTCATGGGTCCGTTCGCCTTGAGGCCTGGTCGGGTCCCCCGGAAGGGGACGGGTTAATTGCAATCATTCGTCAAGCTTCAGGGTTCTCGATATCTTCAATGGACTTGTCCGGTTCAGGTTGGCTGATGCTGAAACCATCCTCGTCCTCAAGAGCCTCAATCCAAGACTTGGAGGGGGGGGCGCCGCCGTCAGGGGGGGTGGAGACAGAATCCTTCTTAACCCAGGCACGGCGATTGCCACGGGCCTTTCCTGCCTCAAGCCTGTCCAGCCATTCCTGGGCATAGCCCTTCACGACGGAGTCAATCAGGAGTCCGACAGGACTGGCCTTCCCCTTCAGCTTGGCGGAGACCAGGGTGGGTGAGGACAGGACTTGTTCTATCAAGAGCTTGCTGTCCTCACTGCGGAGCAGGTTACAGAGTTTCCCCATGGACCCATTGGGCTTCTTGTCTCCCAACAGGTTGAATATTCTGTTGGCCTGTTGTTTTAGTTCGTCAGACGGTGACACAACAGCAGCAGGCGCAGCCGAAGGCTGCTGTTCCTGCACGCTCTCCTGCTTGTTATCAAGCAAGCTATCCTGCAAGATATTATGCTTGCTTATGCTTGTTCTCTGCACACCTTCATCCAAGGCTTCCTCCACACCTTCCGCCACACCTTCATCCAAGGTTTCATCCAAGGCTTCAGCACGGACACCCTCCAGGTATTCCCTGTAAGTTATTGTGGCGTGCTTGTTTATCATGCAGCGCTTCGTCACGGACTCACCTGTCTCCTCATCTACCTTGGTTATCTGGGCACGGTAGTTGTGGATGGTGACTGGATAACTCTTGTGGGACCCAAGAGTCAGGTGCCTTTTTATCTCTCCCATCTGTTCCCACCTGACCAGGGCATCCTGGTAGGTGTTCCTGTGGTAGGCGTCGTTGGATGCAGTGGCGAGGCCCTTGGACGATACCTTCTTCACATACCCGTTGTCCCATCCTGACCAGGAATAAAGCATCACCATGGTCAGGAGCATGGACCCCGTTATCTCGCCGTCCATCATCATCTGGACGTAACGCTTGGGTATCCGTACTTCAAGGTCTGGCTGGTTCCCGTTCATGCGGTCCTCCACACCCTAATCCCTTCCGGCAATGTGCGCACTGTGAAATGCTTGTTGTAGCGGACCTGCCTGTATGAGATGCAGGACCGCAGCGATACCCGGTTGACCGTCAATGGAAGCAGGGTTGATTCCCCTATCTGGAGGTCATCGAGAACTCCATACAGACCACGCCGGGGAACCCTGACTCCCGTTTCAATCTTTTCCATAACCATAAATCTCTTCTCCAAACTGAAAGTTTCTGTCTTACAACCATGGATTTGGTAGTTGTGAAATTTGGCGAGAAAAGGCGAAAGGCACGGGGAACAGAAGGCGAAAAAACGCAGAATCGCCAATGAAAGGGCATCAAAATATTTATTTGGTTTGGGTCAACAAATGGCTACCGGTGGACTGCGGCGACGGTCCTGTCGGGGTCCCGGCAGCCCTCAGGGCCTTGCGGTCATATTGGAATCGTGCCCTGCGGCCGCATTTTTGCGGATGCGCTCAAGGTCGTCGACCCCACCGTGCTGTCGGCTTCATGGTCACGCTGAAATTCGACGACGAGAGAGAAGGTAAGCAATATCTGCCGCTGAGCTGGCGCACGGCTGTAGCCGCCGCTTTGATGCGGGGATAACCTCCAATCACGGTTGACCACAAAAAAACAACTACGTGCCCCAATAATGGGGGCAACTTCCAAAGCCTGGATTTCAGCTCCCGACTTTCTTGAATGCGAGGTACGCAAATGGGCACGATGCTCGAAACCATCCAAAACGTTGTCATCCCCGAGCCGGAACCGGAGGCCGAGGCCCAGCCCGTCACGACTCCGCCTGAAGACAGCACAATCGAAAACCAGTTGACGCAGGAAATCTCCGAGCTTTGGTCGAATCACACCCTGCTGAGCGCCAGCCGCAAGACGACCGCCAAAGAATTGCGCCAAATCCGTGCAAGACTGGCCGAGCGTCTTTACGCTATGAAGAACCTGCTTTCTCATCCCGGTCGTGGCGGCGAATGGCGGGGCTGGCTAAGGGAACGTAGAATCCCGAGGTCGACCGCCGACCGCCTCGTCAGCCGTTACTCGGAGACGCTTTGTGTCGATAGGGAAAATGTGCCCAGTGGGGCAATTCCCGAACCCAGTGAGGCTGATATCGAACGGTTGTTCAATTCGCTCTGGCCTCGCCTGGAACGACGGCTCCCTACGCCCCGGTCCGTTTACCATTTTGTCCGGTGGTTTGTCGGAAGTTTCGGCCTCCCCTATGAAATGCACAAGAACGGGCTATTGGTGCTCTACCCAGGAGTTGAAACCCCGAGCGCTACCGCCACTGCGGTAATGACCGAAGCGGTCGCTGCATCTGGCGATGGCGTTGGAAAAAGCGGCGAAGTTGTTCAGTAGCCAGGTGGGAGGCCAGGACAATTAGTGGTGGACATCCACAACCGCAGAAAGCCAAAGAAACCCCTCTGTGGAACCTCCCATCGCTGCCATCCAGGGTCGCCCCAGCACTCTCAACGACCCGGAAACGGCGAAGGTAAGTCCTAGCCGCACCAGCCCCCGACCTGCCGGATGAAGGCGGTCGCATCGCGGACAAGGTGCGCCGTCGATCAGAGCCTGCCATTAGTCCGTCGGATTCTATGGACGAATCCGCTGCGGCCAGGAGGACCAATGTTGAGCTCGACAGCAACTCAGGCAGATGAGACCTGCGGCTCCCCAACAAAGCTCGCGAGATGCCATTTTGTGTGGGCATGGCTGCCGCCCAAAAACGGCTGGCGACATTGAAAGGCACGGCTGAACCGGATCCCCGAACCCTGACCGACTCGGGCGCCTTCACTGCGAACGAAATGCCCCTTCTCCTCACTCGGCATCTTCTGAACAAGGCCCGCACACATAAGCCAAAGGAGTTGATGCTCGCTCCCACATATGTCCGCCTGAACGGAAACAACTTGGTAGAGGTTCTTGACTGCTCCGAACTAACGACCGCCATGGGTCTCGATAAATTTCAGTATTACACACTGGGAAGTGCTCGCTGACCCGAAGCAACAGCCAGAGAATGGCCGATCAGGAAGCTGGCCGAAATGATGCCCGATGGCCGGGGAACCGATCAGAATCAACGCGAGCCATGATTGGGAGGACACATGGACGAGAAAGAACTGCGGGAGATGCAAAATGCAGAAATACGCCGCCGAGAGGGCCTGGAGGATGCGACCTGCACCGACCCGGCCTGCAACGGATTCAAGTGCAACAAGAGGTACCACCTTATGGCATACCTGGGAAACATGATAGTCGCCAACCTGGCAGACGACGAGAAGAAGGATGTGGGGAAGGCGTCTTCCGTGAAGTCGCCACGCCCTGAGGACACGGCGAAGCGGCGCCCGCCAAACTGCTCGGAATGCACTGACTCCGAGCAGGCCGCCGTGCCAGCAACCGAGCCAGCAACCAAGGCAGCCGAGTTCGTGAAGCAAGTCATCGCCACCGACATGGGCTAGAACGGCGACGCCCTCATCACCATGAGAGACCATTCCGTCATCCGTGTGCATGACCTCAGGCACGACGGTGTCGCGCTCAGGCCTAAGGATTCGCCAGTAACCGTGAAGGCACACGAATGTTGAGACAGGGTTCCCGAGGAGGCGCTGCCTCAAGCCTTTTACGGCTCTTCGCCGCTTGGACGAGCCAACTGCCGGTGCCAGAAGAAGGCTTGAGTCCGCAGGGCGGGGGATCGCAGCTTGCTGGCGGCTCCCTGATCTGCATGCCCGTTCCAATGAAGGTGCTTGGGATCGCCAGGCGCTTGTCCGACTCCCGCTTCGACTTCGGGAGCCCTATGACCATCTCCTGGATGGCCTTCCCCTCGTCATCGATGCAATGGTCCGAGTGGCGGACGGACCATCGCCCGATCGCTGCCGGTCCCAACGTCTGGGCTGGAACGCTCGAATCACCACCAGCAAACGAAAATATTTAATACGGACCCCTCTTAATAGGAGGGTATCAATATGGACTTAAAGGCAACGAACGCCCGAATCGGGGAATACATCGAGTCGCACCAGTCGGAGACCTACGCCCAGATAGGCAGCACCCTGTGCCTCAGCCGCAGCCAAGTGACCCGCATCGCCAAGCAGCAGGGCATCAAGCGGCGGCCGGGCAAGAGGTCTTCCGCTCTGGAGGCGGCTATCGCCGCAATCGAGGCGGCCAGCCCGAAGCCGGACTGTGCACCGGCGGGCGAGGCGGCTACTCCGCCGATGGAGGCGACTCTCTCGAGCACGCCTGCCACGCCGTCGGCGGAAATTGCGGTCGTGTAGATAGGCATCGGGGGGGGGGCGGGGGG
>Ga0208457_1001796_pt1 | contig 13645 bp, 14 predicted proteins | sample June2015DPH_10_1_FD_185513 | JGI IMG/M metagenome (GOLD analysis project Ga0208457, IMG submission 185513) | Peatland microbial communities from SPRUCE experiment site at the Marcell Experimental Forest, Minnesota, USA - June2015DPH_10_150... | ecosystem: Environmental > Terrestrial > Soil >... | reverse complement strand
CCCGAAGCTGTTTGCGCACTGGCAGATGGGCGTGCGGCGTGGCTCCCTAGCGGGAGCCGTATGAGCGGAGACGTTCAAGTACGGTTCTGAGAGAGCGTCGGGGTGCGATTCCCCGGCGCTACTCACCTTGTGGTGGGCTTCCAATACCGGACGGAAGCTGAGCGGTTCTGGCAGGAGTTTCGAGAACGGCTGGCCAAGTTCGGTCTGGAATTACATGCGGACAAGACACGACTGATCGAGTTCGGGCGGTTCGCCGCTCAGAACCGGAAGACACGTGGAGAGGGAAAACCTGAGACCTTCACGTTCCTGGGCTTCACGCATTACTGCGGGAAGCGCCGGAGCAATGGGGCCTTCATCGTCTGGCGGGAAACGGCCAAGAAGCGGCTGGTGGCAAAGCTGCACGCAGTCCAGGCAGAACTGCGCCGCCAAATGCACGCGCCCACCTCGGTAGTCGGTGAGTGGCTGCAGAGGGTGACCTTGGGTTACTACCAATACCATGCGATTCCGGGGAACCTCAATCGGCTACGCTTGTTTCGGCATCGGCTCCGGCTACTATGGCGGCGGGTCTTAGTTCGTCGTAGTCAGAAGAGGCGGATGTCCTGGGAGCGGCTCAATCCGCTTCTGGATCGCTGGATTCCCGTCCCACGTGTTCTGCATCCTTATCCCACAGCACGCTTCCTCGCTAGGCATCCTAGGTAGGAGCCGTATGCGCTAGCAGCGCACGTACGGATCTGTGCGGGGGGCGATCAGCAATGATCGTCCCTACCGCGACCCAAATCCAACTAAGTCCCCCCACAGCATGTCTTCCGAGTGCGCCATCGTTCGGCCTGACCTTCGGATTGCTCCTGCGGATTCGCTGATAAAACTGGACAACGTTTCGTGATGCGAAGCCAGCCATAAAGGTCTATACTCTCTGCAAGCGAAGGGAGACCTTCGATTGGATCAACGAACTGACCATGACGCTTATGTAGGTCTGGGCGGTTCACACTCAACGCCCAGGCGAAACAACGGGGCGGTTCACTGCAAAAACTCGATTAAAGGGACTCGGAGTGATCCCCCATCACTCAGAACCAGAGAGGGTTGCCCTTTCCCTCGAACCCTTCGCTCATTATTCGATTGGTCCTTCCCCTGAAAGGAGGTAGTCATCATGCATCGCTGGCTGACAGTGCTGTTTGTATTCACCCTGCTTGCTTTGAGTGCGTCGATGGTTTTTTCTCAGACCAAGGCCGCACCGGGAGGCCAGTATCTGACGGTGCAGGACGTCGAGAAGATCACTGGACTTCGGGGAGTTAAACTCGTCCCCCGAGACCCATCGAAAGGAGCAGGGGGCGACCTGAATTTTGCCAACAAGGATGGGAAGCTGATCCTGATGGTTAATAGGAACCTTTCTTCCGATATGCTTTATTCACAAACCAAAAACATGAAAGGGGCGTTCAAGGAGGACATCCAAGGGGTGGGAGATGCCGCATTTACCGGACCGGCGGGCGCTCTCCAGTACTTTGTCAGCTTTAAGAAAGGGAAAGGCTCCGGCACGGTGGCCACCTTTTCGGGTGACACAGCGATGCTGCTTACCATCGATCAGGTCAAGAAAGTGGCTCAGCAGATTGCCGCTGGGATGTAGTCACCCCTTTGGGGGGACTTATTCTAAGTTGAAATTCGGGTAAAGATCGGACCGCCCGTCCCTCGCAATTCCTCGCATTGCTCCGTCCGAAGGAAAGGTAGGGTACAGGTATGCTCACTCGTTGCTTTCTCCAAAGGTTGGCCCCGCATTTGTTTGTCCTTATTCTGTTCAGCTTCTCAGCCTCCGCCCTGGCTGCCGACTCGCTCCAGGGCACCTGGCAACACGTGAAGGATTCTCCCAGTGGCTGGCACGTGCTGAAGGGCGGCTCGGCCACCCTGACCTTGAGCACCAACGGCCAGGCGTCCCTCTCCGCGACGGGGCCCAACCAGAACCCACTCAATGAAACGGGCACCTGGTCGCAGCAAGGTGGACGGGTCACCATCAACATTCCCGGCGAAGTAGAGGTCAACAACCAGTCGTTCCAGCTCCAAGGCGATACGCTGACGCTGCCCACGCAGCTCTCCAGCGATGACCCGGGCACATCGACGTGGATGCGGGTGAAAGCGGAGGGCATTGGCCTGATCTTCGCGGCCTTCAACAAGGCTGTGGAAGACGGCAAGGGCGGCGCCGGGGCAGCCGAGGAAGCCGCCCAGGAGGCGCGCAAACAAGAAGGCGTCGAGAAAGTGGAAGTGGAGCAGGGAGGCGAGGGACTGGCGCTGACGGTTAAGCCGTCGGAACCGGTCTCCGTTATGCCCAAAGTCTACATCTGGTTTTCCAGCAAGGCGGCGCCGCGCACGCCGCCGGTACAGCGCCAGGCGCCCATCTCACCGCTCGCGGCGGACCCACGCACGCACATCGATGCGCAGAATCCGCCGGGCGACCCGGACGCGCCCAAATCGAAAACGGCCTTGGTGGTAGCGCCGTTTCACGACAAGGCTTATCTCGCGTTTCGGCCGGAACTGTGGAAAGAGGGCAACACCAAGCCGCGGCCCCTCTCCACCGTCGCCCAGGAGTCCACCTTCAAGTCGCTTGGGGACGATCCGCAAGGGGTGGCCGAGCAGCTTGAAAAGGCCGGGTACAACGTCACGGTGCTGATCGACGACCAGGCCACGCCCGGCGCTGTGTTCCGCGCTTTGCAGGCCCGACCCACGGTCATCTACTTTGCCACCCACGGCGGCGTGGATGACGAGAATCACAGCAATGCCATTGCCGTGGGCGGATTTATTGGCGCGAGTGCGGAAAAGGGTGTGGCCGTGGGAAGGCTGACTACCTCCATGTCGGTCAAGCGGTTGCACGACCTCCTGGCGAACGAGGGCTTGCCCCGGCAGGCGCAAGCGGCGGTCTCCGTCGGCTGTCTGGAGGAGGCGGTGAACGGGGTACAGTTCTGCTTTCCGTACCTGTGGCCGGATTTCTTTAGGACCGCGCTGGGCAGCCAAGGCGTCCCGGATTCCTTCGTGTTTCTCGACGCCTGCCATACGGCAAGCTACCCTGCCCTGGCCCAGACCTTCAACCCCAAGGTGTTCCTGGGCTACGACCCGACCGTGGAAGGCTGGGCGACGGCGCGATTCTCCAAGTACCTGTTTGAGAACATGGTGCACCGCGGCCACTCGGTTCAAGAAGCCTGGGACCGGCTGAAGCACATGACCGAGGGCGCGTACGTCGTGTATCTGGAGGACTCCATTCTGAGCCCTGTCGCGCAGGGCGACGTGGACTTGAAAGAGGAGGGTGCGAAGCTCCAGGCTTATGGGATCAACCAGCAGCCGTACTATCGCATCAACAACCAGGTGTTCTGGCTCATGCGCAACGCCCGCTGGGCGAGCCAGGACGTCAACAATGGCGCCGAAGCCCTGGAGCGCTGCTACAACTTGTTCTGGAAGCCGCCCGGCAAGCCGCCCGGGATAGGAGAACCATTCTGTAATTCGGGGATCCTGGGCAATCATACGCCTACCGAGAAAGAGGTTGAGGAGGCGCGCAATCTGGTGTCCGGCAAACCGGCGCAACCTGCCGGGCGGTTCGTGCTGCGCTGAGCTGAGCGGCTGGACAGAGTCTTGTCCTGCGGCTTTTGCGACCACCACATTCCAGGAAACCCTCTGGCGGCGGCTGTGACTGTCCCGAAGGATTGATGATGGGTCCTTGGTATATTCGCAGGGGCGGGGGCGCCAAAAGGCGAATTCCGGATTAACCCGCCGTAGCCAAGACTCCTTCCAGTTTACTCCATTTCCCGCCCCAGGACGCCAAAGTCATCTCTCAGTCGAGCAGCGCGGCGACCCGCTGCCAGTCGGTGGTGGTCAGAAACTCGTACATCCGCCAAAGGTGGAGGTCACTGATGGGGGTCGGCTGGTCGGCCTTTTTGGGGGGAAGATAGCCGCCCTGCCCATCCCCACCGCCCCCATCGACAAAGACGGTGATGATTTGAAAGTCGGTGCGCGGACGCGAGCGGTCGAAGAAATCGGGGTTCTCCGCCCAGAGCGGTTGCGACTCCAGGGCGTCCGCCGGCACGAGCCCCGACGACTTGTAATTCTCATGTACCCGCTCCCAAGACCACCAAGCTTGCGATGCGCGCTCGGCGGGCGTCATTGCCTCAAGCTCGGAGTGCATAGTGGCCAAGTGCTGGTCGGTTCTTTTGAAATCCTCGAATCGCTTGAGTTCCGCTGCGGTGGGGTGGTCGGCGTAGAGAGCGGCATGATGCAGGAGCAGGGCCTCATAGCTGCGGATGGCAGCCTGAATAAGCTCTTCCCGTGTAACGGGCACCCAGAGAGGGCGATCCCGTTTGGTCAAGATAAGGAACGCGCCGCCACCGTGCTGTAAGTAGACGGTGAGGCCGCTCAGGCGTAGCGACGTTGCGGACGGCATGAAACAGATCACGCGACCGTCAGGCAACTTGCTGACCGTGTCTGGCGGCCAGGGATGGTAGCGGAGCTCTCGAGTCGAGTTGACGTAAATGTCCGCACCAGCCATCGCCTCAGGTCCATGCGCGGTGTCTCCGTTGCCAAGAACGAGGCAAGGATAGGTCCGCATCGCCAACTGGGACTGGAGCGGATGTTCGGGGTAACCCTTGTCCACCCCGTAATTGGCGAATGCCTCGACGGTGAATCCCAGCGGCGGGTTGAAGGCCTTGGAGCCTTGGATAAGCGTGTTAAGTGCGGTGATTTTGGCCTCGAAACGGCTCCTCTCGGCAGGGCTCGACCTGAGGAAATCCCTTGCGCCCCCGTAGTCGAGACGTAACGTGAACTTCCCCGCTTTGTCGACGCCGCATAGCGGGTAGGATACGGCCAGGCGCTCGCACAGACACCCGGCAATCAGGACCACCTGAATAATGGTTCGAATGCGTGAAGCCATGATTCCCTCCCATCCGGAATTTCCGTCTTTCCTGAGCATGCGGGCGTGGACGTTGCCGAACCGCAGAGCCGGTGCCGGCTGACAATCCACCGCATGCGTTTGCCCGCCGATGAGACCGCGAGGATTTGAAGGTCGGCGGTTCGTCCCCTATGGGCGACGAAAAGCCGCGGACCTCCCGGGCGGAGGCCCGCGGTGAAAGCAGTGAGACGGAGAAGCGTTACAGGCGTGCCGCCACTTGCTCCGCAAGGTGCTTGGCGACTTCGGCTTTCGGTTTGGGGCCTAAGTATCCGCTGGTGGCGACGTTCACTAGCACCTTCCCCTTATGAAAAACGATGCCGTCGCTGAAGGTATAGGCGTCGTCTCCAATTCCCGAGACGGACTTCTCCTTGGGGTACGTGGCAAATACGGTTTTCTTGCTGGCATCCCAGTCTTTGGGATCGATCAACGTAATAGTCACCGCGATGAGGCCGTCAGGCAGGAGATCTGCCCCCTCGATCATGCATGTTGTATCGCTATGCCGTTTGAGTTGGGCGCCCGCTCCGAAAACCTCCTCAGCATCCTTTGCGGTCAGGAGCGTGCAGGGGTGGGGCAGGCCGCTGGAGGTGGAGGCCGCGGGGGCCGCAGCACTCTTGGCCGAGTTTGGAGACGTGGTAGGCGTGGACTTGGAACAGGCCAGAAAACTGCCCGCCCATATCAGAACGAATGCCAGGAACGAAAAACGCAAACGAGTCATGGGAATCCTCACTTTCTGAGAATTTCAAAAACTTTTGGTGATACTTAGAGCGCAGTTGTTGTCATAACGCTGCAACGATAAATCAAGCGTCGCTGTACTAGATATGCTGTCCACGGTCAATCGTATTCTGAATAACCCCATAATCTGATGGCCGAGTGGCACACGCGCTCCGGCGGGCTGGGCGGCGGAGCGCGCCGCCCGGCTGCCAAGAGTTCATTTGGGAGTTACTTCTCCTTCGCGGTGCTCTTCCCAAGCGCCTCTCTCATCGGCTATCGACTCGTCGATATTGAATTTCACGAGCTCGCCGGAGTCCTTGGCGACCCACGCCGCGACCTTGATTGCCTTACATAGTGAGGGCATTACGGCGTCATATTCAAACTTCTGTGCGGCGGGGACGGTGGACGAGTCAAAGGTGAACTTGTCTGCGGCAACTCCGCCCACCGTGTCGGAGCCAGCCTCTGTAGCAAAGCCAGCTAGCACGTCGATCCACTGCACAGGTTCGGTCACGTTCGCGGACAGGCTTATCTGCGCATTCGTCCAGCCGAATTCGTCGCTCTTTTTGGCGTTGTGATCTTCCTTCTTTCCTCCCCACATGGAGGTGATGATCATCTCGTCGGGAGAGACGTCCGCCTCCATAGTCACGGCCCCCACTTGTGGCTTGAGGGTCTTGTCAAAGGCATAGCGCTCGGTCACGTTCTGCTGGCCCTTGTAGGAATAGTGGAACGGCGTATTGGGGTGCTCCATCGCAGCCGTGAGGATTTTAGCGCCTTGGCGCAGTCTTGCTGATGCCGTGTTGACCGTCGGGCGGGAAGCCCCTTGCGTCGCGGTCGCTTGCGACTTGGCGGTGGGCGGGGCACTTCTCTGGCAGCTCGCCAGCAAACCCGCCACCGCGAGGCAGGCCATCCCGCTAATCCAGCCGCGCTCTAAAAGCGTCGGCCGCTTTTTCGTTTTCAACATAAGTCCTCCTCCGCAAGACCCGCGAGGTGCGCGTTCTTGCAAGTGTGGTTTTTGAACGACCAATTTTAAAAGGAACAGACACCGAGCGTCCCTCGGGCGCCACGTAAACGATGCGGGTCATTTTGCCTTCCAGATGCTGGCTGTTGGTAAACTTCTCGTCACCCAGCTTGCCGAGCGGAAGTGTGAAATCATCGAACTCTTTAAAGTTGTCAGGGGCTCCTCCTGGAATGATCGATTGAGCTGGAAGCGTGCAGGAGTTCCGGTCGGCGCTGCGGGACTCATTCCGGGCCGTCGCAGCGGCTTTGGGTGCCGGTGTTTGCAGGGGAAAGGCGGCGCGCAGGCTTATACTCAAGAACAAGAAGAGGAAACAGGACGGCACAGGAGCGACACTGCGCATGGTTTCCTCCCGCCGAGGGAGATCAGCCGGAATTTCCGATTTCAACCTTACCTTTGCGCAGCATTATGCGCCGGCCTCCCTGCCAAGTCAAACTCTTTGCCATTTGAAATCGCAAATACGGCTTAATTCCCTTTTGAGGCCACCGCCTGGTCGGAGGGCCACTCCTACATGCGGGGAGACGGGTAACATCAAAATACCGTTTTAGCGAATCAAACCAAAAGACCCATCACCGTGGCAGAAGAGACTGCTGACGTGCTGTCCTGCCAGCAACCCTTCAAGCAATTCTCGCGCAATCAAAGATTCGGACTGAAAAGTCGGCTTCCCGGAGAACGGCCACCGACCAATATCGAATCTGTGTGACGCCGCAGGATCTAGTGACGCTCAAGTGGAACCAAGAGTACCGTCAAACGATAGCCGAGATTCTGTACTCCCGGGCAGGATATGATCTCATTCGTGGCCATTTGTTCGCTCAAGTCACACATGTTGGACTGGCCGTGGGCAGCCCACCGCCGCCCGAATCATGTCTCTCGTGCAACCCGCCCAGCAGATGTACTTGCGAGGGTCCTCGATCGAGATTGAGAGGTTATCTCCGCTGCGGTCGTGCCCCTCTTCCGCACAGGATGGGCAGCGGGTAATATTGTTGTGCCCCACTGTGCGGAGCTTGGTGTTGATGTGGTCGAGGATTCGGAATTCTGGCCCACACACGTGTCTCCTCATCTCCGGTTCAGCCTTCGACTCTGGTGGAGCGAGCTGTGGTGGGATGGCTTTCCCGGCAATCAATCGGGCAAGCTGGTCACCGGTCATCTTGGGAAGCAAGTTGAGGTAGCCCATCTGCTTCTCAAGACCTTCATCGGCACCGTCAAACCAGAAGCGCTGAGCTGCGCCCCGGTGAATGCCCAGCGGCCCACGGATGGCATTGCCATACCTGCCGGGCTTCAACGCATCGTGCTTGGGGAAGACTTCGATTCCTTCCCGCCGCCTGCCTCCCTTGACCGGGATATCTAACCGCAGGGCAAGGCCGCAAACGTAGATCCGGCAATCCCGCGCTGGGAGCGGCTCCGCCAGGAATATCCAGAGGTGTCCGCCCCGATGACTCTTCTCAAGTGTCGACTCCACCCCATCCTGCTTGAGGTAGAAGCTGAGCTTGAGGAGGTCCGCGAGCGCATCCTCATAGTCCGCGTCGATGGCCACCCACTTCGAACACTGGGTGGCGGGATTGATCGAGTAGAGGCCGATAGTGATTTCGCCCTCAAGGTGGCGGCGGATTGTGTCCAGCGTCAGGCTGAGCCCCTGGCCTGTTTTCTTGTCCTTGGGACGGTAGTAGTAATGCCGGGCATTTTCCGGGTGCGGCCTGTTGGACTGGAGGGTATAAGCCCGCCGGTTCACAAAGAGACGGAAGTAATCCGCCACCACACTGGCAGGTGCTTTCAAACGAAGGTTGCGCATTCTCTCCTCGCTGAAGTCAGGCGGACGGCACCGCAATTTCATGTTGGTGGTGAAACGATAAGGGTTCTCTGTCACGTGGCACGGTGAAACAGGGTCACAAACTAAATGCGCACTACGTTATACGGCGGGGATAAATGAGCGGATGTCTGGCCTTATGGAAACACGCTAAAATAGCATGACCGACGAGTCAAGCGCGGAATATGATCTCGGCCAATTGCTCATCCAGGTTGGCCGCATGCGGTTGCCGTTGGGTACCGTGCATGAGAAAAGCCCACGGTCATGACTGGCCGCCCGCCATTAAGATCGGCGGAGTTTCTGCCATAGCGACTCCGTGGCTTGTACCTACCCGCTTACAAGACCACCGACAAGCAAAGGAATCATGAAATGAAAATAGGTCTACAGACTTGGGGCAGCGAGGGCGACATTCGACCCTTCACGGCGTTGGCAGCTGGTCTGGTTGGTGCGGGGCATGAAGTCACTCTTGCCGTCACGGACAACATGGGGCGGGATTACAGTGAGGTCGCGAGTCAGTATGGCTTCAAGCTCATCGCAGTGCCAAATCCCGAAATACATGACCCTGCGGAAGTGGAGGCCGTCTGGCGTGAAATCATCTCTGCCGGAAACCCTATCAAACAGGCAAGAATGGTCATGGAGTATGGCTTCGACCCCGCGATGGAGGCGATGTATGTGGCAGCTCGTGAGCTTTGTGCGACCAACAACGCCGTGATCGGGCATTTCTTTGTCTATCCGCTCCGGGTGGCCGCAGAGAAAGCTGGGGTGCCCATAGCTACGCTCAACGTGGTGCATAACTGCCTGCCATCAGCGTATATATGCCCACCGGGCCTGCCCGACATCGGCAAGTGGTTTTACCCTTTGGGGTGGGCGCTGGTGCGAAAGATGATCAACCGCATTTTCCTGCCGCGGGTGAACGCTTTGCGCTCGCGCGAAGGCCTGCCGCCAGACCGAGACGTAATGACGCAAACCTGGGCGTCCCAACGGCTTAACCTGATTGCTGTCAGTCCACACATTTGTGATCTACCCAAAGATTGGGACAAGCGGCATCAGGTATGTGGCTTCCTGAATCCGCCCTTGGATACTCGAATAGAAGAACTTCCAGTGGGTCTCGACGAATTCCTCGCGGCTGGGGAGTCGCCTGTCTACATGACGTTCGGTAGCATGATGCCAAACAGCCTCGAATACATCCGCGAGACTGCGGATCTATGGACGGCAGCGATCAAGCAGGTTGGCTGCCGTGCCATCATCCAGTTGCCTGTGGACGACCTTTCCATCTTCGACACCGATGATCGGGTTTTCAAGGTGAAGCGCTCGCCCTATGTGAGCGTCTTTCCAAGGTGTGCAGCAATCGTCCACCACGGTGGCGCCGGAACAACTCAGTCAAGCCTCCTTGCGGGGCGGCCTTCCATCGTGGTGGCGCACATGGCTGATCAGTTCTTCTGGGGGGACGAGTTGAAACGACTTGGCGCAGGCGGCAAGACTCTGAGCCGAAATGGCCTCTCGGCGGGCAAGTTGGCCAAAGGAATTGAAAAGGTGCTCGGAGACTCCGGTATGGCTGAACGAGCCGCATCCCTGGGTCAGCAGATAGCCAGAGAAAATGGCGTGGCGAATGCTGTCCGCCTCATTGAGGAGACATTCACGACTGGCGTTCTGCAGGGAGGGATGACGCCATGAGTTCAGTAGCCGCCTGCAGCTTGGGCACATCGTCCTCCGTCATGCGGCCAATATCGCCGTACTTGAAGGTGCCGCTACTTGCCCACTCGACCACTTCACCGATAGCTTGCTTCTTGGCTGTGGCAACACGGCGTGCCGCTGTCAGGAACTCGTTGCGAAGCTGGTTAAACCCCGAACTTCCCGCAGAACCGTTTCCATTGTTGTTGGCAGGAGGTGAGGCAGCAGCGTCGGTGGGAGGCATAGCGGATCTGTTCCCACCATTCCGGGTAGAGTTGCTTTCAGGAGGCAAAGGCTTCGTCGTCACCTGCGGCGTGGTAACGGCAGGGATTGTATCGGGAGGAGAAGCTGCTGCTGCGCCTTCCGCAGCCGAAGAGCGATTCGCTGATGCCGGATAGAACTCAGCCGCGATTTCCGGTGCCTGCTCTTGCTCGTCCTCTACCACCTCCAAGAACTTGCCACCCGAGCCGAGTAACCTTCGAGTCTCAGCGAACAGCCGCGCATTCTCAGTCAGGTTGGCGATCAGTTTTTGCATATCGTCGCCTTCGACTTCCAGACTCAGCGCCCAGATAGATGAAGTCTTCTTCCTCTTCTCCTTGCGGTCAAAGTACGTGGCCTCCTCCGGGCGAACCGTTAGCTTGGCCGTGATCCCGGCCAGGCGACCACCGGTGAAGGTCTGGATCTCCTGCAAGGCGGAGTGAATCTGGCGAATGGATCGGTAAGAGCACGTGTGGATGCGGCAGACACTCCCTAGCCGCGGGAAGTCCGCCAGCACGAAGCGTAGATCTCCACCCGGTTTGCACTGCCCGCTGGCAAGCTCCGGACAACCGCTGCCGCAGGTAGTCCAAGGCTGTCCGCCAGGCTTCTCAGCCGTAAGCCGGGTAGCAGTGATACCGTCACCCCAGCACTTCCGTTCGGTGGCCGTCCACCAGGCATAAGAGCTGGGGAAGACGTTCTCGATGTCGTCGTCGATTAGCATGATGTGGAGTTCGCGGCAGTGCTCGCCATAATGCCGGGTCAGCTCCGGATCGGCTTCCCACTCAACCCGGTTGGCCGACTTCTTCTTGCGCAGGAAGAGGAAGTGGTCGAGCTTGGTGGGATGGTTGCGATCTCCAATGGGTGGTAGACCGATAGAGACCTTTGTGGATACGGACAGCCGCTGGACGACACGGCCGTCTTGGTCGTGCGTGACGCCAATGATCATGGGGATTCTTCCTTTCGAAATGATGTTCTGCCCCAAAGGGGCGGCGTGGTGCTTCAGGGTACATCACCAGGCTCGCGTCTCGAATCCACCACCTCGGATTCCCACCACCTTATATCCGTTGGCCAGCGGCTAGGCCGAAAACCACCACCCCGACCGGGAACCACCACCATGTAGGCACTGGGCCATGCTGGGGCTTGGTCGCTCTGTCCCTAACCCCATGAAATCACGAGCCTTCGAGCCATGGGGTTTGGCAGGCCAATTGCCTCTACCATTAGCGTTGCAGTTCGGCAAGAACGGTGCTCGAGGGAGGAATCAAATGAAAAACGTAAAAGTCTTAACATTGTTGGGAATAGGTTTGTTGGTTGCACCGTTCGCACATGCCCAAGCTGGACCCCCGGTGGAACCGGGCTACGGGAATCCAGGCTACGGGAATCCGGGCTATGCGGATCCGAATCAGGGCTATGGGGATCAGGGTTATGCGAATCCGGATCAGGGTTACGTGGATCCGGGCTATGGGGGTCAGGCCTACATGTATCCCGGGCCACCTCCGGCGTGCCCTTATGGCTACTACCCCTATTACCCCTACGCATGCGTGCCCTACGGCTACTATGGACCTAGCTGGTTCTCAAGCGGAGTCTTTATTGGCGTCGGGCCGTGGTGGGGCTGGGGTGGGCACCGCTTCTATGGGGGACGTGGCTTTGGCGGGCGGGGCTACTATGGAGGCGGACGGGCCTTTTCCGGGCGCGGAGGATTTCGCGGTGGGTTCGGTAACGGTTACGCCGGTGGAGGCGGACGCAGCTTCGGTGGAGGCGGACGTGCCTTCGGTGGCGGTGGACGCAGCTTCGGTGGAGGCGGACACAGCTTCGGTGGAGGCGGACGTGCCTTCGGTGGCGGTGGACGTAGCTTCGGTGGCGGTGGACATGCCTTCGGTGGAGGCGGACATGGCCACGGTGGAGGCGGAGGCAGAGGCGGTTCCCACGGTGGTGGGCGAAGGTAGATTCCGTTATAACTCGAAACTCTCGCGGCCGACGGCATTTGCTGTCGGCCGTTGAGTCGGAAGGTACCGACTCCGGCTTCGCGAACGAATCTAGGGCCGTAGAACCCCTTTTCTCGGGGGGTCAAACAACGTAATGCGAGGTCGTGGGAAGTGAGGAGGTTCCGGTTTTCACTCAGCTTACCCCCGCCATCCGGCCGAACTCTTCAGCCGAAACATCATCGCCCGACTTTTGTCCGGGTCCACTGAACCATCGCTCCCGCCCATGCCTGCACGGGCAAGTCGCGTGCCAAGTATTTCAAGTAATTCACGGTGCGAAGCGAGCCCTGAAGGTCGGCACTCACTAAGAAACCCGTCGAGACCCATTGCCTCAGGTGACTGTCGGCGAACATCCCCCACGTCGGGGGAGGTGCAGTTTTGGCGAAACACAAGTCCACGGCGTGGGTCATCAGTTAATACGGCTGCGGCGGCTTGATGTGGCACTCTTCGAGTATCAGGATTGCTTTCGGTAGAAGACGTAAAAGAACACCACCACACTGAGGCTCGCGAACAGATGAACCAGCGACGTCAACAGCGCCATCGCTGGAATCACATCACGCATGACCCCCAATACGGTGGAAATGAAATGTGCCAATACCAAAACCGTTAGCAAAATTGTCCCGATCAATGCCAGAAGTGCCGCATTCTTGAGGCTCATGGTAGGAGTATGAATGCTCTCAGCGTCATTTGCAAGCGGGAGCCACTTCTTCGATGTACAACCGGTCATACCGTTTTGTTGACAGCATCAAATCCCGGGCGAGCCGAAACCAGGAGCGCACAGGATGCGGCTCGCAAGACGGGCAAGGACCGCCGAACTCGGATTTCCTGCCGGCTTGGCACATGAGCGATCAAGGTTGCCACACTTGAAGGGGAGTGTTTTCGTTATCGCTAACGCTGGCGACTCGCCGCGGCGATTACCTGTTCATGGAGGCCGGCGAAATTTCGACGGAGAACGCGGCGCCGCCGCTGCCGCTCGAAGAGGCGGTCGTCGACATCGCATTGCGCGCGAACTTGTCCCGGCACAATCGCCAAAAGTGACAGAACACGACAACTACGGATTGCCGACGCGTGTCCAAGTGGACCGCCTCCAATGATGTTCGCTGATAAGACTCGCGTACTCATCAACTTTCCCACAGCCTGGGCCCAGACGGATTTCGACGTGAAGGGCGTTTCACAGGCACAATCTGGCAGAGGCGGCGAGAAGGGCTGTTCTCCCTTGTGGCCATGTATGCCAGTCGATTCCGCAACTGCGTATGTGCGGAACGGAATCCCATCGGAGGCGCACGCAA
>Ga0208457_1001781_pt1 | contig 13785 bp, 10 predicted proteins | sample June2015DPH_10_1_FD_185513 | JGI IMG/M metagenome (GOLD analysis project Ga0208457, IMG submission 185513) | Peatland microbial communities from SPRUCE experiment site at the Marcell Experimental Forest, Minnesota, USA - June2015DPH_10_150... | ecosystem: Environmental > Terrestrial > Soil >... | reverse complement strand
TTTGATAAAAGACTTGTTTTCTCCCATCCGAATGCTTTTCCCACCGGAGAGGATAATCCCAGTAATATTATTTTTAGATTCCAAAATAACGTCTGATAAGATATATTATGTAAACTTTTAACTCTCCGCCTTAAAGAACCTTTTCCAGCTCGGTTGCGAGTCGTTCCGACCTTCTTCTCCCCTATCTTTTTTCTTACTTAACTCCTCAAATTCCAACAATATTTCTTCCTGCCTTTTAGTCAAATTTTTAGGGGTTTTTATAATAATTTGAACGATTTGATCCCCACGACCATACCCTCTTATTTTTGGGAAACCTTCTCCTTTTATTCTTAAAATTTCACCACTTTCAGCCCCTTTAGGTATGCTTAAATTTTTTATACCATTTAAAGTAGGAACTTCTATTTCTGTGCCCAGAGCAGCCTGAGGGAAACTTATAGGTATTTGACAAATGATATCATCGCCTTCTCTTGAAAAAAAATCGTGTGTTTCTACATAAATAAAAACAAAAAGGTCTCCTGGAGGGCTTCCTCTTTCCCCTTCTTCTCCTTCACCGCGAATTCTTAATTTAGATCCAGTATCGACGCCAGGAGGTATTTTTATTTGGATTTTTTTTGTCTTCCTTACCTTTCCATGTCCGCGGCACCCTTTACAGGGATGAGGAATGATATTTCCTTCTCCACGGCAATGGCCACATGTCGTGCTGATTGTAAAAAATCCTTGTGAGCGTATAACCTGTCCTGTTCCTTTGCAACTCGGGCAATGGGTGGGATAAGTTCCGGGTTTAGCCCCAGTTCCATTGCAGACTTCACACAAAACATTTTTGGGTATTTCAAACTCGGTTTCTTTTCCAAAGGCAGCGTCATTGAATGAGATCTTCAGGTCATATCTCAAATCTGCGCCCGGACGAGCCCTGGTCCTACGTCTACCGGTCGTCCCCAACCCAAAAAAATCTTCAAATATGTCTCCAAAGGCAGAGAAGATGTCCTCAAATCCCCTAAAACCTGTAAACCCAGTTCCTTTCAAACCTTCTATCCCATAACGATCATAAATCTCTCTTTTCTCCGGGTCTCTTAGAACTTCACAGGCTTCTGAAGCTATCTTAAATTTTTCCTCTGCTTCTTTATTCCCAGGATTCCTGTCAGGATGGTACTGCATCGCAATTTTCCGGTAACTTTTTTTTATTTCTTCTTCAGAGGCATCCCTTGAGACCCCGAGAATTTTATAATAATCCTTATCTTCCATAAATTATTTTACCGATCTTTACTATTTGTTGTATTCGTCAAGAATCTTTCCCGTCCTGCCTTTTTCAACAATTTCATCCATTTTAGGTCCCATATCTACGCCCAATTCTTTCATCCTTTTTTTGGCCCAAAGTCCGACATTCCTTGAATCTTTATAAAAATCATCCCCCTTGGGCTTTGATGTGTCAAAGTTTACCAACCGGGATTCTTCGGTTTGATGCACAGAAAAAGAGGAGATGAGTTTAGTTAGGTTCCGGCTGTGGCAGTATTTGCATCTGACCTTAATGATCTCTTTTGGGTTGAGAAGTAATTCGCTGAATTCTCTATTGCATTGATTACATCGATACTCATAAATTGGCATTATTACTTCCCTTTCCCTTTTACTTTCTTTTTTGCCCCCCTCTTTTTAGATGATATTTCACTCTCTTTTTTTGATTCGATTTCGTCTATACCAGTCGAGGTTTCTTCGGGATTGAATAATTTGTCCCTTACATCGGGCAATTTAGACAGGAAGATTTCGTAATCCTTTTGGGTAATTACCCCTTCCTTGATATTCTTTCCAATATTTCTTTTATCAAATTTTTTGTCTTCATCGATGTGCATACCATTCTCCTTATAATTAATTAACTAATTAAAATTAGCATAATTTCGTAATCCCTTCAAGTGGTTTTGTAATCTTGTTTAAATTATCAAAATTTTCCTATTGCTTGCAATTATCTTATGGGAAGTGCAAAAGTTAACAAGAGTGTACAAAATTGTTGACAAATTCCAAAATTGTCTATAATAATAACCTGAGCAATTATCACAGGGGTGACAATAGTATCTATTCGTTTTTACTGCCAGGTCTGATGTAATCTTTCGTCAGCGGGTTAGATAAGATGCGCCGATTGCCAAGGACGGTCCGAAAATGAATATTCTTGTCACTGGAGCTACGGGATTTATAGGAAGACATCTTACGGCTGCTCTATCCAAGAGCTACTCTGTAAGATGTCTGGTAAGAAAAACCAGTGACATCTCAGGGTTAAGAAATTTTAATGTCGACATAACCTACGGAGATTTACTTGCCAAGGATTCATTATTGCCTGCCTTAGATGAAATAGATCTCGTCTATCATTTAGCTGGAGAAGTCTACTCCCGACGTAAGGACGATTATTATAAAGGAAATGTTTTAGCCACACAAAATCTCTTGGAGGCATGTAAAGAAAAAGGTGCACAAAGAATAATCTTTTTAAGTAGTGTAGGAGTTTATAAACCAGTTACCACGAAAACGTTATTAACTGAAGAGTCTGAATGTGAACCTATAACATTTTACGGAAAAACTAAATTAGATGCCGAAGGATTGATTAAGAAAGGTGATATTCCCTGGGTTATTGTGAGAGCGCCCATCATTTACGGCCCCCAACAACCACCTATTCTAAATCGATTTTTTGTTGATGCCTTCAATAAAAGAAAAATATACATTGTTGGCAACGGAGATAACTTGCGAAGCCTTTGTTTTATCGATAATCTTGTTGAAGGATTGGTATTATTAGCGAATAAGGCAGATGTCGATGGAAAAACGTACTTACTATCCGACAACTCGCCGTATACTTTCAATGAGATTATAGTAACCGCTTCATCTGTAATCGAACAAAAAATAAAAATCGTCCGTTTACCGGATATCCTTGGAGACATTTCATGGAAGATTTATAATATTATGGGTAGTCTATTCAAGTTATATTTTTTAGATCTTTATACCATAAAAACAATGCAAATAAATTTAGGTTGTGACATCACCAAGGCCAAGACAGAGATAGGATACAATCCGACGGTGACTTTGGGAGCGGGTATCAAACATACTGTAGAATGGATAAAAAGCAATTTCTCCAAAGAACATTAAGAATACAAAAGTGGATTCGACTATGCCTTGTGCTTTTTCAGGAATTTAATAAATGAAAACTGTCAAGGACGTACTATCTCTGATTAGAGTTATTGGGATAAAAGAATTCTTAAATCTAGTAAGAAGTTTAAGACAGAATACTACCTACTTCAGGGGATTTTTTGTCTCCTCTTGTATTGGTGCGCTCCTCAAGACACCTTTTTTTGAAGAGCTTTTGGCGAATGGTAGAATAGATCTAGTCAAATTCTGTGATAGAAATAATTATGACATGTATTTCTTAAAAACAATCTGTAATTATTTAGTTTCGGTAAATTTACTAGATCTAGAGGATAATATATACAAAAAGAAAAAATCTTTTCACCTTGAATATAGCATGGGTGGTTACCAATTCATAAATGCGTATTATTCTGTATTTGAAAATTTGGCAAGTCTATTAAGTAAACAAAAACGATATGGGATGGAAGTAAATAGAGATATTAGGTATGTTACGGCAGGAAGCGCAGAGACGGAAAAAATAATACCCTACCCTTATGCAAAAAGATTTATAAAAAAGTATAAATGTAAATCAGTATTCGACCTGGGTTGTGGCAATGGTGAATTTTTAATTTATCTATCCGACGTCTTGTCAGAAAAAAGTTATGGGGTTGATATATCAACTGCGGCCGTCCAAGAGGCGATTAATAACATAACCAAGCATAACTTGAGTGAATGGATTGACGTATTCCAATCGGATATATTGAATTTAGGTGACAAAATAGATGTGAAAGCGGATGCTCTTACCTTGTTGTATATCTTACATGAATTAGTCGGGCAAGAAAATGATACGGGTGAAATAATTAAACTTTTAGAAAGTTTAAGAACATCTTTTCCGGATTCGAAATTAATAGTTTTGGAAGCCTGTAAGTATGGTACTCCTTTTTTGAGAAAAACAAAAAGCTTCCTTGCGGAACATCATTTGTTTCATCTGGTGTCAAAACAGACTCTTTTAACTTTCGAGGACTGGAAAAACATTTTTTTGAAATCCGGATACAAGATATTGGAGACAATAGAATTGAGAATTGTTGGACAAGGGTTTTTCGTATTGGAATGACATAGATAACGAATTAGAGTAGCTTCTCTTCGAGATCCGAGACGAGGTTTTATGGACATTTTATAAGCTTTAGTCTCTTACGCAAATATCACCTTGAAGTGACCATCGGAGGGGTTTACATAAGAAAGTTTTTGATTTAATCGAAGGAATAAAGGCTGGAGAAATGGATAATAGAAGAGTGGTTATAACAGGAATGGGTGTTCTTTCTCCTAACGGTATTGGAATAGAAAGCTTCTGGAATTCCTTGGTTCATGGAATATCCGGGGTAAGAAAAATCACTCATTTCGATGCCTCATCTTATCCTTCACAAATTGCTGGAGAAATAAAAGATTTTGATCCATTAAATTACATGGGTCCCAAAAGTGCTCGCCGCATGGATAGGTTTGCTCAATTTGCCGTGGCATGTACAAGGATGGCTTTAGATGACGCAAAACTGGAAGTATCCGAGAAAAATTCTGACAGGATTGGGATCGCTTTAGGATCAGCCCTTGGTGGTATTCCATCCGCAGAAGAACAACACAGCATATTCATAGAAAAGGGGCTGAAAAGAGTAGATCATTTATTAGCAATAAAAATTTTCCCAGGGGGAGCAACGAGCCAGGTTTCTATTGAATTTGGTATATGTGGTCATTCTAACACCATTGGTGGAGCCTGTTCGGCAGGCACGGATAACGTTGGGTATGCGTTTTATGTGATTAAAAATAATCTTGCCAATATTATGATTGCCGGGGGAGTCGAGGCACCCATTGTCCCATTAACATACGGTGCCTTTTGTTTAATAGGAGCCCTTTCTGAAAGAAACGGAGATCCTACAAGAGCTTCAAGACCATTTGATAAGGAGAGAGATGGTTTTGTAATGGGTGAAGGAGCTGGGGTTCTAATATTAGAAGATCTTGAGCATGCACTGGAAAGAGATGCTCCTATATATGCAGAGGTACTTGGTTACGGAACAACAAATGACGCTTACCATATGGTTCAACCTTCACCGGATGGAGAGCAGGCAAAAAAGTCAATTCAGTTAGCCCTTCGCAATGCGAAAATAGATCCCAAAGAGGTCGATTATATCAACCCTCATGGTACTTCAACACCGTTAAACGATAAGATAGAAACAAAGATAATCAAAGAAATATTCGGCGAGTATGCTTATAGGATCCCTATTTCAGCTAATAAGTCTATGGTGGGCCATGCTTTAGGAGCCGCAGGGGCAATAGAACTTGTTGCAAGTGTTCTAACATTAAAAAATCAATTTATTCCTCCAACAATAAATTATGAATTTCCAGATCCAGAATGTGATTTAGATTATGTTCCGAACAAAGGGAGAAAGGCTTCGGTTACCACACTGCTAAAAAATTCTTTTGGCTTTGGGGGTAAAAATTCAACTATGGTCATTAGAAAATTCACCAAGTGAATATTATTAACGAATCGATCTTAGTCTATGAATAAAGCTTACATCATTTCATGTGCCTTAGCCGGGACACTGAGTCTTCTGCTCGGGATCTTTGTTTACTTAAAAAATAAAACCTCAAATGTTAACAAAATTGCCATGTTTTTAAATTTTGGCGTTGCGTTATGGAGTTGGGGTATCTTTGGGAGAGAGTTATCTTTCGAAAGAACACCCGCTCTTTTTTTTGTAAGATTATCTTATTGTGGAGCGATTTTCATCCCCCCGCTTTTTTTTCACTTTGCAAGCTCATTATTGAAACAGGTAAAGTATACTTTAATTTTATTTGTTTATGGTTTAAGTTTGATTTTCTTAATTTTCGATTTCACACCCTTGTTCATCAAAGATGTAGGGCCAATACTTTCATTCCGTTATTACGGTATTCCTGGAAAAGCTTATCCTTTTTATGCTGTTTCGTTTATCAGTATTATAGGCTACAGCCATTACATCTTAATTAAGCATTTTAGGAAAGCTGAAGGTCAAACTAGAAATCAAATCCGATATTTATTATTTGCAGCAATCATTGGTTTCTTTGGAGGTGCATCAACATTTTTGCCTAATTTCAATATCGAGATTTTTCCATTTGGGTTTTATTTAATCTCAATTTACGTTGGAATTATTTCCTATGCGATTGCAAAACATAGGTTGATGGACATCAATATTGTCCTAAAAAAGGGGACAACTTATGGACTTCTTGTCATGCTCCTTTTCGTCCCATCTTCTCTTTTAGTTCTCATTTTCCAAAAGCTTATCTATGGAGATATCCATTACCTGCTCTCAGCCTTTGTTTTCTCACTCCTTTTGTTAGTGACGCTCCTGTTTAATAGGATTAAGCCTCATACAGAAAAAGCCGTCGAACAGCTTCTTTTTAAAGACCGATATGATTATCGTGAAACATTAGGTACATTTAGCAAAGCCATGGTAACGATTCTCGATTTACAATCTCTGTCAAAGAGAATCATCGAGACAATCACACAAACTATGGGTGTTGAGAAAGCCTCTCTATTCTTATTGAACGAGGAAAAAGGGAGTTATGCTTTATTTGAATCGAAAAATATTAAAATGACTCCTTCAACTGCTGAGCTTTCTAAAAATGATCCCCTACCCCACTATTTGCAAAAAATCGGAGAGATTATTATACGGGAAGAATTGGCCAAGGGGACTAATATTTCAGAATTAAATGGGGTTACTAAAAAAATGTCTTTATTAGAAGCTGAAGTGAGCATCCCATTCATCTCGAGGGGACAACTCATTGGCATGATTAACCTGGGATATAAGTTTAATAAAGATATTTATTCTCATGAAGATATTGAATTGCTTAGCACCCTGGCAAACCAAACAGCAGTCGCCATTGAAAATGCAAGGCTCTACGAAGATTTGAAGAGATCAAAATCCTATATTCGTAGGGCAGACCGTTTGGCCTCGTTGGGAACTTTGACAGCAGGGCTGGCCCATGAAATTCGTAATCCCCTGGTTGCCATCAAGACCTTAACTCAATTATTGCCAGAACGGCTTGACGATGAAGAATTTCGAACCCAATTCCTCCAGATTGCCTCCGGAGAGGTGGATCGCATCTCTTCGCTCGTCACTGAACTCCTCGAGTTTGCCAGACCCTCCGATCCAAAGTTGGAAATGGAAGATATCAACACTGTCTTAGATGGAATGATCCTTTTAGTTTCAACAGAAACGAAGAAGAAACAAATCAATATTATTAAAAACTATGCCCCTGATTTATCTCCTATTCAGATTGATCGGGAACAGATTAAACAAGTTTTCCTGAATGTCTTATTAAATGCGATCGAGGCTACTTCCGAGAATGGAAAGATTGTGGTTAAAACCCGGTCCTTTATAAAACCAGGCGGAGAACCTTATGCCCAGATTGAGTTTACCGATACAGGATGTGGCATTCCAGAGGAGTATTTAGAGGATATCTTTAATCCATTCTTTACGACGAAAAGTACAGGAAGCGGATTAGGGCTATCCATCTCGAATCAAATCATTCAGGACCATAGAGGATATATCGATGTGGAGAGCCAGTTGAATAAAGGATCATCCTTTTTTATCAATTTGCCGGTAAATCAGGAGCATCCTAAAAGACGAAAGAGTGATTTTGAAAATAATCAAAATATTTCCAATATCTTTGAGGAACGATGAATTACCAAGAGTTGATTCATTCCCCAATCATCCCATCTCAGATCGTTACGCTCACCCAGAAAGCCGCTCGTAACAATGCACCCGTTTTCATCCAGGGAGAGCATGGGACAGAAAAAGAATTAATTGCGAAGATTATCCATTATGCCGGAGAGTGGAAATATTATCGTTTTTACAAGATCGATTGTAAAATTCAAACAGAGGATTCATTCAATGACCAGCTTATCCGAATCTTTAAGGAAAACAATTTCGGAACCATCCCTGCTACGGTTTACTTAAAAGAAATTGGGGAGTTGGGACAATTCAGCCAGTCAAAGTTATTGGAACTGGTAGAAGACGGTTTTTTCCAAAACGGTACTGAGAAAAAGATTATCAAAAATCTTAGGTTCATTGCATCCTCTTCAGAGAATTTGAAAGAAAAAATTGCGCAGGGCAAATTTTCAGAGGATTTATACCACCGATTAGATACTCTATCGATCCATATTCCACCACTGAGAGACCGCTCCAAAGAGATTTCAACGATCGCTCAATATGTTTTGAAAGAATACTCTAAAAAATTGAAAATAAATAAAGCAGGAATTTCTGACAACGTTTTGAAATTGCTTCAAAACTATTGGTGGCCAGGGAACCTGAGAGAACTGGAACAAGTCATTATACGGAGTGCCATGTTTTCAGAAGGTGAAATTCTGATGGAAAAAGATCTTCTATTTGAGACAGAAAATGAAAATAAATCATTTATCACCTTTTTGAAAAAGGCCGATCTGAAATCAACCGAACCTAAACCCCGGAACTTCTCCCCTGAACAGAATGCCAATGTTTTATCGCTCTTTTTAATTGAGCTGGTCCATCGTATCAAAAATCCTTTGGTCTCCATCAAAACCTTTACTCAGCTTTTAGGAGACAAATTCAATGATGGGGAATTCAGAGAACATTTTTACAGGATTGTCACTGGCGATATCGAGAAGATCGATTCCGTGCTGAACGGTCTCCTCAGTTATATTAAAATCAATACCCCTCTTGAAAAAAAAGACACGGTTCACTTTATTCTCGAAGATGTTTTAAAGAGACATGAAATACAACTGGAAGATAAAAAGATAAAAATATTTAAAAAATTTGAAAAGGATCTTCCTGAAACGATTGTTCACGATGAACAGCTGAGATATATCTTAAATGCTCTTCTTCAATATGCCATCCCTTCCATTCCTCCCAATGGGAGCATTGGATTTTTAACCAAATCGTTTGACCTGCCAACACAAACGGGAAACAGTAAAAAATTCCTCCAGAAGGATGGGAGATATATTGAGATATTGATTGTTTTTACGGGTTATAAGAAGCCTGTTGAACAATTTGAAACCGTATTGGGAATCCCTGCTGTTCAAAAAGAAGAGGCTATTGAATTGGAATTACGACTCATTAAAGAAATTATTCAAAAGAACCAGGGGATGATGAAATTTGAAGTGAATGAAAAAAAACCGAGGACACTTATTTCTTTGAAATTCCCTATTGAAAGAAGAAAGTTAATTTATTATCAATCGGGGAATGTCTAAAAGAGAGCCCTGAAAAACTACTTTACGCTCTCTTGATTACACAGATTTAAAAAATGATCAAACAGATTTTATCTACTTTCAAAGCATTTTTAATCCGTGTAATCGTTTCATAATCTACGTAATCAGGGATTTGTGGACTTTTTCAGAAATCTCAAAAAGGGGAGCTTATGCCGAGAGGTGAGAAAGTGAGAAGTGTTTTAATCGTTGATGATGAGGTTGGGGCCAGAGAATCTCTCAAAATGATTTTAAAGAATGATTATGAGGTGTTTTTAGCGAAAGACGCGGAAGAGGCATTTCTCCAAATCAAAGCGCACTCCCCAGACGTTATCCTTCTCGACATCATTTTACCCGACCTGGATGGTTTAAAAGTTTTGGAGAGAATCAAACAGAATGATCCGGATATGATTGTGATCATGATTACGGCCACGAAAACCGTGAAGACGGCTGTCGAGGCGATGAAGCTCGGAGCCTATGATTACGTGACCAAACCTTTTGATATTGATGAACTGCGTCTCATCGTCAGCCGGTCTTTATCCACCAAGGCTCTGGAGCAAGAGGTTAAATATCGTCGTGAAGAAATGGATAAAAGTTTCGATTTTGGAAATATCCTTGGGAAAAGCAAATTGATGAAAGAGATTTTCAAAGTGGTCAAGCAAATCGCCGATTCGAGATCGACCGCTTTAATTATGGGAGAGAGTGGAACAGGAAAAGAACTGGTTTCTCGAGCCATTCATTATAATAGCAATCGGAAAAATTATCCTTTTGTCACCATTAACTGTGCCGCCATTCCCGAGACATTGATTGAGAGTGAATTATTTGGACATGAAAAAGGGGCCTTCACCAATGCCATTGAGAGAAAATTGGGTCGCTTCGAGGTCGCCCACCAAGGGACCCTCTTTCTCGATGAGATCGGTGAATTGAGTTTAGCGACTCAGGCCAAAATCCTCAGGTTTCTGGAAGAAAAAGAGTTTAATCGTGTAGGAGGATCAAAGACAATTAAAGTCGATGTCAGGCTGATCACGGCAACCAATAAAGATTTGAACCAACTGATCAAAAAAGGAAGTTTTCGTGAAGATCTCTATTATCGAATTAACGTTGTCCCCATCGTGATCCCCCCTTTAAGGGAAAGGAAAGAGGACATTCCCATATTAATCGACCATTTTATAAATAAATTTAATGTGGAAAATAATAAAAATGTGAAAGGGATCAATAAAGATGCCTTAGAATTGTTGATGCAATATGAATGGCCTGGAAATGTCCGGGAATTGGAAAATTTGATCGAACGTGTGATTGCTTTGACATCCAATGAATATATTCAGTTGAATGAATTGCCTCTTTCTTTTAAAAATATTCCTAAAATCAATGGATTAAAAGAATCTGTTCTAGACGGAAAAGTCTCTTTCTTTCAGGCGGAAGAAGAGTTTGAAAGGGAAGTCATTTTAGACGCCCTGAAGAGGACCAATTATATCCAATCTCATGCCGCAGAAATCTTAGGGATTAGCCGTCGAATATTAAAATATAAAATGGACAAATTAGGCATTAATCAGAATAAGGTCAAAGATTATTAAAATCATTACAAAATTGTTAATTCCCGTTCAATTTTGAAAAATATTGATTTAGCTTTCCCCGTTTAGTTTTCCCCCTCCAAATTACTTAGTAATTCCTTTTAAATTTCAAAGAGTTATTAATTTAATGAAATGATATGTCTTGCTTACACATGGCAAACTTTTTGCTTAAGTATATCTCTTGTCTGTATCTTATTTTGGATTTGGAAGGGGAGAAAATGGAAGCGAAAGTCAACGCATCCAACATACTCATCGTAGATGATGAAATTGGGCCAAGAGAATCTTTGAGGATGATTTTAAAACCAAACTATAACGTCTATGCCGTTGAAAATGGATACGCGGCTATTCAGATGATTCAACAAATTGAAATGGACGTTTTGACATTAGATCTTAAGATGCCTGGCATAACGGGGATCGATACCCTGAAAGAAATTCGAGCGATTGATCCAGATGTGATGGTAATCATTATCACCGGATATGGAACCTTAAAAACCGCGATCGAGGCCATTCGTTACGGTGTCTTTGATTATATCCCGAAGCCTTTCAATGTCCCCGAAATTTTATCCATTATTGATAAATCTATTCAACGACGAAAACTAAATCTAAAGGTGAAAGAAGTTCTGGGGAATTGCTTCAATCAACAACTGCTTAAAGAACCTGTCGTCGATTCTGATTTTCCTCTCTCAAAAGAGACCAAAGGAATGGCCGATTATAAATGGGATGAGGTCAACCTTTCAGACCACCAAAGTTGTTTGGAATTTGCAAAAGTCCTCGCCTACACCCTTGAGGAGAAGGACCCTTATACCTCGGGCCATTCAGAACGGGTCTGTTACTATTCGGATTTCATTTCCAAACATCTCTCCTTTTCACCCAAAGAGCGGAGCGAACTCCAGATCGCCTCTTATCTCCACGATATCGGAAAGATCGGCATTAGCAATCGGTTCATTAATAAAAAAGGAACTCTGACTCCAACAGATTGGGCCATCATTAAGCAGCACACTAAAAAATCGATTGAACTTTTAATTCCCTTAAACCTCTCCTCTAACATCCTTTCCTATATTCAGCACCATCATGAACGTTATGACGGAGCAGGTTATCCGGATGGATTAGCAGGGGAGCAAATTCCATTGGGGGCAAGAATTATTGCTATCTCCGATTCCTATGACAGCATGACCTCTGATCGTCCCTATCGAAAACCTCTTACCAATGGAGATGCGAAGAGCGAATTGGCGAAGAATGCCGGAAAACAATTTGACCCGAAGTTAGTCTCTCTTTTCTTAGGTGTTTTGAAGGAGATGGAGGAGGTCTTTCTCGTGAAAGACCATCTCAGGGCCCCTGCTATCTCCTATTAAAATGATCCGGGAGATTTAAATGAACCAGCTCATCCGTTGTAAAAATTGTGATGAAATTTTTATGAAAACCCCCTTTGACCAATACCCGGAATACGAATTTGAACCCGACCGGTCCCCTGAGAATTTCCGAAGCATTGAAAGAGACGATTTTCAAGACTTTTTAATCCATCACCATGGGCACCCATTGGAAAATTTAAAAATTATTGAAGACTCTTTCGTCAGCGAAAAGCCTTATTCCGAACCTATCAAAACTTCTTTTTTTAAGGCGACCAATGGAAAAGAAAAATTTGTGATTAAAAAATCCAGAGAAAGAATTGATGAACCGCTGAAATACCAGGTGATCCCTGGAGACTATTCCCTAAAATGCACTGCCATCGAAATTCAATTGGAAGAGATCTCCAAGCAAATCGAAAGAGAATTGAAGCCTCCCCTTTCTCAAACCCAAATCGATGCTTTCCTTAAATTGTATCGTGCTATTACTGAAAACATCGATATTAAAGATTTAGAAAGGATCCCCGAAGAATCTGATCATCCTTTGAAAATCTACTATAAAATAGATGACATCCGTTTAATGTATTTGTTGAGAAACTGCCGTAATATTTTCAATGGACAAGAATATTCTGCAGTGGAGGAGTTCATTCACCGACATAAAGACGATGGGGTATTGTTATTGAAAGGGACTTATAAAATCCAACTCAGTGAAATAGCCAAACCAAAGAAAGAAGCCGACCTTACTCAAATTCCTTTAGAAGGAAAAAGGATCGAGAAAAAAGCATAAAGCCGATCCCCTTTGCTGCTAAGCCCTCCCCTGCCCTTCTTTCCTTAGTAAGCATAGTTTTACAGAGATTTCACAACGTTTTGCATCATTTTATGCCAGGCAAAGCTTAACATAAGAAAGCCCTGGTCGATGACCAGGGCTTTTCTTATAATAGTTGGTGGCCTCAGCGGGATTCGAACCCGTGTTACCGACGTGAGAGTTACTGAAAATGCATATTCCGCCATTTTTAGACCTTTTTAACCCCCTTTAGCCCGGTCTGGGAGGGGTAAGTCCCGACCAGATTCACGACCAAGAATTACTTCCTGTAATCCAGTTTTCTAAATCTACCCGCCAAATAGAAGACTTCAATCCGAAATCAATAAAAATTAAGGGAAATCGTCGGAAAAGTTTACAACTTTAAAAATGGGCTAATTCCTTAATTAAATCAAATTATTTAGGCCACAAGTGAAAAAATACTGTCGGGAAACTTTACGCTTTTTAATTGTGTAGGATTTCACGAACATTTATGTTAAAAATTATAACAATTTGAATAGATTACATATTGGTGAAATATTATTAAATGGTAAAGTTTTGGCATAAGAAATGCTGTATTTTAAGGAAGTTTTTGGTACGTATAAATCCCGACAAAGCCTAACTCTCCGTGAGAAGGGGGCGGAAAGCGGCGGGTCTTTTAGGAAAGATGGCCGAGCTGCCGAAGGATGAACCTGCGGTATGTTCGGCTTTTTTATTTTTGCAGATAAT
>Ga0208457_1001779_pt1 | contig 13803 bp, 10 predicted proteins | sample June2015DPH_10_1_FD_185513 | JGI IMG/M metagenome (GOLD analysis project Ga0208457, IMG submission 185513) | Peatland microbial communities from SPRUCE experiment site at the Marcell Experimental Forest, Minnesota, USA - June2015DPH_10_150... | ecosystem: Environmental > Terrestrial > Soil >... | reverse complement strand
AGGAAGCGGGTGCCGGTGTCGTCGCCAGCGGCGCGCGTCGCAAACGCGTTGGCGAAACTTCCGGTGAGGCGCGTGGAAGCAAAAGCGGTCCCCGCCGCGAAGAGGGCCGAGAGGCTCGCAGTGGAAGCCAGCGGCGAGCCGGTGCACGGAATATCGGTGCTGTACAGGGTAGCGAACAGACTCGTCCGCGGGTAAGCCACAACTACTTGCGATTGGCTGATTGGAATGGAGGAGCTACTGATGTACGCTGTGACGTATTGCGTCAGCCCCGCCCCGAACTGCGGCATGGCGGCGCGGATGTTGGAAATCCTGATACCGAGACTGCCGCTCGGCGGCACGGTGAAGCTGATGCCGTTGAAGGCGATGCTCCCGCCCGTCACCCAACCGGCAATTCCGGTGGGCACGAAGCCGCTCCCATAATTCACACAGAGCACGGCATCCTGGGTCTGGTTGTTGGAGTCTACCCGGTTCGTGATATTGACGCCCGGCAGGAAAATGGTGAGGTTGCCCGACAACGCAGCCCCGGGATTGGCGCCGGAACATTCGAGGAGAATGTCGCCCATGCGTTCGGTGAGGCCTTCCGCGCGCACCTGAAAAGGCACGCCGTTAACCACGCACAGGGACTGTGTTTGAGCAAGAGTGGGACCACCCGCCAGGGCAAACAAGGCCACTAGCAGGACGGCCCGCTTACCAAGAAGGATCGGAGTATGGGGTCCCATTTAGTCCTATTTTATCAGATCCGCTGAGCACGTCGAAGATGCCAGGCTCCGACTGGTTGACACTCTGAGTGGCGTCCTCCATGATGATTTTCCACGTGTCCTTGGAGCCGGTCATGGGATCCATGGGGATGTCGCGCAGATACCCATCGGTGACGAGGTCCTGAAGAGATTGCGGGGCCTTCTGCTTGTCGTAGGTATAGTTGTCGATGACGGTGCGCAGGGTGAACAGGTTGTTCTTGAGCACGCTCTCCTTGGCGCGCGTGATGGACCGGCTGTAAATGGGAATGGCCATCGAGATCAGAATCACGATAATGGCGATGACCACCATCAGCTCGACGAAGGTGAAGCCTCGCAGGCGCCATCGCACACCCAGCCGGCTGCCGGGACTACCACTGCTCGGAGTATGAAGTTCCATCGGGAGCCTTTTGGGCGGTCTTGGTGTAGATGTCGAAAACGTCCTGGCCGCCCCAAGTGGTGGACTTAGGGTCGTCCTGATCGCTGCGCAGGCCCCAGTCGGCCTTGCCGGTGAACGGGTCGCGCGGGATGTGGCGCAGGAAGCGCATTTTCTTGCCTTCGGGCCCAGGCAGCTTCACGCCCTCCACCAGCATCTCGAGGGTTTCCGGATAACAGTTCGCGCCCAACTTCTGGGGGCCGAGGTAGCCCATATCGCAATTGTCCTTGAACTTGTCGATGGCCTGCCGCACTTCGCGCAGGGCGTAGCGAAGGTCGCGCTCGCGCTCCGCGCGCACCTTGTTGCGCGCCAGAGGGACGGCCATGGCCGTCAGGATGAGCATGATCGTAAAGGCCACGATCAGCTCGATCAGCGTCAATCCTCCCTGTCTCCGGCGCCTCATACCTGCCTACTTCACAGTGACGCTGAGTTGGGGCGTCGAGTTCGAAACGACCGTCCCTTGGGCATTTCTCACGGCAAGGTGCGGGATCGTGACGACGGTGGCGCCGCGGGCCACTGCCTGGAAGTTCAAACTGACAAGCGTGCCCGACCCGCCCACGCCGGGTGAGCCGGGCGGACGGTTGAGCTGGATGATGGCAACGCCGGTGTCATTCAGAATGTTCTTGGTGAAGACCGGCTGCCGGCCGTCTTTGGAAAGGAAGTCGCCAAGAAACACGTCGTTCAGCCGCAGGAATTTGGGATCGAACTGGATCTCGATGGGCGCTGAGGCCACATCGGCGCCGCCGTCTATCGACAGGGAGACGGTGATGCTTTCCGACGGGCTGGCAGTCGCCTGGGAAGGCGCGAAGTAAACGCGCATGTTGCCTGCCGGTGCGGGGGTGCCCCCTGGGCCCGGCGGCACGGGGGCGCCCCCTGGGCCCGGTGGCGCAGGGGCGAACCCTGGGCCCGCCAGCGCGGTGGCCGGAGGCGCGGTGGCCGGCGGCGCGGTGGCCGGCGGCGCGGTAGCCGGCGGCGCAGTGGCCGGCGGCGCAGTGGCCGGCGGCGCAGTGGCCGGCGGCGCAGTGGCCGGCGGCGCGGCGACCGGCGGCGCAGTGACTGGGGGTGCGGCGGCCGCGGGCTCAGCCCGCTTGGGCGCGTAGTTCACTTTGACGGTTGTGAAGTTGCCAACCGCGATGGCGCGCAGGTTCTCCGGCGTGATGTCCGGCCGCCGTATGACGTGCGGGATCAGCACAATCATCAGCTCGCTGCGGTCGTGTTCCGAGCTCTCGCCGCTGAACAGCCGCCTGAGAAGCGGAATGCTGGAAAGGCCCGGAATGCCGGTGACGGTCTTGGTTTCCTGCACATTGATGAGACCTCCCAAGAGGCCAACTTCGCCTTCGCGCATGCGGATATCGTGCGAGATCTTTTTCTGGCTGATGACGGGCTGGCTGATGCCGCCCAGGTTGACGTACGAGCTCACGCTGTTGATATTCAGGTCCACGTGAATGGTGACATCGCCGTTGTCATGCACGCGCGGCAGCATTTCCACGTTCACGCCGGTGTCGATGTACTGGAACTGCGTATTGACCAGCGGGTTGATGCCCACGCCGCCGATGCCCGGCTGGAAGCTGCCACTGGCGGTGGGGACGCGATCGCCGATGTTGAGCGTGGCCTTCACCCCATCCACCGAGCGGACTTGCGGAGCTTGCAGCACTTTGGTCCGCGCGTCGCTCATCGCCGCCTGCAACAGGGCGCCGGGAAGGGTCGTGGAAAAGTCCGCACTGGCCAGGTGCCCGAGGTTGGACAGCGGGATGGAGGAGGCGCTGGTGCCCGAGCTGGTCGTCGTGGGGGTGGTGGTAGCGGTTGTGGTGCTGGTGGTACTGGTGCTGGCTGTCGCGGTGGAACTGGTGGAGCTGATCGGCACCTGTATGCTGGAGCGCGGCGTGAAACTGATTGGAACGTTGAGCCCCGTGGAGGCCAGCGCCGCGGTGATTTGCCGGCTGAAAGTCGAGCTGGCTTCGAGCACCAGAACGTCCACCACAACTTCGGCCCGGGGTTTGTCCAGATCGTTGATGACCTTCTCCACGAAAGCCATGCGGTCGGCCTCGCACTTGGCGATGATGGCGTTCTGCGCGGTGTAGGGAAACATGCGCTGGCAGTCCGACACGGCGCGCGCCGCGTTCATGATTTCCTGGAGATCGGTCTGCGCGGTGACGTTCGAGAGGTAGAAAATCCGAGCCACCTGCTCTTCGTAGTCGTGCCGCTTGTTGACGGTGTCGTTGGTGATAAAGATGGTGCTGGGCGAAAGCGCCTTCCAGTAAGACTTGGTCAGCACGGCCAGCGCGTCGAGAGCCTGATCGATCGTCGAGTTATCGAACTCCACCGACAAGCTGTTCTTTTGAGGCGGCTGATACTCCGGGTCCCACACCACGTTGATGCCGGCCAGCTTGCCGACCGTCTCGAAGAGAACCTTGACCGGCTGACTGTTCATCTTGAGGCGGACGGGTTCGGGGTTGAGAGGCTTGAGCTCGGGGACGGGCAACATGCGGTCGATCTTGTCCCGGGTCTCTTTCTTCGCCTCCTCCGATGGCGTCAGGGCTCGCTCCTGGGCGGGGGCCTCTTTGCCAGTCTCTTCCACTCGTTTGCGCTCGCGCTGGATCATATCCTGCGTGAGCCGGATCTCCTGTACGGCAACCGCGGAGCCGGGGTTGATCGCGTAACTCTTTTGGAATTCGAGGAGAGCCTCCCCCAGCAAGCCCTGGGAGCGGATCTTCAGCCCCTTATCGACGTGTCCCTGGGCGGCCTGGAAGCGCGCTTTCTCGGCAGCCATCTGGTAGACCATGTCGGAGGGGTCCTCGGAGAGGGCCTTTTCGTAAGACTCCAGGGCGGCGTCCCACTCCTTCTTGGCTTCGCTCTTGCGGCCGGTGGCCAGATACTGGTCGCCTTTCTTGGTGCGGGCCTCCAGCGAAACCGCCGGCGCAATCAACGCGGCGGCCAGCACGACAGCGGTTAAACGATTGAAAAAAGGCATGTTTCCGTACTTTCTCGGCCTTCCGCAAGCCCTATGCTAAGATGAAGTCGAATCATCCGGTCTGGGATCATCTAAAGTCATTGACGACGCCAGGCTTCCGCGCGTGGAGACAAAAAGGCTGAGATCCAATTGGCTGACAGAGACGTTTCCCTCAAGATCCTGAGCGACAACCGGCAGGCCCGCCACAACTATTTCCTCATGGAGCGGTTCGAGGCCGGGCTGGTGCTGACCGGGACGGAGGTGAAGGCCGCCAAAGACGGCAAGGTCCAGCTCAAGGACGCCTATGGCGCCGTGCTCGGCAACGAGGCCTGGCTCATCAACGCCCACATCAGCCAGTACTCCCACGGAAACCGCGAGAACCACCCCCCCATCCGCAACCGCAAGCTGCTGCTGCACCGCCGGGAGATCGACAAGCTTCTGGGCCAGACTCGCGAAAAGGGCCTGGCGCTGATCCCCACCAAAATGTACCTGAAAAAGGGGAAGATCAAGTGCGAACTGGCGCTGGCGAAGGGCAAGAAGCTGTATGACAAGCGCGAGGCCGACCGGGCGCGAACCGCCGAAGCCGAGGCGCGGGCGGAGATGCGGCGGCGGGCGTAGGGAAGCTCTCAGAGTTTGTAAGAAAATAAGTGTAGCATTATGAACGAGGCGTGATGGCGTAGTTCCATTCGCCGTGGAAAGTGTCAGGGTGCAACTGGATGGCGGCAAAGTCCTGCTTGCCCACCTTGATCCCTTTCGGGTACTTGCCTGTGTCCAACTGGCTTTGAACGCGAAGGCCGGTTCTTGTGGTGGTGGCAGCGATCAGGTTGACGATGACTTCATGGCTTACCAGCGGTTTGCCGCGCCAGTTCTTCGTGATGAAGGAGAACAGACGATGCTCGATCCGGTTCCATTTGCTGGTCCCCGGCGGGAAGTGGCAGACCGAGATCGCCAACCCGGTTTCGTCGGCCAGTTTCTGCAACTCCAGTTTCCACAACCGCACTCGCGACCCGTTGCTGCCTCCACTGTCCGCTGTAATCAGAAGCTGATGGGCATTGGGGTACGTCTCTCGGCCCATCATGCTCCACCATCGCCGGATGCTCTCGACGGCGAACGCTGACGTGTCATGATCGGTGCCCACGCTGACCCAGCCTGCATTCTGCCCCAGATCGTAAACCCCATAGGGAACGTCTTTCTGCTTCCCGAAATCATGCACCTGGACGCTTTCGGGCTGACCCTTCGGCCGCCATTCGCGCCCCCCATTCTTGTAGTCCCCTACCTGTTCCTTCTTTTTCGTATCTACTGAAATAGCTGGCTGACCACTCTTCAGAAATTCCGTCGCCTTCGCATTGATGTATTCAAACTGCGCGTTGCGGTCCGGATGCGAGGAACCCTCCTTGGTCTTGCAGTTCGCCTGCAGGCTGTACTTCTGTTCGTGCAGCAGCTCCGCAACCAGCATATGACTCACCTTGTGTCCCTGGGCTTGCAGTTCGTCGGCGAGATTCCGCACGCTTTTGCATGTCCACCGCAGCGGGGACTGAGGATCCCCTCGCGTCACTGGTTCCAGCAGTTTTTCCAGATCCAGCAGCAGATCCGGATCCTTGAGCGATGCCTTCTTCCGGCCGCCGCCCTTTTGCCGAATCGGCAGACGCGTCCGCTGCGAGCGATCCGGCTTCTTCTGCAATTCTGCCAAACCGACCGCAATGGCACGCCTGGAAACGCCACTGGCGCGCGCCACCAGCGATATGCCACCCCGTCCGTGGGCCGCGCTTTCCGCAGCCGCCCATAACCGCCGCGCGCGTTCATCCAGCCACGCCTCCAACTGGGAGAAACGCTGCTTGATCTCACCCTCGCTGGCCACAAGAACATTCTAGGCCAAAAATGGTTTAATTGCCACACTTATTTTCTTACAGTCGCTAAGCCTATTTCGAGCGGTGTTTGCCGGTGTCGGTGAGATAATCAGAGTGTTCGGCGGCACTCGACGGTTGTGCCGCCTGAAAGGGACCAGATGATCGATTCAAGCTGGTTCACCACAGATTATGACTATTCGGGATCTGCAGAGGCGGTTTTTGAAGATCCCCACGCCGAGTTCTTCGGCCCGGCTTCTGTAAGGCCTGACGAATACGGGCGACCTATCGTGGAGATCACTGTTGAGCGATCAAGCCCGGCCATCCGGGAAGACTTCGACCTATTGGAGATCCAACTTGGATCACAGGCCCTTCCTGGCGGGGAAAGAGTCATCTCATTTGGAGGAGGCGGTCTGAACAGGGCGCGTGTGACGGTCCATGGGAAAGAAGGAGTGTTTGATAGCACACCAGGCTGGGAGTACAGCTTTTCAAGCGTAGCATCCGGCAGGCCCTTGACGTTGCGACTTAATCCCACAAAATCAGAATACGCGGTTGCCGCGTCGGCGCACGAGAGATTCTTGGTTCTGCCGCTATCTGGTTTCGTCTCGGAGTTTCCTGCTCAGTCGCCAGTGATTCGTGGGCACCCCTTGAGCCTTCGGGGAGGAGCGGATTTTTCGCCGGCGAGGTGCATCCCTTTCCAAGTAGATGGGGAGACAGCTTTCATCGAGCAGCTTCCCGGTGTCGAGGAGGGCAGTGTAGGGATCAAGCCTTGGAGCGGCGAAACCGTCCTGACCGCAGTCGCCGTGGTTCCACTCGCCGACTCTACGTTGACTGATCCACGGGGCTGGTTTCTAAACGTTTTCTCAAGACTACTCAATCTTGCGACCGGAGGCCAGGTCGGCAGGCCCTGGATCGAAGTGCGCGATGAGGACGGTCGCCTACTGCGGAGATTGCACTTCGCCATTGGTCAGGCTCAGCCCACGGCCCAGGGCTATGGCCTGATCCAGAAGTCATTTCACTGGCGCAACGGGGAGTTTCTCACCGCTGCCCTGTCGTCGCCAAGGGTAAGGGAGCCGTTCTTCTCAATTGCGGTCCTGCATTGTTCCAGGGCTGGCTTACCCGGCCTCAGCCTTGAAGACCAGCTTACTCACCTGGTTCGTGCCTTGGAATGCCTGTGTGCGCGTTATGGCTTCAGCAAGCAGGACCTCACGGGCGGACTCGACCCCGAATTGAAGAGTGCAGTTGGAGGGGTCCTCGATGGTGCCAGCGCCGAAATTCAAAGGCTTGCGGGCTCGGTGGCCAATCCGTGCCGCCGCGGCCAATTATCGACGATTGCCGCGCGGGCTCGGTCGGCTGCACACATAGACCGGAAGTTTGGCGTAGCGGTGAAGAGCTTGGCCGGCCACTTTGGGTTGCTCGATTCCGAGGTCCTTGAATCCTACTATGCGACCTACCCGGGCCCTGCCGGCCGGGATTGGGTCGAGTCGCTTTCGTACTATCGTGGAGCAGTCCTCCATGAGGGGTTTATTGACCTCGACTCCCCGGGGACACCCGTGGGACAGGTGCTCGGTTTCATTCTTCACCTTCATGATCTCTTGGTTCGGATTTTGTTGAAGATAATCGGCTACCGTGGAACGTACCAGCCCCGATTGGTTCGCGCCACGGCGGCCGAAACCGCTGACTGGTTCCGGCCCGGAATCAGGGTGGAGGGCTTGCTCAGAGTACCCACGATGGGCCTGAAATAGCAGTTACGGACATCCTTGCGGCAAAACCGGCGAAGGAAGGGGGCTGAATGGCAACCCTGGCCGCATGCATCGGCTTCGGCGTTGACTGGCGTGGTGAAAAGCCTCGCAGAGCACCCGCGGCGGCGGCTGTACGATGCGGGCGTGCCGATTGTGCTGAACACCGACGACCCGGCCATGTTCGGCTGCACGCCGACCGGCGAATACCGGCTGGCGGCGCGGCAGTTCGGGTTCAGCAGTGTTTCCAGGAGGTGTGCCATGAATCGGAGATCGTTCTTTGAGTCGATGGCTGTGGCATCGGTGGCGGCCGCCGCTCTTCCCCGCCGCGTGGAAGCCGCGCTTCCCCAGGCGAAAATCACCCGTGTCCGGATCTACCAGCCTCCCAACCTCCAGAATGAATCTGCTGGAGACGGCGTCAGCTCGGCTTTCGTCCGTCGGGCTCGCGACCCGTTGACGCTCACGACTCGCGCCGCGCGCGGGCTGCCGCTAATGAGCTGCCACGCCACACGCCTCCAGCACTTCAGCCGAGTCCGGCAGGTCGAACTGCATCTGGATCTCCGCGCCCAGGTATTCGGAAACGCCCAGGATGATCTTTTGAGTGCGCGGCGTGGCTCCTTCCTTGGGCGGGTCCTTGCGCCCGTATATGATCGTGTTCAAGTTGCAGTCCCAACAGTTCGGCGCGTTCAGAAAGAGGCCTGAACGATCCGTGCTGACATCCCAAGCGGCTCGTTGCAGCTTTGCATCATCCAGCCGGTACTCGACCACACCCGAGTCCAGGACGGCCCCCGTTGCGATCCAGCCCTTGAGGAAATGGTCGTTCATGTGGGCCCTGCCGTGGCCACGCGCATCGGGACGGCACTGGAGCACCAGAACCGGGGCGGTAAACGTCGATTGCCTCGGCGCGACAAGGAACTTCCCGGCCAGTTTGAATTCCGTGAATGATGTGCCGTGCAGCGCGTCGGATCTGTCGGTCTTGGCCCACGTCGGCGGCTGGGCGATCAGGTGTAACTGGGAAACGAGGGCCAGCAGCATAAAGGCGATGGCCGGAGCAAAAACCGTCCGCTTCATGCAAACAAGGATACCCCTTTGTCCGATTCGGCGCTACAGGTACGTTACGGGTAAACGAGCGGACGACTGGCACCGAGCTGGCACCCAATCGGCACCCAAATTTCACATAACCAACCGGGAGTTCGCCGCCTGCCTGCAATAATAAAAGCGTGCGAGTTTCGATCCTCATTGCCCTTCTGGCGAATGCCGCGGCGATGTCTGCGCAGAACGCGGGCGGCCAGCCGTTCCGTAACGAGGCGGAGCGGCTCGCCAGGTGGAAGGCCGTGGAGATGCCGTTCCATTCCACCGGGCTTTCCGCGCGCGAGCGCCAGATGGTGGAGAAGCTGGTGGAGGCCTGCCGGCTGCTCGACGGCGTTTTCTGGCGGCAGAGCGATCTGGGAGGATTGGCGCTCTACCAGGGCACTCGAAACCCAACGCTGAAGGACCTGCTCGGTGTCATGGGCAGCCGCTGGGACCTGGCCGATCAGAACCGGCCGTTCATCGGGGAAGCCTTGATGCCGCCGGGGCACGCGCTGTATCCCGACGACCTCACGCGCGCCCGCCTCGAGCAGTACCTCCGGAAGCATCCCGAAGACCGGGCCGCCATCTACAACCCGTACACGGTGGTCAAATGGCAAGGCGACCGGCTCGTCGCCGTGCCGTACCACGAGGAGTACAAGCAGTTCCTTGAGCCGATGGCGAAGGCGCTCGGCGATGCCGCCGCCCTCAGCGGAGACGCCGCCTTCGCCAGGTTCCTGCGGATGCGCGCCGCCGCGCTGCTCAGCGACGACTATTATCAGAGCGATCTGGCCTGGGTGGACCTCAAAGATCCCAAGTTCGACGTGATCTTCGCGCCTTACGAAACCTACCTGGACGACTTGCTGGGCGTGAAAACCTCTTACGGCGCCTCCATTCTGATCCGCAATGAAGAGGAGAGCCGCAAGCTGGCCCTCTACCAGAAGTACGTGCCGGACATTCAGGATGCGCTGCCGCTCGACGCGACCGACCGTCCCTCGAAGCGCGGCCGCGCCAGCCCCATGGAAGTGATGGACGCGCCGTACCGCGCGGGCGATCTGCGCTACGGCTACCAGGCCGTGGCCGACAACCTGCCCAACGATCCGCGGGTTCATCAGGAGAAGGGCAGCAAGAAGATCTTTTTCAAGAATTTCATGGACGCGCGCGTCGCGAATATCATCCTGCCGCTTGCGAAGAAGATGATGCAGCCGGGCCAGGCCGAGAAGGTCTCGGCCGAGGGATACCTGACGGGCACGGTTCTGCATGAGATCGCGCACGGCCTGGGGCCGGCGTTTGCCCGCAAAGACGGCCAGCAGGTGGACATCCGCGAAGCCCTTGGCCCGGTGTGCTCGGGACTCGAGGAGGCCAAAGCCGACGCCGTGGGAATGTTCGGCCTGGCCTGGCTGGCGGATCATGGCGCGCTGCCCAAAGGCCGGCTCGAGGAATATTACGCTTCCTTCGCGGCGGATTTCTTCCGCGCGCTGCGGTTCGGGACGGGCGAAGCGCACGGCCGGGCGGAGATGATGGAGTTCAACTATCTACTGGAGCAGCGGGCGCTGGCGCGCGCGGACGGGCGGTACGCCATCGACTACGCGCGCATGCCCGCGGCGCTGGCGCAGCTTTCGAGAGAGCTGCTCGAGACGGAAGCCACCGGCGACCGCGACCGCGCGGAAGCCTGGTTCGCCAGGTACGACAAGATGCCGGCGGAGCTGAAGAGCGCGCTGGCCGCGACGGCCGACATCCCGGTCGACATTCGACCCATCTTCTCTTTTCCGGAAAAATGAGGAACTTATGATCAGACTTCTTCTAGCGGCCGCCCTGGCGTTGTTCCCGGCTGCCGCCGCGGACATGTTCGTCTTCTTCGGTACCCACACGGCCGGCCCCGGCCACGGCTTCTCTGTGTCGCACTTCGACAGCGATAGCGGTGTTCTGACGAAGCCGGTCTATCTGGTGGACGCGCCGGCGCCGGCGTTCTTCTTCATCCACCCCGATGGCAAGCATCTCTACACCGTCAATTCACCGGGGTTCGTAAGCGCGTATGCCGTCGATACCGCCACCGCGCACCTCACCCTCATTAACCAGCAGCCGTGCCCCGGCGACCCGAGTTATATCAGCCTCGACAAGACCCGCCGCTACGTATTCGTCGCCAACTACGAGGGCGGCAATTTCGCCGTCTACGCGCTGAAGCCCGATTTCAGCATCGGCGAGCGGACGGCCCTGGTTCAGCACACCGGCAGCAGCGTCAACCCCCAGCGCCAGAAGCACGCGTATCCGCACTCCATTCGGATCGATCCCGCCAACCGCTTTGTGCTGGTGCCCGACCTTGGCCTCGACAAGCTGTTCGTTTACCGCTTCAACGAACGGGACGGCACGGTGGTGCCCAACGACCCGCCTTTTGCGAAGGTCGCGCCCGGTTCCGGCCCGCGCCACATGGTGTTTCATCCCAACGGACGGTGGGTCTACCTGGTCAATGAGATGGGGAGCACGGTCATTCTCTTCGACTGGGACTCCGCCCGCGGCGCCCTGACCGAGTTGCAGACCGTCTCCACTTTGCCCGCGGACTTCAAAGAAACCAACAACTGCGCGGAGATCGACGTGCATCCCAACGGCAAGTTTCTCTACGCCTCGAACCGGGGCCACGACAGCCTGGCGGTTTTTGCCATCGATGCCGGGACGGGCCGCCTGACTTTGGTGGAGCGCGTTCCCACACAAGGCAAGCTGCCGCGGAACTTCGCCTTCGACCCCACGGCGCACTGGCTGGTGGTCACCAACCATGGCAGTGACAACGCCATGGTCTTCCGCGTTGATGAGAGCACCGGCAAGCTGACGCCGAAGGGCGAGCCGGTTTCCGTGCCCTCTCCGTTCTGCGAGCGATTCCTGGCGGTTGGTGGCGGTGGGGGCCGGTGAGGGGCGAATTGACAGGGTCGAAAAAGCAGGCCGCCTTTCAGGCGGCTGGACCCGCTGAAAGCGAGTCCGCAGGCAAAATTGCCTGCCCCACAAAATCGTCGCAGGCTGTGAAGGCTTGAGAGTGTAGCCCCGCGCGTGGCTGCTTGCCTGTAACAGCGAAATAATATAAAAAGAAACACGGAGGTTGCATGATGCACAACTTTCTGGCGGGGAACGGCCGGCGACTTCTCTTTGCGTTATTGATGGCCGGGCGCCTGGCGGGCCAGCCGGCTTCGCAATGGCCGGCCGACGCCGCCGGTTTCCGCATTCACATGATCGGGAACGGGCACATCGATCCGGTCTGGCTCTGGCCATGGCCGGAAGGCGTGTCGGTGGTCGATAGCACCTTCCGCTCTTCGCTGGACCGGATGAAGGAGAACCCCGGCTTCAAGTTCACCGCCAGCTCCGCACAGTTCTACGAATGGGTGGCAGCCAACGATCCCGCCATGATGGCGGAGATTCGCCAGCGCGTGCAGGAGGGCCGGTGGGGCCTGGTGGGCGGCTGGTGGGTGGAGCCGGACGTCAACCTGCCCAGCGGCGAAGCGCTGATCCGGCAAGGCCTGTACGGGCAGTTGACTTTTCAACGGCTCTTCGGCCGGGTTGCGCGGGTCGGATTCAACCCCGATTCGTTTGGACATCCAGGCACGCTCCCGCAGATTCTGAAGCTCGAAGGCATGGATTCCTATGTATTCATGCGGCCGGCTCCGAATGAGAAAGAACTGCCCGCCGACGTTTTCTGGTGGCAGGGACCGGACGGCACCAGGACCCTGACTTACCGGATCCCATTTTCCTATAACGACGTTGGCTCGGTGGCGCCGCGCGTTCGCCGCATGATCACGGAACTGAAGGAGCCGACCCACACCCTGATGTCTTTTTACGGGGCCGGCGACCACGGCGGCGGCGGCACCAAAGAGAACCTCCGATCCATCGACGAGTTGAAGCAGCAGGCGGGCGCGCCCAGGCTGCTCTACAGTACGCCGGAGCAGTACTTCACCGAGATCCGCGCGGAGGCGGCGAAGTTTCCCGCGGTGGAAGGCGACCTGCAACATCATTCAGTGGGATGCTACACCGCCGAATCGCAAGTCAAGAAACTGAACCGGGCGGCGGAACTGGCGCTGGTCACGGCCGAGAAGGTGGCCGCGGTCGGCTCGGTGGCGTGGGGCGCAACCTATCCGAAACCGGAGCTTACGGCTGCCTGGAAGCGCGTGCTGTTTCTGCAATTCCACGACAGCCTGGCCGGCACCGCCCTGCCGGTGCATTACCAGACCACCGTGCCGGAAGGCTACGGGCATGCTCTCGATGCCGCCCGCCAGGCGATGTACCTCGCGGCGCAGAAGCTGGCATGGCAGGTCCCGGCCGAGGACCCGGACTCGCAGTACCTCCTGGTGTTCAATCCGCACGCCTGGGAGACCACGGCCGCCGTCGAGTACGATATCGGCATCGCGCCGGACGTTCCGGTGGTGGTGGAAGACGAGAAGGGCCAGCCGATCGCCAGCCAATCGAATCCGCCATCGAGCGAGGTCAACGGGCGGCAGACGCTGCTGGCGCGAACGGCGCTGCCGGCCTTCGGCTATCGCCAGATCCGCATCCGCAGAGCTCAGCCGGCGGCTCCGGCCGCGGCGGCTCACGCCCAAGGGCGTACGCTTGAAAACGATCATCTGACCGTGACCTTCGGGCCGGATGGCGGCCTTGGCATCTTCGATAAAGACGCCGGGGCGGCGGTGTTCGCCGGCGGCGCCACGGGGGCGCGGGCGCTGGTGCTGGACGACCCCAGCGACACCTGGAGCCACAACGTGAAGGCCTACTCGACGCAGATTGGCTCTTTCGGTAATGCCACCGTGAAGGTGATCGAGAACGGGCCGCTACGGGCCAGAGTGCGCGTCCGGACCACGTACGGCGCATCGGCGCTGACCATAGACTGGCTGCTCTATGCGGGGGTCCGGTCACTTGAAGCGCGCGTGGCTCTCGACTGGCACGAGCACCAGAGAATCCTGAAACTCTCATTCCCGGTGGACGCCGGCGCGCCGGTTCCGACCTACGAAGTGCCCTACGGGCATCTGGCTCGCAGCGCCAACGGCGATGAAGATCC
>Ga0208457_1001766_pt1 | contig 13875 bp, 10 predicted proteins | sample June2015DPH_10_1_FD_185513 | JGI IMG/M metagenome (GOLD analysis project Ga0208457, IMG submission 185513) | Peatland microbial communities from SPRUCE experiment site at the Marcell Experimental Forest, Minnesota, USA - June2015DPH_10_150... | ecosystem: Environmental > Terrestrial > Soil >... | reverse complement strand
ATAACAGCCTCAATCGCCCGCGTGGGGTTGATCTCGGTGACGGCCACGTGGGCTCCTAGCCCCTTGGCGCGCATCGCCACGCCGCGCCCGCACCAGCCGTAACCGGCCACTACTACGTGCAGGCCGGCGAACAAAAGGTTTGTGGCGCGGATCACGCCGTCAACTGTGGATTGCCCCGTGCCGTAGCGGTTATCGAAGAGGTGCTTGGTGTCGGCGTCGTTCACGGCAATGATGGGATACTTGAGCACGCCGTCTCTCTCCATGCTGCGCAAACGGACCACGCCCGTGGTGGTCTCTTCCGTCCCGCCCAGGACCCCCAAAACCAGTTCCTGCCGCTTGCTCAGGATGGTGGTGACAAGGTCAGCGCCATCGTCCATGGTAATCTGGGGCTTATGATCCAGCGCCGACACGATGTGCGAATAGTAAGTGTCTTTATCTTCTCCCTTGATGGCAAAAACTGGAATGTGAAAATCCTGTACCAGGGAGGCCGCAATGTCATCCTGAGTGCTCAACGGATTCGACGCGCAGACCACCACGTCCGCGCCGCCATCCCTCAGCGTAATGGCCAGGTTTGCGGTTTCCGAGGTCACATGAAGACAGGCGGAAATTCTTATGCCTTTCAGCGGCTGTTCTTTGATGAACCGCTTCCGGATCAGGTTCAGGACGGGCATCCATTGGCCTGCCCACTCGGTCCGGATCTCGCCCTTGGCGGCCAGGCCGAGGTCTTTCACGTCACAAGCAAGTTTTTGGGTGGTCGGCATCTAGGCTCAGAACTCCTTTCGCAATACCTCCGCCTTATCCGTTCGCTCCCATGTGAACTCGGGCTCCGAGCGGCCAAAGTGGCCGTAGGCGGCGGTTTTCTTGTAAATCGGGCGCAGCAGGTCCAAGGATTTAATGATTCCCTTGGGAGTCAAGCTGAAGTGTTCACGAATCAAAGCTTCCAGCTTGCAGTCATCGACTTTGCCGGTCCCGAAGGTATCCACCATTACGGAAACCGGTTCCGCGACTCCGATGGCGTAGGCCAATTGGACCTCGGCGCGGCTCGCAAGTCCGCAGGCAACGATGTTCTTCGCGATGTAGCGGGCCATGTAGGTGGCGGAACGGTCCACCTTGGTGGGATCCTTGCCGGAAAAAGACCCGCCCCCGTGGTGCGCCATGCCACCGTAAGTGTCCACGATGATTTTTCGCCCGGTAAGTCCGGAGTCACCCACCGGCCCGCCGATTACAAAACGCCCGGTAGGATTAATGTGGTACTTTGTATTCTGGTCGAGCATGTGGGCGGGAATCACCGGCTTGATCACACACTGCAACACGCCCTCGCGCACCGTTTCAATCGCCACCTTGTCAGAATGCTGGGTGGAAACGACGACGGCTTCCACGCGCACGGGCTTGGCTCCCTCGTACTCCACGGTGACCTGGGACTTGCCGTCCGGACGGAGAAAATCGAGAATTCCCTGGCGGCGGGCTTCAGCAAGACGCAGGCAAAGCTTATGCGCCATCATGATGGGGAAGGGCATCAACTCTTCGGTCTCGTCGCACGCATAGCCGAACATCAGTCCCTGGTCGCCGGCCCCGCCCGTGTCTACCCCCATGGCAATATCCGTGCTTTGTCTGGTCAGGTTTGGGATTACTCTGCATGTATCGGCCGTGAACCCGGCATCCAGTTGGGTATACCCAATAGTGCGAATAGTCTCCCGAACCAGTGGATCGATCTCGAGCTTTGCCCTGGTCGTTACCTCGCCGACCACATAGACGTTCTGGTCCTTAACAACGGTCTCACAGGCGACGCGGCCCAACCGGTCCTCAGTGAGGACAGCATCCAGGACCGCATCGGAAATCTGATCACAGATCTTGTCGGGGTGCCCCTCGGTGACGGATTCAGACGTAAAGAGATGATGTTGCTTCGGACCAGACACGCAGAGCCTCCTTGGTATCTACTAAAAGTATAACGGCCAGCACAAACATCTGACCGTAGCACAAGCTGCGGAAAAGTGTCAACGCTTTCAATCCACTTGCGCAAAAGGTGCAGTGAATGGCAGAAAGCGGTAGGTGGTATGTGGGGATTATGTCTTGACCCCCACGCGCTGGCTACGTTGGATAGAAGCCGGAACGTCGAAATTGAAGCTCTTCCCCACCTACCACATACCACCTACTGACCGTCCCTATCCTGGCCTTACCAGACTCCGGCGAGACAACAGGTAGGCTTTCAGGAAGGGATCGATGTCTCCGTCGAGGACGCGGTCAGTATCTCCCATTTCAAATTTCGTTCGATGGTCCTTAATGAGCCGATAGGGGTGCAAAACGTAGGACCGGATCTGGCTGCCAAAATCGATATCGGCCTTTGAGGCTTCGAGCTTGTCAGCAGTTTCCCGCCGTTTGCGCAGTTCCAGCTCGTAGAGTCTCGAACGCAGGAATTTCATCGCCATTTCCCGATTGCGGTGCTGCGAGCGCTCATTCTGGCACTGGGCGACAGTCCCCGTCGGAATGTGGGTAATACGCACGGCGGAGTCCGTTGTGTTGACGTGCTGCCCGCCCTTGCCACTCGATCGATAGGTTTCAACCTTGAGATCATCCGGCTTGATTTCAATATTGATCGTGTCGTCGATCTCCGGGCTGACAAATACAGACGCGAAAGAGGTGTGCCGGCGGGCGGCTTGGTCAAAGGGCGAGATCCGTACCAACCGGTGAACGCCAGTCTCACCGCTCAACATGCCGTAAGCGTAATCGCCAGCCACCGTAAAAGTGGCGGATTTAAGCCCCGCCTCCTCCCCAGACTGATAATCATTCAGGGTGAAGGTGAAGCCGTGCCGTTCCGTCCATCGCTTGTACATGCGGAGCAACATCTCGGCCCAGTCCTGCGACTCGGTCCCGCCCGCTCCCGGGTGAATCGCGACGATGGCATTCAGGTGGTCGTTTTCACCGGCGAGAAGGGTCTCCGTCTCAATGCGCTCCACCTCTTGCCGAAGTGCCTCTAATTCGGTCCTCAATTCACCCTCAACTGGTTCGCCCTCGCGGGCCAATTCGAAGTAGGCATCCGCGTCGGCCAGCCGCTGAGCGAGTTTGTCGTCTTCTTCGATCTTCTCGCTCAAACGCTTCCGAGCGGTCAGGATTTTCTGGGAAGCTTCCTGGTCCTGCCAGAAATCAGGCTGGGCTATTTGTTTATCGAGGGTTTCAAATTCTTTGCGGCGTTGAGGGGCGTCAAAGAAAGCTCCGCAGTTCGATGGCGCGTCGCTTCCAGTCGTCATATTCTCTTTGCAGTTCGTCGATCACGTTGGCTCCTGATTTCGCAGTGGGGTTATCCCGCCACCGGCATTCGCAGTCATTCCCGCGAAAGCGGGAATCCAGCCTGCAAATCCTTGGAAATACGCTTCCGACGCAGTGGATTCCCGCTTTCGCGGGAATGACTGGCGTTTGGAAACACGCTCCGCTAACGATGTAATATCGCCGCGCCTAGGACCATCACTACGGCCAGAGCCGCGCACAGCCACGCGAAGACATCGCCGCGCTTGGTATAGAAGGTCTGGCCTCGACAGTAACTGAAGTTAGCAGGCAAGACCATCGTTCGATGGCGCGCGATTCGTTTCTCCACCCGCCCGTAGGGATCTATCAATGCGGTAATGCCGTCGTTCGTTGCGCGCAACAGGTAGCGGCGATTCTCAATCGCCCGGAAGCGCGCCATTTCCAGGTGTTGAAAGGCTGCGGCTGAGTCGCCATACCAGGCATCATTCGAAATATTCACCAGCACCTGAGCGCCCGTCAAAGCAATCCTTCTGACCAGTTGAGGGAAGATGTCCTCGTAACAAATGAAGATGCCAATCGTGCCTTCTGGCGTTTGCGCCACGCCGTAGCTGGTCCCAGGAACGAAGTTCCCCACTTCTGCGGTAATCTTTCCGATCTTGTCTGGAAAGGCCCAGGCCGGAACGTACTCGCCAAAGGGCACCAAATGCATTTTATCATATTGCAGGATTTCGCGTCCCTCCGGGTCTACAACCACGGCGCTGTTCGTGATCTCCGAGGGTCCTAACCCGAGCGGCACAACTGTGTTCACCACTACGTACGCCCCGCCCTGGCGCGCCATCCTCCCCACAGCCTTCCTGAAAACCTGATCGCGGGTGAAATAGAAGGGCGCAGGGTTTTCCGCCCAGATAATAAGGGGCGGCGCAACGATGTGCGGCGCCCCCTTCTCGTCCAATGCGATGTTTTCTCTCCGTCTTTGGTCTGAAAGTGCATCCAAGGACATGTTCACAAGCTGATTCAACTTTGCGGGATTAAGCCAGGGCGCCCAGGTGGTGGCCGATCCCTCATCCAGCGGCACATTGGGTTGCACCAAAAGCGCGAGATTCGGGCCTTTAGTGGGGACGGGCGGCGCGAACGCCCAATTCCCAATGAGCAGGAGCGCAATCCACCCAGCCAGCACCAGGCCAGGCCATCTCGTCCCCCAGTGCAGCAATGCCCATGCCCCCAGCGCGCTCGTCGTGGCCGCCAGGAACGACAGCCCGTAAACCCCGGTCACGCAGGCGATTTGCCTTAAGCCAGCAGATTGCACACCGTAGCCGAGGAGGTTCCAAGGAAAGCCCGTAATCAGGTACGTGCGGGCAATCTCCATGGCCACCCACAGGAATGGGCTAAGTAGCAAGGCGAGTGCAGGCGACCGGCGAGCCACCCACCCTGCAATCAAGCCGAATACTCCAAAAAAGACAGAACAGACCATCACGAAGAGCAGCAGCGCTGTCACGGCAAGGCTCAGACTGAGCCCGCCGTATTGCCGCGTGACCTCGACAAACCAGTAGCAACTCCCAGCAAGAAAGATGGCCCCGCTGAGATACCCCCAACCAAAAGCGCGCCAGGGACTCGCCTCGCCCGCCAATACGAGCAGCAGCGGGAGGACGGCGATCCAGACCAAGGGATGAAGATTAAGCTTCGGGAAACAGGCTACAAGGAAGAAACCACTGAGGGCCCCGGCGACCCACCGAACCGGAGTCTTTTTGAACAGATTCATTGATTCATTGATTCATCGGTTCATTCATTCATTGAGGCGCGGGCGACCCGCCGAACCGGAATCTCTTTAGAGAGCTCAGTGTTTGATGAAGGGCTTGAACCCTTCCTGTGTGAGCTTCGTCCGCACCTTTTCCGCATCATCCTTCGACTTGAACGGGCCAACCTGAACCCGGTACAGGTTGTCATTGGCGTGCGCGTATTCGGGCGTAACCAGAAATACCGGGTAGCCGCGCTCTTCCAGGATTTTCACAAGCGCGTCGGCATCTTGTTTGGTCCTCGAAGCCACAACCTGGACCGTGAATCCGACGCCGACTTCCCCGACCGCGGCAGGACGAGTTGAGGTCGCGCCAGGTTCAGGTTCCCTTTCGGCCTCCGCGGGCGATGGGTGAGGCGCCGTCACGGGTGACGCGGTGCCGGGCGCCGTTACAGGTTTCTGCTCGCCGGGTGGTGAAGCAGGGGCGCTGGCTTCCATGGATGCGAGCGGCGGCGGAACAGAGGTTGTGGATGGCGTCGCACCACTGGATCCGACCGGCGTGGTCTCGAGGGGAGTATTGACGGTCGGCGGAATCGTGGCAGAAGTTGCGACACGCTCCGTGACCGGCGCCATCCGCGCTGACCTTTCGTTGAATCCCACCAGGAAACCCAGCGAGAAGAAAACCCCGCAAACGGCTACCCCCGCCAAGAACACCAGGATAAGGTGCCGCGTGGATAGCCCTTTGTCGCCAGGAACACGGTCAGCATTCATGGTCAACCTCTTGATACCTTGCCTCAGGCCCCTGGTGTCTCCCGCCCATTACTTGTTTTCTCCTCCGGGCGCAGTGTGGGCGCCGGCCTTTCCGAGCAAAGCACTCAGTAGCTCAATCGGGATCGGAAAGACAATGGTCGTATTCTTCTCGGTTCCGATTTCGGCCAAAGTCTGAAGGTAACGCAGGGTGATGGTGATGGGCTCCTTGGCCAGAATGCTGGCGGCCTCGGAGAGCTTTTCTGAAGCTTGAAACTCCCCGTCGGCGTTGATGATCTTGGCCCGGCGCTCGCGCTCCGCTTCAGCTTGCCGCGCAATCGCGCGCTGCATGTCCTGTGGCAAGTCAACCTGCTTCACTTCCACCTTGGTCACCTTGATGCCCCAGGGCTCAGTGTGTACATCAAGAATGCTTTGCAGACGCGAATTGAGCTTTTCGCGCTGGGAAAGCAAATCGTCGAGTTCCACTTCACCCAGCACCGACCGAAGGCAGGTTTGCGCGAGCTGCTCAACTTGGTAGCGGTAGTTCTGAACCTGCACGATCGCCTTTTGGGCGCTCAGGACCCGGAAGAAAACCACGGCATTCACTTTCAACGAAACGTTGTCCCGAGTGATGACATCCTGCGGCGGGATCTCCCAAGCCACCTCCTGCAGCGTGACCCTAATGATCTTGTCAATGGGCCAGAGGATGAAGATCAGCCCAGGCCCTTTGTCCGTTGCCAAAAGCCTGCCCAAACGAAAAGTGACTGCCCGCTCGTATTCCCTCAATACATTCAAACAAGCCGAAAGCCACAGGAAAATGATGACGGCCACGACGATGTAGACCATGTTGCGCTCCTTTTCGCGTTCTTGACGCGGTTAAGATGCCGGTTTCCGAATGATCGACCACGGAATCCCAGGCGATGACCCGAAGCATTCTCTTTATCTGGTATCCGGCCAAAAGGGGAGCGGCGATGCTCATTCCCTCCTAGCTTGCTTGCAAGTCTATTTGCGTTCCGGGACAGGCTCAACTACCAGAGTCAATCCCTCCACTTCCCGAACCCGCACCCGCGTGCCCTTGGCAATCTGCTGCCCAGCGCGCGCCTCCCACAGTTCACCGTGGACTAGAACCGTGCCATAAGGCTCGAGGTCGGTCTTCGCCACACCCAAGGAATTGACCATCCCGGCCTCTCCCGTCACTGCCTTGCGCCTCTTTGCCGCGATGACATATCGCAGCAGAACGACCATGATTACACCGAGCGGCAGGGCAACGCTGAGCGCTGTGGAGAGGTGAATTCGCGCCTGTGGCCAGGGGGAATTCACAAGGATGAGCGCGCCCAGCACTAAGGCGAGAATGCCACCCGCCGCCAATACGCCATGCGACATCACCTTGACTTCCAGCGCCAACAGCCCCAGTCCAACGAGAATCAGAAGCACACCCATAGAATTGATGGGCAGTAGATTAAAGGCGTACATCGCCAAGACCAGGGCGGCCGCCCCAACAACCCCCGGCGCCACCAAACCGGGATGGGTAAACTCAATGTAAAGGCAAGCCAGCCCGATCGCACCCAGGATAAAGGCTATATTCGGGTCCGCCACCCAGGCAAAGAATTTCTCGAGGGTGGGCATGTCAAAAGACACGATCTCCGCATTTTTCAAACGCAGGGTTGTGGTCGTGTCGTTGAACCTCTTGATGGTCTGGCCGTCGTATTTCTCGAAGATATCGGAGGGGGTGCTCAGCACCGCGTCAATCAGCTTCCCCTCCAGGGCTTCCTTATCCGAATAGGACGAACTCTTGCGAACCGCGTCCTCGGCAAGGGTCAAATTCCGCCCGCGCTTACCCGCAATGGAGCGCATGTAAGCCGCCGCGTCGTTTTCGATTTTGGCCTCCATCGTCTTGCCTATGTCAGCCCCGCCCAGCACCACGGGATGAGCCGCGCCAGAATTCGTCCCGGGGGCCATCACCGCCAAGTCGCCGGCTTCCAGAACGAAGAAGCCCGCGGAGGCTGCACCCGCCCCGCTGGGCGCCACGTAGGTGATGACCGGCGCGCTCGAATTGAGGATGGCGGAGACGATATCGCGCATCGAGTTCTCGAGGCCGCCCGGCGTGTTCAACTCCAGAAGGACCGCATCCGCATGGCTGTCGTTGGCAGATTTTATGCCGCGCACCACGAATTCGGCGCTCACGTGGTGAATCATCATGTCCAGGCGGATTTCAACCACTCGAGGGCGAGTCTGGGCCATCGCCGCGGGCAGACAACCCTCGGCGGCCATTAAAAGGGTGGAAAAAACAACCAACGATCGGAAACGTCGCAATCTCAAGGTACCTTCTTTGCTGCCGAGGGGTGCGAGGAGACTTGGCGGAGCAGTTCCTGCGCCTCTCGGCTTTCCGGGTCGAGCTTTAAGGCCGCCTCGACCTCCTGGCGCGCCTGCTCCGGTCGACCGAGGGAGATATAAACCCGGGCCAGACCAATGCGACCCGCAAAGCTGTCCTGAAGCTTCAGCGCGATTTGGAATTCCCCGGCCGCCTCCTGGTGCTTGCCCTCCGCTTCGAGAACTTGCGCCAAGCTCATGCGCGCATCCCTGTCGCCAGGCACCAGCGACGTCGCTTCCTCCAGTTCGCGCTCCGCTTCGGACAAGCGCCCCTCATTGACGAACCTCGCACCACGAGACTTGTAGACCGCGGCGTGTTCGTCAGCCGGCATACCTGCGAGCCGCTCTTCGAGCGCGTTGTGCACGGTTAGAGAGAGCAAGCGGAAGGCGCGTCCATCGAAATTTTTCTTGAGGCGCGGCTGCGGCAAGACGTCCCGTGATAGTCCGGCTTCCGATCCCACTTCGTGCTGGCCCAGCCACTCGAGCTGAGTCCGTTCCCCCGCCGCATCGCCCAGCTTCCCCAACACAACGGCCAGAAGGGTATGGGCCTCAGAATCGTTGTCATTCAGCCGGATCGCCTCTTCAAGCGATTTTGCCGCCTCGCCGTATCGGCGGAGGTTCCAGAGGGTGACGCCGCGGTTAAAACAAAAATCGCCGTCGGTCGGATCGCTCTTAAAGGCCCGCTCGAAATCGTCCAGGGCTTCTGCATACCGTCCACCCCGGGCCGCCAGCACGCCCGCATTATTCGCTACCTCGTCCAGCGGGATTTCTTTGCCGATCATTTCAAATGCCCTCTCAGCCGATGGGTAATGGCCGAGGAAGAATTCATCCACCCCGAAGAGGAAAAGCGATTCAAGGTAGTCAGGGTCGTCGGGGGCCAGTTTCCTGAGCCACTTCGCCGAGTTGGCATAATCTTTCTGAGCAAAATAGAGCTGGCCAAGGGCAAATGCCGCCCGGTGATCAGCGGGAGCCAACCGGTCAGACTCCAGGAAGAAGTGAATACGGGTGGGGTCGTCCGTGGCCAGGATGCCCCGGATATAGTTCTCAAAAGCATCCAGCCGCACTTCAGGAAACCTGCGGTCGAAATCCTCTTCAGTGCCGACCGTGAAATTGGGATCGTAAGAGGCCATCAGCCGCCATACTAATCGTGTCTGGAGGTCCACCAGTTCGGCCAGTTCACCGCTCACCTCGATGGCGGGGGAGAGCTTTAACTGGCGGAGGTCAAGCAACCGGGCACTTGCGCTGAGGCGGTTTCCCTCCACATTGAATTTCCCCAAGACAGCCCAATCTACGCCCAGGGTTTGAGCTGCCTTGTATTCACTGGCAACAGTCAGAGGTATACCCGCAGGAATACCCAACTGGTCATAGGCGGCATTGCGCTCCCCGCGCTCCAAAACGTAAAGGCCGGGCCCGGAAAGTCGGGAGGAGAGGGTCTCCGCAAAACTCTCCGAGACCCAATTCAGATCTGCCCGGCTACTCTGGTTTTCAAAGGGAAAAACCAGGACGGCATGTACCTCGGAGCCGCCAGCGACTCGCCAGGGGATCAACAAGAGTAAGAGTAATCGGAGCGCTCTTCGCATCAAGACTCAATCCGGAACCTGCATTATAGCATTGACTCTGGCGTTGCGCGTGGCAGAGGAATCTCCTCGATCCCCTATGCGACGCTGGAGGCATGCTTTTATCACCCAAGGCGTATTCGGATTCAATCCTTGATCCCAACCGGGGGGTTGTTCATCAATTCGACGTAAGCAGGGCTCTGACTGATTTTCATAAAGTCCGGATCGTTGAGGATTCTCTTCCGGTCTTTGAACCCGTCCTCAAGAGCCCGGCGCAGGCTGCGCACCGCATCGTCCGCACGCCCCAGAGAAGCAAAAACCTTCCCCAGGTAAAAGTAGTATTCGGGATCGCTCCCCCGCGCCTCGATGATGCTCCCGAATGCGGAGCGTTCCGCGAAGATATTCGGGTCAAGGTTTAAGGCCGTGCGGTATTCCTCCACAGACTCCTTGTATTTCTTCATGTGGAAGTAAGAGGTTCCCAGGTTCAAATGGTAGGAAGCCGAGTTGGGATTCAGCTGGATCGCCCTCAAGTAATACTTAACCGACTTCCCGTACTTGTCCTGCATGAAATAAGTGGTTCCAATATTGTTCAAAGGCTCCGTATAGTTCTTCTGGTGCCGCATCGCCTGGTTGTACGCCTTGCGAGACGCGTGGTAATTCTGGAGCTGCTGATAGGCAATCCCGAGCTTGTTCCACACACTGGCGTCTGCAAAGTGGCCCTGCTTTAGATCCCGGTAATAGTAATCCACAGCATCCTCGTAAGACTTGCGAGCCATATAGATGTCCGCACGCTCCTCGAAGCTGAGTGGGCGGGACTTGGCGGGGCTTTCGCGCGCTTGGCCAGCCGTGGCAGAAGGCGGCGCAGACTGGCCTTCTTGTGCGCCGGGAAGTGTCCACGCACTGGGGATGCAGAGGCAGAGGAAAAGCAGAGGAGCGATGAACCCCTTCATCGCGGATTGAGCCAAGTTTTCAACTCTCATGTCCGAACCTCGCAATGGCGAAAGACAATCACTGGCCGCCGGACCCCGATCCTATTCTTGAGAGGCCGTCTTATGCTCCGGTTCCGGAGGCGCCGGGGGCTTCGATTTCTTGCCTTTGAAAATCGATAAGAACCTTTTTATGATCCCGTGCCTGCCCGCCGTTGACGGAACCTCCGGCGGCTTGGCCGTACCTTGCGGCGGCGCCTCTGTGGCTCCTGAGGGAATAGCAGCCGCTGCAGGCAGGTTGGGTTGACCCTGGGGATGAAAGAGCCTTCCCAGGATTCCCCGCGAGACCTGAGGCGCCTGGGGTTCTGTCCCCGCAATGAAGACTTCATTTCGCACGATTCTTGCGTCACTGGTGGTGGAGTTTGTTTCCATCGGAACGGCAACCACGCCCTCCGGCATGGTAAAAGCCTTCGGGTCGTCGTAACCGGGAACTTGTGCGGCGCGTTTCATAAACTCCGTCCAGATGGGCAATGCGGAGGCCGACCCTGACAGCCTCAGTTCGCGGTCGTCATCGTAGCCCACCCAAACGATAGCCAGCAGGTTTGCGGTGAATCCCGCGAACCAACCGTCGTGCGAAGTCCCCGTCTTCCCCGCCGCAGGGAGCGTGAAGCCTCGATTGCGCACACCGGCGCCCGTGCCGTTGTTGATCACGCTTTCCATCAAGTCCACCATCAGATAAGAGACGCGTGGGTCGAGCACTTGCCGGGTTACTACGGAATCCCGCCAGAGAGTCCTTCCCGCGGAGTCGTTGACCGCAAGTATGAACCTCGGTTCGACGTATTGGCCGCCATTCGAAAAAATAGTATAAGCCCCGGCAATCTCCAGCGGCGTTGCCACATAAGCGCCCAGCGCCATGGCGGGTGTCGCCAGCAGGTCTTTGTTGATTCCTGCGGCTATCGCCAGATCCCTTACCTTGTCATACCCAACCATTTCCGCCAAGTGGACCGTCGCCACATTCAGTGAGTGTGTGAGGGCCTCTCGCAGGGTTACGAGCCCGTGGTATTCCTGCTTGTAGTTCTCAGGTTCGTAAGTGAGATCGCCGAACTGGAAGGTAGTTGGCTCGTCGTTGAGTACGGTTGCCGGGGTTACCCGCGGCTGCGAGCCATCCACGCCCGTGCTGAGAGCGGCTGCATAGACAAAGGGTTTAAAGGATGAACCCGGTTGTCGCTTTGCCAGAACATGGTTAAGTTGGCTGCTGCCATAGTCTCGCCCGCCCACCAGAGCTTTGATCTCCCCCGTGTGGGCGTCCAGCGCCAGCAGCGCCAATTGGGGCTGATTCGCATCCTGGGTCACGCCGGACTTGGCATGCCTTGACTTCTTTAACTCCTGGTCCACTTCGCCAATGCCCAACCGCGCGCCCTCCGAGGCTGCCTTCTGCAAATTGAGATCGAGTGTCGTATAAATGCGATAGCTTTGCGAAATCAAATCCTGCTCGGAAAACTGGGCGAGCAACTGGTCACGCACCATGTCCACGAAGAAAGGCGCCTCGAGACCTTCCACGTTCTGGTTGGTCACTCCCAAAGTCGCCCCCGAGGCTTTCTCCGCCTGCTCGGACCTGATCATGCCGAGTTCAAGCATCTGCCTGATCACGTAGTTGCGCCGCTCGTAGGCTCTTGCCGTCCGCCGGTAAGGTGAATACAGATTCGGGCCGCGGATCAGGCCCGCCAAAAAGGCTGCTTCGGGCAACGTTAGGCTGGCGACGTCCTTGTTGAAATAAGCGTTGGCCGCCTCACCGAGGCCGTAAATGGAAAAACTCCCCCGCTGGCCAAGGTATATCTGGTTCGCATAAAGCTCGAAAATCTGTTCCTTGCTCAGGCGTTGTTCCAGCAGCAGAGCCAGGAAGATCTCTTCGAGTTTTCGCCGCCATGCGCGCCGTGGCGTCAAGAAAAAGCCGCGCGCCAACTGCATCGTCAGCGTGCTGCCACCTTGCACTTTCTCCTCCGCCCGAATGTCGGCCACGGCCGCTCCCAAGATGCGGAGAATATTCACCCCGTGATGAGAGAAAAAGCGATGATCTTCCGCTGCCAGCACCGCATCCACCAGCACTTTCGGCAGGTCCTGGTAACGCACCAGCCGCCGCTTGGAGCGGGTGTTGTCAAACAGCGTGGTAATCACCGCGGGCTCGAGATTGTAACTTTCCAAACTTGGGGCGCCGTCAGGCGAGCTGATGGAAGAAATGCGGCCATCCCGGAAGGTCAAAATCGCCGGGCCCTCTTTGGCGGCTTCGCCGGCGAAGAAAGAAATGGGGCCGGGGGTGATTTCGATCCTGTCTTCCTCCAGCTTATAGACGCCGACGGAAGACGCCCCGCTGCCTTCGGCATAAAAGGCCCTGCGGAGACGTGCGGCGACCTCCCCCGGCGTGCTCGCCTGACCCACGGAAACCGGCGTGGGTGCGGCGAAGACCAGGGAAGAATTGTTAAAGATGTCGCCACTCAGACGCGCGTCAATGAGGCGGGAGAATCGGACGTGGTAGTAAACGAAAACGCCAGCCAAGCCGAGCACACCCAATAAGCAGGCAGCGACTAGACCTTTCTTCCAGCCTGCCACGCTGGCAAGACGTGACCGCCCCTGCTTCCGCAACGGACGGGGATTCGAGCGCGATGCTGGCGCATTTCGATCCACGGGTTATAGCGGTCGGTTCTCAGCCGATGGCGTAAAGTGAAGCATGAGGATATAAACCTTCAGGTCCACCGGGACCGTGTAGTCCAAGCTGATTGATATGCGACGTGCGACAGTGACCGTGACATTGTCGGCAGTAAGCGGAATTCCGAGATCCTGGGCGAAGGCCACCACCTCACCCCGTACCTCATCCGCCGTGGGGGGGGTGGTTCGAACTGCCAACTGAGTGGAAAGCTGCCGGATGTGGTCTTGAAGCTGATAATTGTTCACGTAAGCAGGGAGGGTCTTTATGGCAACAAAGATGATGGCCGCTAGGAATGCCAAAGATAAAAGAGTCCTGAACCGTCCTGAAGCCTCTTCCGATCGTCGCATACCGGTACCCCGTTGAGCCCTTGCTCCTTATACAAGATACTCCACTTGCAGGCATTTTACGACCTCTGAGAGCTTAACATCGCGAACTTTCTTTGTCGAGCGCTGGAAGATTTCCGCCAACCCCTGTTCGAACTTCCGCTTGCCCAAAGTGACTCGGTAAGGCACGCCAATCAGGTCCGCATCCTTGAACTTGACGCCCGGCCTTTCCGCGCGGTCATCAAACAGCACGTCCAGCGAGTTGGCGAGCATTTCT
>Ga0208457_1001764_pt1 | contig 13881 bp, 14 predicted proteins | sample June2015DPH_10_1_FD_185513 | JGI IMG/M metagenome (GOLD analysis project Ga0208457, IMG submission 185513) | Peatland microbial communities from SPRUCE experiment site at the Marcell Experimental Forest, Minnesota, USA - June2015DPH_10_150... | ecosystem: Environmental > Terrestrial > Soil >... | reverse complement strand
CGCGCGCCACGGCAAGGTGCTTTTTGTGGGCTGCGGCACCTGCGTCACGGTGTGTCTGGCGGGCGGCGAACGAGAGGTAGGCATCGCCTCCTACGCCGTGCGGATGGCTCGCAAGATCGAGGGCCAGCCGCTGGAGCTGACCCAGATCGTCATCGAGCGCCAGTGCGAGAACGAGTTCATCAAGGACCTGGCGGAGCCGGCGGCGAAGGCCGACGCCATTGTCTCGTTCGGCTGCGGCGCGGGCGTGCAGGCCATCGCCGAGCGATTCCCCGCCAAGCCGGTCTACCCCGGGCTCAACACGCAGTTCCTGGGGATTCTGGAGGAGCAGGCCGTGTGGACGGAGAAGTGCCTCGGCTGCGGCGATTGCATGTTGGCGCAGTTCGGCGGCATCTGCCCGGTGACGCGCTGCGCCAAGCGGATGTTGAACGGCCCCTGCGGCGGCTCGACCGAAAAGCAGTGCGAGGTGGACGCCGACCGGCCCTGCGCCTGGCAGCTCATCTTCACCCGCCTCAAGGCCATCGGCCAGCTCGGTCGCCTGGACGACATCGTTCCGCCCAAAGACTGGAGCACCGCCTGGCACGGCGGCGTCCGCAAGATCGTGCGCTCAGAGCACCGGGTGTAGCAGGAAAAGGGGACAGGCCCGGTTTTGCGGTCAAGCCTCAGCCGACTTTATAACCTTCCCAGCGGGCCACCACGGCGCTGGCCAGGCAGTTGCCGAGCACGTTGATCGAGGTGCGGGCCATGTCGAGCAGGGCGTCCACGCCCAACAGCACGGCGGCGCCTTCCATCGGCAAATGGAACGTCGACAAGGTGCCGGCCAGGATCACCAGCGCGGCGCGCGGAACGCCGGCAACACCTTTGCTGGTGAGCATCAGGGTCAGCATCATGAGCAATTGGTCGCCGAACGAAAGGTGGCTGCCCGCCGCCTGCGCCACGAAGACGGCGGCCAGCGAGAGGTAGAGCGCGCTGCCCACCAGGTTAAAGCTGTAGCCGGTGGGGATCACGAAACCCACGATGTGCTTGGGCACGCCGAACTGCTCCATGTTTTCGAGCGCCAGCGGCAGCGCGGCTTCGCTCGAGGCCGTGGAAAAGCCGATCAGGAACGGCTCGCGCACGGCGCGATAGAACCCGCGCACCGGAATGTGGAACAGGATCAGGGCTGGGCCGAGCACGAATATTATGCAGAGGACGGACGAGACGTACATAGTCGCGATCAGCTTGCCGAGACCGAACAGCACATCCACGCCCTTGTTTCCGATCACCACCGCGAGAGCGGCGCCGACGCCCAGAGGGGCCAGGTACATGACGTACCTGGTGTAGCGGAACATGACCTCGGCGAGGGATCCGCAAAACTTAACCACCGGTTCCGCTTTGGCGCCGATGGCCGCGCAGGCGGCGCCGAACAGAAAGGCGAAGACCACGATCTGGAGAGCGTCGTTGCGCGCCATGGCGTCGATGATGCTCGAGGGAAAGATGTGCTCGAGGACCGAGCTGAAGGTAGCTTCGGTCTGCGGTATGGCGGCTTCAGCGGCGCTGCCATGAATCGAAATGCCGGCGCCGGGGCGCACCAGGTTCACGGCGGCGAGTCCCAGAAACAGCGCCAGGGTGGTGACAACCTCGAAATAGAGGATGGCCTTGCCGCCGATGCGGCCCATGCGTTTCATGTCGCCGCCGCCCGCGATGCCCACCACCAGCGTGCCAAATAGCAGCGGCGCGATGATGGAGCGGATCAATTGCAGAAACACCCGGCTGACGGGTCCAAGCTGCCTGGCGAAGCCCGGCGCCACGATTCCGAGGGCCACGCCCGCGGCCATCCCGATGAAGATCCAGGTGGTGAGCGAGATGCGTTTCACCGCTCGCCCCATTTCAGCTTCTGGCGGAGGACGTCGAAGAACATCATGTGCGGCGGGCGGACCAGGCGCAGGGTGTAGTCCGAGCTGCGGCAGACCAGGGTGTCGCCTTCCCGGATGGGGTTGCCCACCTGGCCATCGATGGTCAGGAACACGCTCTCATCGGGCGCGCGCGAAATGACGCGGATCACGCTGGTTTCAGGCACCAGCACCGGCCGGTTGGTGAGCATGTGCGGGCAAATGGGCGTGATGCAGATGGCCGGCACCGAAGGAAAAATGATGGGGCCGCCGGCGGAGAGCGAATATGCCGTCGAGCCGGTGGGCGTGGAGATGATGAGACCATCGGCTTTGTAGGCGCACACGAACTGCTCGTCCACGTGCGCGTCGAGATCGATCATGCGGGCGATGGAGGCTTTGGTCAGCACGGCGTCGTTGAGGGCTTCGTAGGCGGCCACCACCTGGCCCCCGCGCACCACTTCCGTAGCCAGCAGCTTGCGCTTGGCGATGCGGTGCTCGCCGCGCAAGGCGCGCTCCAGCTCGGGGTACAGCTCGTCGATGGTGATGGCGGTGAGAAAGCCCAGGCCGCCGAGGTTCACGGGGAAGAGCGGGGTCTCGCGCCTGCCGATGGCGCGCGCGGCGGCGAGCAGGGTGCCATCGCCGCCCAGCACGATGACCAGGTCGCAGCCTTCGGGAACTGCCGGCCGCGGGAGGCCGCTGGAGCGCCCTCCGGGCCCGGCGTAGAAAGCGGTCTGCTCGTCGATGCGAATGGTCATGCCGCGGCCGCGCAGCCACTCGATCAGCGCGGGCACGATACTCTCGGCCGCCGGGGAGTTCGGCTTCGAGACGATCCCGACGGTCCTAATGGTGGGCATACAGGAGGAACTCCTTGTTTCCTTTGGCGCCGAGGATGGGACTTTCCATCATGCTGGTTTCGAATCCGAGTTCGCGCACGGCCCGCGCCACTCGCTCGCAAGCAGCCTGGTGGACGGCCGGCGCGCGCACGATGCCGCCCTTGCCCACCTGGCCCCTGCCGGCTTCAAACTGCGGCTTGATTAGTATAACCATTTGCCCGGCGGGCTGTAAGAGGGGCGCGGCGGCGGGCAGGATGAGAGTGACGGAAATGAAGCTGACGTCGCAGGCGATGAAGTCCACCCGTTCGCCGATGTCCTCGAGCTTAAGCGCGCGCGCGTTGATGCCTTCGTGCAGCACCACGCGCGGGTCGGTGCGCAGTTTCCAATCGAGCTGGCCGGCGCCGACATCGACCGCATGGACGCGCACGGCTCCGGCTTTGAGCAGAACGTCGGTGAATCCGCCGGTGGAGGCGCCGATATCCAGGCAGGTCTGGCCGGCGACATCGATGGCGAAGTGACGCAGCGCGCCGGCCAGCTTGAGGCCGCCGCGGCTCACGTAGGGCGGGCGCGCGAGGATCTCGATGGGGCTGTCATCGGCAACGGCCTGGCCGGGCTTGGCGGCTTTTTGCCCGTTGACGAGCACCTCGCCGGCCATGATCAGGGCCTGGGCCTTCTCGCGGGATTCAGTGAGGCCGCGTTCCACGATGAGCCGGTCCAGCCGGGTTTTCATAGGTGGGGCATGCTTTAGCTTGCCCTCTCCACTCTTCATGACTTGCGACGGACAATGTGGTCGGCGATCTCGTGCAGGCGCGCCACGCGCTCGCCGAACGGTTCCAGCACTTGGTGGGCGCGCGCGCATTCCTCTTCCGCCATGCGGCGCGAGGTTTCCAGACCGTAGACCGCGGGAAAGGTGATCTTGCCCTGTTGCGCATCCTTGCCGGCGGTTTTTCCGAGCGCTTCGGAGGACTCTTCCACGTCGAGGATATCATCCACGATCTGAAACGCCAGGCCGACGTGTTCGCCGAAGCGGGAGAGCGCGGCGTACTGGTCGTCGGCGGCGCCCGCGAAGATGGCGCCGAGCCGCAGGCTGGCGCGCAGCAGGGCCCCGGTCTTGGCGCGGTGGATGGTCTCGAGCAACCGCGGCTCGGGAGGCTTGCCTTCGCCTTCGAGGTCGGCCACCTGCCCGCCGATCATGCCGCCCACGGTGCCGGAAGCGGCGGAGAGTTCGGCGACGAGGCGGGCCTTGCGGTCATCGGCGGTGTTCAGTCCGGCGAGGACCTGGAAGGCGAGCGTGAGCAGCGCGTCGCCGGCCAGGATGGCCATGGCTTCGCCGAAGACTTTGTGGTTGGTGAGCTTGCCGCGGCGATAGTCGTCGTTATCGAGCGCGGGCAGGTCGTCGTGGATGAGCGAGTAGGTGTGGATGAGCTCCAGCGAGCAGGCGGCCGCGACCACGCCATCGGCTGAACCGGAGACGGCGCGCGCGGCTTCAATGCATAGGATGGGGCGAATGCGCTTGCCGCCGGCGAAGAGGCTGTAACGCATGGCGCGATGGATGGTTTCCGGGGGCGTCGTTTCCGGAGGGACGAGGCGGTCGAGTTCCGAATCCACCAGTCGTTGTTGCTGGGCGAGGTATTCGCGCAGGTTCATGCTTTCTCGGGTTTTTCGGGGCGGAACGGCTCAGCGGCGATCTTGCCCTCTTTGCGGATGAGCATCTCGACGCGAGTCTCGGCCTCCTCGAGTTGCTTGCGGCAGGCATCGCTGAGGCGCATGCCGCGCTCAAACAGCTCGATGGAGCGCTCGAGCGGGAGGTCGCCGGCTTCCAGCTCCTTGACCACCCGCTCGAGCTCGTCGAGCGAAGCTTCGAAGGACTCGGCCGGCTGGGCGTCGGGTTGATTTTCCCCCATCGCCCCATTCTAATCCGAAAATCGCCTCAGAGGCCTCATGCTATTTTGGACTCGATGGCCATCGAGAATCCGTTTCTGGATCCGCTGCGGTTTGAACGGCAGGCGCCCGAATGTGCAATCGTGATTTTCGGCGCCAACGGGGACCTCACCAGGCGCAAGCTCATGCCCGCCCTCTACCGGCTGGCGTACGACCGCAGACTATCGGCGGGGTTCGCGGTGATCGGCATTTCGCGCACGCCGCTGAGCGACGACCAGTTCCGCGACAAGATGCTGGAATCGGTCAAGCAGTTTTCCGAAGACACCGCCGTCGATACGGACGTCTGGGCGGCGTTCGCGCGCGGGCTGTATTACGTGGCGGGGGACATCGGCGATGCGGCGCTGTACCAACGGCTCGGGCAGAAGTTGATGGCGGCCGAAAGCCAGCGGCACACGGGCGGGAACGCGCTGTTCTACCTTTCGACACAGCCCAGCCAGTACGCGCAGGCGGCCCTGGGAATCGGCGCGGCGGGCTTGGGCAAAGGCACCGGTTGGCGCAGGCTGGTGGTGGAGAAACCGTTCGGGCACGACCTGGCCAGTGCGCGGGATCTGAGCCGCCGGCTGCACGAGGTTTTCAGCGAATCGGACGTCTACCGCATCGACCACTACCTGGGCAAAGAGACCGTGCAGAATATTCTGGCGTTCCGGTTCGGCAACGGGATCTTCGAGCCGCTGTGGAACCGGCGGTACGTGAACCACGTGCAGATCACGGGGGCGGAATCCATCGGGGTGGAAGGGCGCGGCGCGTATTACCAGGAAGCGGGCGCGCTGGCGGACATGATCCAGAACCACCTGTTGCAGGTGATGGCCACCATCGCCATGGAGCCGGCCGCCAGTTTCAGAGCGGCCTCGGTGCGGGATGAGAAGTCCAAGTTGCTGCGGTCGATGCGCGCCATGACGCCGGACGAGGTCCGCCGGAATTCCGTGGCGGGGCAATACGGGCCGGCGCGTGTCGGCGGGCAGGCGATAGCGGGGTTCCGGCAGGAGCCGGGGGTCGATCCACAATCGCCGACGGACACCTATGCGGCGGTCACGCTTTTCGTGGAGAACTGGCGGTGGGCGGGCGTGCCGTTCTACGTGCGGACCGGCAAACGGCTGCCCAAGCGCGTCACCGAGATTGCCATCCAATTCAACCCGGCGCCGCTGGCCATCTTCGACCAGGACGGCGGGGAGAACGCGCCGAACCTGCTGATTGTGCGCATCCAGCCGGAGGAGGGCATCTCGCTGAAGTTTCTCTCGAAGCGGCCGGGGGCGGGGATGACGCTGCGGCCGGTGTCGATGGATTTCAATTACGGATCGAGTTTCGGAGAGCGCTCGCCTTCGGCATACGAGACGCTGCTGCTGGACGCCATCGTCGGCGACGCCACCCTGTACACGCGGCAGGACATGGTGGAGGCGAGCTGGAGCGTGGTCGAGCCGATTCAAAACGTGTGGCGCGAAACCAGGTTCGACTTCCCGAATTACGCGGCGGGAACGTGGGGACCGGCGGCCGCCGACGAGATGCTGGCGCGGCGCGGGCACGCGTGGAGGAAGCCGTAATGGCGGCCTCGGCTCCGGAGCGGGTACTGCGCGAACTGGCGGACCTGTGGGTCACGCTGGGCAAACGGGGGCAGGCCGAAGGCGGCGCGGGCGTGCTGCGAGCCTGCACCTTGACCCTGGTGGTACTGGCGGAAGCGAACGACGACGCCACGGCGCTGGGGGAGACGATTGCGGCGCTGATGCCCGAGCACCCCGCCCGCACCATCGTGGTCAAGCTGAGCGGCGCGGGCGAGCGCGCGCTGGCCGAACGGGTGTACGCCCAGTGCTGGATGCCGTTCGGCGAGCGGCGGCAGATCTGCTGCGAACAGATCGAGATAACGGTTTCGGACGCGGCGCTGGCCGATTTGCCATCGGTGGTGCTGCCGTTGGCGGCGCCGGACCTCCCCGTGATTGTGTGGTCCAGGAGCGCGCGCCTGTTTGAGATGCCGCCGTTCGGCGCGATCGCGCGGATGGCTGCCAAGGTAGTGGTGGATAGCGCGGGGTTCGCGGACCCGAAGCGGGCGCTGCGGCTGCTCGCCGAGACGGCGCGGAGCGGAGTTCTGCTGGGCGATCTGGCGTGGACCCGGCTGACACGCTGGCGGGAGATGCTGGCGCGGCTGTTTGAGAATCGCGACTACCTGGCGAAGCTGGCGCGGATCTCGAGCGTGCGAGTCGTTTATAACGGAGAGTTCGCGACTGCGGCGTGGTACATGGGCGCTTGGATTGTGGACGCCCTGCGGGATGCGGGAGTAAACGCCAAGATCGTGGTGGGGGCAGGTCGGGGACCTGCCCCAATCAGCGTGGAACTGGCGGGCGGCGAGTTTCGCGTGGCGTTGGCGCGGCGGGAAGACAGGCTCGTGATCACGGTCGACAACGCGGAGAATTGCGCCAACCTGCCGCAGCCGAGCGACTATCTGCTGATGCGCGAGGAACTCGGCATTGTGCGGCGGGACGCGGTGTTCGAGCGGACGCTGGCATCCGCGGCCCGTCTCGCGTATGCTACGAACTAATGAGTGTCCGCTGGCATGCTCTACCCGATGCGACCGCGGCCGCCGAAGCCTGCGCGCATCACGTGGCCAATCTCCTGGAGGAAGTGCTCTCCGGCCAGGAGTTCGTCACCTTCGCGGTTTCAGGCGGGGCGACGCCCAAGGTGCTTTTCGAGAAGCTGGCGGCGGCGAAGTTCCGGTGGGACCACACCCACCTGTTTTGGGTGGATGAGCGCATGGTGCCGCCCACCGACCCGGCCAGCAATTACAAGCTGGCCGACGATTACCTGATCAAGCCGGCGCACATACCACAGCGGCACGTGCACCGCATCTGCGGCGAAATGGCGCCCAAGACGGCGGCCGCGCGATACGTCGAGGAGATCCGGGATTTCTTCGGGCTGGAAGAGGGCGAGATGCCCCGTTTCGACGTAGTGCATCGCGGCATGGGGCCGGACGCGCATAGCGCCAGCCTGTTTCCGGGCGATCCATTGATCGACGACCGCGAGGGGATTGCGGCGGCGGTGTTCGTGCCGCAGCTCAACCAGTGGCGCGTGACGCTGCTGCCGGGCGCGCTGCTGGCGGCCAAACACAACGTATTCCTGGTGACCGGGCCGGACAAGGCGGAAGCCGTGCGGGCGGTGTTCAGGGAAGAATACGACCCGAAGCAGTATCCGGCGCAGATCGCTTCGCACCACGGCCGCGGGGTGACGTGGTTCCTGGACGAGAAGGCGGCGGAGCTGATGGACTGAGGGCGGCGTTTCGGAAGGACCGGCAGAAATCCGTATCAAAAAGTCTATAGATTGTGAGAAGCCAACTCCTCACAGCGTGATAATTACGTTGTTCAGATTGAGATCTGCTCGTACTCGATCGGCAGTGAGAAGTGTTCTCTGAGGCGACGCAGGTACTCCAGACCGTCATTGTCAATTGCGGTTTCCCCAGCGACTATTAGGCGGGTAGCGCCCTGACCGCCAGGCCAGAAGGCGTACTCGAGCAGTTGGCCGACCGCTTCGCGCAAGCATGCACGTGGTGACTGCGCGGTCTTGATCTCATAGAACCAGTATTCGTTCTCCCTCCGCACTACCACGTCAATGCGGGTCCCGATGCCGCTGGCGTTTTCGGTACCGACGTTGCCCTCACCGTACTGCGACGCCAGCCGACGGTACAGCGCGTCTTGAAGCTCGTTGTGTCGGAGAGTGATGTCAAGTTGCCTTTGGAGTTGCGTCGCGGCAGCCGACGACGCCTTCATCGAACATCCTGGGTGAAACGAGAAAGGAGACGCCAACGGCATTGGGGTCGGCTGTGACACCCCACCGCTTTCGACGTATCTGTAAAGTGGCAATAGCCTGTCCAGATCACCGAGGACGGCCTCATAATCTATGCGGCCGAGCCGCTGCCGTTTTCCCAGGAAGACGAACACGCCCTCTTTCACGCGCTCCCACGGAATGGGTCCTGGCATGTAATCGTCCGACGGAGCCAGCGCCTTTTTTTCAAAATGCCACATGCGCATATCTGCGAAGAGTTCAGCGTTCAGTTCCATGAAGTCATTGAACAGCCTTACCTTGGGAGCCAGTACATCAACTGGTGATGGCAGGGTCCGGCTTCGCTCGAAGGAGAAGGCCACTCCGAACCGAAATCCACGAACGTCGGAGATCTCCCCGATATTGAATTGAAGCTCAGACCGCCCGCCGTGATGGAAAGCCCAATCGTTCTTCGTCGTTTGGGGGCTGAAAATATTGTGCCCGGGCTTGCGGGACAGCCCTCTTAAACTGGCCCGAATCTCTTGAAGGGCGCCGATCGGGTGTGCGCGCGACCGCGCGTTGAGTTCTGCTGCTATCGTGTGAATGTCGGGATCGTTCATGCTGGTTGTTCTAGCATAGAACCATACCATGCCGGGAGCAAACAGCCGAATCTCAGTGACGCCGAAAGACAAGCCCTTGCGAAAATCCTCCAGCCGATCAAGCAACAAGAGCACTAAGCTTGGTCGCGTACTCGTTGATTCGGCCAAACAGATCGCACGACACATGAGGGGCGAAATCGAACTTCCAATGAAGATCGTGCGCGTGGTGCCCGACGTCGATGTTCGTCGAATCCGCGAAGGACAGGGGCTCACGCGCGAGCAATTTGCGGAACGCTACGGGCTCCAGGCGCGGGCCATTCAGGAGTGGGAGCAGGGGAGACGCAAACCGGAACCGGCGGTGCGTGCCTATATGCTCGTCATCAAGAACCAGCCAGCCGCGGTGCGGAAGGCCCTGACAGCGGCGTAGCCGGAGCAGGTTCGGACTTGCGATAAGTCCTCAGGCTTCAATGTTCTGGTCCGAAATGGTCAAGCTTGGCTCGTCAATCGTACTGCTTCCGCAATGGCATCCGGGGAAACGTTGCCCCGCCAATCCTCCACGATCGTTTCCCAGGCAGTACCCCCCGCCACCTGTTCCATGACGTCAGCCACCAGGATTCGAGTCCCTCGGAACGTCGGCTGGCCATGGCAGATCTCGGGATCGGCGACGACATACCGTCCGATCATGCGCTTGGCCATCTGGCGCTGCTTGTGTTTCGCCACTGTGAATACCTCAAACACAATTATGGCCAGGTCAGCCCCGATAGGTCCCCATTCGCTGCATTACTTTGCGGCGGCGTGGACGCTGCTCTCTGTCACCGGATTTGGCTGTCGGCGCTGCGCTCGTATTCGGCGTTGAATTCGCAGCCGACCAGGGCGATGACGGAGATCAGGTACATCCAGACCAGCAGCGCGATACCGGCGCCCACGGAGCCGTACATCACGTTGTAATGCCCGATGTTGCGGACGTACCAGGCGAATCCGGAAGTCGCCAGCAGCCAGAGCACCGTGGCCAGCGTGGCGCCCGGCCATACGTGACGCCAGCGCTGCTGCCGGTACGGTCCGAAATAGTAGAGGACGGCGGTGACCGCCACCGTGGTGACGAAGGCCACGGCGTACCGCGCCATGCGGCTCAGCCACCGCCAGGTTGGGGCGAGCGGATTCAGAACCGGATCCACCTTCAGCCAGTTCAACACAACCCGCTCCGCTTGGTTGCCGAACACGACGAGCAGCGTAGCGCAGACCAGCGGGGCCGCCGACAGCAGCACCAGAGCGATGGCCACGGCGTTCTGCCGCACAAAACCGCGGTTGCGCGGAACGCGATAGGCCGCCTGAAAGCCTTCCATCAGGCTCTTGATGACGCCGGAGGCCGCCCACACCGAAATCAGTCCCGCCACCATCAGCAGCGCGAGAGGCCGCGAACCGGTGACGCGGAACTGCTCCACGACCAGCTCTTCCGTGCCTGGGGGCACGATTTCAGACACGGCTCTCTCGAGGATGCGGGAGACAAACTCGGCGCGCGTTTGCACCAGAACGGCGGCGGCGGAGGCGAGGACGGGAAAAAACGAGAGCAGCGCGGAATAGGCGGCGCCTTTGGCGATGCCGAAACACCCGTCATCGAAAGCGGCTACGACGCTACGCCGGAGGAGCCAGAAAAAAGTCCGCGGATTGAGCATCACAGGTCAGTATAGTACCGCGACCGTAAAATTCGGTGACAGACACCAGCGTCCACGCGGCGCAAAAAGCGCGCCTTGGGACGCGTGTGTCAGTCACCCAATCCTTCCCACCGCGCGTTCCAGGATTCCGGGAATGCCGCCGCCTGCGCCATGTGCGCAACGGCCAGCAACAGCCCGCCGTTGCCCGGAAGGTAGAGCGGCAGGTTGGCCCGCTGCCAGTTGTGGCCGTTGGGGAGCCAGGTGTTCTTGGGCGTGTTCATCATGAGGGCGTCGATGGCGAGTTCGCGCTCGCCCAGGCTGGCGGCCGTCATCGCCACCATGGGGAAGTCCCAGCCCCAGGTGTCGGCCCATTTCCACTCGGCGAACACCTTCTGCAAGGTGCGGCGCATGGTTTCCTTGTCCACTTTCGTGCCCGGCAGCACGCCCAGCGCGCCCAGCATCGAGGGATGATCGCGGTTGCGCTCGGTGAAGGTCTGGGGGCAATTCTCGTGCGCCAGGTAGACTCCGTCCTTCACCGGAAGCGCGGAGAGCCGGGCGCGCACGTCGTCCCACTTGGGATGGCGCGCCATACCCAGGCGCTCACGCCAGCGCTGCGCGATCTCGATCGCGCCGGCCCAGTATTCCAGCTCGAAAGTGGGGTTCCAGGTTTCGCGCGGCGGATGATTTTCCTGCGCCGGAATCACCGGCGGGCCCAGCACGTAGCGGCTGGTCTTCGCATCGAAATACGCGTAGGACGCCATGAACTCGGCGGATTCGAAAACCATCTCGCGGTAACGCTCGGCCGTCTCGCGAGTGGGGTGCGCGCGGTAGCACAGCTCGGCCATGGCGATGGGATGCGGCTGCTGCCAGATGAGGAACGGGCCGACGTTCGATGGGCTGTCGCGCCCGTCGGGCGCGGTCATTTTCGGCCAGCGCGCGCCGGCATATCCCTGGATGCGCGCCTTCTCCCGCGCGGAGGGCAGGATGGCGCTGTACCAGCCGAGGCTGCGCTCGAGCAGCGGCGCGCGGCCCCACACGGCGAAGTGCGCGGCGTGCCAATAGTGCATTTCCAGATGGAACTTGCCGAACCAACTGTTGCAGGTGAGGCCGGTTTCCTGCGGCGGGAACGAGCCGGCGCACTGAATGGCCGTCTGGTATTGCGAAAGGACGATGCGGCGTTCCAGTTCTTGGGCGCGCGGTTCGCGGCTGCCGGAGAGATCCACCGCGCCGCCGCTGGACCAAAAGCCGCTCCAGTGCTCCCGGCTGGCCGCCAGAGTTTCGCCGGCGGTGGGAAGTGGGGTAGGTCGGGGACCTGCCCCACGAAACTCGCAGACGAATTCCAGGCGGTCTCCCGCCGGCCGCAACACAAACCGATGCGGCCCTTCGCGTTTCATTTCGCCGGCCGTCTGCCAGGCAATGCCGACGGAGTATCCGTCGCGGTCGATCTCGCGGACGATGTCGAGCCGGTTCGCGCCGCTGGCGGCGTCCGTGCTCCGGTGCTTTTCCGGATGGCTCCAGTCGGCGGCGTTCATGGCGCCCGAGCCGTAGGGAAACTCGAAGCTGACCGGCACGCGGCCGCGGACCCTCACCGCCAGCAGGTCGAGCTTGGGATGGCAAGCTGTCTCCACCACCACCCGCTGGCCGTTCCACTGGAATTCGCTGCGCAGCGTGCCGGTCCACAGGTCGAGCGTCTGGCCGGCCGCGGCGATGTCGCCGGGCTTGTCGATCACAAAGCCGATCTTTCCCAGGTGCAGCCGATGCGGGTTCTCGCGCAGCCAGTTGAACAGCTCCACCTGCCCGTCCGAGCTACTGGCGTACCCAACCTTGCGCCCGTAGGTATCGAACATGGCCAGCCGCAAATCCGAGGGGCCTTGTCCGCTCGGGTTGGGAACGGTATGCCAGCCCCACTGCGACATTGTGCAGAGCGGCATCTGCTGGTCGTAGAGCGCCGGGAAAGTTTGCAAGCCGGTGGCGTCGGCTGTGAACGCGAATTCGCCGTTGCCCACCGAGAGCGGAGAGCGGCCGTCGAACCCGCGCAGCACCGGGTTGTGACGCTCCACCACGCCGCGCCGGTCGATTCCGGGCCGGGCGGTTTGCGCGCACAGGGCCACGGGCGCCGCGCCGAGAAATTGACGCCGGGAGAATTTCACTGGCCGGCCCCCCTGATGGAGTATCGTTTTATTTTGTTGATCAGCCCCTGGCGGCTCAGGCCCAACACCCGCGAGGCTTGCTGCTGATTGTTGCGGGTCCCTTCTAGCGCGTCCACAATCATTCGCCTTTCCAGTTCCTCCACCGCTGTCTTCAACGATTTCGCCGGCGCCGCCTTGTTGCTTTCCACCTCGCGCCACAGGTGCGCGTTTTGCTGCGCCAGCTCATCCTGGTTGCGCCGCAACTCGCCGATCAACTGCGCCGTTTCGATGGCAATGGCCGCGTGGGACGCCAGCGCCGCCAGCGCTTCCTCATCGCGCGCGTGGAACGCGCCGGTCCGTTTGTTCAGCGCCTCGAACACCCCGATGACCTCTCCCTTCTGGTTGCGAACGGCCACCGTCAGCACCGCGCTGCCGGTGATCCCCAGTCTGGCGTCGAAGCGCAGAATCTCATCGCTGCCCGGCGCCACCTTGGACCACAACTCGTTCCGCTCCCGGTCCAGCAGGAAAATGCCGGCGCGGTCGCAGCCCAGCAGGCTGGCGGCTTCCCGCGCAATCAAATCGAGCAGCGCACCCAGATCCCGTTCCGAGTTCATCTTCTGGCAGATGGCCAGAATAGTGGTGGGCTTCTCGTGCAACTCCGGTCGAGGCGGGGGTGCCATGGCGGTTAGTCTAACTCCGTTCGCGGATCATGTCTACGAAGTAGACAGCTACGCTAGCCCGGCTGCCGCGACCGGGTTCCCTAGGCCAGTCAAGCACCCCACCCGGGTGACGCATCTGGGCCGGGTGTGTGGAGTTATTATTCATGAGGTTTTAAGCTCCTCTTTTTCAATGGGTTGCGGTGGTGGGTCGAGATTGTGTGACGCATCGGGAGGGCTTTTTTGGCAAGATGCGTCACACGGATGGTCAGGGAGCTCGATGATATGGGTGGCTTTGTGTAAGTGTCCGAATTTCAATTGGATACCGCTGCTAGCCGATCTTTCGCAGTTCGGGGGTCGGGGGCAGCTTAACTCCTTGTTTTTCAGCGGAGACATCGAAAAGGTCTGCCCTACAAACGGAGCCTTTGGGCAAGCTCGCTCTCGGCGCGGACCTTGATTTTG
>Ga0208457_1001758_pt1 | contig 13967 bp, 13 predicted proteins | sample June2015DPH_10_1_FD_185513 | JGI IMG/M metagenome (GOLD analysis project Ga0208457, IMG submission 185513) | Peatland microbial communities from SPRUCE experiment site at the Marcell Experimental Forest, Minnesota, USA - June2015DPH_10_150... | ecosystem: Environmental > Terrestrial > Soil >... | reverse complement strand
CGGTGTCGTCGGCTTCTTCGGCGCCTCATCGATGGAGCGACTGCCGACCGAGACGGCGATGACCGAGAATATGCGCCGCTTCAAGGCGATCGGGCTCGGCGTCGAGGCGGGGGTGCGGTCGTGAGCATGTTCGTGAAAGCCGGCTTGACGAGTTCGCGATCGTGCCCTCGGCTGGCTCGCGCGGCAATGCGTATGGGGCATCAAGTGCGTGACCCAGGTTGCGACCTGACCTTGACCTCATCGACGCTTGGGAGGCCACCAGTGATGAGTGGAGCGATCAGCCGTTAGCCTCGGCGTAGATGCATGAGAGAGACGCCCCCCCTCATCGAGCTGCGCGGCATTGGGAAGAGCTACGGCGGCGCGCGGGCTCTCTCAGATATCAGTTTTTCCATCCAACGCGGGATGGTGCATGGCATTGCTGGCGAAAACGGAGCTGGCAAGTCGACGGTGGTGAAGATCCTCACCGGGGTAATCCACCCCGACGAGGGTGAGCTGCTAGTCGAAGGTAAACCCCGCCGGATCCACGATCCCCGTACAGCCCTCCGGCTTGGAATCGTGGCGATGTACCAGGAGCCGACCGTCTTCCCGGATCTGACCGTCGCCGAGAATGTCGTCGCTGGTCGACATCCGCGCGGCAGGCTTGGCACTGTTCGCTGGCGCCAGATTCGCTCTGAGGTATCACGTATCCTCAAAGAACTCCGCGTCGACTTCGGCCCGGACACCCTTGTCAGCGGTCTTGGCATCGCCGATCGCCAGCTGCTCGAGATCGCAAAGGCGCTCTCGTCAGACGCGCGCCTGCTGATAATGGATGAACCGACAGCGGCGCTTTCGCCCAACGAAGTCGAGAATCTCTTTGCAACCGTAGGTCGGTTACGTGAGGGTGGCATCGCCATCGTCTTCATCAGCCACCGGCTCGAGGAGATGAGCGTGATCGCGGATGTTGTCACGGTGCTCCGAGATGGACGCCACATCGATACACGGCCCGCCCCCGAGCTGACGCGCGACGAACTGATTCGGTTGATGGTAGGCCGCTCGCTTGGCGCCCTCTTCCCGAAGGAGGAGGCCGCGATAGGCGACGTGGTACTGAGAGCGCAGGGACTGACGCGGCAGGGGGTCTTCTCAAATGTGTCTTTCGAACTCCGGCGCGGCGAGATCGTCGGGCTCGCGGGCTTTGTCGGCGCAGGCCGGACGGAGGTCGCGCGTAGCATTTTCGGCCTTGACCCGCTCGATGCCGGCGAGCTCTCGATCGAGGGCCGCCGGTTCGAACCGCGCTCGCCGCGCGCAGCACTTCGCCGCGGCCTCGCGTATCTCCCTGAAGATCGTCTCCAGTTCGGTCTCGTCCTGCCGATGTCGATCGCCGCGAACGTATCGATGGCCGTGTTGCCTACGCTTACGCCGGCTGGATTTCTGCGGCCGCGGCGCGAGCGGGTGCTCGCGGCCCGGTTCATGAAGCAGCTTCGGATCAAAGCCGGGTCTCCCGCGCAAGTCGTTCAGAGCCTGTCCGGGGGCAACCAGCAGAAGGTCGTTCTCTCGAAGTGGCTCGCCGTCGAGCCGCGAATCCTGATTCTCGACGAGCCTACCCATGGCGTCGACGTCGCCACGAAGGCAGACGTACACCGCGCGATCTCTCACCTCGCCGGTCAGGGGCTGACGCTGCTCCTCATTTCCTCCGAGTTGCCCGAGATACTTGGCATGTCCGACCGAGTTCTCGTCATGAGCGAAGGCTGCCTCGTGGCGGAATTGTCGCGCGCAGAGGCGACGCAGGAGCGGGTGATCCAGGCGGCCGCAGGGATTACGGAGTCGGTCGCGTGACTTCTTTCGCCAGCGGCGTCTCTCCTAAGTCCGTCGCGGCAGCTGCGTTCAGGCTCCGCGAGTTCGGCGTTCTCGCCGCACTCGCGGCCACCGTCCTCCTCTTCGCGGTTCACACGACGAACTTCGCCACCGTGGGGAACTGGCAAGACATTGCCGCTGATGTCGCCATGGTCGTTGTCGTTGCCGTCGGCGAGACGATGGTCATCCTGACGAGGAACATCGATCTCAGTGTCGGTTCGGTTGTCGGACTAACTGGATATCTGTCCTCATACACTCTCGTGCACAATCAGGGCATCCCGACCGGGATCATTGCACTGCTCGCGATGGCGATAGGGTTAGCCTGCGGAGTCGCGAACGGTATTCTCGTGGTCGTCGGTCGGGTGCCGGCGATCATCGCGACGCTCGCGACACTAACCATTTATCGCGGTGTCGTCTTTGAGGTGGCCGGGGGAAGCGTGATTAACGCGGACGAGCTTCCGGGCAGGTTCCTCAACCTTGGGGTACAGAAACCCCTGGGCCTCCCTTTGCTGGCGTGGATCGCCATCGGAATCGCGCTGCTTGGAGCGCTGATCCTCCGCTGGGCTCCGTGGGGGCGCGACTTCTACGCGATTGGGTCAGATCCCCAGGCCGCCCGCCTCGCTGGCATCCCCGTGGGTTGGCGAGTCATGGCGACATTTGCGATCAGCGGTGCACTCGCCGGGCTGGGCGGGTTCTTTTTCGTTGCCCGATTTGCCGGTATCGACGTGACCGCCGGCCAGGGCTTTGAGCTCACTGTCATCACGGCGGTCGTGATCGGGGGCGTGAACGTCTTCGGCGGCTCAGGCAGCATTCTCGGCGCCACGATCGGCGCGATCCTCGTCTCTACGATCAACAACGGCTTCACGTTGTTGAAGATCTCCTACTTCTGGCTAACGCTCGTCGAGGGAGTCGGGATTGTCGCCGCAGTGACAATGAACGCACTCATAACTCGGCGCCTCCAGGTGTTCCAGCGTCGCCGGCGATACGTTGAGCTACTCGCGGCACGAAGTCACGGAGCCGAGGAGTGAACGTGTTGGGCCAGATGGCGCGGAGAACAGCTACGCGCTGGGAGGTCCTGCTCGTCGTGCTTATCCTCGTCTGCGGCGTTTGGAGCTGGACGCTTTCGCCCTTTTTCCTTCAACGAGCAAACCTCCTCGACCTACTCACACCCTACATCTTCTTAGGCCTGCTCGCCTTCGGGCTTATGTTCGTCCTAGTCATCGGAGAGATCGATATCTCAGGCTGCTCGATGATGGCCGCCTCAGCTGCTGTCTTCGCTTGGCTAGTGCACGGCGGCACAAATGTATGGCTTGCTGCCGCTGCAGTGCTTGGCGTCGCAACGCTTCTCGGCCTCGTCAACGGGTTGCTTGTGGGTATTCTCAACCTTCCGTCGCTCGCTGTGACGCTCGGCACGCTCGCCACGTATCGCGGGCTTGCCTACGTGATTCTTCGCGGCAACGTCAGAACGGGTTTTCAGCCGACGTTCGTCCAGATAGGCGGCGGCTACATCTCGAACGAGCTGCCGATCTCGCTCTTGGTGTTCTTCGGCTTTGCGATCGGCCTTGGCTTGCTCCTGCAAACAACGCGTTTTGGACGCTACCTCTACACGATCGGATCAAACCGTGAAGCCGCGCGCTACTCGGGAATAGCAGTGACGCGCATGCGCGTCTCCGTCTTCGTGCTCTCCGGGCTAATGGCGGGTTTTGCCGCGATCATCTACCTCGGCTTCTTTGACTCGGTTGAGGCCGACGCCGCCTCAGCTTCGGAGCTGATGGCTGTCATTACCATTGTTGTACTTGGTGGCGTCAGTATTTTCGGCGGCTCGGGGTCGGTGGTGGGCGTTCTACTATCCTGCGTGCTGGTTGCCGAGATCCGCAACGGAATGCAGCTCGCCAGCATTAGCTCCTATGTGCAGGACATCGTTGTTGGTGGACTTCTTATAACAGCAATCGCCGTTGGAAATCTCACCCGAGCAGAGCGCACTCACGCCTTGCTCCAAAAGACACTCGGAGGCTTCCGCAAGGAGGTGATCTCGGCGGAGACTCACGCTCAGGAGACTCACGTTCCTTCCCGACAGTGATGTGACATTAGTTGAAAAGGAGTTGATTCACACCATGCTCAGCAGTAAGCGGGCAACTTTCTTTGTTGGTGTTCTCGGTATCGCTGTCCTTGTCGCTGTCCTGACAGCGGCCCTCGCGGGTGGCACAACGGCCCTCGCGGGTGGGAGCGGCCACGCCAGTCAGAAGACGGCCAACAAACACTACAAGATCTTCGCGATGGTTCCGATCGTCGGTGTTGCGTACACCATCGCGCTCAAGAAGGGCGTGCTTGAGGGCGCAAAGTCTCTCGGAGACACGGCCACCTATACGGGCCCCACGACACTTTCCCCGACGACCCAGGTGACGATGCTCGACGCGGCTCTTCGCCAGGGCTACCAAGGGATTCTAGTCGGGCCGGACGACCCAGCTACGCTCCTGCCACTCCTTAAGCGTGCAGAGGCGAAGGGCATAAAGGTCATCACCTTCGGAGCCGACCTCACGACACCGAGTGACCGCATCGTCTACGTTAGTCCACCCGATTACAAGACCTTCTCTTACGGCATGGTGCAGTGGCTCGGTGAGGAGATTGGGTACAAGGGTCAGATCGCCTTTCTTTCTTCGAACACGACCAAGTTGGACCAGGTCACGTGGATCAAATACATGAAGCAGGCCTTGGCAACTCCGAAGTACAGGGGCATGAAGCTGGTCAAGATCGCATACGGCAATGAGGTCCCGTCGCAGGATGTGGCGCAAACCAATGCACTACTCGAGGCCTATCCCAATCTCAAGGGAATCATCTCTCCGACGGCAGTCGGCCTCCCGGACGTGGCGAGGGCGGTCACCACGGCCGGAAAGTGCGGCAAAGTCCAGATTAGCGGGTTGGCTTTGCCAAGCACGATGAAGACGTATGTTGCGTCGGGCTGTGAGAAGGTGTTTGGAATCTGGAGCCCGATCGACCTCGGCTACCTCGCCGTGTACGCCATGCAGGCCGCTCTCGACGGCAAGCTGACGGGCAAGGTCGGGGAGTCGTTCAACGCGGGGCGCCTCGGCACGCGCACGGTCGTCATGGGCCCCTCCGGAACATCAGTACTTGTGGGTCCGCCGGAGGTGGTCACAAAGGCCAACATCAACAAGTTCGGCTTCTAGCTCGGACCACGTGAGGGATGGAGACTCTAGCCTCCATCCCTCACGCTCCATCTTGATTCGGATGAATGGAGGAGATGGGCGAGATGAAACTCCAAAGCAAGGTGGCACTAGTTACAGGCAGCTCGTCGGGTTTCGGCGCTGCGATTGCCCGCCTATTCGCCGAGGAGGGCGCCGCGGTCGTCATCAACTACCCGACCGAACACGAGGAGGATCGCGCATCGGAGATCGCCCGTGAAATCGGCGAATCCGGCGGACGAGCGATTGCGCTCCAAGCGGATGTCAGCGATTGGAATCAGGTGTCTGCAATGGTTGCGCGAGCGGCGGATGAGTTTGGAAGACTAGACATCCTCGTCAATAATGCGGGTGTCAACTCGAACAAGTCTACGGACGACGTGACTCTCGACATTTGGAACAGAACAATTGCTGTAAATCTCACTGGCCCATTCATATGTGTTAAATGTGTTCTTCCATTAATGATCGAGCAGTCTAGCGGCAACATCATCAATATCGCATCGATTGCCCCATGGTATGCAGGGCCTACGATCGACTACAATGCCTCAAAGGCGGGCCTCCTTGCCATTACGCGAACGATTGCCAAGCATTATGGCCGGAAGGGAATCCGAGCAAACACGATCGCTCCGGGGTTTCATAGAACGGAGATGTCCCAGGCACTCTTGGACTCCGGAATAAAGATCACCTATCTGGATGATATCCCAGTCGGCTTCACACCGGGACCAGAAAGCTTGGCGAAGGTGGCTTTGTTCTTGGCTTCCGATGACTCGCATTATGTGTCGGGACACACTCTCATTGCTGATGGTGGAATAACGCTTCTCTAGATGCTACGGAAGTGCGGCAGCACGAGCGTGCTACGGCATAACCGAGAACGGAGATCCAAAATGAAGGCGAAGAAGAACCTCAAGGAAGCGATGAGCAAGGGAGAGGTGGTGATTGGCGGTTATGTCCAGACTGCTTCGCCTGAGCTCGTAGAAATCGTCGGTCACGCCGGGTTCGATTACGTAATTCTTTCGTCGGAAGACACGATCTACGATCTGAAGGATCGAAGCGAGCAGGTCTACGTAGCCGATACAGTGGGTCTGTCGACGATCTGCCGACCCCCGACGAATGACCCGGTGTTCATTCGGAGGGCGCTCGATTTCGGGATGGACGGGCTGAACGTCCCGATGGTGAATACCGCGGATGAAGCGCGCGCGGTGGTAAGGGCTGCAATGTATCCGCCGATGGGAGAACGCGGGCTGAACGCAATGTCGCGGCCGGTGCGGTACGGTGCTGATTTCGGCCCTGGATACTTTGAGCAGGCGAACGACCGCTGTCTGGTGACGATCTTGATCGAGACGAAGACGGCTGTGGACAACATCGAGGAGATCGTTGAGGTCGAAGGGATCGATGTTGTGTATCTGGGGCCGACTGATCTCTCGATCTCCCTGGGGGTGCCAGGCGAGGTGTTTCACGCTCTGGTACAGGAGAGCTCAAAGAAAGTTCGTGAGGCAGCCCGGCGGCGTGGAGTCGCAACGGCGAACGTGATCTACAACCCCTTTGATCGCGGTGAGATCGAGAGTCGAATGGAAGAGGGCTATGGACTGCTGTCGGTCTTTCTTGACGTTCAGCTCTTTCGCCAATCGTGCGAGCGTCTGCACGATGAAGTCCGGGCAGCTCTGGCCTAGCTCGATTTCGATGTGCGGTTACCGGGAAGAAACAGCAGGAAGGAGGTAGTAGGAACCCGATCGACGTCAGCGCCTCGATTTGGGTGTCTCCGTTCACGGATCGGGATGCCGCATTTCTCGTCGGACGCGCAAAGGAGCTCGGGGGACGACGGTGCCCTTGCTGCTATGGCGCGACGTTCGAGGACGGCTTCCTGCCGCCGAGGTCTGCGACGCGATCGTTCACTCGGCGGAGTCGGGCGAACGCCGAGGGATTTCCTACCGCTCGAGCGAGGAGGCTTGGAGATGAATCACGGGCGCGTCAACGTCGCCATCGTGGGGCTCGGCTTCGGCGCCGAGTTCATCCCGATCTACCAGCGTCACCCCGGCGCGAACCTCGTTGCGATCTGCCGGCGCAACCGGAAGGGTCTCAACGAGGTCGGCGACGCGTTCGGCGTCGAGCGCCGCTATACCGACTACGAGAAGCTGCTGCAGGACACGGAGATCGACGCGGTCCACATCAACTCCCCGATCCCCGATCACGCCTGGATGTCGATCGCCGCGCTGAAGGCCGGCAAGCACGTCGCCTGCACGGTCCCCATGGCGACGAGCATCGCCGACCACCGGCGCATCGTCGAGCTCGTCCGGCGGACGGGCCTGAAGTACATGATGATGGAGACCGTCGTCTACGCGCGCGAGTTCCTCTGGATCAAGCAGCTCTACGAAGACGGCGAGCTGGGCAAGCTGCAGTTCCTCCAGGCGAGCCACCAGCAGGACATGGACGGCTGGCCCGACTACTGGCCGGGCCTGCCGCCGATGTGGTACGCGACACACTGCGTCGCGCCGATGCTCGCGCTCACGGACGCGACCGCCGAGTACGTCTCGTGCTTCGGCTCGGGGACGATCCGCAAGGAGCTGGCCCGGAAGTACGGCTCCCCGTTTGCGGTCGAGACCGCGCACGTGAAGCTCAAGGGCTCCGACCTGGCGGCGCGCGTCTACCGGTCGCTGTTCGACACGGCGCGACAGTACCGCGAGAGCATCGACGTCTACGGCTCGAAGAAGTCGTTCGAGTGGACGCTCATCGAGGGCGAGAAGCACGTCCTGCACACGGCGAAGCTGCCGGAGCACGAGATCCCGATGCGGGTCAAGGCACCTGACTTCGCCGACCGCCTTCCCGCTCCGATCCGCCGCTTCACGACGAAGGGCGTGTACGACCTCGCGAAGCACACCCACCTGAGCTTCACGCAGGGCGCAGGCCACGGCGGCTCGCATGCCCACCTCGTGCACGAGTTCGTGTCCGCGTTGCTCGAGGACAGGGATCCGTTCCCGAACGCCCGCCGCTCGGCGAACTGGACCTGCGTGGGCCTCTGCGCGCACGAGTCAGCACTGAGAGGCGGCCGGATCGTGAAACTCCCGTCGTTCACGATCGAGTGAGGGCGTCGGTGGGCTCGCGGAGACGATCGAGGTCGCCGGCGGCGTCCACAACGCCGGGGCGACACACGAACGAGAGAGGGTGACGACATGAAGACGAGTCTCGGCATCTGGGCGATGGGGCCGATGGTCACACGCTTCGTTCCGGGCGGCTACAAGCCGGAGCGGGCGGCCGAGTCGACGGTGGAGAAGGTGCGCCAGGCGGTTGAGGGACTCGACGGCCTGATCGACGACTACGAGTTCCACTATCCACAGGAGCTCTCGGAGGAGAACCTCGACGCGGTGCGCGACGCGCTCGACGGGCACGGCATCTACTGCCTGGCGACCGGACTGCACCTCGATCCGCGCTTTGGCAAGGGCGGGCTCTCGTCACCCGACGACGGGACACGCGCGGACGCGCTGCGGCTGACGCTCGAGGCGATCGACTTCGCCGGCGGGCTGGGAGCGCACTTCATCATCTGGCCCGGGATCGAGGGCTACAACTATCCGTTCCAGACCCCGTACGCCAAGAGCTGGTCTCGGTTCGTCGACGGCGTCGGCGAGGCCGCGCAGCGCTGCAAGGAGCGCGGCATCCTGCTTCTCCTCGAGCACAAGAACTCCGAGCCGGCGATGAAGATCTTCATGCGCAACATCGGCATGACGCTGCACGTGATCCACAAGCTGCGCACACAGGGGATCGACAACGTCAAGGTGAACATGGACTGGCAGCACCTGATCATGAACGGCGAGAACCTGGCCGAGTACGCGGCTCTGCTCGCCGCCGAGGGGCTGCTCGGCCACCAGCACGCGAACTCCGGCTGGGGCACCTTCGACGACGACAACATGGTCGGCGCCACGGCGTTCATGGAGACGCTCGAGCTTGCGCTCGAGCTGCAGCGGGCCGGCTACGGTGAGCATGGCGAGCGGCTCGGCTTCGACCTCTTTCCGTACACGGAGGATGCGGTCGCGGCCGTGAAGCGCTCGGTGCTCGCGTGGCGGTTCATCGAGGAGGTCGCCCGGAAGCTCGACGGCGACGAGCTGCGCAAGGCTCAGGAGGAGAAGGACGCGGTGAGGGCGCACGAGCTCGTGTTCGCGGCGCTCGGCGCGTGACTGCGCTCGTCGGCATCGACGTCGGGACGACCGGCGTCAAGGCGCTCGCCGTCTCTCCGGCGGGTGAGGTGATCGCGCGCGCCGAGGAGGCGTACCCGCTCTCCACGCCGCAGCCCGGCTGGAGCGAGCAGGAGCCCGACGACTGGGTCCGCGCAAGCGAGAACGCTCTCGCCGGGCTCGGGGTGGATGCAGTGGGAATCGGGCTCTCGGGCCAGATGCACGGGCTCGTCTGCCTCGATGCTCGCGACCGCGTGCTCCGCCCGGCGATCCTCTGGAACGACCAGCGCACCGGCGAGCAGTGCGCGGAGATCGAGGAGCGCGTCGGCTTCGAGCGGCTCGTCGCGCTCACCGGCAACCGCGCACTGCCCGGCTTCACCGCTCCGAAGCTGCTCTGGGTGCGCGAGCACGAGCCCGAGATCTACGCGCGGATCAAGCACGTGCTCCTCCCGAAGGACTACGTGCGCCTGCGCCTCACCGGCGAGCGGGTCACGGACGTCGCGGATGCGTCCGGCACCCTGCTGCTCGACGTCGGCGCACGCCGCTGGAGCGAGGAGGTAGTCGAGGCGCTCGGACTCGACCCCGGCTGGCTGCCGCCGCTGCTCGAGTCGCCGGAGGTCTCGGGGACGACCCGCGACGGCGTCCCCGTCGCCGCAGGCGCAGGCGACCAGGCGGCCGGCGCGATCGGGGTCGGCGTCGACCGGCCGGGCCCGCTTTCCGTGGTGCTCGGGACGTCAGGCGTCGTGTTCGCGGCGTTGCCGGCGTTCGCCCGCGATCCGCAGGCCCGTGTCCATGCGTTCTGTCACGCCGTTCCGGAGGGCTGGCACGCCATGGGCGTGATGCTCTCCGCCGCAGGCTCGCTCGCGTGGCTCCAGCAGATCCTGGCCGCGCCGTACGACGACCTGCTCGCCGAGGCCGAGGGATGCCCCGCGGGAGTCGAGGGCGCGCTCTTCGCGCCGTACCTCTCGGGCGAGCGCACGCCGCACGCCGATCCGGACGCGCGCGGGGCTTTCACCGGCCTCTCTCTGCGCCATGGCCGGGGCGCGCTCGTCCGCGCGGTGCTCGAAGGCGTCGCCTACGGACTGCGCGACTCGCTCGAGCTCCTACGCGAGCTCGACATCGTCCCCGAGGTGGGCCGCATCTCCGGGGGCGGCGCCCGCAGCGCGCTGTGGACGCGGATCGTCGCCTCGGCCCTCGAGCTGCCGCTGGAGCGGACGGCGGTCGAGGAAGGAGCCGCCTTCGGGGCGGCGCTGCTCGGCGGCGTCGCGGCGGGCGCCTTCGCCGACGTGCACGAGGCGGTCTCTGCGTGCGTGCACGTGCGCGAGACCGTCGAGCCGGTCTCCGACTGGACCGGCCTCTACCGCGACGGATACGATCGCTTCCGCATGCTCTATCCCGCGCTGCAGCCGCTCGGTGGATGAGACGCATCGTCGCTGGAGTCGCGGTTGCGGCGCTCGCCGTCGGCATAGGGCTCCTCGTGTACGACCTCACCCGGTCGCAGTCCCACCCGCAGGCCCGCGTGTACACGAGTCCAGCGGCACCGCAGGTCGTCCAGCCGGCAGGCCGGCACTTCCAGGGGCGCAACTCGAAGAACCTCGGCACGATCGTCGTGCACAAGCGCTCCGTGCTCCATTGGGCATCCGACAGCGTCGTGTTCCAGCTCTGGGATGCCGGACAGCGAATAAAGGTGCACACGCAGGAGCACGCCGGCAAACTCGTGGTGAAGCCGGGGACCTACAAGAAGGTCTCCGTCATCGCCTTCGGCAATTGGCTCATCACCATCAGCCCTGGCTAGCCACATAGGCGGACCGTCCCGCTCGCCTCAGCAAAGATGGCTGCGTGAGCGTGAATGGGTCGCAGCCGCATCGGCGCCTTCGGGCAAGGCCGATTTCTCGGCGAGCGCGACTACTGATCGGAGCGAGCGCCGCGTTGCTCATCGGCGCCGTGCTCGTCGCCCCGGTCGTGCTGCTCAGCGGCGGCGTGTCACGAGCGAAGCCGTGCGCCCACACGCTCCTCTACCAAGGCCGCCGGTACGTCGCGCGTCCGGTGGCGCCGGACGAGGTCGTCGAAGCGGTCGCGATCGGCGTCGGCGTCGATAGCGGATGCGGCGCCTCGCCGTCGAACGTCGACCTCCGCTCGCTCGTGGACGTGAAGCCGGCGGCGGCCGTGGCGCTGCCGGCCGATCAGTCGTCGATCTATGTCCGCCGCGGCCTGTGTCCAGCGTCCTCGGCGCGCGACCTCATCGCGTGCCTGAAGCGAGTCGGCTAGCCGCGCGGGTGCCAGACGATGCGACCGCCTCGGGCGGGGGCGAGCGTGAGGCCGCGACGGCCGATCGGTTCATCGTTCGGCTGCGCGGCAAGTACGCGGCCCGCTCGCGCAACTGCGCGGAGAACGGTCTTCATCTCGAAGGTCGCGAACACGGCGCCGAGGCAACGGCGCGTGCCGCCGCCGAAGGGGATCCACGTGGAGGCGCCCGCCGGTCGATCGAGGAAGCGCTCGGGGCGAAACGCCTCCGGCTCGGGGTAGATGTCCGGTCGCCGGTGGACGAGGTAGACGCACGGTGCCACGCGCACACCCGCCGGAAGGTCGTAGCCCGCGAGCGTGACGGGCGCCGCCAGCTGCCGAAGGACGAGCGGCACAACCGGCCGCACGCGCAGTGTCTCCTTCACGACTGCATCGAGGTACCGCTCGCGCTCGCCCGCCGCTTCGGCCGCGATCCGCTCGAGCGCGGCGGGCTGCTTCGCAAGCCGCTCGAGCGTCCAGGCGAGGGCCGTCGCGGTCGTCTCGTGGCCGGCGATCAGGAGCGTCAAGAGCTCGTCGCGCGCGTGGGCGTCGTCGATCGGCTCGCCGCGAGCACCGCGCGCCTGTAGTAGCAGCGAGAGGATGTCCGTGCGCTCGCTCAGCCTCGGGTCCGCGCGGCGGCGGCGGATCTCCTCGAACAGGACGGCGTCGACCTGCCTGATCGTGGGTGCGTACCGCTGCCAGGCGCGCGTGACGGTCCCGCTCGGCGTGAGCAGGAGCAGCAAGAGAAAGCGACTCGGAGTCGTCGTCACTTCGAGGTACCGCCGCAGCGCCTGCTCGAGGCGACCGATCCGCTCCGGCTCCTCGACTCCGAAGACGGCGCGCACGATCACCTCGAGCGCGATCGCGCGCATCGACGGCGCGACCGCGAACGGCCGGGCGGCGGGCCACTGCGCGATCCGCCGCTCGGCGACTCCGGCAATCAGCTCGCCGTACAGCTGCATGCGCTCGCCATGGAAGGCCGGCATCAGCAGCCGGCGCTCCTGAAGGTGCTGCTCACCGTCCAGCAGCACCAGAGAGCGACGGCCGAATGCCACCTGGAGCAGGGCGTTCGCCTCGCCCGAGCGGAGCACCTCTGGATCGCCTGCGAACACTCCCTGCACCGCCTCCGGATCGGAGAGCATGACGATGGGAGGTGTCCCGGCGAGGCGCACCGTGAAGACATCTCCATAGCGTCGACGGCACTCGTCGAGGAACGGCAGCGGCCGTCGCACCCAGTCGAGCGCCTGCGCGAGCGGCGGGCGGGACGGTCCGGCGGGAAGAGAGTCCCGCGCCGCGGTTCCCGCGCGCCGGCCCCCTTCGGCGAGTCTCTCGGTACGTGTCAAACGACGGCGTCGATCAGCTCTGTCGCCCGCTCGGCGGCCGCGCCCGCATCCTTGCCGTAACCGTCGGCGCCGATCGACTGCGCGAACTCCTCGGTGACCGGCGCGCCGCCGACCATCACCTTCACCTGGTCGCGCACCCCCGCATTCTCGAGCGCCTCGATGACGGTCTTCATCACCGTCATGGTGGTCGTCAGCAGCGCTGACATGCCGACGATGTCCGGCCGATGCTCCTGGATTGCAGCAACGAAGCGCTCCACGGGGACGTCTACGCCGAGGTCGTGCACGGTGAAGCCCGACCCTCTGAGCATGATCGCGACGATGTTCTTGCCGATGTCGTGCACATCGCCCTTGACGGTGCCGATCACGACCGTTCCCCGGCTGACCGCGCCGCTGTCCGCGAGCAGCGGCTCGAGGATCGCGAGCGCGTTCTGCATCGCCCGCGCCGACAGGAGCATCTCGGGCACATAGATCTCGCTGCGGCCGAAGCGCCCGCCGACGACGCCCATCGCCGCGATCAGACCGTCGTTGACGATGGTCGCCGGCGGGACGCCCTCACCGAGCGCGGCCTCCGTGAGCGCCCTCGCCTCGGGCGCGTTGCCGGCGATCACCGCATCCGTCAACCGCTGCAGCTCCATCTAGACTCCTCTCTCGTCAAGTGAATCAAAACCGCGGCGCACTCAGGCGTATCCGCGGCAGCCCTGACGTGATGCAGTCGTCGCAAGAGATGAACGGGCGGAATCGGATCCTCGGACTGATCGACGGGCGGCCGATCGACCGGCTGCCGTGCCTGCCGATCACGATGATGTTCGCGAGCGATCTTGTCGCCGCCAGGTACCTCGACTACGCGACCGACTACCGCGTCCAGGTCGCCGCCCAGCTTCGCGTCGCCGAGGAGTTCGGCCTCGATCATGTCAGCGTCATCTCCGACCCCTGCTGCGAGGCCGCCGACTGCGGGGCCGAGATCATGTTCTCCGATGACTCCCCGCCCGCCGTCAAGGAGGAGCACGCTCTCCTCGCCGACAAGGCTCGACTGGCGTCTCTTCGGTTGCCGGATCCGCGCGTCGGTCGGCGCATGAGCAACCGCCTGCGCGCCGTCGAGGGGCTCGCCGCCGCAACCGGGAGCGACCGCCTCGTCGAAGGCTGGGTCGAGG
>Ga0208457_1001750_pt1 | contig 14077 bp, 14 predicted proteins | sample June2015DPH_10_1_FD_185513 | JGI IMG/M metagenome (GOLD analysis project Ga0208457, IMG submission 185513) | Peatland microbial communities from SPRUCE experiment site at the Marcell Experimental Forest, Minnesota, USA - June2015DPH_10_150... | ecosystem: Environmental > Terrestrial > Soil >... | reverse complement strand
TTTCTTTGTTTTCAAAGATTGACCTTAGCATGCACGTAGTATCCACTGTGTCTCCATGCAAAATGGGCTTTAAGTTCAAAACATCTTTCCCAGTTACCGCGGCTGATTCCAGTTTCATGGCTGGTTCCCCCTCATAACTCCGCTCAAAACATACGCCTAAAACGGCAGCGACCGCGTCTAAAACTCTGCCGCAACTTGTAGTTTCAACCGTTCCTAAGCCTTTTTCCAATTGGTCGAGAATCAGGTTGGCTTCAGTTTCGCCGAAAGGCAAATGCGCACTGTTCTGCATCAGCCAAGGCTCAACCTCTACGCCAGCTTTAGCAAGCATTCCAACGGCTACACGCAAGGGGAAACGGCTAGCCACATCCCCACCCAGCAACGGCTGTGGTTCCAGATGCCCCAGCCGCTTAAACTTCGCAGACTCAAGCGTGCAAAACAGGATTTCGCCGCCCCAAGCCTTGCCATCGGTGCCGTAGCCGTACCCGTCACAAACGATGCTAACAGCTTCTTCTAAGTTATGCTCTGCCATTAAAGCGGCGGCGTGCGCATGGTGATGCTGAACCTGAATCAGCGGTGAACCGTCTGCTTCCGCCATCTCTTTGGCTAGTGCGGTTGTGGTGAATTTTGGGTGCAAATCGCAAACCACAGTTTCAGCGTGGCAGTTGGTTAAGCTGTAGAGATGATTTGTTGCTTCTTGAAGAAACGTGCGCGTTTCCACGTTTTCCACGTCGCCGATGTGTTGGCTGATGAAGGCTTTATCCTCAAGCAAAACGCAGGCTGTATTGTTTAATTCGCCGCCTAAACCGACGACGCAACGTTTTGATTTGGCTTTGAGCCTTATGGGCGCTGGAGCGTAACCTCTGCTTCGCCTAAGGAACACTTGACGGTTTCCATGGGTGCGCATGACTGAGTCGTCACATCGGTGGGCAATTTTGCGGTTGTGAAACAGGAAATAATCCACTGTTCCGCCTAACGTTTTGAGTGCTTCATCGTTGTCTTTCACAATAGGTTGGTTTGGCGGGTTGGCGCTGGTCATCACAAACGCTGAATCATCAACTTGGTCGAAAAGCATGTAATGCAAACCAGTGTAGGGCAGCATGACGCCGACGTTATGCAGGTTCGGCGCAACTAACGGTGAAAGGTTGTAGCTTTCGCTTTTATTTAGCAATACTATTGGGCGTGCAGGGGAAGATAGCAGTTCCTGCTCCTTCGAACTTACTTCGGCGAAACTTTTTGCGGAATCAAGGCTTTTTGCCATGATGGCGAAGGGTTTTTCGCGCCTATGCTTCGTTCGTCGAAGCGCAGCCAAAGGCTTCTCTTCTATGGTGGATGCTGCAATGTGGAAACCACCATACCCTTTTATGGCAAGCACGTTGCCTTCAGAGAGCAACTTTCCCGCTTCACGCACTGTGTCTTTAGCTTGGATCGGTTCGCCGTTTCTTGTTGTTAAGAACACTTTAGGACCACATTCTGGGCACGCCACAGTTTGCGCGTGAAAACGCCTGTTTGCTGGGTCATTGTATTCTTTTTGGCAGTAGCCGCATAAGGGAAACTCGCGCATGGTGGTGTTTTCGCGGTCGTATGGCAATCGCTCGATGATTGTGAAGCGTGGACCGCAATTGGTGCAGGTTATAAAGAAGTATTCATAGCGCGGGTTTTTTGGGTCTCGCAGTTCAGCGAGGCACTCGTTGCATATTGCGATGTCTGGCGGTATGATTGAGCCTGAAAGCTCCGCTTCTTCGGAACTTTTGTAAATCGTAAATTTATCGTATTGGTTTTTGCCTGAAAGCTCAGTGGATTTAACCGAGTCGATTTGGGCTAAAGGCGGCTTTTTCTCAGTCAGGTCAAGCATAAAATTCTTGATGCTTTGCGCGCTGCCTTCAAGGAGGATTTCTACTCCCGCATCGCCTCTGTTGCGAACGTACCCTGCCAAGCCGTGTTTTGTGGCTATGCGGTAGATGAATGGACGGAAACCGACGCCCTGAACAATGCCTGTGATGTTTAATTTAACTCTCAAGATTAAGCCCATCTTTAAATTAGTGGTCGCCTTTTTGCCCTATTTACAGCATCTTCTCTGGCAAGTTTTTCAGCTTCGACTTTTAGTTCTTGGTGTGCTTTGTTAGTTGGTAACCAGTTTTCTGCTTCTTTTTGTGGAGTTTTTGGAATAGGTATGGTAATGAAAAAGGAGCCTGCAGAGATGACTATCGCTCTTGATTTTTTGAGGCCTATCTTTTTGGGAATAGTCATTCTGCCTCTCTCGTCGATTTCTACTATTGACATGATAATCTCTAATGGTATAGTAAAGCCTTGAATTAAAAATTGCCCAATTTATTTATTTCTGCCCTATTAAGTTTAGCGGCTTCTGAAAGGTTATCCCTTACATTATTGGAAGCTTTTTGCTTATGCAAAATTATGGCTGAGCAGAAAGCAACCTGCCATACCAGTAGCCATGCTAGAAGTAAGCCTAAATTGACAAGTCAAGTGTGACCTGCCTTTGTTTTCTCTTCTACGTAAAGCAATCGCCTTAAAACTTTGCCCGCTGAACTAATAGGCAATTCTTTTCTGAATTCCACTTCACGGATTGCCTTGTAAGGGGCAACTTTACCGTTAACGAAAGCCATTATTTCCTCTGCCGATGCAACTGTGCCTTCTTTGAGCGCTATGAAAGCCTTCGGGACCTCGCCTGCCACTGGGTCTGGTTTGCCGACGACTGCGCACAGCTTCACGGCTAGATGCTCATAGAGGACGTCTTCGATTTCTCGCGGGTAAACGCTGTAGTCCTTGTATTTTATGAGGTCTTTTTTGCGGTCAGTAATGTAAAAGTAGCCGTCCTCGTCCATTCGTGCGATGTCGCCTGTGAGAAGCCAACCGTCATGCAAGACTAAAGCCGTTTCATCAGGCTTGCGCCAGTAACCCTTCATCACCTGTGGCCCTTTCACCGCCAACTCGCCCGTCTCGCCCTGACTAAGCGTTTTTTCGCCTGTAACTAAATCAACAATCTTCGTCTCTGTATCTGGCAGGGGCAAACCGATTGAACCAACTTTCACCGTTTTCATGGTTCTGTCCACGGGGTTGCAGTGGGTAACTGGCGATGCCTCGGTTAACCCGTAGCCTTCAGCTAGGAATCCGCCTGTGATTTGCATGAATTTCTTTTGAACTTGCGGGGGCAAAGGTGAAGCGCCAGAAATGCATACGCGAATCGAGGTTAAGTCGTATTTGCCCAGTTCTGGGTTAGCTAACAGTACCGAGTACATTGTTGGTACGCCGCAAAAAACCGTAACCCTTTGCCTCTGGATGGCTTCTAAGGCTTTTGCTGGTTCGAATTTTGGCATCAGAACCATTTTTGCCGCTAAACTAATAGGCACTGTCATGCTTGTGGTCATGCCGTAAATATGGAACAGGGGCAGTGCTGTTAGGAAGGTTTCTTGGGCTACTTTGCCCTTTATCCAAGCGGCAAACATGATGGCGTTTGAAATCAGGTTGGTATGGGTTAGCATGGCGCCTTTTGCTGTTCCGGTGGTGCCGCCCGTGTACTGCAAGACGGCTAAATCCTCATACGGATTAATTTCGATCTTAAGAGGTGTTTCTGGGGCTTCTTTTATTAGCTGCGGAAAAGTCCACACGTTTGGTTTGCTTGAGATGCTGGCTTTTTTGGATGCTTGTTCGTCTAAGCTTGTAACTATCATGTTCTTCAGCTTAGTTTTAGCCCAAACATTATCCACGATGGCGTAAAGGGAATCTAAAGCAATTATGGTTCCAGCTTTTGAATCGCATAGTTGATACTCAACTTCACGCTCCCGATGCAAGGGGCTTATGGCGGTTGCGACTGCACCGGCCTTGAGGATTCCGAAATAAGCGATTATGAACTGGGGAATGTTCGGCAGGAAAATTGCAATTTTATCGCCTTTTTTCACGCCTAACTTGATGAGAGCATGGGCAAACTGGTTTGAAAGCGAATCCAACTGCGCATAAGTAATTTCTTTCCCATCATAAGCTATGGCAACGTTCGCTGGGTAATTTTCAGCAGTTTTCTGCAGAATCCCGTGAAGAGGAACAGCAGGATACTTTATGTTTTTTGGCACATCAGCAGGCCACGCATTGAACCAAGGCTTGCTCTTATCAACCATTAAGCGTGACTTCCATCTGCCAAGTATACGAATAAGCTATTTAAAAAGTGGTGCCGGGGGCGGGATTCTCGCTTTTTTATAGCTTCGAGCCCGCGACTTCTGGACATGGGCGTTTGGCCACCGTTTGTTCTCCAGATTATGAGTCTGGCGCCCTAGCCAGGCTGGGCTACCCCGGCAAATTGCCACTTTTTTCATGGCTGATGTCATGTTAGTTTGTTTTCCTTGATTTAAACTTTTAAAAGGTATGATTAAGATTTGCTTGTGGCGCATTCAACATAGCATTGCATGTTGAGTTAAGCTTGTTGGGAGGAAGGTAGGTTGCCGAGAGCATTAGTGTGTTCAAAACTTCTTAGAGTCAACATTAAATAAACAGGGTTTATAACATAAAATTTATTGGAGTGGAAAACGCAAGCATTAGCGTGGTGAGTGTTAATGTCTTCAGATGAGGATTACCCTGAATGGTTCAAGAAAAGAAAAGCTAAAGACCCATTTTTCGGTGACATAGATGACATGTTCCGAGAAATGGAAAAAATGATGGATGAAGAACTAAAAAATTTCACGGAAAAAGTGCCCAAAGAATACGTTAAAGAGCGCAAACTGCCTGATGGCAGCACAGTTAAGGAGCTTGGACCCTTCGTTTATGGCTACAGTATGAAAATAGGTCCTGACGGCAAACCTGAAATCCAAGAGTTTGGAAACATCAAAAAAGGCCTCAAAGGTACACCACAAGTTAAAGAAGAACGCGAGCCACTCGTTGACATTGTTGAAACAAACAGTGAAATCCATGTGGTCGTGGAGCTTCCAGGCGTAGAAAAAAGCGACATAAAACTCCACGGCACAGAAGACTCACTGACGATTTCGGTTGATACTCCTCAATACAAATACTACAAGGAAGTTGCCCTGCCAGTAAAAGTGAAGATTAAAGAAGCAAGCTCAAGCTACAAAAACGGCGTCTTAGAAGTCGTGCTTCCCAAAGCTGAGTCAGAAAACAAGCCTAAAGGGCAACCAATCGACATAGGCTAAAAGCTAAAATTCACAGTCCCCTAATCTTTCCAGTAACGAGTGTATAAATGAACGATAACTCAGAACTAGACACGTTAAACGCTATCTGTCGAGAAGCAAAAACATCAGGCAAACTGTCAGGCAGCAACCTAACTGAACTCTACGAGCTTTTCGGATCAAGATTCACAAAAGCCCTCGATGCGTTAAAAGAGAACAGGGTGAAAAAGTACATTTTCAAGCCGAGCGGAAGAACCGTTTGGATAGTTGTTGGAAGAGAGCGGGATTACCTCATAATGCCTGAAGCTGAATTTTGCACTTGTGACGATTTTTACTTTCGAGTTTTAGACAGAAAAATCCATATGTGCTATCACCTGTTGACGCAGAAAATCGCGCAAAATCTAGGCTGGTTTGAAACCATAGAGGAAAACGACGAGAGCTATGAAATGTTGATGAATGAGTGGAAAAAAGCTACTCCTTAAATATTAAGACGTTACAAGAATAAGTAAAATGCAAGGAGAACCTCGATGGATTTAGGCGCATACTTCGTAAGTTTACAATATGTCCTTATGGGTTCAGTGTTTATTTCTATAATCCTGATCTTCCTCTACGCGTATTATGGTAAGGATGAAGAAATAAACCAGTAAAAACCCCTTTAATTGCTAAACCTTCCTAATCTTCTATTTATAATCAAAAAGAGCACTATACTCAAAACGGCAAGAATTATTCCAATTAAGATAAGCCAATCGGCATTCGGTCCTGAACCAATAACAATTGGAATTGGGCCGATAAAAATAACAATTCCAACACTGCTTGAAGAGTTGGCTAAAACCACGGAAGCAACCACCAAAACCACTATGCCAATGAAAACTAAAGCTATTCCTAAAATCAAAAAACCAAGAAGTCTGCTGGAAACAGCGATACCCTCGTCCTCTGGTTCTTGGGAGCTTGTTGACATGCCAGTTTACCTCAACAACCAGTAATATATTACCATAGCAACCACTAGTGCTATGGTGAGCGCTAAAGCAAGCGCCAAAACAGCCTTAACCGATTTCTTATCTGTCCCGAAAATTATCGGAATAGGACCAATCATGATTACGCCTGCACCTTTCACCTTTCCTTTTCCAGCGCCACCTGCAGAGACTATGATAATCGCTATTACAATAATTATGATTCCAACAGCAACCAACGCTAAGCCAAGCGAGTAAAACACTGCAGGATCCATGTTTTTTCCTCCAGCGCTCCAAGCTAAAAAGGAAACAGCGCTTTTAATAAACATAGCAACACCTAGCCAGAAAATGCAAAAAATTAAAAGCGCCAGCATATCTTTATCGTGTCGGCGCAAAATGACCACCCCAGACATAATCGAAAAAATTCTCGCGAAAAACCCAGAAATTAGCCGAGAACAAATTCTCGAAAAATTGCGATCTGAAAAATCCAGAACAGGCGGTCTACTCGGTGACGAAACGCTTCTGAGGTTAATTGCCGCTAAATACGGCGTTGAAGTGCAGCAAAACACAATTCAAAACAACGGAAACTTATCGACAAGCCGTTTATTCGCTGGCTTAAACGATGTTACAGTAGCGGGTCGTTTAATTGCGGTTTTTCCAGCGCGAACCTTCGAGGGAGAAAAATCTGGTAAATTCGCAACTTTAATGGTCGCAGATAACGATGGCATTCTGCGGGTGGTGCTGTGGAATGACAAGGCTGATTTGGTTGAAAAGGGCGAGATGAAAGTTGGACAGGCAGTTCGGCTGCTTCATGGGTACACGCGAGAGGATCGTTATGGCAAAGTAGAGTTGCATCTTGGCGGCAAAAGCCAAATTGAAGTTGAGCCCCAAGAGAAAACAAGTGAATACTTAGCCTTCGATAAGTTTGCTACAAAAATAGGTTCTCTAAATAAAACGTCTGGGAATGTGCATCTTTCTGGCACTGTAAAAGCGGTTTTAGGCTTAACCAAGTTCGCCCGAAGTGATCAAAGCGATGGAACAGTCATGCGATTCACTTTAGCGGATGATTCTGGAGAAGTGACGGCGGTTGCTTGGAATGAAAAAGCCTTAGAGTTAGAAAAAATCCTCAAAGCGAACGCGTATTTGCAATTGGGTAACGCTAAAGTGAAAGAAACCCAAAACGGCGGCATAGAAGTTCACGTTGACTTCACCAGTTTTGTTAATGTTCAAGCTGCCGCTTTGCAGTTGACGAAAATAGCAAGCTTAACTGAGAACCAAAGCGCCAACGTTGAAGGCGTAGTTTCAACGGTTCCTGAAAGCAAAGAAGTAACCACAGCGAAAGGCGAAGCGGTTAAGCTGACGGTTTTTGAGTTAAAAGACGACTCTGGCGCTGTTCAGGTTTCGGCTTGGCGGCAACATGCTGAAGCGCTTAATGGGTTAAAGGTTGGTGACAAGTTGCTTTTGGAAAATGCTTATGTGAAAAAGGGGTTTGGGAATAAAATGGAGCTCTCTACCCGAAGTGCAACGGTTGTCTCAGTCATGCCGCCTTGATTTTGGCTGCTATAGCGTTCGCCATTTCGCTGGTTGATGCTGAACCGCCTAAATCTGCCGTTCTCACCTTGCCTTCGTTTAGCACGCTTATCACTGCTTTTTCGATTTTAGCTGCGCCTGCTTTTTCGCCGAGGTAATCCAGCATCATTGAACCTGCCATAATGGTGGCTATGGGATTAACCCTGTTCATACCCGTGTATTTGGGCGCTGAACCGTGGACAGGCTCAAACATGCCGTATGTTTCGCCGATGTTTGCTCCTGCCGCTAAGCCTAAACTTCCCGTAACCTGCGCCGCCTCATCCGAAAGTATGTCGCCGAAAAGGTTAGTTGTAACAATCACATCGTAGGCTTCGGGCTTTTTAATTAGTTGCATGGTTGCAGCATCAATGTGCAAGTCATCAACGGTCACGTCAGGATACTTTTGCTGGGCTTCTTTAACGGCGTCTTTGAAGATACCATCGGTTATTCTTAGAATGTTGCCTTTGTGCACGTAGGTTAAGTGTTTTCTGCGCTGAGAAGCAAGCTTAAACGCGAAATTGGCTATTTTCAGCGATGCTTCTTTGGTGATTATTCTTAAGGCTATGCCGACGCCTGGAGCAAGCAGAGATTCTGCGCCAGAGTATAAGCCTTCTGTATTCTCGCGGACGACGACCAAGTCTATGTTTGGTTTTAATGCTTCAACGCTTGGGAAGCTTCGGCATGGACGCACGTTTGCATAGAGGTTGAAAATTTTGCGGAGCGTTACGGCTACACTCACAGGTGCATCTGGCTCTTCAGGCGTAGTCATTGGTCCTTTCAGGCAAGCGCTGGTTTGTTTTATCAGCTCTAATGTTTCTTTAGGCAGGTTGGTGCCATATTTGGCTATGCAGTGGTATCCTGCTTCGCCGTAAAGAAAGTTAAGTTTGAAATCTGATTTTTCTTGGATAGCTTGTAGGACTTTTACGGTTGCTTCTGTTACTTCTGGTCCGATGCCGTCGCCTTTAAGCACGGCTATGTTGTAAGTTTTAGTCATGTCAGGGTGCCTTCTTGTTTCTGGTTTTGTAAATAGTGTTTTTGCTTATCAGTGTTCCTGTTGCCTTTTGATTTTTCCCTAAAGCGAATTACTATAGCTTGCTTGGCGTGCATCTACGTTTTTGAAATAGAAGAGCAGGGATTAAGTGTATGAGAGATGAAAGAGGAAAATTTACCAAAAGAATCTTAAGACCATCGAATCCCTTTCTAGGCTTTGAGCCTGTAGTATAGTCAAAGTCAGTCCTAACGCCAAAGTTATAACTATTGACCTTCTCAAAACGCTTTGAGGGAGGAGGCTGTTAGGAACTAGTATTCATCTTGTAGCTGACGCGGCAGGTTTTTATGAAGTTAAATTATGCTTCAGGCTTACCAGTGTATTTTTCGCAGTACTCTTCAACGTTTGGGAAAAGTGCTTTCACGCGGTCAAAACGCTTCTGCCCGTTAATTTTCTCTTCAAGCATGATAACGTCTTTTGGCTTGCTGAACCGTTCAACTTTGTCGTCCTCGCGTTTTCGCTCGATTTTCATGCAGTCATCAACCATGCAAATTAACACGCAAGCGCCGCAGTAAACGCATAAGTCCTCGGTGATTCCTACTTCGCCAGTTTTCCAGTATAAAGCGTTAGTTGGGCAAACTTTGACGCATAACTTGCATTCCACGCCAAGGCACGTGTGCTTGTTTATTTTGATGCTTCCTTCCTTGAATAGTTCTTTTACGCCAGTTGGCTCCAAAAGTTCTTGCCTGCGCTTCTTTTTTGCCTTCTCACCATTATCGTCTGATAACATGCCGAATATGTCGACGGTAGAAGTGGTTTTCGCTGGCATTTGGAACCACAACTGAACTGAGTTTATTCAAAAATAGGTTTTATGAATTATAATTACTTATCCTCTGTTTTCGGCATTTATGCCCATAAAACAAGAACCTTTTTTGAATTAACTTGAGAAACCCTGTTAAAGTGCCGTTTCGTTAAAAAATAATTTTGTAATTTTGGTTATGCTAAAGCCTAATTACTACCCTGCCACAATTAATCTTTAAATCATGGCTTAGCAGGCTGGAGGCATGGCTTGGGCAAACTAAAATTTGGGGTGTTCCTTCCATTCTACGCGTTCCAAGCTAAAGAGGCCAAGGAACATTTCAGTCTTATTCGAGATGTTGTTTTGGAATGTGAACACTTAGGCTACCATTCAGTTTGGCTGGATGACCATTTGATGTATAATGATTGGCCTATTCTTGAATGCTGGACGACTCTCTCCGCGCTCTCTTCTTTAACCAGCAGGATACGGCTTGGAACAATGGTTTCCTGCAACACACACAGAAACCCTGCCTTGCTTGCCAAAATGGCTGCTACGCTTGACGTCCTGTCGAAGGGCAGGTTAGAGCTTGGCATCGGAGCAGGCACCCAGAAAACCGAGCACACTGCTTATGGTTTTGATTTTCCTAAACCAAGCATCAGAATAGAGCGTTTAAGCGAAGCTTTGGAAGTAATAAGGCGACTGTGGACGGAAGAAAAGGCAAACTATCAAGGAAAACACTACACATTAAAAGATGCTGTTTGCGAGCCTAAACCCTTGCAGAAACCATATCCACCAATAACCGTGGGCGGAAGCGGCGAAAAACTGATGCTGAAAGTGACCGCTCCTTATGCTGACAGGTTTGATTGGGGTTTCTTGCCATCCATTGAAGTGTATAAGCGTAAACTTGAGGCTTTAGAAAACAATTGCAAAGCAATTGGCAGAAACTTCACGGAAATTGAGAAGTCCTGCTGGCCCGGTGGCCAAGTGCTAATTGCGCAGAATCAAAGAGAACTGAGCGAAAAGATTTCCCAGCGAAAACCAGCAAATGTTAGCTTAGAAGATTTCAAGAAGACCACTTTGGCAGGCACTCCGGATGAATGCAGGGCGCAGTTGCAGGTTTATGTGGATTTGGGTGTGATTTATTTTATGTTGTTTTTCGCTGACTTACCAAGTTTAGACGGGTTGAGACTGTTTGCTGAAGCTGTTGTCAATAAAATGGGCGGTTAGAGGTCGCCTCTGGCGATGTGCGATAGTTCGTGAAGAATAATTTCATTCAAACTGTGGTACGGGTTTTCCCTGACAAGTATGATGTATTCGGCGTCGTCGGTTTCGTCAGCGTTAAACACGCACGCATCTGTGCCTTTAGTTGACAGTGTACTGCCCCATTCCTCAATCTCTCGCAGGTCATCTTCTAGGCAGTTCCTGTGCTGAATTATATGGTTAAAATCTTCATCGCTTAATTTGAGCGCTTTAACTTTAGGCAATGGCTTGCTGGACAGCGTTTTCCATGCTTTAACGAGTTGATTTTTTGGTATATGCTTAGCTTTCATTTTGACGCCTTCAACTAAAACCATAAAAAACACTTCCGGTATTCTTGCTTTGCCCCAAAAATCACAATGCGCTTGATTCAAGCAAGACGCTAACAAAAAGTAACGGCTTTTGCCGTAAAAGTATTTGCAGTAGTTACGCGACTACCACAACCACCTACCTAAGCCTTGCTTAAATAAGTGAGGCTAAAGACCGCCAAGCACTAGTGAGCGTTATTTTGCTGTTGAAGCCAGTTTGCCAAGAAGACTTGGTTGGTGTTTCCAGTCTTTTCCAGCGAAACTATTCCTCTTTCAGCTAAGCGTGCAATTATTCTGTGGGTTTTTAGTCGGCTTAACCCGGTTTCTTTTCGAATGTATTTTTGGAGGTATTTTCCGTTGTGAGCGTTTAAGACGTCGATGATTTTGCGTTCTTCCTCTGTGAGTGTCTTAGAGACTGACTCGTAAGGTGAGCTTCCGTTTGGGGTCTGCTGGCTTGCGTTTTGAACTGCAGGCTGAACGGCGCCGCCTATTCTGATTTGTGGATATAGAAGGTAGTAAGCTAAACTGACTATTCCAATTATTGTCGTTCCAATGAGGACTGCGAATAATACACCAAAGTAAGGTAGCAATGGATTGGTAGAAGTCTGCGTTACTCCAGTTTGCGACTGTCCCATCATGCCACTCATTCCTCCCCACATCTGACTCATCCAATTGCTTGGAGTCTGCTGAGTTGCCTGAGTGGAAGTGAAAATGGCGAAGCCTATTGCAGTTAAAGCTATCAAAGCTGTTAAGGAAGCAACTAGAACGATTAAAAACAGGTTAACTCTTTTCATGTTATATCTAAAAAAGACTCATCTAACATGGATTTAAGGATTTATCCCTCTAAAACGGTTTTTCAGCATTGAAAATGTGTCAAAAACGTTTCATAAAATCGTTTCATTATCGTTTCAGCAAACTGTCTTACCATTCCAAGCATAAGTATTATGTTGAGGTGAAAAAAATGGAAAAGACAAAAGTCATCGTACTCCTAATTGCAGTCTCACTCTTGCTCATAGCAGTGGCAGGCATAGCTTACGCCCAATACACCAGTGCAGAAACAACTGGAGCCAACAACTCCACAAGCCAATCACTGCAAGGTACCAGTGGCAGCAGCTATCCGTATCCACAGCAAGGATACTATCCTTATGGATCACAATATGCTTATCCCTATGGGTATAGAATGGGCATGGGCATGTGTGGCCGCTATTGGTAAACTAGCTTAACAGCCCTTTTTCCTTTTTCTTCTAACTTTCTTGATAGCTTATTCCGATGGAGTTGGCGAGTACCTGCTTAGAATACCCTTGGTAATTTTTGGCATCCTAGGCTTCCACGCGGCTAACCGTTCTTTAAGCTCCTGCTCTGATAACTCGACTCTCAAAACTCTGTTGGGAATGTCAATGGTTATCTTGTCGCCGTTTTTAAGAGCCGCAATTGGACCGCCATCGAAAGCTTCAGGCGCAACATGCCCGATGCATGGTCCACGGGTCGCACCAGAAAACCTGCCATCCGTTATTAAGGCTACACTTTCGCTTAAGCCCATGCCTGCAATGGTAGCTGTGGGAATTAGCATTTCAGGCATTCCAGGTCCGCCTTTTGGTCCTTCATAACGAATAACCACAACGTCGCCTGCTTTAACCTCGTGCCGCTTCATGGCTTCTTCAGCTTCGCGTTCTGAATCGTAAACTTTCGCTGGACCTTGATGCTTCATCATTTTAGGTGAGACTGCCGCCGCTTTGACGACTGCTCCTTGAGGTGCCAAATTGCCCTTGAGTATGGCGATGCCGCCTTCCTTGTGAACTGGCTTATCTAATGGGCGGATTACTTCAGCGTTTATTACTTTGGCTTGTGCAACGTTTTCGCCAACTGTTTTAGCCGTAACCGTTAACGCATCAAAGTGCACAAATGGTTTAAGCTCCTTAATCAACGCAGGTAAACCGCCAGCGTTACCTAAATCTTCCATGTCAAAAGGTCCGTTTGGAACCATGCTGCAGAGGTGCGGAACCTTCCGTCCAATCTCGTCGTAATTTGAGAGACTAAGCTTAGCTCCTGCTTCCTTAGCGATGGCTGAAAGGTGCAAAACCGTGTTTGTTGAGCCCCCAAGCGCCATGTCCACTGCAACTGCGTTGTCGAAGGCTTTCTGAGTCATAATCTGTGAGGGCTTGATGTCTTTCTTGATGAGTTCAACGATTTTTTCTCCTGTCTCTTTGGCAATTCTTAGCTTTGCGGCGCCGTTCGCTAATGCTGTTGCGCAGTAGGGAAGCGACATGCCTAAGGCTTCGGTTACGCATGCCATGGTGTTTGCTGTGAACATGCCGTTGCAGGAGCCGCAGCCGGGACAAGCTACGTTCTCCAGCATTGCGGATTCTTTCGCGGTCATTTTGCCGGCGAAGACTTTGCCGACTGCTTCGAAAACGTTGTTGACGCCGACTTTTTGCCCCTCCAGTACGCCTGATGCCATTGGTCCACCTGTGACAGATATAGCCGGCACATTCAGCCGTGCTGCAGCCATGAGCATGCCTGGCGTGACTTTGTCGCAGTTTGAAATCAGCACCATGCCGTCTAATCGGTGGGCTTGCATCATGATTTCTACTGAATCGGCGATTAATTCGCGGCTTGGAAGTGAATACCGCATGCCTTCATGTCCCATGGCTATGCCGTCGCATACGGCTATGGTGTTGAATTCGAAGGGTGTTCCGCCAGCTTCAAGAATGCCTTCCTTCACCGCTTCGCCTAAGGTTCTAAGGTGAATGTGTCCAGGAACAATTGACGTGTAACTATTCGCTATACCAATGAATGGTTTAGCTATGTCTTCGTCTGTTAAACCTAAACTTTTTAGCAGGGCTCTGTGTGGTGCCCGTTCAGTTCCCAGTTTTATCTCGTCACTTCTCATTCTACTCAACCTCTGTGCTGCATAAGACACCAATAATTTTATATTTAAGGTTGACGCTCTGAAAAAGAGATGTGATTTAAAATGGGGTATTGCTTTATCTAACCGCTTCCCTAAACGTGTAAGATTTTTAGACACCACCCTTCGTGATGGTGAACAAACACCCGGAGTATCACTTGTTCCTGAAAATAAA
>Ga0208457_1001735_pt1 | contig 14169 bp, 14 predicted proteins | sample June2015DPH_10_1_FD_185513 | JGI IMG/M metagenome (GOLD analysis project Ga0208457, IMG submission 185513) | Peatland microbial communities from SPRUCE experiment site at the Marcell Experimental Forest, Minnesota, USA - June2015DPH_10_150... | ecosystem: Environmental > Terrestrial > Soil >... | reverse complement strand
GGCATCAATCGTGAACCCGCACCGGGTGGGATTCGATTCCGTCAAGTCCAGGATCGGCACGCCTCGCTCGCGGCGCTCGCGCACGAGTTCGGAAAGTCGATTGGGATCAAGCGGCCAGCCGGTGCGAGATGAGAACAGCATTTAGATTCCAGTTTGTACTCGGAGAGGACGCGTGCTTACCGTTGCACGCGTTCTCCTCCACGCGCGGCGCCGGTGCAGCAGCGCACCCTCGCGGCAGGTGGTAGGCGCGCGCTCCGCGCTCCCGCGTGCTGCGAATCCGCGCCAAGTACCCGTACAACCACACCTTCAGCAGTATATCCCCGGCGCCACTCGGCCGCCCTCCTCTTTCTCTCTCGCTGCGGCAGGAACAACGACCAAATATCTATTGCATCCGGGCAGATTTTCCGCGACGATAGTCTTGTAGACGCTACTCGTTAGCGCGGGGCTTTTCTTCTTTAAATTGAACTGGAAGTTGCTGCCGTTCCGTTCGGGCGGGGAACCTTCTCCGGGGTGAGGACTTATGCCGCTGGGGATCGCGCTCGCGGGGATCACCGTCACCGTGCTTTCCGGCTGTCTCGTCGTACCCGCGGACTGGCGACCTAAGCATGATTGCGAGTTGCGTGCGATGCTGGCGAATCTCGAGCCGGTCGCGCCGCGGCAATCGGAAGACGGAAAACACCAACCCGTGGGTAGCCGCTCGTGAGCACCACGGAGGATGTAGGATCAAGGATTCAGGAAGAAATACTCAGTGCTTTAGGCTGACCGCTGATCGCTAAGTGCTGATTGCTTTTCACTGACGACTGAAAACTGATAACGGAAGACTGGCAACGGAAAGGGACCCCCCAATGCAACGATCAGAAAAGAACCCCTGGCTTCATCGTTACGCGAACTTCGTCGCGTTCTGCACGTTTCTTCTCATCATTGCGGGCGCTCTGGTGACCGGCAACGACGCCGGCCTTTCGGTGCCCGACTGGCCCACTTCCTTCGGCAGTTTCCGCATGCCCCGCATGGTGGGAGGGGTGAAGTTCGAGCACGGCCATCGCCTGATTGCTGGAATCGTCGGCATGCTTACCATTCTTCTGGCCATCGGGCTCTGGCGGAAGGATTCGCGTCGCTGGGTTCGCTGGGTGGGCTTCGCGGCGGTGATGGCGGTGGTCGCGCAGGCGGTCCTGGGCGGCGTCACCGTGCTGTTTCATCTGCCCGTGGCGATTTCCGCCGCGCATGCAACCCTGGCGCAGGTTTTCTTCTGCCTCGCCGCCAGCCTGGCTTTCTTCACCCGCGCCGACTGGCGCTGGGAGGAGGCCAAACTACACGACACGTTTTCTCCCTCGCTCCAGCATCTGACGGTGGCCGCGACCGGCGCCATCCTTGTGCAGTTGGTTCTGGGCGCCGTGTATCGTCATTCGGGATTTGGAATCGCCCCGCACGTGGTGGGCGCCTGCGTGGTCACCTTGCTGGTGGCGTGGGTCGTCTCGAGAGTTCTGACGCTCTTCGCGAAGCAGCCTGCGTTGCTGCGGCCCGCGCTGCTCCTGGCGGGATTGCTGCTGGCGCAGATCTTTCTCGGCACGGGCTCCTACTTGATGAAAATGGGGGCGCGCGGGGCTTCGCAGCCGCTGCCGCCCGTGGTGGACATCACGACCACGCACGTGGCTGTGGGAGCGCTGGTACTGGTGACGAGCCTGTATCTCACTTACCAGACGCATCGATTCCTGGAGACTCCGAAGGAAGAAATGAAGATTGCTTCGGCGCCTCATCAGGCAACCACATGACACTTGGCAGGACGAATTCCGAACCCGCGGCCGCTGCTCTGCGGCGGCCCGCACGCCCAGCGTGGCTCGTCCACCTGGCGGATTACTGGACGCTGACCAAGCCGGAGGTCAACTTCCTGGTGCTGGTGAGCGCTTTGGTGGGGTTTTACCTCGCCGCCCAGGGCGCTGTGAATGGCTGGCTGCTCTTCCACACACTGATGGGAACGTTGCTCGTGGCCAGCGGCACGGGCACGCTGAATCAGTTTCTCGAGCGCCACACCGACGCCTTTATGCGCCGCACGGCGAACCGGCCGTTGCCGGCGGGACGGCTGGCGCCCGCAGAAGCCTTCTGGTTCGGAATTCTCCTTTCCATCGCCGGCGGTGCGGAACTCTGGATCGCCGCGAATCCGCTCACCAGCGCGCTGGCGCTCGCGACGCTCGCCACCTATCTGGTCCTCTACACGCCGCTCAAGCGGCAGACGCCGCTTTGCACGCTGGTGGGCGCGATTCCCGGAGCCATGCCGCCGCTCATTGGCTGGGCCGCGGTCCGCAACGACCTCGGCGCCGAAGCCTGGGTGCTCTACGCGATCCTCTTCTTGTGGCAGTTCCCGCACCTGCTGGCGATCGCCTGGATGTATCGCGAAGACTACGCCCGCGCGGGTCTGCAGATGCTGCCCCGCCGTGATCGCGACGGCCGTGCCACCGTGCGGCGGATCCTGGGCTGCACGCTTGCGCTCCTGCCCGTGAGCTTGATTCCGGCTTTCACCGGCCACGCGGGATGGCTTTATCTGGTGGGCGCAGGAACTCTCGGTGCGGGGTTATTGTATTGCGGCGCGCGCATGGCGGCCTCGCGCACGAACGCCCTCGCCAAGCAGTTGCTCATGGCGTCGATTGTCTATTTGCCGCTGGTCTTTGCGCTCTTGATGTTCGACCGGACGTGGCAGTGACAGCTTGTTGAAACACGTTCCGAGGATGTCATCCTGAGCGAGCGCAGCGAGCGAAGAATCCCCGCATTTCGTCGTAGAACTGCAGAGGCCCTTCGCCCACAGAACGGGCTCAGGGTGGCAGTTTGGCATGAGAACGCTGCAGGTCCCACATGATCCCCTATCTTCCCGCGGTTGATGCCACGCTCAATGCCGCGAGCGCCGTGCTGCTCGCCTCCGGCTTCTTTTTCATTCGACGCAAAAACATCCGGGCACACAAGGCCTGCATGCTCTCGGCCTTTGCGACCTCGGTGCTTTTCCTCGCCTGCTACCTCACTTACCACTACTTCCACGGTGTCACACGTTTCCCAGGGCACGGTTTCGTCCGCAGCTTTTACCTCACGCTGCTCGGCTCGCACACGGTCCTGGCTATGGTCATTGTTCCCCTGGTGCTCACCACCCTCTATCGCGCCTTGCGCCAGCGCTTCGACCAGCACCGACGCATTGCCCGCTGGACCCTGCCGCTGTGGCTCTACGTCTCCGTCACCGGCGTGGCGGTGTACTGGATGCTTTATCACTGAAGGACAGTTGAAAGTTGAAGGTTGAAGGTCGAAGGCAAAAAGTGCTAGCCAGCGAGCGCCTTATGCGAGTCCCGACACCGTCGGGATAGGCGGCGAGCGTGTTGTGTGAGGCCCGACGATTTCGGGCGGAGACCCGTTGCGCTCGCCACGGCCGCTTTGAAGAAGATCCAGGGCAGCGTAGTAGGGTCGGATCGATTTGTCGATCCCGTTGGTGGTTTTGAGTAACTGGCTGGAGCAGGTATATACTTGTGGCCATGGAGAGAATCAGAATCGAGCAGCACAGTTTTACGGGGATCCTGTGGTTCGGGGCATGGCTCTTCACCATCGGGTTTCTTCACCTGACTTTTTGGAAGGGTGTCCTCGCGATTGTGTTGTGGCCGTACTATCTTGGTGCGACGTTCAGCTCGCTGTGGCACTAATCCCAATCGGCTATTTCACGGAAATGAAGGACACGACCCTGGTGATTCCCTCGGTCGCCCGCCATTAACATGGGCGGACTTTCAGCCCGCCATCAAGAGTGGCGGACCTTCGGCCGCGGCGACTCGTCGCTAATCAAAGATAGGCTATCCACATAGTATCATGCAGGTATGAAGCGCGTCCGCACGCCTCGTGCTGAGATCCTGCGACGGTATCGCGCTTGTTACCGGAAGCTGGGTAGACCGCCGGGCACGCGTTTGTTCCGCACGATGGCGGGGGTCCGTGCCGCAGACGTTCACTTCTATTGGCCCAAGATCGCGGACTTGACCCGAGAGGTAGGCGGCACGCCCAGCGTGCTTGTCGGGCCCATGACGGAGGACCTGCTGTTCCGCGACTACGCTCGGGTTTGCCTGCATCTCGGAAAGATTCCGAGCACAAGCGAACTTCGCAAGGCCACGCGCGAGCTCGGAACGCGCACGCACATTGTGTTTGCGAAGTTCGGCTGTATTTCCGAGTTCGACAGGCGCTTTCTCGAGTGGCTCATTAACGGTCCCGAGGAGTTCAAGTCGATTATATCGATGCCGGGTTGGCAGCGGAAAGGACGGCGGACTCTCAAGGCGTACCTCTCACCCCCGCCTGTATTCGCGTCTCGTCCCTTTTTGCCCGCGGGGCTTCAAGACCTGGAGGCGCTGGCCCGTGGCGAAGATCTGCTCCCGGATTCGAGCGACGAATGGGCCAACCAAGTCTTCGAGCACAGGTGCGGTGACGCCTTCCGCACACTGGGCTTCGAAGTCGAACAGTCCGGACCAGGTACCGGCGCGGAGCCTGACCTCGCCGTCCTGACTCGACCCTTCAACGTCGCCTTGGCCCGACCGAGCGGCTACGCTGTCCTCCTCGACGCCAAGCTGCGCAAAGGGGATTACGTGCTTCCCACGGGCGACCGGGCGCTGTACGAATGCGTCAGGAACCACACATTTGGGCCCAAGCGGGTTGGCATCGAAAAGACTTATCTTGCCGTCATCGGCCCCGGCCTCCGCGAGACGGACCTGGAAAAGCTCGCTGAGTATCTTCGCGGGTCCGAAGTCCGTGGAATCACGCTGCTTTCTGCAGCCGCTTGATGCGCATCGTTGAAGATAGCATTCGCAAGCGCGAATCCTTCACACTGGCAGAGTTCGAGAAGACACTGGTCGGGACCAGGATCGTCGCATCCTGATCAGTAGGGCCGGGGCTGCCGGAACCCCCAGTCCTTGCCACGCGCTGTTCCTCATTGATTCACCGGCTGCAACAGGCGCTCGTAATTCAGCTTATAGAACGGGTCCTTTGGGTCAATCATGTAAGCCGCACGGAATTCCTCGAAAGCTTCCCGCAGGTTGGCTTTCTTTTCCAGTGCGAGGCGGAGGCCGAAGTGCGCCAAATCATAACTGGGGTTAAGACGTAGCGCCTCGCGAAATTGTGCGATAGCTCCGCCCCAGTCGCCCTTCTTTCCGAGCGCGAGGCCGAGGCTGGCATGCGCCTTGTCATTATTGGGGTTCAAGCGTAGCGCTTCGCGTTCTTCCGCGATCATACCATGCCAGTCACCCTTGGTTCCGAGTGCGAGGCCGAGGTAGGCGTGCGCCGACTCATTCTTGGGGTTCAAGCGCAGGGCTTCGCGTTCTTCCGCGATCATTCCGTGCCAGTCGCCCTTCTTTCCGAGCGCGGCGCCGAGGCTGGCATGCGCCTTGTCATTATTGGGGTTCAAGCGCAGCGCCTCGCGATACTCCGCAATCGCACCGTCCCAGTCGCCCTTCTTTCCGAGCGCGAGGCCGAGGTTCGTGTGCGTCGTGTCATTATTGGGGTTCAAGCGCAGCGCCTCGCGATACTCCGCAATCGCACCGTCCCAGTCGCCCTTCTTTCCGAGCGCGAGGCCGAGGTTCGTGTGCGCCGTGTCATTATTGGGGTTCAAGCGCAGCGCCTCGCGGTATTCCGCAATCGCACCGTCCCAGTCGCTCTTCTTTCCGAGCGTGAGGCCGAGGTAGGCGTGCGCCGACTCATTATTGGGGTTCAAGCGTAGCGCTTCGCGTTCTTCCGCGATCATTCCATCCCAGTCACCCTTGTTTCCGAGCGTGAGGCCGAGGTAGGCGTGCGCCGACTCATTATTGGGGTTCAAGCGCAGGGCTTCGCGTTCTTCCGCGATCATTCCATCCCAGTCACCCTTGTTTCCGAGCGCGAGGCCGAGGTAGGCGTGTGCCTTGTCATTATTGGGGTTCAAGCGCAAGGCTTCGCGTTCTTCCGCGATCATTCCATCCCAGTCACCCTTGTTTCCGAGCGCGAGGCCGAGGTAGGCGTGCGCCGACTCATTCTTGGGGTTCAAGCGCAGGGCTTTGCGTTCTTCCGCGATCATTCCATGCCAGTCACCCTTGTTTCCGAGCGCGAGGCCGAGGTACGTGTGGGCCGACTCATTCTTGGGGTTCAAGCGCAGGGCTCGGCGTTCTTCCGCGATCATTCCATCCCAGTCGCCCTTCTTTCCGAGCGCGGCGCCGAGGCTGGCATGCGCCGTGTCATTATTGGGGTTCAAGCGTAGCGCTTCGCGTTCTTCGGCGATCATTCCATGCCAGTCACCCTTGTTTCCGAGCGCGAGGCCGAGGTAGGCGTGCGCCGACTCATTATTGGGGTTCAAGCGCAGGGCTTCGCGTTCTTCCGCGATCATTCCATGCCAGTCACCCTTGTTTCCGAGCGCGAGCCCGAGGCTGGCATGCGCCTTGTCATTATTGGGGTTCAAACGTAGCGCCTCGCGATACTCCACAATCGCACCGTCCCAGTCGCCCTTGTTTCCGAGCGCGAGGCCGAGGTAGGCGTGCGCCGACTCATTATTGGGGTTCAAGCGTAGCACCTCCCGGTATTCCGCAATCGCAAAGGCCCAGTCGCCTCTGTCTCTGAGCGCATTGCCTAAGCTGTAATCTCAGATTGCCCTGTTAAGGAATTCTCATTTTATCTGGTGGGAGGAGTTTGACAATGGGTCGATGGTACCATCGATATGGCACAACGGCTAGTCTACTAGCGGCACTCTAGGGTGCTATTTCATGGCGGGACCCCCACGACGACGCTGTCACGGAGAAGTGTAAGCCGGAAATTGCGTATTCAAGCCCGCTTTCGCCCAGGATCCTGTGCCCGCGGCCCTGTCGAGGCAAGCTTGAACCCGCACGGCGCCCTTGGGTTGCCAGCGCTGCTCGTCTTGTTCCCTCCGACGGCTTCGGGAGCTTATTTGCCGCCTCCAACCTACCCCGCCGCGGACCGGTCAAGTGCTGCCCGATGGGTTAGCTGAATCCGGGGAGTCCGTCCAACTCACGGACCAGAATCAGGCCGCCGTCGGAAGTGACACGGGAACCCTGGAAATCGACCTTGAGAGAGGCGTTGAAGGGGAGCTGAAAGGGCTGATTTTGGAGCTCACCCATTGGGTACTGACCTCCCGAGCGCCTTCATCGCACCGTCAAAGTCAAGGTGACGTTATGGGTCAAGGTGGAGGGCCCCGAAGTGGAGGTGCCTGTCACAGTCAAGGTGTAGGTGCCCGGCGGCGTGCCCAGATTGTGCATGCCCCCGCCCCCCGCCCACAAGGCCACGGAACCCATGACACATGCGGACCCTAAGCGCAAACGAAGCCGCGTCGCTTTTGCGACGCCCAGACCCGCGAGCAACAATAACAGGACCAGTGGGGCAACGCGCTCTGCGCCTTCCCGGAATTTGGGCGGTTCCGGCCAGCGGGGCGGCGCCAAAGTAGAGGCAGTGGTCGTCACTGTTGCCGTAGCGGTGGCAGCGACGGACCCGGTAGGAGATACCGAAGCCGGAGGAAGGGTGCAACTAGCAAGTGACGGTGCGCCTCTGCAAGCAAGAACTACCGCTTGGTTGAATCCGCCAACGGAGGTGACTGTGAGAGTATAGGTGACGGTTTGCCCGGCCGCGACACTCGCTGAATTGGGCGAGACAGAAAGGGAAAAGTCGGATCCCGAGCTGGCCAGTAGCCCGAACACACCGACGCCGTTCGTCGTTCCCACGTACACCCGCCCGTTGGCTAGCGTCGGCGTAATGAACTTATTGCCCGTCCCGAATTGGTCCCGCGTACCAGCCTGGTTACTGTTATAAAGCTCCTGCGATAAGTCCGAAGCATCGTAGGCATGGAGCACGGCGGGATCCGTGTTTTCCACCGCCCATACAATGGCGTTGTTCATGCCATTCGCAGAGATACTGGGAGTTGTGCCCGGATAGGTGAAGGTGATGCCGGTCTGGGACACCGAACTCGCTTGGAGTTGACCGTTCGTAAACTGAAAGGCTCGGAGCGAATCCCCGACCACGCCGTAGTAGATTCGGTTGTTGAAGAAGGCGGGCATGCCGAACTCCTGCCCACCCAGGGCGGACGGGAGTTCCTGGTAAATGTTGTTGGTATTCGGATCGAACTTCCCCATGTTGTCGCGGTCTACGAGATAAATGTTCTGGTCCTTCCCCGCTCCCACGGCCAAGTGCCTGGTCACACCACGAGAATCGACCATGTCTGGTAAAACCAACGCCCCGCCAGACCCGAGATCCAAGTCGGCATTGGATTCCGCAACGGTGTTCGACATATTGAAGTAGTCTGCCACGGCCAGAGTATTGTTCGCGGTTGAGAGCTTCACAAAGGCGTTCCCGTAGTCCCCCAGCGCAGGGAAGCCCTGCGCGTTAAGCATTGTGTCGAACGTGCCATTCGCCGCAAGAAAGTAGATGTTCCCACTAGCATCCGCCGCGGGACCCGCGCCGCTGGCCCACACCGCACCCTCGTTGCCGTTGGGAGTGATGTTCAGCACGCTGACCTGCGCCAACGTCCTTGCGTTGTAGCTGATAATCCATCCGGTATATGGGCGGATATCGCAGTGTGAGGACCAAAAGGTGTAGACCAAGCCGTTGAGAAGCAGGAGACCCGGGCGCTCCTTGTACTGCCCGGCGTCGAAGATGACGTTGCCTCCACTGCTGTTATCGCCCGTGCCCGGATACGTTGCCCGGACCTCCACCGGACCGCCGAACTCTTCATGTCCGGTTGTGAGCTCCAAGGCGTGCAGGCGTTGATGATAGTGGCCGGACGCGTCCTTGCTCATGGCCACCACATAGATCGTTCCGCTCAGGCCAATCGATCGGTCAATGACGGGCGTGGCCGTGATGCCGATTTCAGGTGTGACTTGGCCGCACCCCCGGTCATCGGAGGGCGTTTCACCTGCCATCACGACCGAGACCTGCCAGAAAGGTGTGCCGTCGCTGGCATCGAAGGCGTATACACTGTCGTGCTCCGTTGCCACCACGAGAACGTTGCGAGTGCCGTTGCCGGGAAGAGTCACGCTGGACACATACAGCGGCTGGGCATCCACCTTGCCATCCACGGAGAGAACAAAAAGTCTTCCAAATGAGCTGGAGTTGACGTTGCCCACTGTGAGCGTGGTTTCGTTGGAGTCGAATCCGGTGCGCGCAACGTCGTTATGATAGGTCAGGACATCCTGTGCAGGCGAAAACGAAGCGAATGAAAGCGCCAATAACAGCGAGCAGATACACCCCAGCCGTGAAAGCGCCAAACGTAGAGCACCCGCGCCCGTGCGGTTACCCGGTTGCATCGAGTGGCCCCCTGGCTGATTCTCCGACCGGTACTTTCGGTGCCCAATCCCCGGCTGCCTACAAGTTTGCACGAACTCCCAGGAAGTACAATGCAGTCGTGAGGAGTGTGCCCGGAATTTGTGGGTGCCAGAAGCCTATGACCGCGCGAAGTCTAACGCAAGCGCGCATCCATCACACTGTCAGAGTTCGAGGAGACACTGGTCGGCAACAGGATCGTCGCATCCTGATCAGTAGGGCCGGGGCTGCCGGACCCTAAGGAGGAAAGGCCAAACGCCAGGGGCAAAAGGCAGCAAGCAGTGGGCACTCACTTTCAACTTTTCAACCTTCGACTTTTGACCTTCAACCTTCGACCTCCCAAGCCCTTTCTAACTTGAACCCTCTCATGCCCTGTGCTAGCCTTACTGGGCATGCATCCCAGCCAGGAGGTGACACGCCCGTGAGCACCCCTACCGAGGCCATCCGGGAGCAGTTGATGGCCGGCAACGAGCAGTACCGACGTCTCCACGAAGAACACGCCCGTTACGCTTCTCAGCTTGCTCAACTTGCCGCCAAAACCTATCTCTCCGAGGAGGAGCAGGTGGAAGAAGTGCGTCTGAAGAAGCTGAAGCTGCGGGTGAAGGACCAGATGGAAATGCTGGTCCGGCAAGCCCAGGCCGTCCACTAGGCAGGTTGGCATCGGCGTGGGCGGGGGAGTTGGTGTCAAACAGCCTGGCGGCACAAGCGACCGCCAGCCACGTCTAGGAAGCGGCGGGTTCCCGGGGGGTACCGGGCCGACGCGCGACGCTCCATGGTAAAGGAAGGTTACTGGTACGGGTTGCCGCTGGTGTTAATCGCCGGCGGCCTGACGGGCTTCTGGCTGAGAGAGCGGAGCGTGTCCCTCTTCTTGCTTGCGGTCTTCTTTCTGATTCTTGCCTTCCTGGTTCTCAACTTTTTCCGCGACCCTGAGCGTCCCATCCCAATGGAGGCGCAGGCCATTGTTTCGCCCGCAGATGGTCGGGTGGTGCAGCTAGCCGAGGAAGAATTTGAAGGCCGGCCGGTGCGCCGGTTGAGCATCTTCATGTCGCCGCTGGACGTGCATGTGAACCGCGCGCCCATTGCCGGCACCATCCGCGCGGTCAACTACAAAAAGGGCGCGTTCCGGGTAGCCTCGCAGGATCTGGCTTCTGTCGAGAACGAGCAGAACGTTTTCACCCTCGAAGGCGCGCAAGGCGAGGTCGTGGTCAAGCAAATCGCTGGCTTGTTGGCCCGCCGTATCGTATTCTGGAAGCGTCTGGGTGATTCGCTCGCGCGCGGCGAGCGCGTGGGAATGATCAAGTTCGGTTCGCGCGTGGACGTGCTGGTGGACCCCGCGGTTCAGTGGCGCGTCAAAGTTGGAGACCGCGTGCGGGCAGGGAGCAGCATCGTTGGAACCTCCGAATCAACCCCCCAAGCTGGATAAACGCCAGGGGATTCGTCGCGGTGTCTACGTCCTACCCAGCCTCTTTACGGTGGGAACACTCGTCTGCGGCTACTTCGCTATTCTCTCGACGCTGCGCGGCGCCCAGATCCTGGCCGCCGGGGTGGCGACCGGGCTTGCCGTGATAGCGTTTGACAACGCCGCCAGGGCCATCGGCTGGGCCATCCTCTTCGATGGCCTCGACGGCCGCATCGCCCGCATGACAAACACCGCTTCTCCGTTCGGGCGCGAGTTCGACTCGCTCGCCGACGTCATCGCCTTCGGCGTGGCACCCGCCTTGCTGGCTTTCGTCTGGGGCGTGCGCGGCGTGGACGAAATGGCGGGTAGGGAGCTTATCCAGCACATCCGGCAAGTCGCCTGGATCATCACCTTCGCTTACGTGATCTGTGGGGCGGCGCGCCTGGCCCGCTTCAACATCGATACCGTCAAGCCCACCGGCGACCGCCGCTTCTTTGTCGGCCTGCCCATTCCCGCTGCCGCCGGCGTCGTGGCGGCCATCGTCCACTGGCAGAAGCAGCCCTTGAACGCCTGGGAATTCGCTGCGGGCTGGCTGGTGGTCGTGGGGATTTTGGCTTTCCTCATGGTCAGCCGCATGCGCTACTACAGCTTCAAAGCGCTCGACCTCCGCAAGCGGCGTTCCTACCTGGCCGTCATTTTCATTGGCCTCATCATCTGGGGTATCTGGTCTTTCTCCGAGCCGGTACTGCTGACGCTGGCGCTCACTTACGCGTTGTCGGGCATCCTCTTGCGCCTCACCTCCAAGATCCGTCCTCATCCGCCTACGCCCGAAGAGGTTCACGCGGCATGAAACCCGGAAAGGAGGGATACCGGGTTGCGGTAGTAGGGGCATCGTCTCTGCTCGGCAAGGAATTGGTCGCTGTCCTGGAAGAGGGGAAGTTCCCCGTCTCGCGCCTGGTCACCTTTGACGCGGACGAAGACGAGCCCGAACTCCCCATCATCGATCTGCGCGAGGCTTCCGCGACTCCCGTCGAGGACCACGAGGTGAGCGAGGCGGAGCTCGACTTCGCTTTCCTCACGGCGCGCTCGCGCCAGTTGCCGGCTTGCTTGCGCTCCTGGCAGGAGCAGCGCGGCGCTGCGCACTGCCTTGTCATCGACCTGGTTGGCGAGGGATTGGGTGCGGAACCGAGCGGGGCCGCAGGTGATCATCCAGGCGGTTTCGCGCCTGCTGTGCACCAGGTGCAGGTGCCATTTCTCGACCGCCGTTTCCCGGCCGGCGGCCCGGAATCCGCCGCCGCGGTGATTCACGTCTCCGCGCATCCCGCCGTGATCGTCATCAGCTCCCTGCTGCTGCGCCTGGCGGCGCGCTTCCCGCTCCAGACCGCCGTGGCGCAAGTTTTCGGCTCGGCGTCGGAATCCGGCTCGCGGGGTATCGAAGAGCTGCAGAAGCAGACGATGAACCTGCTGAGTTTCCAGAAGATTCCCCGCCAGGTTTTCGGCGCGCAGCTCGCCTTCAATCTGCTTTCCCGCCTGGGACGCGTGGGAACCGGCGAGATAGCGGCGCTGGAAGCCCGCCTGCGCCGCCAGTTGCACGAATACCTGGGCGAGCGCGTTCCCCGCCCCGCGCTGCGCCTCTTCCAGGTTCCGGTTTTCTATTCCCTGGGCGTCTCGCTCTACGTCGAGACCGCGAAGCCGGTCGCGCCGGAAGCCGCCGCGGCGGCGCTGGCGGGCGAGCGCGTGCGCGTGCGGCGGTCCGCGCAGGACGCTCCCACACAGGTCGAGGTCACGGGTTCGAGCGATATTCTGGTAGACAGCATTTCCAGCGATGCCGAGCATCCAACGGGGTTGTGGCTCTGGGCCGTGGCGGATAACCTTCGCCTCGCCGCCACCAATGCGGTCGAGCTCGCGGCCAGCCTGCGCGAGCGGGCGCGCGCCTGAGGGCTGGACCCTCGAGTCTGAGCGATGAGCGCTGAAATGGAGTCTGATCGCCACTTGCCTGTTCCAACTCCGCAGGGGCGCAACAGAAGAAACTTGAAAACAGAAAAGCGAAATTCGAAATCCGAAACTCGAAATCCCTCGAACGACGCCCGCGCCGCGAGTTTGGATTTTGGAGTTTCGAGTTGCCATCTGTTTCCATTGGGAGCCTCACTGTCTTTCGCCACGTTGCGCCGCTGTCTATCCCGGCTTCGCCGGGACTCGCACAGAACGCTCGCTGCCTCCTGCCTGGGGCTTGGTGCTTACTGCTTGCTGCTCTTCGCCGGAGCCTGCGGTTACCACGTGGCCGGCCGCGGCGCTCTCCTGCCGCCCGATGTTAAGACCATCGCCGTGCCCGCCTTCAAGAACCAAAGCCCCACTTTCCGCATCGAGCAGCAGCTCACGTCCGCCGTCACGCGCGAGTTCCTGGAGCGCACACGCTTCCGCGTCACCCCCAATCCCGACGGCGCTGACGCCCTTCTGAAGGGCACCGTCAAGGACGTGCGCGCCGGCGTCATCACCTTCGATCTCAACACCGGCCGCGCCACCTCCATGCAGGTTCAGGTCACGGCCGACGTGCGGCTGGAAGACCTGCACTCCCACAAGGTCCTGTTCTCGAACCCCAACTACATCTTCCGCGAGCAGTATCAGGTCAGCCAATCCCCTTCCACACTCTTCGAGGAAGATAAACCCGCCCTCGACCGCCTCTCGCGCGACTTGGCTCGCACCCTCGTCACCGACCTCCTCGAAAACTTCTAGCTAGGAAACAGGTGACAGCAGCGCGGCAGCGGTCCCCTCATCGGGTGGCTTCTGATACTCCTTTCGTGTCTGTCATGGTGCAAGTTGTTTATTTTCTGTAAGATATTGGCATGGCGTGGAGACGATGGGCTCTTTCGCGATTTCGGGGCTCTTAACTCATCCTATCTCATGCATTTTCATATATATATTGGCATAATAGATAAGCCGTTTCGTTTCATAAAGATACTCGCATTATGAGAATTGGTATATTCTCGCCCTTTATTTTCAATAAGATCTTGGGAGCAACCTTCATTTTTGACATCTCTTTGGGTGCGCCCGCCCTGTTTGATTTTCATCAATAAATTGGTGATCCGCCGCACGAGCGCCGCGATCCGGCATCGGGACGCCCGCGGGGATGCACAGCGACTTGCCCCGAAGGTGTTGATCGGCACGCGCCCCAGTGCTCACCCTTGTAGACTAGCGCCGCGCACGGGGGCTTGTCAACACGCTTATTATCCGTTTGTCTACCGGTAGGAAAAATCTTTTAGGGAGGCTGTCTACTTGTCCGAACTCCGTCCCGCCCGCAAGCAAATGTAGCGTCGGCATTCCCCGGCCCGTTCGCGGTGCGAAGCGCCGGGGCGGGCTTGCCGACTGGCCAGCGGGACGCTGGCGCTACGTGTGCCTGAAAGCGAGCATAGCGCCGACCTCCTGCGCTTGCTCAGGCCCGCCAGTACCGTTCCAACTTAAGGCGTCTTTGAATTGTTTTT
>Ga0208457_1001724_pt1 | contig 14243 bp, 9 predicted proteins | sample June2015DPH_10_1_FD_185513 | JGI IMG/M metagenome (GOLD analysis project Ga0208457, IMG submission 185513) | Peatland microbial communities from SPRUCE experiment site at the Marcell Experimental Forest, Minnesota, USA - June2015DPH_10_150... | ecosystem: Environmental > Terrestrial > Soil >... | reverse complement strand
TTAAAGACGGCCCTCGAGATAAAAAAACCGGCGGCAAGGAGTCCCAGGGCGCAGCCGAGGATAATGTACCAGGGAGGCGTCCTCCTGGACGCGGCCGGTTTCCTTGCCAGGTGAGTCCCGCACTTCGCGCAGTAATGGGCGGAGTCAGGATTGTCAGTATGGCATCTCCGGCAGATCATGGCCTTTTCCCTCTTTGACGGGCTTAAGGATAAATCGCATCGAACGCCGAGTCAAATCCTGCCGCGGCCGACGTCAGTTCGGAGCCATCGGTGTTGGTACAGGATCAATATTTGGCATATGGGCCTTTATTGAAGCGGAGTCCATTGAAGGCCGTGTCTTCATCGTGACGACGATGGTCTGCTTGTTCTTCTTACCCGTTGTATGGCGTCGTTCAGCCGCATCTCTCGTATCCTACATCGACTGGGCCCTCTTCGGCATTGGCTGTTACATTTATATCAAACTTCGAGGAGCCGGAATCAGATAAGATTCGTTGGATACAATAGTAACTCGCGTCCTCCAGCGCGTTTTCTGCGCTTTCCCAAGCACTGGGCACGAAGTACACTTAGATGTGACCCTCCGCAGGCTTCTAGGATCAAAAATGGCCGTAGACGTCACCGGTGTCCCTCGCCAAGCACCCCGCGACGCTCGAACGACGTTTCATCCACCCCCGTCCGGAACTATTTTGATAACCCCTCGCAATTCAACGTTCCGCTGACCTCTCAGCGTCCGTAAACTAGCAGGCGGAACGTTCCCGGAATCGCGGCCGGATTCGGGTGGGGGCGCTCCGGGGTAGCGTCCGGAGGCGAACCGAAATCCGATGTGGTTAGGAAGAGATTGTGGGTCTTGGGATCGAGCGCCATCGTTTTGGCCCCGAACTCGGTCTTAACCGTCTGGGACTCACTGTACTTGTCGGGCGAGTCTTCGTGGAAGATGTGGATCATGCCATCACGCGTCGAAGCAAAAATGAGCCCGGCCTCCGGCTCAAAGACAATGGCATCAACACCGCCGCTGATCGGGAATGATTGGATGACTTTGCCGTTGTCGGCATTCATGACCACGAGGAACTTGGGGTTGCGGCCTGCAGAGAACAGCCGCCGGTGCGCCCTGTCCATTGCCATCGCTGTAAGTGCTCCAGCCGGCGCGACGGGCCACCGTGCTTTGATCGTGAGTGCTTCAGAATCGATCGTTACCACCTCGTTTGTTTCTTCGTTGTTGCTGTAAACCACTCCCTTGCCATCGGCAACGGCGTACTCTGGACCGCCGCCCAGGGGGATGGTCTTCACCACGGTTCCCTTGGCGGGATCGATAACCGTCGTATCTTTAGAGTCTCCGTTGAACGAAAATATGAGCTTCGACGCCGGATCGTAAACAATACAGTCTGCATCGGGTTCGGCTTTGACCGCACCAGTAACTCTTAAAGTCGCGATATCGAAAATGACCACCTTGCCAGGGTCACCGTCAGTGATAAATCCCTTGCCAAGATCCTTGACTAAGGCGATCCCGTGGCAGCGTTCTAAGCCAGAGATGGTGCCTACCACGGCATAATTATCGGCATCGACCACCTTAATCTCTGTACCGTGCGAGAGGTAGAGACGGCGCATTGCAGGGTCAATCGTAATATAGTCAAAATACTCCTTCCCACCCGGTGCTGCGCTGAGAGGAACTTTCTTAATCAAGTGATAATTGACCGCCGGTGGACCTGCAAGAGCCACAGAGCCAAGCAATAGAAAAGACACGCAGACCGCAAAACGATGCGAACTCGAAATCTTCATGGAAACTCTCCCTTCCATTAGTGGACTGTGAGTGACCTGACCCCGCTTAATGTACCATCCCTGGAACGGGATTTTCAACCCTGCCGTGGTATACTTTAATTCGTACGGCACGTTCCGGCGGCAGAAGCTAACTTCCATGTCCCCTCGACATATCATTCTCATCGACGGTTATAATGTCATCAACCGTATCCCGGAATTAAAGCCAAGCCTTGACGGAGGATTGGAAAGTGCGAGAATCAAACTCGCTCTTCAGATTTCCAGGTGGGGCCAAGATCACCCAGCGTTGGACTGCGTGATCGTTTTTGACGGCGACCTTCAATTCGCGGGAGGCCGCGATCAGCGCCTATCCGGGATCCGATGCATCTTCTCCCGGACCTCCCATGGTGGCGACGACGAGATCATTCGATTCGTCAGGGATTATCAAGGGAGGACATCCGACATCATCGTGGTGTCGGATGATAATAACGTCCGGAACAATTGCCGCGCTCACGGTGCGTCCGTTCAGCCCTCTAGCTATATCATAACCGGGAAGACGCGTCACTCCGGAGGCCGAGCGAAAACTCCGGCAGATGGCAAGGACCTCGACAGAAAGGCGGCGGCCGAAATAGAAAAGGAATTAAAGAAGAAATTCGGATTGTAGTATTCTAAACTCCCTCGGTTCCTCCGCTGCCGTCGACATAAACGACAATGGGAGGGTCAAGGTCCCGGTGGGCCTTCCGGACTTCGAAAACGATCCCGGCGGAATTCCGCACCGACGACTTCTCCCCTGTTGGACCGCATCCGGCTTGCTTTTCTTGCATTTACCGATCTTGATGGTTTGATCACGTTTAGGCTAGACTGAGTTATTTTGAGCAGAAGTTTGTAAAATCTCTGCTCAATTTTTTGAGACCAATTAGTATGGTCTTTATTGTGTTGCCCTACAACTCTGCCCCACGTATGCTCATTCTGACCAGATCTATCCGTATAGACTGCCCAGTAAACTGCTATCTTCTTGGATGGTGAATCAAGAGGAACGAGGATGAGGCGAGCATCGGACTGTGCATCCGGTGTTGGGGATTCAAATGCCTCCGGGCGGACTCCCCTATCGCGGGGGGCCATTCGAGGCTTGAACGCCTCACTCCAGAGGCGATACTCTGATTGGGGAGCAGGTCAGGCCCTTGACTCTTGGCTAAGGCCGGGATATCCTCATTTCGTGATGGGGCGGGGAGATTTCGAGCCTGAGGCCAGCGCTTTCATGCCGTGCGTGAAAAGCAAATTCCTATAAATCACTTCTTCCTATAATGTAGTTTTTCTTATTTTACCAATTCACACAACATTTCAATCAGTAATGAACAAAATTTCTGAACTTTAACTTAACATGTGGTACAAGTATTTAGGCCGGTCAAAATTGAACGTAAAAAGGAGGAATAAAATAAATGCGCTGGCATCATTACCTTTCTTACTTTTTTGGCGGTGCCTTTCTCGCCAATGCTATCCCACATTTTGTAAACGGGGTTATGGGGCATCCATTTCAAAGCCCATTTGCTTCCCCGCCGGGCCAAGGGCTGTCTTCTGCAACGGTGAACGTGCTGTGGGGCGCCTTCAACCTCATTATGGGCTACTTACTCGTGTGCCGTGTCGGAACCTTCAAGTTACGCCAGACGGAGCATGTCATGGTTGCGGGATTGGGTGCATTGCTAATGGCATTGATATTGTCCCGAGCGTTTGGGTTGTTCTACGGTGGCATCTAAGAGAATCTTTATGTTTAGATGAGCGAGGGAAGGTTTAACGACGTACCACTTGCTTTCTTCGGCCTTTTCTGCCAGCGGCATGAATATTGAGCCATGTTCGATAAAGCCAAGTTTATCAGACATGCCGAAGCTTAGCGCCATGCTATATTTTGGCTAATCCTTGCATAGTTGGAGGGGACATGAAACGAATCGTGACTGCAATATCATTGCTCGTCTTGGTCTCGGGAGTCACTGCCCGTGCACAAACCAAATCAGCTCAGCCAAGTCCCGAATACAGAGTGTTGGATGCCTGGACCGGGAGCTGGCTTCTTCTTGGAGAAGCAAGAGACACGCCATCAGGGCCTGTCTATAAGAGCGAATGGAGCTACACGGGTCAACGAATCCTCGGAGGCTTTTTTCTGGAAGTCCACCACCGGGAGAAGTTCAAAGGCACCGTTGAAGAGTTCTTAGAGCTGATGGGATACGACCCCCCAAAAAAGGCATGTATCTCACACGTCTATGGTGACAGTGGACGGTGGGAAATCTCTTCGCTGACCTTTATTAACGAGAGAACCTGCGTCGAAAACGGGACGACGTATTATCCGGATGGTCGAACAAAGCAATGGCGGTTTACCTGGACCTTCGGCCCTGACGGAAAGTCCGTTTCCGTGAAGGAGGAAGACGATAAGGATGGCACCTGGTGGACCGCCTATGAGGGTAAGGGAGTCAAGAGCCCGGGGAAGTAGATGAGTCTCGCTTCCCCAAAGATCCAGAATAAGCCGCAATAAGGGGAAGCGACGATATAAAACCGAAAATATAGGCGGAAATCTGGAAAGGAATACGGAAAGGCCGCCCTTTTAGAAGGCTCCCTCTGAGACCGCATAACTCTTTTATTCGTCGGCGGTTATCTTATTCCCCAGGGGTCAGGTGATAACAGGACTGTGGATCCGGAGTCCAACGCTTTACCCTCCTGGACATATGGGGAAAACCCGATTTCCAGGGGAAAATGCTTTATTTTCCTTTAAGCACCTTTAGTCAGAATTAAGCGCGTTTACGCATTTTTTGTGACATGGCTGTGACACGGGGGATTGGTTTGCCGATGCTTCGGCAGCTAATCCATCCGCAAGACGCTACAAACCTCTTTGGAACGGCCGGTCTATCTCAGGAATCTTGGTTTGTTGACTATTCTCAATGGCTGCTGGTATGCTTAGCCCAGCGGAGGGATTGGGAGCTCAACTATGAAATGTCCGAAGTGTCTTTTTGAGAGTCCTCCTGACACAAATTATTGCCCAAAGTGTGGTTCGAGGCTATCCGGGGAAGTGCTTTTCACGCAGACATTGACCGTTGGGACGCCCACGAAGATCCTTGCTAAAGGGAGCGTTTTCGCAGGCAAATATAAAATCGACGAAGAGATCGGCCGGGGTGGGATGGGGATAGTCTACAAGGCCGAGGATATCAAGCTCAAACGGACGGTGGCCCTCAAGTTTTTGCCTCAGGAATTGGCTTCATATCCCGAAGCCGAGGATCGGTTCTTGCGAGAGGCGCAAGCCGCGGCCGTCCTGGATCACCCCAACATATGCACGGTTTATGAAGCCGAGGAGGCCGAGGCGATGCCCTATATCGCCATGGCCTATATCCAAGGCCTCAATTTGAGAGAAAAGATCGCCAAAGGGGCTTTGGGACCTCGGCAGGCGGTCGATTTGGCTGTGCAAATCGCCGAAGGCCTGGCGGCGGCCCATCAAAAAGGGATTGTCCACCGGGACATCAAGAGCGGCAACATTATGATCACGGAGGGCGGCCAGGCCAAGATCATGGACTTCGGACTTGCGAAAGTTTCGGGAGAGGTCCAGCTGACCAAGGAAGCCCGGACGATAGGGACGATCGCCTACATGTCGCCGGAGCAGGCGCGAGGAGAAGATCTGGATCATCGCACGGACCTATGGTCCTTCGGCGTTGTGCTCTACGAGATGTTGACGGGACAGCTCCCGTTCCGGGGGGATCGCGAATCCATCATCCTTCATTCGATCATGTCTGTTGAGCCGCAGCCGGTCAGACAGCTGAAGCCCGAGATTCCGATTGACATACAGAAAATCATCGAGCGGGCGCTGAGAAAGAAACGGGAAGACCGATATGCGACTGCCGCCGAGATGGGCAGGGACCTGAGGAGGTATCTGGATAAGTGTCGGGCTGAGGAAGCGGGCTTCTTCAACTTGAGGTCATTGGGCCTCCGGATGAAGCGTCCGGCCTATTTTGGGCCTGCCGTGGCTGTATTGGTTAGCCTTGGCTTTCTCACATACTCCCTCATCCACCGCAATGCCCAAGTCAGATGGGCCCGTGAAGTGGCGCTGCCACGGATCGAAAAGTATATCAGCACGTCCGACTATTCGGCGGCCTACAGGCTGGCGCAGGAAGCCGGAAAATATATCGCCGGTGACCCCCGCCATCAGGAACTTGCGGCTCAGGTCGCCGGGCCCCTCTCCTTCAAAACGGACCCACCCGGAGCTGATGTTTTTATCAAGGATTATATGGACGCGAACGCCGTATGGCAAAAGATCGGCCGGTCGCCGCTGAATAAAGTCAATGCCCCGGGGGGATTCCAGCGTTGGAAGGCCAGCCTGTCGGGTTACGAGCCTGTCGAAGGCACGGTACTTGTCCAATCCGCGAAGACTATCTCAAACCTGACGTTCCCCGGAGAGGTGATGGTCAAGCTGGATAAAACTGGAACTCTCCCTCGGGAAATGGTCCGCATTCAAGGCGGCCGGTTCAGACCCACGCTCGAGGAAGTTGACACAGGAGCCCTGCCGGAGCTCGAAATTTCCGACTATCTTCTCGATAAGTACGAACTGACCAATAAAAAATACAAGGAGTTCATTGAAGCCGGGGGTTACAAAAAGCCTGAATATTGGACACAGGCGTTCATCAAGGACGGACGCAGATTATCATGGGATGCCGCCATGAAAATATTCGTAGACAAGACCGGGCGACGCGGACCCGCGATTTGGGAACTCGGCGACTATCCGGAGGGCCAGGACGATTTTCCCGTGAGCGGTGTCAGCTGGTTCGAGGCGGCGGCCTACGCCGCCTTCGCCGGAAAAAGCTTGCCCACGATCTACCATTGGAACTTGGCTATTGTCGACCCCTTGGATAATGACATGGGAAATGCCGATTATATGGGTTTCGTTTTGGCCCGGAGCAACTTCGCCGGGAAGGGGCCGGCGGCCGTCGGGACGTATCAGGGAATAAGCCCGAGGGGAATTTATGACATGGCGGGGAATGTCAAGGAGTGGTGTTTCAACGAGGTCCGGGAAGGCCAGAGACTAATCCTCGGCGGCGGCTGGAATGAAGACAACTACGTAGTGGCGGACGGCGACCGTTACGATCCGTTTTCCAGGGAAGCGAATTTCGGTTTCCGATGCATGAAGCTCATCACCGAGGATGACTCCTCGAAGGAGGCGGCCAAGTCCGTCTCCCCCCTCCCCCCTCCGCAGCTCGGCAACTTGAAGCCTTGTTCGGATGAGGTTTTCGCGATCTACAAAAAACTCTACGACTACAACAAGTCGCCTTTGAACTCCAAGGTCGAGAGCCGGGAGGACCTGACCAAATATACGCGGATGGAGAAGGTGTCCTTCGACGCCGCCTACGGCGATGAACGGGTCACGGTCTATCTATTCTTCCCAAGGACTGGCACTCCGCCTTTCCAGGCAGCTATTCATGTTCCTGGAGCTTCGGCCTATGAACTCTCCCGCTTCATTGATTACCCGTCGCGAGACTTTGTCGACTGCATGACAAAAAGCGGCCGAGCGTTCGTTTTTCCAATCATGTACGGCTACTTTGAACGGCGGCTTTCTCCGGAGAAACGGCAAAGGATAACGTGGCTCGAGCAGAGAATTTTCCGCGTCAAGGACTTCAGGAGGACGATTGATTATCTGGAAACCCGTTCCGACATCGATACCCGAAAGTTATGCTATCACGGCTTGAGCATGGGCGCCTCCGGAGGCGGTATCATTCCGGCAATCGAAGGCCGCATCAAGGCCGCCGTACTATTGAGTGGAGGGTACACCCGCGGTATGCATCCGGAGTTTAGCCAGGTCAATTTCGCGCCTCGGATTAAGATCCCCATCCTGATGCTGAATGGGAAGTATGATCTTACGTATCCTGTGGAGACGTCAATAAAACCCCTCTTCCAAATGTTCGGCACTCCAGAGAAAGATAAGTTTCTCAAGTTCTATGAAACGAGCCACTCCGTATGGTTGAAGAATGAAGTCATAAAGGACGAGCTCGATTTCCTGGACAAGTATCTGGGTCCGGCAAAATAAAGAGCGGCCGAACCTTCACCGGGTTAAGGTTCTCCTCCTAACCCCTCAGGCAATATGACCACCCAGAGTACAGAAACGGGAACAGGATATCAGACAATAAAGCTTAACCATCATGGACTAGACGTACTGATGTTTCTTTTCTCTTGATATGCACTCTTCTACATAGCCCAAGAACAAAGATAGACCCATATCCCCCAAATAAGGAGTTATATCGGACGTTACCCCCTCGTTAATCCGCGTTATAAAAAAAGCATATGCGAGGGTCATGAATCCGCCTAATTCCTGCAACAATCTAAGGTGGGGGGGGGGCAGGTTACGATGGCCAATACCGACGTAATTTATTTGTGCACCTCCTCAAAGGAAAGGTTCCAAGGGGGAGGTGCATTACATCATCATGTTACCTATTCTACTCTAAAAATGGGCCCGAAATCCGGTTCATTCCCTTGACAGCGGTTTTGGGTCGGGTATAAGATCGCGGGGGTGGTGAATCATGAAAAACATTTGTTCTCTGGTTGCTATGATCCTGTCTCTTCTTGTTTCCCTTCAGGCCCAGGTCGATGCGCGAATGATGCAGAATCCGGATGTATCCAAGACGCACATCGTGTTTTCCTACGGCGGAGACCTGTGGATTGTGCCAAAGGAGGGCGGCACGGCGCTGAAACTCAGTTCTCCGGAAGGAGAGGAACTCTTTGCTAAATTTTCTCCCGACGGTTCCGAGATTGCGTTCAATGGAATCTATCATGGCAACTTCGACGTTTATGTCATGCCTTCGCTGGGTGGCATCCCGAAGAGAGTGACCCACCATGGGATGATCGACCGATTGATCGATTGGTATCCCGATGGAAAAAACCTCCTGTTCGTTTCTTCCATGAATAGCGGAAAGCAGAGATTCAATCAATTCTATAAAGTCGGCAAGACCGGGGGATTGCCCGAGAAGCTGCCCGTTCCCTACGGCGAAATGGCTTCCCTTTCTCCCGATGGGAAAAAGATCGCTTATACGCCGATCAGCCAGGCTTTCCGAACATGGAAACGGTATCGCGGTGGCTGGCATGCCAACATCTGGATCTTCGATCTCGATAAAATAACCGCCGAGAATATCTCCCGCAGCGATACCAACGATGAATTCCCCATGTGGTCCGGGAATAAAATCTATTATCTGTCCGACCGCGGGCCGGAAATGAGGGCCAACATCTGGTCTTATGATCTCGATACGAAAGAGAACAGGCAGATCACGAAGTTCACAGATTTCGACATCCACTTTCCTTCCATCGGGCCCACGGATATTGTTTTCGAGAACGGCGGGCTGCTGTACCTGTTGAGCCTGGCCGATGAGAAATATCGTGCGGTCCAGGTGAAATTGGTGACGGATGAGATCACCTTGATGCCGAAAGTGGCCAAGGTGTCGAGCTTGATCCAGGGCGGCTGGCTCTCTCCTGACGGCAAGCGTGCCGTCGTCGAAGCCCGCGGCGAAATATTTTCCGTTCCGGCCGTCGACGGACCTATCTATAACCTGACCAAGAGCCCCGGTGTCGCCGAGCGATATCCCGCCTGGTCGCCCGATGGCAAGTATGTGGCCTATTGGAGCGATCGATCGGGCGAGTATGAATTGACGATCAGGGACATGGAAAAACCCGGCCAAGAAAAGACGCTGACCTCCTATGGACCGGGTTATAGATATCAGCCGTTCTGGTCCCCGAACAGCAAGATGATCGCCTTTATCGACAAGGCGATGGAGATCTTCATCTATGACTTGGACAAAAATACGACCGTGAAGGTCGATAGGGCGCATTACTTCTATCAAGGCAACCTCCAGTCATTCCGGGTGAGTTGGTCGTCCGATAGCCGGTGGATGGCCTATTCGCGAGACCTGGAGACGCGGCGGCCGGCCATATTTCTATACGACGTGAAAGAGAACCAAGCCCACCAGGTCACCTCAGGATATTATGGAGATAACAATCCGACATTCGACCCCGACGGGAAATATCTTTATTTCTATACTAATCGGACATTCAATCCTCTTTACGGCGATGCCGACAATACCTTCATCTATGCCAATTCGACGAATATCGCCGCCGTCCCCCTGACCGAGGATGTGGTGTCTCCTCTCGCGCCCAAGAATGACGTTGCCGCCGTCAAAAAGGACGAGCTCAAGAAAGAGGAGCCCGCGGCGAAACAGAACGAGAAAAAGGCAGAAAAAGAGCCGAGCAAAGAGGAGGTCAAGGATAAAGAAAAACCCAAAGAAGTCAAAATCAGCCTGGAGAATTTTGAAAACAGGCTGGTCATCCTGCCGCCGTCTCCCGGCAACTATGGGGACATCGCCGCCGTCTCCGGAAAACTCATATTTCATAGGATGCCCAACACGGGAGCGGCTAATAAAAACAGGGCCGTGGTTTATTATGACCTCGAAAGCCGGGAAGAAAAAACGATCATCGACGACTCGGACGTCTTCATGGTGAGCGCCGACGGCAAGAAGATCCTCGTCGGCAAGGGCGGGAATTTCGCTGTCGTCGACATCGCGCCGGGTCAAAAGATGGAGAAGTTGATGCCGACGGCTCAGCTCGAAATGACGATCGAGCCCCGGGCCGAGTGGACGCAGATCTTCAACGAAGTCTGGAGATTGGAGCGCGATTTCTTCTACGACCCCAACATGCACGGCGTGGATTGGAAGGGCTTGCGCGCCCGCTATGGGAAATTGATTGAGAGTTGCGTGACTCGATCGGACGTCAATTTTGTGATCGGGGAGCTCATCGCCGAGTTGAGCGCCTCGCACACCTACCGCGGCGGCGGCGACACCAACGAGGCGCCGACCAGAAACGTCGGCTACCTTGGCATCGATTGGGAGATCGCCGACGGCACCTATAGAATCGCCAAGATCATCACCGGCGCTCCCTGGGATTCGGAGGTTCGCTCGTCCCTACAAATGTCCGCCTTGAAGGTCAAGAATGGGGACTACATTCTCGCCGTAAACGGCATCCCCCTAAATATCACCGAGGATCCGTGGTCGGCGTTCGAAGGTCTCGCCGACAAGACCGTGGAATTGACGATCAACAGCAAGCCTAGTCTTGATGGCGCCTGGAAGATTATCGTTACGACGCTGGCCGACGAAACCCGCCTGCGAAACCTGGCCTGGATCGAATCCAACAGAAAACGCGTTGAGGAAGCAACAAAAGGCCAGATAGGATATATCTATGTTCCCAGCACCGGTATCGATGGCCAAAACGAACTCTTCCGGCAATTCGCCGCCCAATACAAAAAAGCTGGCCTGATCATCGACGAGCGCTTCAACGACGGCGGGCAGATTCCCGATCGCTTCATTGAATTGCTCGACCGCAAGCCGCTAGCCTTCTGGGCCGTGCGGGATGGCTTGAACTGGCAATGGCCTCCCTTCGCCAACTTCGGCCCCAAAGTCATGCTGATCAACGGCTGGAGCGGTTCGGGAGGCGATGCCTTTCCGGACTATTTCCGGAAAGCGAAACTGGGCCCGCTTGTAGGAACCCGAACGTGGGGCGGGTTGATCGGGTTGAGCGGTTCGCCGGGTCTCATCGACGGCGGCATGGTCACGGTTCCGACCTTTAGGATGTACGATCCCGACGGGAAGTGGTTCAAAGAAGGTCACGGCGTCGATCCCGATATTGAAGTCATCGACGATCCCGCCCAGCTGGCCAAGGGCATCGACCCGCAGCTTGAACGGGCAATCCAAGAAGTGATGAAAGCCTTAGAAAAGAATCCTCCGGTCAATCCCAAACAGCCGCCTTATGAAAAGAGATAAAAAGGGCTCCACTCTGCGTATTTTATAGTCCTTGATTAGGGCCTTGGGCCGGCGAAGGTCGAGCTTGTGGTGAGCTCGTGGATGGGTGTTTGAAGCGTTTCTGTCATGACCGGAGGATGGTTCTGGGGCGGAGGGAGCTGGGTGCCGCACTCCCCGCAGAATTTCAGGGTATCCGGATTGTCGGAATGACAGGTCGGGCACTTGATGGCCAAGCGAGCTCCCCTTCTCTAGCTTGGTCTCAGATTAACAGAGGGATGGGCGGGAAGTCAAACGTGGCGGTCGGGCTCCGGCTTCAGCCATGCGGACACGGCATGGGCAATACCGCCAAAAATGCAGGATTCTAGATAATACGCCAGACCTTATTTCTTCTTTGCCTCTATCGGCTTGAGCTCCATGCCGAGCTGTTGCATCATTCCCAGCAAGTCAAGATCTTCCCTGGCGTCAACGATTTTTCCGTTCTTGATGCGGGCCATCCAAATTCCGCTAGCCTCAAACCTGTTACCCGTCGGGCGGACGCCTTGGTATTCACCCGTGTGTGTGCCTCTTGCGACGAACCTGGCTATGACTCTGTCCCCATGAGCGACCATTTCTTCGATATCCCAACGGAAGTCGGGGGATGCGGCCCAAAGCAGTTTGACGAATCCTGACTGTTCTTCCCGAGTCATGGCTTTTGGATTGTTCGACGGGAAATGCCAAGCGTAATCAGGGGCATACAATTCTTGATAAACATCAGCGTTTTTCTTGTTCCGTTCGTCAAATGCTCTCGTAACAAGGGCCTCATTCTGCCGCTCGACTGCCGCTTGAGCCTTGAACTTCTCGAGCTCCGCCGTATCCGCCTTGTCTTGGCAAGCGAAAGAGAAACAGAGCAAAAGGACCAATGGAACGGCGCAAAGATACTTTTTCATTTTCTCCTCCTATTTTGCTGTTCTTAGATTAGCCTATAGCACGGTGCAATTATTATGAAGTCAGATTGGCAGGCAGACTTCCTCCCTGTGCCAAGAGTGGACAGGCCGGACAACTCTAGCCGAGGCACACCTCAGGCCTTCGTCTGGCCCCGCCGCTAATGTCTCGTCCCGTTGACCCGCCCCCGCTCAATGTACCACCTCAAGAGTGAGATTTTCAAGCCCTGAGCCTGCCCCCTGATTTGGTCCATTTTTTAGGTTAGAAAAATATTTTGTGAGTCATTGTTGTTAGCCTGCTCGAACCGTGTTTTTGCGGCTTCGGCGGCTCCTTTCAATGTCGCGTATTCCTCCGGCGGCACGTTTCCCAGAGAGCTGTGCGGGCGGTTCTGGTTGTAATCCCGCCTCCAATCCTCTGCCTTTTCCCGGGCGTCCTCCAAGCTCATGAACCAGTGCTCATTCAAACACTCCAGCCGGAACCTGGCATTAAAGGACTCGATATAAGCGTTGTCCGTCGGCTTACCGGGACGGCTGAAGTCAAGCTGGACGTGATTCCAGTAAGCCCACAGATCGAGATCCTTCGAGATGAACTCGGGGCCGTTGTCCACCCGAATCGTTCGAGGCCTTCCATGCTCCTTGGAAACCCGTTCGAGAACCTCCACGACTTCCATGCCGCGGATCCGCTGAGCCACGTGGATGGCCAGACTCTCACGGGTATGGTTATCCACTAACGTTAAAAGCCGGATCCGGCGGCCGTCGAAAAGCTCATCCGACATAAAATCCATGCTCCAACATTCGTTCTTCTCAGCCGCCTGCGGCCGCAGCTCCCGTTTTATACAGGCCTTGCGCCGCCTGGGAGTCCTTTTCCTCATACCTAGTCCCTCATCGCGATATAAGCGATACACGCGCTTATGATTCACCCTCCAGCCCTCTCTCCAGAGAAGGACATGAAGACGCCTGTAACCGTAGCCCACCCGTGCCATCGCCAGCTCCCGAAGACGCATCCTGAGCGCTGTCTGAGGATCCGCCCGGCTCTCATATCGTACGACTGAGCGGGCAAAGACCATCGTCGAGCAAGCCCGCCGTTGCGAAACCTTGTAGGCCATCTTCATCACTTCCACAAGGTCACGTTTCCCGGCGGGCTTCAGAACTTTTTTGAGAGCACATCCTGGAGCATCTGCTTGTCGAGCGTCAGGTCTGCCACCAGACGTTTCAACCGCCGGTTCTCATCCTCGAGCTGCTTCAAGCGCCTGAGCTCCGCCACCCCCATCCCCGCGAACCTCTTTTTCCAGCGGTAAAAAGTCTGCTCCGCGATCCCCAGCTTGCGGATGATCTCCGCCACCGGGGTCCCGCTCTCCGCCTGGCGCAGGGCAAAGGCGATCTGCGCCTCCGTGAACCGACTTTTCTTCATCCTTCGCTCCTTCCCGGATGCCGATTCTAACACGAAAATCTAACATCCGATCCGGACCAGAATCCGGGGAGCAGATCAAAACCTGGCCTTGAGGGTCGTTGTTCTTGAAGGCGGCCCCGGCCGCCTTACTCCTCCTTCTGCTCCGGCCTGGGGTGGATGAAGCGGCGGTCGAGCGTTGCGGGATGCTTCGCGGCGAATTAAATAAACAGACCTAGAAAACCTGGTTGACAGGCCCATGGCCCCCCTCCTAGACTGGGGTGGAAGGGAGATCGATATGGCCCCAGACAAGAAAGTCTGCCCGTTTATGTCCAGAATCTCTGTAAAGGTGTCTTGTATCAGAGAGGAATGCCAGTGGTGGTTCAAAGAG
>Ga0208457_1001722_pt1 | contig 14254 bp, 10 predicted proteins | sample June2015DPH_10_1_FD_185513 | JGI IMG/M metagenome (GOLD analysis project Ga0208457, IMG submission 185513) | Peatland microbial communities from SPRUCE experiment site at the Marcell Experimental Forest, Minnesota, USA - June2015DPH_10_150... | ecosystem: Environmental > Terrestrial > Soil >... | reverse complement strand
GTATCGACCTAACGCCACGCGAATTTGCCTTGCTCGAATATCTCATGCGTAATGCGGGACGGTGTGTGACGCGCGCCATGATTATCGAGCATGTCTGGAATTTTTCCTTCGACACCATGACGAATGTGGTGGATGTTTACATCAATTACTTGCGGAAGAAAGTCGATCAGGATTTTGAAAGCAAACTCATTCACACGGTTCGGAACGTGGGCTATGAGTTGGGGGAAAGAGGCATAACAGGATGAAAAGCAGCGAACCACCCACGGAACCTCCCGAGGGGAAACGGAGGCCTTCCCAAGTCGTGGATGCATCTTCTGTCTCATCCGCCCGCGGACCGATCCCTCGGCAAAGCGGCGGGAGTGATTCGCTGAGCAACTTGATGCCGTTCAAGGATCGGACGCTCGTCTTTCTCCATCAATTAAGCCAGACCTTGACGTCTTTGCGCGGAACCCTTGAATTGGCTCTGCTTGTTGACTGCGACGCGCAAGAGTACCGGAGGGCCATCCAGCAGTCACTTGCACAGGCGGAGGGCTTAGTCCAATTGTTTAAGTCATACCGGGCGTTGGCCGAGGGGGGGACAAGCGACCTTGTGAATGACGAGGTTGGGTTCGGCGAGCTGGTCCGGGTGGCGCTGGAACAATTGCGTCCACTCGCGGATTCTCGCCAGCTCGCTGTCCATGTCGAGTCTGGGGACAACTGCCTCGTTCAAACCGATCCGGCGCAGTTACTCGTGGCTCTGCGTCTGGGATTGCTCCACGCTATCCAGCAGAGCCCGACAGGAGGAAAGTTGGAAGTGAGCCTATCAACCAAGGAGGGCAGCGCTTGTCTCACCATCTCGGCGAGTGCGCAACGGGCCGAGGTGTATTCCCCGCCGGAGTGCGCCGAAATCCCTGAACGTGAATCCCAGAGGGCATTAGCCCCGGACAGTGAAGAGGGGGATTGGACCCCGGTGCGCAGAGCGGTCGAGGCGCTGGGAGGCAGCGTCCTGATTATATCTGCTGGGACTCCCTGCCTCATCTGCAAGATTTGCCTCCCCCTTTCACCGCACGAAGGCTAATGAACGGGCTTCTTGGTAGTGTCCTAATCCGACTGTAGGGCCGCCTCTCCCGCAAGGCGGGACGGGACGGCCTGGCCGGGGCAAGCCCTGTACCGTATGGTGCAGGGCAAGCCCCGGCCCTACATCCCATATTAGGACACTACTAGCTTCTTAGCAGGCTATGGCTATGGTGAAGCAGGGCAAAGTTAGTTCTTTTGCCTGAAGGATCCCACATCTTACTCGCCCTTCAATCTTAGAGAATTCTAATGCAAGGTTTATTAGTCTCTAATGATGCTATCTCTATAATAAGTATCATTGGAATGTAAGATGAGCCCATCGGATTTAAAACCGGCGTGCGAGGCTCGCAGCTCTGCTGTTGTTGCGAGCGCAAACAAAGAGTTTCGGGAGCGCATTCTCAAACGGTTGGGGGCTCGCAGTTGGACCGTGGAAGAGGCGCTGGGCGGAGCCGAGGCGTTATCACTGGTGGAGGAAGGAGCGTTCAAAGCACTCTTTCTTGATCGTTGGTTGCCAGACCTTGATGTGTCGGAGTTGGTTGACATTATCAAGGCCCGCCATCCTCAGGTGCAGGTCCTGGTCGTTGGCTCCGAAGTTGAGGAACGCCGCCTGGTTGAGAGGCTTTCCCCACGAAAGGACCTGCCACTGGATTTTCCCGATGCGCAGGAGTCGAGGGAGTGCGAAACAGGAGCGGAAGGGTTGAGGGAGCGCCCGGGCGGCACGGCTGGGATCGTAACGGAGGTGAAGGGGGAAGAGCCATTGCCCGGGATGATGGGATCGAGCCGGGCGATGCAACGGGCCTATCGTCTGGCGAGATTGGTGATCCCGCGTGATACGACGGTTCTCATCATGGGGGAGACGGGGACTGGGAAAGAACTGATGGCGCGAGCTATCCACAATCTCGGCTCGCGGGCCCGGCAGCCTTTTGTCATTGTGAACTGTGCCGCGATTCCTGAGACTCTCCTGGAGTCTGAGTTGTTCGGTTATAGTCGGGGGGCTTTCACGGGAGCATTCCAGTCGCGGTTGGGAAGGATCCATTCTGCGCATGGTGGCACGCTTTTCCTGGACGAAGTGGGAGGACTGCCTCTGGGCATGCAGGGTAAGATACTGCGCTTCCTGCAAGAGGGGGAAGTCCAGCGGTTGGGGAGCCCGGACGTATTCCGGGTGGATGTGCGGGTGATCGCAGCCACGAACGTCGATCTGGCGCGTGCCATGGCCGAAGGGCGCTTCAACGACGCGCTCTACTATCGGCTGTGCGTTTTTCCGATCGAACTTGCGCCGCTCCGAGAGAGGAGAGAAGACATTCTCCCCTTGGCAGCTTACTTTCTGGACTCGTTCTGTCGCGAGGCTGCGGTTCCGTGCAAGTCAATAGCCTTCGAGGTGGCCAGGGCTTTGGAGGCCTACTCGTGGCCTGGGAACGTTCGTGAGCTGCAACACATCATCGAGCGGGCATTTATCCTGTCCGAAGACATGCCAGTGCTTCGCTCTGAATACATGAGCCTGCCAATTTGAGGTGGTCGGGTGAGAAGAAACTTAGATTGGGGGCTGGAGAATGGCATGTTTCCTGCTGTTACCCATTGAGCCATGCAGATTTTTCCTGGGACGCAGCAAAGAAGGACCGCGCCTACCCACACATGTCAGTTGCGCCAACGCTCTGCGAAGCAATCTCGTTTGAAGGCGTTCCGCTCGTTTGCGCACGCGGCATTATCGCTTGAGAACTCTTATTCTCAGCATCGGGCAGAAGTCAGGCGGCTGCGTCGCGAGCTTGAGAAGGCAAATCAAGATCTGAGTCAGAGTCTTGAAGACAACAAGAGAATGCGGGCCCACCTGTTCGATTGGGGTTGGAGCTCTTGCGGCATTCCGTGGCGGTAGTGCGATGAGCACCTTTGTAACAACCCAACCCCAGACAGACCATAGCGTCCAGGCGTTGCGAGAGGTGAAACCTGCTTATGCCACCTTTGGCAATCTGAACCAAGCCGAGCGCGAGCGCCTGTTAGTTGATCAGCTTCCTCAGGTCAAATACATCGCAAAGCGAATCCATGATCGGCTTCCACCGCATGTTCTGCTTGAAGACCTGATCCATGCGGGCATTCTTGGACTGATCGAGGCCATTCAGAGGTTTGACCCCGCGCGCCATGTTGACCTCAAGGCGTACGCCAAATACCGCATACACGGGGCGATATTGGATAGCTTGCGTGATCTTGACTGGAGCCCCCGCCCGCTGCGCAGGAAGGCCCGCCAAATCGAGGCGGCCCATCATAAATTAAGCGCGCGCTTGGGATACTCCCCGTCGGAGTCTCAACTGGCTGAAGAATTGGGCATGAGTCTCGACAAATTCCAGCACTTACTGGGAGAACTTCGGGGGCTCGACTTGAGAAGCTTGCAGGCAGAAACAATGGAAGAGGGGTCTGATCGCGCGGTCAGTTCCGTCGGCTCATCCGCGGCTGCCGAAGATCCGTTTTTCCTTTGTTTGCGCTCCGAAATGACGGGATTTCTAGCAGAGGCCATTGGCGAACTCCCTGAGCGGGATTGCCAACTGCTGGCGCTTTATTATCACGAGGAACTCACGATGAGGGAAGTGGGGGCGGTTCTGGGTATCGGGGAGGCTCGAGTCTCACAGTTGCACTCCGCAGCGGTTATCCGCCTGCGAGCGCGAATGGAGGAACTGCTCAATGCGCGGGGGACTGCGCGAGCGCCGTTGGAAAGGACGAGCGAGCTGGCGGGCGGGAAATATTTGACAAGATCCTTAACCACGACGAAATCGAAGCGCTCTTCCACGCAGCGCGAGACCGGGTTCGCGATTTCGGACAGCCGGGAGGCAGGAACGAGAACGTGACCGCCTGCAACTTCCGCCGCGCCGCCGATGACTTAGCTCGCACCCTGGAGGACTCAAAGATCCTCTGCGCGTAACCTCTCGCGTCTTCCTTTGGGCGCTGGGAAGAACAGTAGCCAGTAAGCAGTAAGCAGTACATAGTGAGTAATTCACAATTCAGAATTCATAATTTATAAAACCCCCGCCCCTAGCTCCTGCCACTTACTACCTGTCGCCTGTCGTTCTCCCCCCCCACCTACCATCTACCACCTACATTTTTGTCATCACCTAAAGACCTGCTCTCGCGTGCCGATGGAGCTATCGGAGAGAGGCAAGGCATGCCAGCACAACTCAACAGACCGGGTGGAGCGGGCGGGGAGAGCGCAAGTTCCGATGAATCAGAGCGTTTGGAAAAGGAACAGAGCCAAGAAGCCAAGATCAGGGCTCTGCTCGTGGACGGCATCCCCACACTCCCAGCTTATGTTTTTGAGCTTAGCGCCTTGTTAAGCACCATACCAGTGGACTTGAGGCGCGTCTGCAGGGTAATTCGAACTGACCCCAGCCTTACCGCACAGGTCCTTCGCTTGTGCAATTCGCCTTTGTTGGGTTTGCGGGAAAGAGTCTCCAACATCGAACACGCGGTGATCCTCTTGGGGACGGAACGGCTGAGGACATTGGTGCTGAACTGTTCGCTAGTGGAGTGCATCGGAAACCGTTTTTCTCCCACCGAATTGCAGTCCTTCTGGCAGCACTGTCTGTTAACCGCGACTTTGAGTGCGCGCAGCGCCCTCTGTCTCCGCTACCCGGAGGTGGAGCAGGCATATTTGGCAGGACTCCTGCACGATGTAGGGGTTATTCCTCTTCTCATTCTTGCCCTGCGGTCAACGGAACCCAATGTTACGCCCGGCGCCATCCTTTGGGGAGAGTCACTTGAATCGGAGCAGAAACATTTTGGAGTTGACCACTGTTCGGTCGGCAAATGCATTGGCCTCAGTTGGAACTTCTCCGCCGAGCTCATTGAGGTCCTCGAACACCACCACCAACCTCAGGAAGCACGGCAAAACGTAGTTTTAGTGGAGATCGTCCGGGCAGCGGATCTTGTTTGCCAGATGCACGGCGTAAGAGTTGGAGGAGAGCCTCCCCGCATCACGCTGGGTGATCAGAACAAGTACAAGGACCTGCTCGATAGCTGCGCTCCCAGTCAAACCGATGAGGAGAGGACCAAGTGGGCGAAGACTCTGGAAGTCGAATTGCCAAACATTATCCAGGCACTTGAACTGCAAGTCTCCACCGGACGAGGGGGCACGGTCCTTCACTGGCCGGGCATATGGGGCTAAGACAGGAATGAAGCCAGCGCGTGTATTGATTGTGGGTGATTCCTGCGTGGTTTCTCGGCTTCTCCAGGTGCGGCTTATGGACCCTTTCCGCCGGCAGCAGGATCGGAAGCAGCGCCGCAGCCTTGAGCTCCCGGATCAAACCTTACCTGCTCGCGCTTAAGACGTGGGGAGGAATTGGCTTGGCCAGCATTCAATTCGATGGGCGGTTCCCACCTATTCCTTTGCCCCAGTAGAAGAGCTGCTGGTCCCACCTGGTCCAGGTAAGCGCCCGCGGGTATGAGGGTTGGCAACGTCAAGCCGAATGGCTTCCAAGACTTCCTCGGGAATGGTCAGAAATCCCTTGACCACCTTGGGATCGAATTGCCGCTCCGACTCCCGAATGATTTCTTCCCGGGCCGCAGAGTACGGACGCGCGCGCCGATAGGGGCGATCCGAGGTCATCGCGTCCAGGGTGTCGGCGACGGCAAATATCCTAGCCGACAGCGGAATCTCATCGCCTACCAGACCTTGTGGGTAGCCCGTACCATCGTAGCGTTCATGATGGGTTAGAACGATTTCGGCCGAACCCGCCAAAAACGCGATGGAACACACCAATTCGTACCCGATTCGCACGTGGGTTTCCATGGTGGCCCTCTCCTCCTCCGTGAGTTTGCCCGGCTTGAGCAAAATGGCGTCGGGAATACCGATCTTCCCGATGTCGTGCAGGAGGGCACTTCGGGCTATGGCCTTGAGCTGCTTGCTGCTGCAACCCAGCGCTTTGGCAATTTCCAGGCAGTAACGAGTGACCCGGCGCGAATGGCCGGCGGTTTCGTTATCGCGCAGGTCCAGAGTTGCGGACAGCCATTCGAGCGTTTCGGCGTAAGTCTGTTCAGTGCGTTTGTTGGCGACCCGGAGTTTTCTGGTCTGTTGGTCCACCATTCGCTCGAGGCGCTGGCGATAGTTCTCGACTTCTATCTCCAGGCGTTTCCTCTCGATCGCCCGATTCAGGGCGGTGAGGACCACCTCAAGCCGAAACGGCTTCACCAGGTAATCGTCGGCTCCCGCCTTCATCGCCTGAATGCCCACGCGCGCCTCATCCACGGCGGTGGCCATCAAGAAGGCCACTCGCGGATGGTTCTCACGAACGCCTTTGAGGAGCTCCAGGCCCGAGGTTCCCGGCATCAGCAAGTCGGAGATCACGGCATCGAAGGGTTGGGTTTCGAGCAGCTCCAGTGCTTCCGAGCCCCCTGAGGCATCGCGGCAATCGAATCCTGCCAGCCCAAGTCCATAGCTCAGGAAGCAGCGGATCCCCTGCTCATCATCCACAATCAGAATGCGTCCTCTGCCCAGGCTGGGACCCTTTTCCGACGGCGCAGAGGCCACCGTCAATGATGGAGGGGCAGCGCTTGTGGATGGTTTTGAATCACCTTCCATCCTCAAGTCTGAGAGCTGCGATAAGGTTCCCGCCATGACCACGCCAGCCGAACAAAAAGTATCAACTTCGAAAACAGCCTACCAGTGGCAACGAGCCCGGTCTATGGCCCGAAGGTACTGGCACACGAGTCCCATTCGACATTTGGCACTGACTGTCCTCGACCTCGAGATCGTTCCTAAAGCTGGCCGGCGCGCCGGGCGCGCGATTCGTCACTGTCTTTCCAGCTCCCGGTCCTTGGCCCCGCTTTTTGAACCGACCACTCGCAGCCTCCCTCGCATGCTCCCTCCTCACCCCCGCGTTCTGCCCGCGCCTTCTGCTAACTGCCCACTTGAAATCAGTGCGAGTCAGGTCGAGGGTGAGTTCAGAGGACGCATCGGAAGCGGACTTCATGTCTCTTGACATGCCGCAGTAGATAGGCTAGGATTGTAAGTGGGGTTGTGCAAGAAACAGGATTCAGGATTCAGGCGTCAGGTGGCAGGCGCTCGGGCTGGCGCAATGCTGAACAGTGAATTATGGATTGTGAGTTGCCATCTTACTTCTCGCCACCGCCGACTGCCTTCCGCTCAATGCCTACCGCCTACTGCTTACTGCATTCGAGGAGTTGGCGGGACGCTTCGACCGTTCCGCACCCCAGGACAAGATGTCGCCCCATGCGTTGGGAAGAAATCGTATTAAGTTTAAAAAGTGAAGGAACGAACCGGGAATGTTATTGAAAACAAAGGACCGCTGTGGAAAACTCGGGGGAGAAGCGGGGATGTCTATGAAAAGAAAGATAGTTAGCTGTTTAAAGCGGGAATGTTGTTGAAAAGAAAGGACGTAGGTGGTAGGCCGTATGTGGTAGGTGGGGAAAGAACAGGGTTCGGGAACCACGATCAGAAGACGGTAGGTGGGCAGTAAGGGGTATGGAGATGGCAGTAGGTAGAGGGCAATTCAATTCAATTCAGAATTCAGACTTCAGACTTCCGTAGCCCCTTCTTATCAGCTTTGGCTACCTACCCCGGCCTTATCGCGTTCCGAGAAAGCGCCTGGAATTTGCACTAAGTCACGAAAGCCTAAAGGTCCTGGCCATGGTGCCGATAGACTGCACATAGAAGAGACAGCGGATAAAAACTGATGCTTCCTTGGCCTTTCCGGAAATCGTTGGGCCACAAAGGGTTGGGGCGTTGTGGTCCTCCCCAGCCCAAAATCAAGGGAGAGAAGGTGGGCCTTTTTCCAGATGAGGTTCGGTTTTCGGTTGACCGTGAGAAGGTTCAACAATTGGAGGCGGACCTCGACGGTTTGCCGGACCCGCGCCAAGAACGTGTTGCCGTCCTCAGACAAGCGATCGAGGCGGGTAGCTACAAGGTGCCCATCCAGCAGATTGCGCAGGCGATGTCTTCTGACCTGCTGGGGCAAAGAGTAACGGGGACGATGAAAGCTAGGAGGCCGCGCCCATGGATGAGTCGTCAACCCCTTCCATTCCTGAGCCCACTCGCGCCGGAGACCCGCGACAACAGCGGGCACATGCGGCCTCGTACCGCCTGGAGAAAAGGCTCCGAACCCAGAACCGTGAAATAGAAATGAATGAAGGGGAGGAGCCGATTGACGGCAACGAGCAAGAGCATCACGTTGACATTTCGGTCTGAGCCATGGAGAGGTCACAAACTGGGCAGTACATTGAGCTTCTTAAGAGGCGAGTGGCAAGTCTGCGGCTGACGGCCAGGGAACTTCGCGAATGCCGAGAGTCTTTCACGAGCATGGACTTGGGAGCGATTCGTGAGCATGTTTTGTATCAGAAAAGCCTCTGTTCCGGAATCCGCGCCCTGGACGACGAGTTGAGGGTTTTGCGGCGCCAAATGGCTGTGGCATCCGGCCTGCAACCTAAGGGGATGAGTCTGGCGGCGTTCCAAGGGCTGTGTGATGCTGACTCCTTATTGCAGTTGCGACAAGTCATGGACGATCTCGAAGTGGTCCAGAAGCGCCTGCGGCGGCTGAACCGAGTCTACGCTGGGCTGTTGAGGCACTCGCGCCGCTCGATCAATGTTCTGATCAACGTGATGGCCAACTACATTGGAACTTACAGTCCATCGCCGGGCGGGAGCGCGCGGTCATTTCCATGGTACGTAGGGGTCTGAGCTGTGTCGAATCTATTCGGAAGTCTTTCGATTGCGGTGCGGTCTCTTCTTGCGCAGCAAGGCGCGCTTGACACTACTGCGAATAACCTCTCCAACGTCAACACGCCCGGTTACTCCCGGCAGCTTCCCATTCTGACTGAGGCCCCCCCTCTGGATACAGGGCAGATTTCGATTGGCAATGGGGTGAATTTCGAGGGAGTCCAAAGTGTCCGCGACATTATCCTGGAACTTCTGATCGACGAAGAAATCCAGCAGCAGAACCGTCTCAAATCTTTTGTGAGCTCCATGAATCCGGTGCAGTCGCTTTTCCATGAAACGGAGGGCGCCGGGCTCAACGACGCCATCAACCGGTTGTTCAGCAGCTTCCAGGAGCTTTCTGCAAATCCCACCCATGTCCCTGCGCGTCAAGTCGTAATCTCGGCAGGACAAGACTTGGCTTCGGCCTTCCGCGAGACCGGGCAGCAACTGCGTACCATTCAGGAAAGGGTTGACCAGGAGGTGAGGCAGACGGTCGAAGAGATCGACTCGCACACGGCACAGTTGGCCGGCCTGAATCAGCCAGTCGCAAGTCTACAGGGCGACAGCGAGCGGGCCGGGAGGCTCGATCATCAGCGGCACTCGGTGCTTGACCGTCTTTCGAAACTTGTGGACGTGGTGGTGACGGACTCGGGCGACGGAAGCCTCACAGTCACGACGAGCAACGGAGTGCCGCTGGTCGCTGCCGCCCAAAGTTTTGCCCTAAGCACGGCGGCGGACCCAGACACTGGATTCCTGCACATCTTCTCTCCAGGCACCGATGTGACTTTGGAGTTTACGGGTGGCCAACTGGCAGGACTGCTGGAAGCGCGGGACCAGGCGATTCCGTCCGTACTTTCCAATACAGATAACCTCGCATCGGGTATCATCACATCTATTAACAGCCAGAACCAGAAAGGGTACGATTTGAACGGCGACCCTGGGGGCAACTTCTTCCAACCGGTTGTCCAGCCTTCGCCGGGATCGAAGGGCGGCGCGGCTGACAACATGGCCACGGCCATCACCGACCCCTCCAGGATCGCCGCCAGCGCCGACGGCACACAAGGGGACAACGCTAATGCTCTGGCCATGGCGAACATTCGGAAGCAGGCGGTTGTAAAGGGTGAGACAGCGACGCACTTTTACTCGAACCTTGTTTGCAGGGTCGGCAATAAGGTATCAAGCGCCACGGACGAGCAAGAAGCCGTGGGCCTGGTTCTCATGCAACTGCAAAAGCAACGCGCGGATATCGCGCGTGTGTCTTGGGATGAGGAGGCTGCGAACCTGATCCGCTATCAGCGCGCTTACGAAGCCGCAGCGAAAGTTGTGGCCGCTATCAATGACATAACAAACGAGGTAATCCCGACCTTGTAGAGGAAACGGCGCGAGCATCGGGATCAATCCTGACCTGATTAGCTCCATGCGGGTACCCTGGAGTGTCCTCAGCGCCAACTCAGCCAAGCGAGCCTGACTCGGTCCGGCGCCCCGGGTCGGTGAGCTGAGGGCGCAACTGAGGCGAGCGCGATGACATGTCCAACAATCTTCGAGGGTTAATCAGGCAATCTTCTTTCCAGCCGCATCTTCTACACGCTTCGTGGTCCCAACCTGGGGGAGTTGGCTGGCCCTGGCACGTTCCCACCTTCCCGCCTATTTAAGATTGTGTTCGTTTCTGCCGAAAGACAGGTTGAGGGCCCGAATGTCGGAGCGAACCGCCAGAGTGTCGCGTGAGGAGTCTTGTGTTGAGACTACCTCTTCCACGGTTCCAACTGGCGCTGAGGTTTGCCCGGTCAACGAATCTGTTGAGGCTTTGAAAGGGCCACAACAGGCGTGTCCTCAGCTCGCAATCGACCTCAGTTTATCGAAGGGAGGGCTATTACCAAAAGGTGATGTTCTCCGCTCCCTTTTTGCCTGTGAAACCATCGGCGCCGCGCTGTGTACTGCCGAAGGGAAACTTGTCGCCACAAGTCCCGCCTTCGCACGGATGCTGGATTACCAGGCTGGGGAGCTTCTGGGCACTGGGTACGCGAACTTGACCCACCCCCAAAATCGTGCCGACGTTGGTCAGGTGGTTGGAGAAATTCAGAGCGGGGCGTTGCTGGTTCACAGCACGGAAAGACTCTATGTGCAAAAGTCCGGTGCGCCCAAATGGTGCTTGGAGAGTTTCTCTCTTATCCAAGACACTCCGGGCCTACCCGTCCAGGTGTTAGCCCTCATTCAGGACATTCAGCAGCGCAAGGACACGGAGGAAGAGCGTGGCAGACTACAAGAAAGACTCTTCCAGGCACAGAAGATGGAAGCTCTTGGGACCTTGGCGGGTGGCATCGCGCATGATTTCAATAACCTGCTGGGCGTCATCCTGGGGTTTGCCTCCATCGTGCGGCTGCGCTTAGCCCCTTCCGACCCACTTCTTGAGTTTGTGAAGATGATTGAGCAGTCTGCCGAGCGTGGCGCTGACCTCGCTCGGCAGTTACTTGGCCTTGGCCGGCAAGGAAAGCGTGAATCAGTACCCAATCGAGTCGGCGATGTCCTCGGTCGCGTGGTAAGGATCATCAGCAGCACATTCGACCGGCGCATTCAAGTACAAACTCACACCGAGTCCGCACCGTTATGGGTGGATGCGAACCCGGGCCAGCTCGAACAGGCAATTCTAAACCTGTGCATTAACGCGCGAGATGCCATGCCCGAGGGGGGAGTTCTGGCGCTTGAAAGTTCACGGGTCACGCTCGGTGAAGGCGATTCGTCTCGGCCCAGCCATTGTCTCCCCGGCAATTATGCGCGCATAACAGTTCGGGATACGGGTGTGGGTATTGCCCCGCATGTGTTGGGCAGGCTCTTCGATCCATTCTTCACCACCAAGGAACCAGGGAGAGGCTCAGGTCTTGGGCTCTCCATGGTTTATGGAATGGCGAACGGGGCCGGCGGGTTTGTGCAGGTGGAAAGTGAAGTCGGGCTTGGGTCTGCCTTTTCAATCCATTTGCCGCTGAAGGGCCCGGCCGTGGAGCGGAGGGTTGCAGCTAGAAGCTCCGTGCTCGAAGCCGGGACCGGGACAGTTCTTGTGGTGGACGACGAGCCCATGGTTCTGGCCTTTATTGAGGAGGCGTTGAAGAAGCTCGGCTATAAGGTGCTTACGGTTGTGGATGGCCAGCAGGCCTGCGAGGTTTATTCCTCCCACGCCGACCAGATCGACATGGTGTTGCTCGATATGGTGATGCCGGGCAGTACAGGTCTGGAGGTTTGCCGCCGGCTGCGGGGGATCAATCCCAAGGTGAAGGTGATTCTCTCCTCAGGCTACAGCTCAGGTGACGTTGCACGTGAAGCGCGGTTGGCAGGCGCCATGGGCTTCATCGGCAAGCCGTACTCGCTTGAGGAACTCTCCAGTGCGCTGCATCGGCCTGAATCGTTGAGCGCGAGGTCGAGTACTGAAGATCCAGATCCTGGACCGTCCCGACCCCAAGCCTGGGGTTGAAAGGCTGGTGGGGGAGGAGCGACATGCGAGTTCTGATTGCCGATGATGAGGCTACGTCGCGACACCTGATCCAGGCAACCCTAGGGGGTTGGGGATTTGAGGTTCTGGTCGCTGTGGATGGGTGGGAGGCCTTGCGTGTCTTGCAAGGGTCGAGGGGGCCCGAGATCGCCATGCTGGATTGGATGATGCCGGGGATCGACGGCTTGGACGTCTGCCGTCGGATGCGCGCCACGATGCCGAATGCGGCGACCTATATCATCCTTGTTACGGCTCGCGGGGGACTTGAAAACGTTGTCCGGGGGCTCGAGGCCGGGGCTGACGACTACATTACCAAACCGTTTGATCCCCGTGAACTGCGCGCGCGTTTGCATGTGGGCGTGCGCATCGTCCAGTTACAGAAAGCCCTCATGGAACGCTTTCAAGAGCTTGAAGACGCTTTGAAGCGCGTGAAGCAACTTCAAGGACTCCTCCCCATCTGCTCCTACTGCAAGAAGATTCGTAACGACCGGAACTACTGGGAACAGGTTGACGCCTACATTACCAGCCACTCGGAAGCCCAATTCAGCCATGGAGTTTGTCCTGACTGCTACGAGATACATCTAAAGCCCCAGTTGGCGAGGCTGCCTAATTGCGAGGAAGAGGAATGATGAAGCCCACGGGGTCACTCATGGTGCTGGCAGGGGCGCTCCATGCTGGCCGGACTCTCCGGGCACAGGCCCCGTGTTTGGCTCCCCTCGGCCGTTTGTGGGCGCTTTGCCCACACGGGTGTCTCCGGCACCAAACCGCGTTGGTCGCATTGTCCCTGAACCAAGATCTCTGGGTGATGGTCGTCATGGGTGCGATTCTGCTGGGGGGAATCGTATGGGTGGCGATTCTCAGGAACCGGCTGCGACTTCATACAGGGACCATGTGCGAATTCCTGCGGCGTGAAGCCGCGCTGAGGAAACAGTTTTTCGATCTCTTTGAGAATTCCACCGACGCCATTTTTACGCTCGACCTGGACACCAGATTTACCTCGTGCAACCGGGCGACCGAACTCCTCACCGGCTACACCCGCGAGGCAATCTTGACGAAAAAGGTCTCAGACCTGCTTGCTCCTGGATCAGTTGAGCGGGCGACTGAAATGTTGAACCTGAAACTTCAGAGCCGTGCGAGCACCACTTACGAAATAGAATTCGTCGCCGAGGATGGTCGCCGGATTCCTGTCGAAGTCAGCACCCAATTGATCGAGAAAGAGGGCAAGGTCGTGGGAATACAAGGCGCGGCCCGCGACATAAGTGAGCGCAAGCGAGCGCAAGAGGCGCTGCGGCGGCGTGACGCCATTCTGGAGGCGGTTAGTTTCGCCGCCCAGCGGCTGTTGCTGGCGCCGGACTGGAAGGAGGCCATCGAAAGCGTGCTAGCCAGGTTGGGGCAGGCAACAGGGGTTAGCCGAGTGCATATCTTCGAGAATCATCGCGGCCGGAACGGGGAGTTGTTGGCAAGCCAACGATTTGAATGGGTGGCGCCGGGAATCGCGTCTGATATCAACAACCCAAAACTGCAAGGATTTCCCTGGGAAGCCGGAGGCTTGGGGAGCTGGGCGACGACTTTTTGCCGGGGGGAGGTGATTCAGTTCCGCGTCTCGGATCTGCCTCAACAACAACGTGCGCTGCTCCCACAGGGCATATGCTCTTTAATCGAGGTCCCTCTCTTTGCAGGAAGCGAGTGGTGGGGAAGTATCGGGTTCCACGATTGTATAGACGAACGCCAATGGTCATCACCCGAGATGGAAGCGCTGCGCGCGGCGGGGGGAACTCTAGGCGCCGCCATCCACCGGCAACTTTCACAGGAAGCTCTGCGACTTGATGAGGCACGTCTCGAGGCTCTCCTGAAGCTCAGCCACATGTCAGAATTTTCTCCCCAGCAAATCGCTGACTTTGCGCTCGAGCAGGGAATCTTGCTCACCAAAAGCAAGTACGGCTTACTGGCTCTCCTCAACGAAGATGGATCGGCGCTGACCGTGCGCTCCTGCTCCGGAGCGGCCATGGAGGAGTGCGCCCTGGACG
>Ga0208457_1001720_pt1 | contig 14265 bp, 6 predicted proteins | sample June2015DPH_10_1_FD_185513 | JGI IMG/M metagenome (GOLD analysis project Ga0208457, IMG submission 185513) | Peatland microbial communities from SPRUCE experiment site at the Marcell Experimental Forest, Minnesota, USA - June2015DPH_10_150... | ecosystem: Environmental > Terrestrial > Soil >... | reverse complement strand
ACTCCCATCAACCAGCGGAAGCCCGCTTGGTCCCGGAAACCTGCGCTTCCAGCTCGCCCATGTCGAGGACGATAACCCTGCGGCGCTCCAGGCGGAGGATGCCCCGGTCCACGAAGCGCCGCAGATTTCGTGAGACCAAGTCACGCACGGTGCCGATCTCCGCGCCGATTTCCTGGTTGGTTTCTTCCAAAGGAAACTCGATTTCCCGCCGGGTGCGAACCTCCAGTTGCACTGGGCGCGCGACTGACTTCACTTCCGGGTCATAGTATTCATAGACGCGCGACTGGAAGGTTTGGGCGCGGATGGGGTATTTGGCTCGCAAGCGGAACTCCAGGCTGGCCGTTTCACCCGGCGTGAAGGAATCAAAGTAGAGGATGGCCTGGGTCGCGGTCAGGCTGAATTTCTCCAGCCGGCCGCTCTTCAGTCCCGCGCTCTTCTCCTGGTAGGCCTGCAAGTCCTCGCTGAGCAGGTCGAAGCCGGGAGGAATGCCCAAATCGACCATCACCATGTTGGCCGTCTGGGTCAGGTTGTTTTTAATCGTGGCGGTGGCCGTGGCGATGTCGTCCTGGGCAAGGCGCGTGCGGTCGTAAGTCACCTCGATGGAAAGCGGTTCATTCGCCGGTTTCTCGTCCCAGGGGAGGAAGTAGCGCCCCACCACCTGGTAGGCCAAGCCGTCCTTGCCGTCGAAGCGGATTTCCACGCGGTTGGCGCCTTGGGCATCGATGCCCTTAAAGACGAACTGATGCAGCAGATCATTGTTCTCCGGCGTGAGCACGAGTTTTTCAACCGGCTTGCCGTTGAGCAAAACCTCCAGCGTGCCGCGGACGTCGGCTGCTCCTTTTTCGGTGGCGAGCAGCAATGCCCGCAACGCCATGATCGTGGCCTGCGTTGTGCCCCAGGTTCCGGAGGCATCTTTCTTGGAGGCGATGTAAGTAAGCGCTTTGCGCGCCGTACCCGGCGCCTGGCCCCACTTGAGCAGCGCCTGCACGGCCAAGCCCGTCGTCTCCACGCTGGCGCTCTCGCCGGTGGCATAGACGGCGGTTTCTTGCGCGCTCCACCACGCCTGCTCGTCCTTCTCCGTGCGCGCGTCCAGCAGCAGTTGCATCGCCTGGAGGGTGAAGTCGCGGTCCTTTCCGTAGTCCGCGGCGAAGTTCGCGAGGACCGCCAGCGTGTAGGCGTCCAGCTTCGCGTTCAGGTGTGTTTCGATAAACTGCTTCGCCTTGTCCACCGCCGGTCCCTGGTAGCCGGTGTTCTCGAGTGACCAGGCGACGTAAGCCGTGATGCGCAGCACGTCCGAGTTGTAGCGGTTGGTGGCGCCCTCGTTGATGAAGGAGGTGTCAGGCTTCCAGCTTCCGTCCGCCAGTTGCTGCCCCGCCAGCCACTGCTGCGTGCGCAGGATCAGGTTTGGGTCCACGTCGTAAACCTTCGACATGTCGGAGAACTCCATCAGGCCGTATGCCGTCAGGATCTTGTTGGCGGGCGCGTTGCCGAACCAGGAAAATCCTCCGCCGGGGACTTCAAACGTCAGCAGCCGTTGATAGCCGTTGGCGATGTATCCCTCCGCTTTGGCATGCACTTCCGGAGTCAGCTTCTTGGTGCGCTTCATGTAGTCCAGAGCCAGGACGTTGGGGTAAGTGCTGGAGGAAGTCTGCTCAAAGCAGCCGCCCGGCATGCGCAGGATGCTGTCCATGCCTTCGATGACCTGGCTCAGGGGGCCGGGGTAGAGGCGGACGAAGATGGCGCTGGCGTCGGGGATGGACCCGGCGGGGAAATTCAACTCATGCTGCACGGCAGTTTCCAGTCGCCCGTTGAAAACCAGGTTTTGCTCGCGGCCATTGGGAATGACTTCGATTTCCCGCACCACGATATCCGCGCGGCTGGCCGCGCCGCTCATGCGGGCCGAGAGCGTGAGTTTGAATTTTCCGATGCGTTTGGCTTCCAGGGTGAACTCGGAGCCACCCACGCGGTTGGAATCCACCGCCACGGTTTTCTCCGCAACATCACTTACCAGGGAGTACCAGCCGTCCGGCTGCAGTTGCAGGCTGACGTCTCCGCGTGCGCCGGAGTAGTTGTAAACGGCCACGGGGATCGAAACCCGGTCCCCCTGCGTGAGTGTGACGGGCAGATCGAGGTCCACAAAGAAATCCTGGAAGACCTTCAGACTCGACGTGGCGCTGCCCAGGGCACCGTGTGGCGTCGAAGCCAGCATCGCCATCCGCCAGGTGGTGATGGAATCCGCCAGCGGAATCACGATGCTGGCGCGACCGTCGCGGTCGGTGATGATTTCTGGATTGATGTAGAGCGCCTCCGGGAAGTACGAGCGCACGCGCGGCGCGGAAGCAGCGGATTCGTCTTTGACGAGGGTCGCACTGTTGACGGGCGCCGGCGCGGCCACAACTCGCCCACCCTCGGCGTCGAGCGGGACATTCCGCGCACGCGTCTCTTTGAGCATGTCGAGGCGGTCCTCTTCGAAGGCGCCGAAGGCAGCTCCCCTCCCCATGCCGACTCCACCCGCAACCCCGGCCTTAAACATGATCCGGCGCCCCACCGCTTCGTTGACCGCCACCACGGTGTCCGCGCTTTTGCGCCTCAGAAGAACCGCGAGGACGGCGCGGTCGCGCGGCCGTAGCGTGAGTTTCGTCTTCGTGATGCTCTCCGACTCGGCGGAAACCACAACCTCGTAATCGCCTGGTTCCAGCGCCCGCAGTCCGAAATTGCCCCGCGCATCCGCGCTGGCCCTCCTCGTCCGGCCCGTGGCGAGCGAGCGCACCCGGATCGTGGCGCCTTCCAGCGCCGCGCCCCACTGGTCCATAGCTGTCCCCACAATCTCACCACGGCCGTTGAAAGGTCCGCGGTCAGGTTCGATGTTGACGTCCAGGGTGCTGGGGCCCGAGCTGGGACGGCCCACGATCTTGGCGCGGCGAACTTCGAGATACGTCTCCAGGTCATCGCCGGTGTCAAATTGCTTGTCAGGGCCCGCACTCCGCACCCGGTAGTACATTTTCCGGGAATCCCACTCCGCGGGCTCAACCCGCAGGCTGATGCCCCAGGCATCGCGAAGTTCCGGTTCGCCGGTGCGCCCCATTTGCTTCGTAATTCGCACCACGTCTTCGGCTCCAGGGTCCTGTGCATAGGCGCGGCTGAGTTTCTCAGCCAGCCCGCGCACCCCCGCCAGGAACTGCTTCTGGTAGCGCTGGGCATACTCGGCGTATTTCGTCGAGGGCACGGTGCGACCGAATTCCGTCTCGAAATTGTTGGCACTCACCATTTCCGTGGCCGAAAACAACGCGCGCGCGGCACGGTCGCGCTGCTCCGCTTGCGGCTTCTCAACCGGCTCGACGATTTCCGGCATGCCCAGGGAATGAATCTCGTACCGGGGCTTCAGCACTTCTTGTTCGAGATAGAAGAAGACTTTGGCAAAGCCCGGCTGCTTTTCCGCCAGCGCGAAGACCGCCTCGTCCACCACCTGCAGGCCCAGCGCGGCGCGCACGCCCTCGCCTCGTGCGTTGGTCACACGGAATCGGATGTGCGCATCGTCGCCGGGTTTGTAGACGGGCGCGTCCGCCACCGTTTCAATCTTCAGTTCGTCCGCAGGCTCGACGAACACCAGGCGGTGGTCCCCCACCGGCCGCGCATCGCGGCTGAAGAGGTAGGCGTTAAAGTCCACGGTCCCCGCCATTTCCGGTGTGGCGGTGAGCGACAGTTCGGCCTGGCCGTTTTCGATGTCCAGGTCGCGCGTCAGCACGGTCTGTCCTTCCTTGACGATATCCACATACGCGGCGCCCCGCTGGCGCGTGGAGAAGACCCGCAGTTTGATGGGTTCTCCGGCCCGATAGACGGCGCGCTCCGTCCGCAGGAGAATCTGGTCCAAGCCCTCGCGAGCCTGAAGTTCCACCGTCTGCGAGGCGTAGTTCCCTTCCCGGTCTCGGGCTTCAATTTGCAGCGCCTCTCGGCCCGCGCCGGCCTTGATGCGGACGACGGCAACTCCGCCGTCGTCGGTGGCCACCTGCTGGTCCGGATTCTTTCGGGCATGGACGCTTACGTCCGTCTTGGCCGGCGAACCGTCCGGATAAGAGGTGAGGACGAAAACCTGGTTCTCCAGGTTGGGGACCAGCGTGCCGCCCTCGGGAACCGCGGTGATGAGCAGAGGCGAGGCGCTGACCGTGATCGGCGCGCCGCGAGTTTCGGCGTGGCCGGAGGAGTCCTTCACCGTGGCCTCAACCAGCACGCGCGCCGCGCCCTGGGTGAGCGGGCGTCCGGCGAAGTAGCTGGGCAACTGGAGGTCAAAGGCGTACGCCCCATCGGGGCCGGTTTTGCCCGCGACGGAACCCACCTCAAACGCGGAGACATCCAGGCTCGATGCCTTAACTGTAATCTCACCGTCCTCCACCGCTTTTCCAAAGAAGTAGTTGGCGCGAACCGTGCCCGTCACGTGGTCACCGGGCCGATAACCACGCTTGGTCTTGTTATCCTTTCCCGCGAAATCGATAGCGACTTTGAATTTCGGCAGAACGTATCTTTCCACATTCAGCGCGATCTCCGCCTGGTTCGTGGGGGCGGCGCCGGCCTCACCCAGCAGGGCGCGCAGGTGGTAAGTGCCCAGGTTCACCTCCGTAGCGAGGCCGAATTCCGCCGAGGCAATTCCGAACTCGTCGGTCTGGGTGGACTTTTTGAAAACCTTGTTCCCGCGGGAGTCTTCCACCTCAAAGGTCAGCGTGCGGTTGCCGGCCGCCTCATGGTTGGAGCGGTCCAGCGCCAGGGCGCGCACGTGGATGGTTTGACCCGGCTGGTAGAGGGGCTTTTCGGTGGTAACCAGAATGGAAACCTTGTCTTCCAGCCGCACCGGCTGGGTGAATTCCGTCGAACCGATGGGCGTGTCCACAACGTAGTGCAACTGGTAACTGCCCACCAGTCCGGCGGGGAACCGGAACCGCGCTTCCGTGGTCCCGCGCCGATTCAGCCGGCCCGCAAAAAGCGTGCGGGCCTTTTCATTGGGAGCGATCAGTTCGATTCGCACCGCCCCGCCGGCGATGATCTCATCCTTCGTATCCGTGACGATGACGCGCACCGCCGCCTGGCCGCCCGTCAGATAGGATTGTTGGCCCAGGATGTGAACGATCGGAGTGCGGAGAATCTGCGATATGGATTCCGTGCCCTCGAGCGCCTCGGCATGTCCATCGTGGTAATCAAAGCGGTAGCGCAGGCGGTGCCACACCAGGTCCTCGAGAGGCAGGGGCTGCGCAAGCTTGATCTCCTCCTCCCACCGTCCCTTCCCCTCCTTAACCTCGAGGCGCTGTTCCGCGCGCCCCAAGACTTTGCCCTCCGGGTCCAGAACTTCCACAGTCAATTGTCCCGGGCCGGGATGAGCAGCATGGAAAGGAATGGCCACGCGTAGGACGCCTCGTGAATATGTGGCCACGGGCGCATCGCCCGTCGTGGTCGGAAAGGATTCGACCACCACGACGGCGGCAACGAAGAGCAACACGCTGAGGAGGGAAAACCAGAATCTTCGTGATCGCTTGCATTCGCTCGGGGGCTTCATGACGATTCTCCTTATTTGCATTGGTCGCAACACAGCTTTTGACGCTCAAAATGGAGAACGCGTCGGCGGTCGGTTCTTGCGTTTTCTTTGGGGGGGGGCGGAGCCTTAGTATGATCGGGCCGCGCGCAGTTGGGGGCTTTAGAGGCTGCGGAAAAGCCCCTCGCACTGTCATCCTGAGGAGGCGAAACGGACGAAGGACCTCTGTATTTGCCTGAAAATTCAAATACAGGGGTCCTTCGCTTCGCTCAGGATGACAGCATCGGAGCGTTTTTCCGCAGCCTGTTTAACCCCCTGAAGCTTCAGGGCCTGAAGGCCCCGTTTGGAGTCTTGGCTATTGTCGGACCTGAAGGTCCGAACCGGAATTCACTCCACCCTATCAGGACACTACCTCCTGGTGCGAACCCCGCCCCTGGCGCCCGCGCCAGAGGCTATCGGTTCAGGGCGCGGCCCCGAAGGCGCGGACGTCGCAACCCGGGGCCTCAACTTCCATCTTCCATTGCCCCACCCACACGCGCCATTGGCCGGTTACGGGGAGGACGCCAATCGCCGCACTCCGCTTCGGGATAAGCGGAACGATGCCCTCTGCGAACACGTCGCCGCCCCGGGCGGGCGGATTGCGCAAGCGGATCACGACATCATGCGCGTCCTGGTCGCCAAGGTTTATCAGGTAGGGCCGCATCGTCCGGGGTTCGGCCAGATGTCCCGAGCCATCCGCGTTGTAGTCGGGCTGCACCAGGGCGGGAGAAACAACCAACGTCGGCTTCTCATAACGGTTCGAGAAAGTTCGGGCGAGAGCGAGAAGGTCCGCGGGCAATCCTGCGCCGTCGGTGGGAATATCGGAGAAGCGCGCGCCCAGGGCGTCGGCGCTGGCCAGGAGTTCCTGCGTGCCCCCGTAAAAGCCCACCCCGGGCGATTCGGGACCGACCAGCCGGAGGAAGCGAACCTGCTGTTCGAGTTCCTCCTTCGTTTGGGCCCAGTTCTCACCGGGATTGCCGCCTTTACCGACCCCGAGAACGACGATCGTCTTGGGCAGGATGCCGTACCTCCGCGCTGACCAGACTTGGCTGGCGATCCACCAGTACCACCGCGTGCTCCCCACGTAGCTCTCCATCATGACCAGGTCCGCCACATCGCGGTAGGCCTCCGCCAGAACCGGAGGGATGGGGCCGCGCATCTCGAAGACCGCGAGGGCCAACTCTGGTTTCCGGCGCTTCGTCTGACGGAGAATCTGGGCGGATTTCTCATCCATCCCGCCGCCGTAGTCGAAGCCGAACTCGTCGATCATCACCAAAGGCTGGGGGTTTCCGCCGTAGTCCTGACTCACCAGGTTCTCCACGGCCTTCTCGAGGGGTGAGCGCAATAGGTCGAACCACGTGTGGCCGACACCCATCACCACACCGCGCGCCCGCCAATACTGCCACTCCTCAGGACTCTTCGGCCCGATGAACGTTACCGAACGCAGTTGCTTGGGATCAAAGTCCTTCGCGGGGCTGTACGTAAAAGCGATCACCTTGCTTAAGCCCACGACCTTGGTCTCCGCGCCCTTCGCCGCAGAAAGACGAGGCATCACCGTCCCACCCAGCCCGGCAGCCAGCAGAACTACAGCGCTCACCTGCAGCGGCCACGAGTGTTTCATGTTGACGACCCTGAACGACATGATTGTCGCTATCCGGTCTTCCATCTTGGCCTCCCGGCGCGGGAATGACTGTACACGGGAGCGCCCGTGTCTCGCAAATGACACTGGTACCGAACTATTCGCGCACTTCCGCTTCCTGCTCCTCGACGACCTTCGTTGTGTCTTCCCACTCCCGCATCAGCCGAACGATCTCTTTGCGCCCTTGCTCGATCATCTGGGTAAGCCGCACAGAGTCTTCCGCGCTCCTGAAATGCGCCAGTTCTTGCCCGTAGCCCTCGAGTTCGGCCTCGCGGCGCGCCACCTCCTCTTCGATCTCGCGGCAGCGGTCCTTCATCTGCTGCAAGCGAATCGGATTGACCCGCTTCGTTTTGCCCGGAGTTGCCGGCGGCGTGGCTTGCGGGCTGGCGTCGCGGGCTTGGCGCGAGCGCGCCCGTTCTCCGACGAGATCCGGCAGTCCGGGCAGGGTGAGGTCGATTTCCTTCCCCTCCTTGCGCCACAGGTAATCCTCGTAGTTGCCCGGGAAGACATTCACTTCGCCGTTGGCGATCTCAAACACCCGCGTGGCCAGCTTGTCGATGAAGTAGCGGTCGTGGGAAACGAACACCACCGTGCCGGTGTACTCCTCCAGCGCTTCCAGCAGCATGTCCTTGGCGCGCAGGTCAAGGTGGTTCGTGGGTTCATCGAGCAGCAGGAAATTGGAGGGGCGCAGCAGCAGGCGCGCCAGCGCATAGCGATTGCGCTCGCCACCCGAAAGCACGCGGATGCGCTTGAACACGTCATCCTCGCTGAACAGGAAGCAGCCCAGCAGACTGCGCAGCTCCGTCTGGGTGCTGAGCGCCATGGGCGCGGCGCGCGCCAGGTCGTCCAGCAGGCGCGCCTCCGGATCCAGCGCCTTGTACTGGTCCTGGGCGAAATAATCCGCCTCCACTTGGTGGCCCAACTTGTACTCGCCGCCGGTGAGCGGCTCGATTCCGGCCAGCAGTCTGATCAGAGTGGATTTGCCCGCGCCGTTCACGCCCACCAGGGCCACGCGGTCGCCGCGCTCCACGGTGAAGCTCACGTCGCGGAACACCAGCTTGGGACCGTAGCTCTTGGCCACGCGCTTGAACTCCGCCACTGTCCGGCCGCTGCGCTGGGGCTGGGGAAAGCTGAAGTGGATGGCCTTCTCTTGCGGCGGGATCTCGACGCGCTCCATGCGCTCGAGTTCCTTGACGCGGCTCTGCACCTGCTTGGCCTTGGTGGCGGTGTAGCGGAACCGGTTGATGAACACTTCCAGTTGCTGAACGCGCTCCTGCTGGTTCCGGTAAGCTGCTTCGATCTGGGTTCGCCGCGCTGTCTTCTCCACCAGGTACTTCTCGTAGTTGCCACTGTAGAAGTGGACGCGCTGGTTCCAGATCTCGACCATCTTCTTGACCGTGACGTCGAGGAAGAAGCGGTCGTGAGAGATCAGCACGCAAGCGTGCGGATAATCGTCGAGGTAATCTTCCAGCCAGTTGCGGGCTTCCAGGTCAAGGTGATTGGTGGGCTCGTCGAGCAGCAGCAGGTTGGGCTTCTCGAGCAGCAGCTTGGCCAGGGCAATCCGCATCTGCCAGCCGCCCGAGAATTCTTCCGTGCGGCGGTGCCAATCGGATTGGGGGAATCCCAAACCGGCCAGCACCATCCCGGCCTGGGCCTCGAGCGAATACCCGTCGCGGTGTTGGAACTCGGTGTCGAGCGAGTGGAAGCGCTCGCTGACGCGCTGGTACTCGTCGCCGGCGGGGTCGAGTTCCGCCATCTTCCCCATGAGGCTCTCCATCTCCTGCTCCATGGAGAGCAGATCTCCGAACACCGACATGCATTCGGCGAGCACGGTGCGGCCCGAAAGGCTCAGGCCATCCTGCGGCAGGTAGCTCGCGGTGATCCCCTTGGCAAAGGTGATGTCGCCGTAATCGAGCGGCTCCAGGCGCGCCAGCACCTTGAGCAAGGTGGTCTTGCCCGTGCCGTTCGCGCCCACCAGGCCGACGCGGTCGCGCGGCGTGATGAGCCAATCCAGACCGTCAAAAAGCAACTTGGGGCCGAAACGCTTTCCGGCCGTAGAAAGTTGAATCATAGCGAATGGGGCGCCGCCTCAGCCGCGGCCCTGGTGCCAGGCTTCGCTGCACGATTGTGCGCAGGCGAAAACTCGCGGTGCGAGCGGAGAAGCGTTACGCGGGCGGCTCGGCACCATCCACCAGTTTAGCAGACTCGGCCCGTTGCGCGGGAAATGGGGAGAAGCACAGCGCAGCCTTCGGCCCGGACAGCGAAGTCCTCAGCCCTCTCCGAGGGGAGAGGCAAGGTACGAGGAGGGAGCCCCGAGCGCCGGGGGTGAGGGGTCACTTCGACTGCCGGGCACATCGAGCGCCGGCGGGCGCGAAAAGCCGCGGACAAGACGGGTCTCGCGCAACGCTCGCTCTTCGCCTTCATTTTCAATAACTCCCTTTCCTTTCATCAACATCGCCGCTAACCATATAAGCGACACCGAAAATGTGTCACGTCGTATTGATTCTAAAGGACATCGCCGGAGTCACCTTCATTTTAACATCTTTTTTATTCTGCCCGCCCGGCCCGAACTCAAGGCGGTCAACTTGTTTTATTTCAACGACTTGACTTTTGTATGGGGTAATCATAAAAACCGTTAACTTCCTGTCTTATCATGAACATCGCCGGATGCCGGGCTTTTCTCGCGGGTGGCGCATACGTCCTGCTTTCTGGCATCTATGCACCCACAGCGATTTCCAAGGGCCGCATACATTCCATAGTGCGGAACGTATGCGCCACCCGCGAACCAGGCCACTGTGCTTGTTTTCTGGTAAAGCAACTCAAATTATATTCCAGTTGAACGATTACCTGGATGAAATGCGCGTAGGTATATATACCTACGCGCATTTCATCCAGGTAATCGTTCAAATTATCTTCAGGATTCTACTTTCCCACTCGACAGCTAGACTTTTGAGGTAGACATTGGTATATATACCAATGTCTATCCCGGAGACCAAATGAGCTCGCTTCTTATGGTCGACTATCATGCGCTTTGCTGGAGAGACAGGGAAGGACTTTTCCGTCTCCCGCCGAGCGGTAGTCCTGTTCCACTGTGCTTGTCTTCCGGTAAACCAACTCAAATTATATTCAAATTTCGCGTAGGTATATATACCTAAGCGAATCTTGTCTTAGAAATCCCTCAAATTGTTTTCGGGATTTTGTCTTTCCACTCGACAGCTAGGCTTTTCGGGTAGACATTGGTATATATACTAATGTCTACCCAAGAAGCTATCATGGAGACAAAAGGAGCTCGTACCTTATGGTCGACTACAATCGAATCGCACGAGCCAATCGGGTTAGAGAAGCTCAAGAAGGGATTCGAACCGCACTTGACAATGAAGGCCGACGAGTATTTAGCCCTCAGGATCTCGTAAACCTCTTTCAGAAGCACCGAAAAGAATGGTGGATTCTAGCCAACATCACATCGAAGAACTTCATTGAGTATCTCCAACGTGAGCTCAAGATCAGCAGAATTACCCTTGAAGGGGCAACGCACTCCCAGAAGTTCTTCCGCTACCTTTGGGGTGAACCCTCCGTGATCGAGGTTGCAGCGGCCATTCGCGCGAGTGCCTATCTCTGTCATTCGACCGCCGTCTTCGTTCATGGCCTGACAGACCAGCTCCCACGGGTGCTCTACGTGAACTACGAACAGAGCGTGAAGCCCAAATCATCTGGAGGGCTCACGCAAGAGAGGTTAGACCGGGCTTTTCGTCACAAGCAACGTGAATCGACTTTCGCCTTCGGGTACGACGAATACAAAATCATCCTGCTCAGCGGAAAGAACACAAAGAGTCTAGAGGTTCAGAACATCCAGGTTCCCGGCGGCGGGAGGGTCCGGGTCACAAGTATCGAGCGAACCCTTATCGACATTACGGTACGACCGACTTATGCGGGAGGAGTGTATCAGGTTCTCGAAGCATATCGCGGCGCCAAGGAGCGCGTTTCCATTGCCAAGCTGATTGCCACGCTCAAGATGCTAGATTACGTTTACCCGTACCACCAAGCGCTCGGCTTCTACCTGGAGCGTGCTGGCTATCCAGAGAAGCTCTATGGACGTTTGAAAGAGTTTGCAATGAACTTCGACTTCTATCTGGCCCATGATATGCGGGACGTGGGGTATGATCCTGGCTGGAGGCTATTTCATCCAAAGGGAATGTAGCGGCTTGATTTCTTGAAGAACGAAGGCGAAGTAGAAATCGAACTCCTTAAGAGTCTCCGCCACCGTAGTGCGAACATTGGGCCAGTCATTCCTGTGAAAATCACGTTGCCCGGCAAGCTTACCAAGCAAGGAGATGGGCACCTGCTTTGCCGCAAAGATCATCTTTATGAGGTCGAGATTCTCTGAAGAACCAAGCCGAAGTCCCGTATTCGTAACGATTATGAAGATATCGAAGAAGTCTCGTGCTCTTGGGCACTTGGTCTTTCCGGTTGGAGCATAGTCTTCCATCTGTTGGCAGAGGGCGCGGAGCTTCTCATTTGCGATCATCGCGGACGTGTAGACATAGATTGTGTAGTTGTCGACTTCTGCTTGAACCTTCCCGGTGGTGTATTCATACTTGCTGAAGTCCACCCTGAAAATCCTTTGCTGGTTCGGCCCAACGACAAACGCTTCTCGGCGGAGCCGCTCCCTATCGGATCCCAAAGACCGATGGCGTGTCTCCTCAATCAGCTTGAATTCCAACTGATAGCCACCCCACCACGGCTGCTGATTTTCTCGTAGTTCCGCGGGCTTGGGCGCGAGTTTTACATCAAAGGGGATGAACCCAACGACGTTGAATCGACTGGTGAGAGCATGTTCCATCCTAGCCAAGATGTCTTCGAGGTTTTCAAAATCAGTTTCCAGGGAAAAATCAACATCGAGCGAATCACGGGGGCTGATGCCGTAAACTAGGCTTATTGCGTTTCCACCTTTGAGAACGAGTTGCTCGAATAGCACGTCATCACTGCAAAGCGCAGTGATCGTGAGTTTTCGAATCTCTGTCAATTCCAATTTCATTAAATCCGTTGTCCGTCACTGCTGAAAAGATCCCAAATCCTCTGCCTCCGCGGGTGGCGCATACATCGCGCTCTTTGCGATGTGTGCGAACCCGTGATTTTCGACGAAGGGATAAAGTCCACGTCTGTATACACCCGGAGAAGGGGAAAGACAAGGAGTGCAAGGGTAGTCACGAGCGCAACGTTGATTTGTAACTCTGCGGCTCTTCGACGGTTCCGAGTATACAAGCCGCGGAGTTCAAGAACAACTCCGCGCTACCAAAGCAAAAAGGCCCGGTGGCGATTGCGCCCGAGCCATTCTTCGTGCTGCCTACTGCCTTCTGCTTACTGCCTACCGCAACCACTGCCGGGAGGCGACCGGTGCGTCGCCCGTCTTGAGAGGTGGCCCGCCCACGGGCCCCTTGCCTCGCAGTTAGTCCTGTGTTCTATTATGGGGGAGTTCGTTCCGCCCCTGACGACGAAGGAATGAACTGGGCGTCCCCGCCGTATGCGCCGCACGCCACTCTGTTTTTCGGGAGGTTTCTGGTGCTCAAAACTACTCGCCGTGAGTTTCTCTGTTCGGCAGTTGCTGTCAGCTTCTGCTCGCGCCTCGGATTCGCGACAGGACTAAAGCTCCCCATTGGTGTGACGGACTGGAACCTGGACCTGGGCGCGAGCCCGGACGCAGTGCCGCTGGCAGCCAAGCTCGGGTTCGAGGGGCTACAAATGTCGTTTGGGCGAAAGCTCGTGGATAACAAGATGCCGGTGGACAATCCCGAAGTGATTGCCCGCTACCTCAACCTTTCCCAGCAATACAAGATTCCGATCGATGGGACCTGTGTCGATAAACTGCACGATAATGGCCTGAAAAGCGACCCTCTGGCTCCGAAGTGGGTGCTCGATTCCATTCGACTGACCAAGGCCCTAAACACCAAGGTGCTTCTGCTCCCGTTCTTTGGCCGATGGGCCCTGCAAAACAAGGATGAGATGGATCACGTCGGCGATGCCCTGCGGGACCTCGGGCCGGAAGCCGAGAAGGCTGGGGTCATTCTGGGGTTGGAGAATACCATCTCAGCCGAGGATAACGTCCGCATCATGGAGCGCTCGCGGTCCGCAAGCGTGCAGGTCTACTACGATGTCGGGAATTCCACGAAGGCAGGGTTTGACCCGGTGAAGGAGATCGCTTGGCTCGGGAAAGACAGGATCTGCCAGTTCCACCTCAAGGATAATCCCCACTACCTCGGTGAAGGGAGTATTCCGTTTCCAGGGATCATCCAGGCGATTCGGGACATCGGTTTTTCCGGCTTTGCGAATCTGGAGACCGATGCGCCTTCGAAGCAGTTAGAAGCGGACATGCGCAGGAACTTGGCCTACATCCGCAACCTCCTCGCGTCATAGGGGGGACTTCTCACCACGCCGAGGGGTTTTGCCCGAGAGGTCGGGAGGGCAGGGGTTTACAGGCTTCGGAAAACGCTTAGGCGCTGTCATTCTGAGCGAAGCGAAGAACCTCTGCATTTTCAGAATCAGGCAACTGCAGAGGTCCTTCCTTCGTTGCACTCAGGACCGCCTGCGGCTCCTCAGGATGACAGCTTTGGCGGTTTATCCGCAGCCTGTTCAGCGAGTAGCGCAGACTGGTTTTGGATGTCTGCGGTTCGTACCGCATTGACGATGAAAAGCCGCAGACCTACCGAACAGGTCCGCGCTACGTCCTTCCGGGTGCCTGAGCACATGCGCAAACGAATTCGGCAAACCCATTACCCCCAAGCAGTCGATTGGCGTGCGGCGCTCACCGTGGGAGTGCTGGTGCTGGGCGCGAGCCTCGCGTGGTTCGCGCGGCACACGCCGCTCGCGGCAGCGATTGATCCCTCCAGCCCACCGCAGTACGAGGTCATCGTTTTGAAGGACGTCATGGTCCCCATGCGCGACGGCGTGAAGCTGGCGTGCGACATCTACTGGCCGGCCCTCAACGCCAAGCCCGCCGAAGGAAGGTTCCCCGCGATCCTGGAACGCACGCCCTATGGCAAGGCAGGAGTGGAGTCCTGGGCAAGGTTTTTCG
>Ga0208457_1001718_pt1 | contig 14269 bp, 8 predicted proteins | sample June2015DPH_10_1_FD_185513 | JGI IMG/M metagenome (GOLD analysis project Ga0208457, IMG submission 185513) | Peatland microbial communities from SPRUCE experiment site at the Marcell Experimental Forest, Minnesota, USA - June2015DPH_10_150... | ecosystem: Environmental > Terrestrial > Soil >... | reverse complement strand
AGGACTACGACGTCACCTTCCGCTACGCCAATGGCGTCGTCATGACCTGCAAGCCCGGCAACCCGAGCCTCAAGTTCATCGGGACGGACGGCTGGGTCGGCAACACGGGCTGGCGGGGCGACGTCGAGGCGAGTTCGAAGGAAATCAAGGAATCGAAGATCGGTCCGGACGAAATCCACCTTTACACCAATCCGGAGGGCGAACATCACGACTTCCTCCAGTGCATGAAGAGCCGCAAAGATCCTTACTTCCCGGTGGACATCGGCCATCGTGTCTCGAGCGTCTGCCACCTGGCCAACATCGCGATCAAGCTCGGCCGCAAACTGAAATGGGATCCCGCCAGGGAGGAATTCCCCGGCGACGCCAAGGCGAACGCGCTCTGCCAGGTCCGGCCGATGCGCGCGCCGTGGAAGCTGACCTGAGAGCGCGTTCCCGCGGCGGTGAAACCGACGCTTTTGTCGCCGCCCGCTCAAATCAATTCGACAAGCTTCTCCGGGGGCGTCCCGGCGTGGCGCATCTTTCGTTATGGGCAGGCCGTCATCCTGGAGCGCCAGCACGCAGCCCTCGATGGCCTCACGGATATTCGCGACGGCAGTCTCGCGGCTTTCGCCTTGGGAGACGCCGCCGGGCAGACTCGGGCACTCGGCAACCCAGAAACCGTCTTCCCCCGGATAGATGATCACCTGTCGCATGGTCACAACCCAGGGCTTGGAAGCGAGAAGCTCAACTCAAAGCTGCTGCAATCCACAGCGGCGACGGGTGGCAATGGGCCCGGTTGGCCACTCAATGCGCCGGATCGAGGAACGCGGGCAGGCCCTTGTCGCCGACCGGCTGCGCGCCCTCCTGCAAATCCGGCCGGCCGTCATGATCGCCGTCGAGCTGGGTGAGGTCGAGGAACACGAACGGCCGCTGGTAGGCCTCCTGGCCTCCGCCTGCGTAGGAAACCCACAGGCTCGCGGCTTTCGCCCCAGGAAACCCGGATGGCCTGGGGATTGGCGGGTGCGCGCAAGGACACGACGCGCAGATTGTAGAAAACACGCCTACGGGGCGTGGTTTTGACGCGCGGCATCTGGGGCGGGCCAATCCAGATGCTCGTGCAGAAAGTCGAACGTTCCCACGCCGTGGATCGTATGCGGGCCGTTAAACCACTCGATGCGGCACTGGTTGCGCAGCCCCCAACACGCCTCATAGAGATAACGCACCTTGGCGAATTCGTACGCCACCCTTTCGTCCGGCGCAACGGGGTCGAAGTGTCCGCGTTCCACCATGAACGGGCGTGGGGCGATCAACGCCGCCATCTCGGAGTAGTTGAAGGTGCTGCCGAGGTTGTACTCGAAGATTTCATATTCGGGCAACCAGACATAACTATAAGGACTGAGGGTCGAAGCACATTTCCAGACCCAGTCATTGAAGTCGCCCGAGCAGATGGACAGGCAATAGTTCGTCACCAGCGCCGGCACGCGCATCGCGGATTTGCCGCCGTAGCTCAGGCCGTAGAAGGCAATCCGCGCCGGGTCGGCGAACGACTGCGTTTTGAGCCAGTCGGTGATCTGCTGATGCTGAGGCACCATGATGGAGTACAGGGTCTTGCCCAGCGGATTGGCCTTGCGCTGAAGGGTGCGGAAGCGGTCCTCGAAGATAAATAAACCTTGCGGTGAGAACGTGATGAAGCCTTGTTCGCACAGCTTGGCGGCGAAATCGTGATAGTATTTGCTGTTGCCCGTTATCGTGTCCCGCGGACGGCCCTCCAGACCATGCTGGCAAACGACGATGGGCCGTCGTTCGCCGGGCTTGAGATCTTTGGGCAGCAGAAGAATCCCGTCCGCGACCACGTCTGGAAACACATCAAGCACGATCTCATAGCCGGTCCATTTAGGCTGGTCATATACCTTGCGGGAACGGGGATTGGGCGGCAGCAGCGGGTCGTCGAAGCGCCCAATCACCTGGCGGTAGAAGGAATCGCGATAGCGGTCAGCACTCTGGTGGAATTCTTCCGGCGAGGTTGTGTCGGGCTTTGTCATGAATTTCTGGCGCGTGTACTGGCTCTCGGCCAGGAGCCTCTGGTTGTGGCGATCCAGCTCGTGCAACTGCCGGGCCTGGCGCGCGGCCGGGTCGAAGCCAGGCCACAGATTTTCAGGTGCCGGACCTTCCGGCACGAGGCGGGCCTGGCCGGCCAGCGCAGTCAAAAGCGCACGCAACGCGCCTTCACTGCCAAATGGCCCTTGCCCGGTGTTGCGACTGACGACCAACTGCAACTGCGGCGATGGGTGCAGCCCAGCCACCATCGCGTGCGCGCGCTCAAATTCCGGGCGGACGTCATCCAGCTTGGGAGACACGAGGATTCCCGGCGCACCGTTGCCGCGTTGCGATGCAGTGTACGCGTTGCCACCGGGCATGGTCACCTCCGGACCTTTGGCAGCTTCGATGATTAAGCTGCGGGGAGCAATCATCGCCGCCACCTCCGCGTCCCCAAATTCCTCCAGCAGACCAAAGACATTGCGTGTCACCGGTTGCTGCCAGATAACCTTGCGGCGTTCATCGAAATATCCGCTGACGCACGCCGCCGCTATCCGCGTGTCCAGCGCGGCTGTGTAAAAGGCCAGCAAGCCGCCCTCGCCCCAGCCAATCACCCCGGTTTTTACACTCGAATTCGAACTTTGGGCGGTCATCCCGTCTATTGCCGCCAGCACTTTGTCAATTTCGTAACCGAGGATGTGCCGGCCCAATTCGTAGGCCGGCCGATAAATGAATTCTCGATTGGGAAGCATTCTTTGCGGGTTTATGTGTCGGCTGATCAACATGGGAATGAGCACCTGGCACCCACTCTCGGCCAGGCGCCGCGCGAACTGGCTCTCTGGCGCAATGCCGTCGGTCAATCCGGCGAGTTGCTCGGGGGTCTGGTCGGCGTCCGGGATAGCGACGATATTTGCGACGGGCGCGCGATCAATCGGCGTGAGCAGCAATCCTTCGCCAGTTACGTCTCCGAATGCCGGCCAGCGCACGGCAAACACCTCATAGTCTTGGCCGCGCCCACGGAGGGCCGACCGGGCCCGAGTGGCGATCAGTTCAAGTTCCACTTTACTAACTCGCTCGTCGCACACGCCAAGGATGTGCGCCAGGCGCTGCCGGTTGGTGGCCAGGGACTGCTCGTAGGCCTGCCATGAGGAAACATCTCGGGGCCAGAACTGCGCGCGCCCCGCCACCGATTCATCGATCTTGCGCAATAGGAACTGATCGACACCCGCCACCATGTTCGATGCGATATCGCCTTCCATCGTCAGCGGCGCGGTGCCAGGAAGAGGTTGAACCCGCGCGGCACAAACCAAAGCCGAGGTGCCGAGCCAAGTCATCAAAAGCGATTTGCCGAGCCCGATCGTTATTGAGCGGTTCATACTAGTATTCGATATGGGCAACTTTAATGAAGCGAGCAAATGATTCGATGGTCCAAAAATGAGTTTTCATACGGTCTCGCGGCTTGTCTCGGCAATGCCGAACGAACGTGCCCATCAAACTCCAGACGCCGGAGCGAAATGGGCCTTGCGGCCAGCACCACATCGACACGCCATACTCTGCACCGGCGGACCTGTTCAAATCTTGGGAATTGGGGCCGTGCAAAGTGTGGATTCGGGTGGAAAACCAGTTGCGTCATCACAATCATATACTGTATAACGTGTTGCAATGGAGACAATGGCAGCACCGCCCCGAATTGTCACCAAGGCTCCGGCTCAACCTTGAACGCGTACGCCTGTTTGCACGGACGCATGGCAGCATCCTGAAGATCCTTGGGCATCTCGATCACGAGGGTGTCGCCGTCTTTGTGCCACTTCAGATCCTGATCCAGGCCCAGCATACGAATAGCCGAACCCTCCCTGGCTTTGACCAGCGCGGTTTTCAGCGCTTCTCCCGGCCACTTGAGGCTGATCACATAGACATATTTCTTTTCCTTCGTCCGCGTGAAGCGAAGACTGTCTCCCTCGTGATAACGCCTATATGGGCGGGTTGCAAAAATGCACTCACCGTTCACCTTGAGCCAGTCGCCGACGTAGCTGACGCGATCGTTCATCTCCTGCGGCCACTTCCCATCAGGATCGGGACCGAAGCCGACCTGGAAATTGCCGCCCTTGGCGACGACGTCGATCAGGCTCTCCAACACCCATTCCCGCGGCTTGTAGTTGTCGTTCTGCTTGTAGGAAAAACCGGTGCCGCAGGGATAGATCACCTGCCAGGGGCGTTTGATCTTGTTGGGGTCTTCCGGGATCACTCCCTCCGGTGTCTCGTAATCCCCGTAGGCGTCGATACCGCGATTGCGCAGCATGATGTTGGGTTGAAGACTGCGCGCCAGCCTGGCCACACCATAAGCGTCTTGCTGCGCCTCTTTGGGCCAACCTATGTCCAGACAAAGCGTGTCGATCGGGCCGTATTGGGTAAGCAACTCGGTGATCTGGTCGCGTTCCTTCTGAATGAAAGCCGCCCACCGTTTCGGATCGTCCGATTTTTTGGTAAACGTGCCATCATACCAAAAGTTCCGGTCGTCCCATCCGAAATCCCAGTCATGCCAGTCGATGTGTGAATAGTAGAGGCTCACCCCAAGACCGTGGCCACGGCCGGCTTTGACCAGTTCGCCGACGATGTCGCGCTCGAACGGGGTCTCCGCGATGCTGTAGTGATTGGTCACTTCCTCATAGGTGCCGTCGGCTTTCTTGCGAAATCCCTTCTGCAAGGTCTGGGTCGGCCACAGGCAGAAGCCTTCGTGGTGTTTGGAGGTGAAGGAGAAATACTTCATCCCGGCCCGCTGCATAATCTCCATCCACTCGTCGGCGTTGAACGCGGTTGGATTGAACTGCCGGTAGGAGGCGTAGTAATTCATCTGCCAGTCACGCGGTTTCGGCCGGGGGCGGACGAGAATCCAGGATTCTTCGCCGTTGAACATGCAGTAGAGCCCCCAATGGATGCGCAGGCCCCACTTCCAGTCCATCCAGCGTTCCACCGTCGCCTCGCCGGCGTGCGCGTAATCCGCGTCCACGCCACGGTAAGCGGAATAGGTTGCCTGTAAACGTTGTTCCTCCTCGCGGGTCGCGGGTTTGCCTGGCGCCGCGGGCTCCGCCGCCAATACCAGGGAAATGAGGCTGCACACAGTGGTAATGATGATTTGTGTTTTCATAGATGTATTCACGTTTGCTGCAACCGATCTCATGATTCTCATGGGCCTTGCACTGTTCCGGTTTGTTGAAACCTCGTGTCCGCGCGCAATGGGCCAATGAGAAACAAAATGCAAACCAGAGCCAGCAGCGGCAGGATTCCGTAGCCGATGAAGACCGGTGTGTATCCAAAATGACCGATCAACCAGCCCGACAGCGCCATGAACACCATGCCACCAAAGCCCGAGCCCATGCTCGCCAGCCCCCAGACGGAAGCGATCGCCTGTTTCGGAAACACATCCGCCGGAAACGCAAGCGTGTTGGCCGTGTAACCCGTATAACCAAAAGTTGTCAACGAAATGAGCCCAATCGCCAGCGGAGCGCTGGTGCTCAGGATGGCCGGAATGGTGCTTAACATGCTCAAGGCAAACACGGTCGTGCTGACCTTGCGCGCCACGGGCATGGCGATGCCGCAACGGATTAACAACGATGTCAGCAAACCGCCGGCAAGATTCCCCAGTGCCGCCGTGAAATATGGAATCCAACTTTTCCATCCGATCTCCTTAAGGCTGAAATGGTGAACTTCAGCCAGGAACTTGGGAAACCAGAACACGAAGAAATACCACACGGGATCCATGAAGACTTTCGAGAGCGTGAAAAACAGCACGAACCGTGTGGCCAGCAATTTCCCGGCGGATACCGGCGGCGGTGTCTCGCTTTCGATGCCTTTCGGCCTGCGCGAGAAGAACCACCAACCCGCAACCCACAAGAAACCGAGCGAGCCCATGAGGACAAAGGCGCTTCGCCAGCCCTGCCACAGCACAAGCCAGGCAATAATGGGCGTCGAAATCACCGAGCCAATGGACGCGCCGCTGTTGAAGATGCCGGAGGCCAGCGCGCGTTCCTTTGGCGGAAACCATTCGCCGACGAGTTTGGCCGCCGCCGGCCAGTTGCCCGCTTCGCCAGCGCCCAGAAGAAATCGGAAGCACCCGAGCGAGACCGGACCGCGAGCGAAAACGTGCAGCATCCCGGCCAACGACCACCAAAGCATGCAACAAGCGTAGCCAATGCGGGTCCCCACAAAATCAATAAACGACCCCGAAATGCCGTTACCGACGGTATAGGCGAGCATGAACGCAGAGGCCACATAGCCGTAGGCTTCCTCCGTCAGCGGGACGGCTGCCTTGAAATCCGGTGAAGCGGCCACCACCGACAGCACCTGGCGATCCAGGTAATTGATGGTCGTAGCCAAAAAGGCGAACCCGACCATAATCCACCGCAAGCGCGAAACCATCGGTGATTCCGGGCTTACTGGCGGAGGATGGGTTTGGTGAGCGTTCAAAACAATGGTATTCCGTTATTGGGTCCGGTCATTCGCCGGGTTTTCGTAATAGTCAAAGCTCGGCCCCAACTTTTCCAGAAGCTGATCAGTGGCCGCATTCAATTCCACAATTATCTCCTGCTCCAGAGGTTCTGAAGCGGCTTTGATGTTTAGCTGGAGTTCCTTGATATTACGGGAGCCGCACAAAGAACTGGTGATGCCTTTGCCGGCAAACGCCCACTTCAGGGCAAGTTCCGGCATCGTCATCCCGCGTTTGCGGGCGATTGTCCGAATGCTTTCCAGCGTGGCGCTGGTTTCCGGTTCGGCACCGGGCAAACCATGTCGGCATTCGGGCGAGCGCCGGCTGTCAAAGTGCCGCGTGCGCCGCTGCCAAACAGCCACATCCTCCAATGTAGGGTAAATGTCAGCCAACACCCCCTGCATCAGCGACATATACCCCAGCACGCCAACGCCTTTCTCCCGGCAAAACGGCAGAATTTCGATTTCGATGGCGCGGGTCAGGAGGCTGTAGGGCAGTTCGTTGATCGTAATCTCGACGCCCGTCTCAAGCGCCTCGGAGAGTTTTGCCACGCCAAAATTGCTGACTCCGATATAGCGTATTTTGCCTGCCCGCCGCAAAAAGTCCAAAGCCCCAAAAGCATCTAACACGGAGGGAGTTGGCATATTTTCGCTGGTGAAGTGCTTGATGGAATGTGCCGTGATCGGCCAATGAACCAGGTAAAGATCAATGTAATCCGTCTGTAGCCGCCGCAGGCTCGCCTCGCAGTGCTTGACCAAGTTTCCAGGCTCGACATTCGACGGGCTGACTTTGGTGCCGAGCAAAACCTTGTCGCGCGGAATGCCGCGTAGCGCAAGGCCTAACGAACTTTCGCTCCCGCCTTGATTGTAGGCTTCCGCTGTGTCAAAGAAATTAGCTCCCCGCTCCACCGCGCATCGCACCACGGCATCTACATCCTGCTGGTTCTGCGCCCCCCAGTATTCCCCGCCGCCGTAAGCCCAGCAACCCATGCCGAGCACAGGCAGTGTTAATCCAAATTCGCCGCATTGTCGCAAGTTCATGGTGATGAATCTCAAGTTACTTCTTTCTTGGCAACGCTTCCTGGGCGTTCACCCGTTTGAGAAAGGGCCTATCCATGAATTACTTACAGAAAGCGACTTCAAACCGTTGGAACCTTTAGATCATAACCAAATGCAACTGTCGGACTTATAACCGGACGCTCGTGGGACTGGGCATACGAGTTGGCAGCCGAATTGGACCACGATCGTTCCGGTTCCGGCGTTTGACCACGCATGTTCCGTCTCCGGCCGTCAGCAACCGACGGACGAATGCCAAGCGGCCCCAACAGCTTCAATGTTCTGGATCAAGAAACGCCGGTTTTCCCGAGTCGCCAACCGGCTGCGAGCCTTCCTGCAAATCCGGCCGGCCGTCGTGATCGCCGTCGAGCTTCGTGAGGTCGAGGAACACGAACGGCCGCTGGTAGGCCTCCTTGCCCCCGCCCGCGTAGGAAACCCACAGGCGCAGCGCGGTGGCATCGAAAATGGCGTCGAGGACGTTGCCGCCGCGGATCGGAATCGAACAGGCCAGCTTCATCATTCGCTCGCCGTCGAATTTACCGTAGTCATTGCGCAGGGTCGGGAAGGCGCCGCGGCCCTCGTCGTTGTAAACCACGTCCGCCAGCACGTTGGGCGCGAACTCGTCCGCCGCGTCGTTGTCGTGCCAGACGCGGACCCGGTTGGCCGGAGCTTCCGGACTGTGGGCGCGAATCTTCACGGCGCGCTTCTCGGACCGCCCGTCGCCAAACACGAAATGATACCGCTTGGTCATGGGCTGGTTCTTGAAGATTTCGAGCGCGTCGGACAGGCGGGATGAATCGTAGAGCAGTGTGCGGAACCAGGTGGTGAAATGCGGTGCCTGCAGGGCGTAGGGCATCTCGCGCTCGGGCGAGTCGCCCATTTCGGAGAGCGCCAGGCCGGCGGCGTTCATCCCGCAGTTCGCGCCGATCACGCCCGCGAACGTTGGCAGCACATGGGGCTGGCCTTTCAACGGCAGATAGACCACCAGCGCCGGGAACTCGTGCGCGCCGACTTCGAGGCTCCAGTCGAGGTCGCGCGTCTGGTAGAGATGGCCGTCGGCGCTCGCCTTGCCCCACACCGCGATGGCGCTGCAGGAATACGGCGTCAGCAAGGGCAGGCAATGCGCCTGGTGCAGCGAACGGATGGGCAGCCCGGAACCGTCGGCCAGGCCGACCAGTTCCTGGGCGAAGCGCAGGTCGGTGAACGCCGCCGTCGTGGCCCAGACCCGGTCAAGCTGCTCGTCGGTGACCTGGAGTTTCTGCTTGAAGCCGGCCAGGGCCGCGGGGATGAACTGTTTCATCTCCGGCTGCAGCAGGCGGCCAAGATGCCAGCCCATCTGGTAGGGCGTGCCGCCGACCACGACCACCGGCACGCGCGCGACGCCGTTCGTCAGGACAAACCGGTAACCGCCGCCGCCCACCTCGCGGCTTACGGAAACCGCCGGCCCCGTGGCTGGCGTCGCGACGATCGCGGTTTCCTTCTCCAGGTCGGCGGCGAACAGTGGCGCGCTTCCTGCGCAAGCGAGCAGAAACAAGGTGGTCCACAAGGTTGGCGTGTTCACGGCCATAAAGTGGCTTATTCATGCCCGGCCGGCAACGAGGAAGTAGCCCACGTCGCGGCCGCGCGCTTCCGCGCCCGCGCGCCCGGAGGACTTGCGCGCCGCGCCCGGCGGCCGGAGACTTCTGCCATGAAACTTTACCTCCTCCGCCACGGCCCCGCTGAGGAGCGGGACGCAACAAATGCCCGCGCGGATCGCGACCGGGCGTTGACCTCCGAGGGTCGGGCCAAGGTGAAACGCATCGCCGAGGCAATGGCGGCAATGGAATTGAGCTTCGACCGGATTCTGAGCAGCCCGTTCGTGCGCGCCCGGGAAACGGCGGAACTGGTGGCCGCCGGCCTCCGTCCGCGGCGCCCGGTTACGCTGTGCGACGAACTCGCCGCCGATGCCGAACCGGCGGACCTTCTGCCCTATCTAGCCGATTTGAAGCCGGTGCCGCAGGACATGTTGCTGGTTGGCCACCAGCCGTACCTGGGCGCGCTGGCGGCGCTCCTGCTGGGAAGCCGATGCGACCGCGCCGTGGATTTCAAGAAGGGCGGGCTGGCGTGTTTCGCCTGGGAAACGCCCCGGGGTGGCGAGGCGACGCTTGTCTGGCTGTTGACGCCGGGCCTGATGAAACGGATGGCTTAGGCCGGCGCCGCGCGGCGTTTCACGCGGGCGTCTCGGCATCGCCGTCGTCCTCGCCCGTCTCCCATTTGGGATAGATTTCGGGCGGAACTTCGCCGCGGCGGATCAGTTCCTGGAGGTCGCGGATGATGGTGCGCCGGGCCACCTTGAACTGGCGCGAGAGCGCGGAGATGTTTGGACGTTCGCGGGAAGCCTGGACCATCCGGCGGATTGCGGTCTGCCGGCTGAGCCGGTCGGTGGAACGGCTGAGCAGGTCAACAATGTCGGCGCGTTTGGACCGTTCAAGCGCCTCGAACTGGCGGACGATTTCGGTTTCTCCGCATTCCGCCAGGGCCGTTTCGACGGTGCGGCGAAGCTCGTTCAGGTCCAGCGGCTTGGTCAGGCAATAATGGGCGCGGCGCGGTCCCTGGAGGGCGCCGATTTGCTGGTGAACCTCGAGCGCGCCGGAGACGATGACCACCGGCACGTACGGCAACAGGTCTTTCATCTCCGGCAGGAAATCGAGCCCGCGCTCGCCGTGAGCAAGCACGTGGTCGAGGATGATCAAGGCCGGCCGGTCGGCGGCCAGCATCGCGAGCGCCTTCGAGGCGGTGCGCGCGCGAAGCAGGTCGTAGTCCCGCAGCGCCTCCTCATACAGCTCGTACTGGAGGTCGTCGTCCTCAATCACGAGAATGCGTTTGCGGCTCATGGACCGGGGCAAGATGCGCCGGAGTCCGGGGAGAATCAAGCCGGCAGTCCGAGAGCCGGGAGAATTCGCTTTCGCCGGGTTCGCGGCGGGCATTAAATGGTTGGGATGTCGCACGCGGATTTCGTCCATTTGCACCTGCACACCGAATACTCGCTGCTGGACGGCGGGTGCCGGCTGGACCGGCTGGTGGCGCGGGCGCGCGAGCTGGACTTTCCCGCGCTGGCCATCACCGATCACGGCGTGCTGTTTGGAGCGGTGGACTTCTACAAGGCGGCGTGGGCAAAGGGCATCAAGCCGATCATCGGCTGCGAAGTCTATGTGGCACCGGGCAGCCGGTTCGACAAGAAGACCACCAGCGGCGGGCGCGATGTCTATCACCACCTGGTGCTGCTGGCGCGGGACGAAACCGGTTACCGGAATCTGACCCGGCTGGTCACGGCGGCGCACCTCGAGGGGTTCTACTACAAGCCGCGCGTGGACAAGGAACTGCTGGCGGCGCACCACGAGGGGCTGATCGCCTTGTCCGGCTGCCTGGCCAGCGAAGTGCCGGACCTGATCGCCAACGACCAGCTCGCGCGGGCAAAGGAATCGTTGGATTGGTTCCGACAGGTCTTCGGCCCGGAGAATTACTATCTGGAACTGCAGAACCACGGCCTGACCGAGCAGGCGAAGGTCAACCGGCAGTTGACGGCGTGGGCAAAGGAATTCGGCCTGAAGCTCGTCGCGACGAATGACGTTCACTATCTGGCCCGCGAACACTCGCGCGCGCACGACTGCCTGATCTGCATCGGCACGCAGACCACGCTCGAGGACACCCGGCGGCTGCGTTACGCCCCCGAGCAATTCCACCTGCGTACCGCGCAGGAAATGAAGGCCCTGTTTGCCGAGGTGCCGGAAGCGATCCGCAACACGCTCGAGGTCGCCGAAAAGTGCAGCCTCAAACTTCAGGTGGACAGCGAGAACCTGCATTATCCGGTGTTCCAGCCGCCCGAACACTTCACGCGCGAAGGCTACCTGCGGCACCTGCTGGTCGAGGGTCTGCAACGCCGTTACACCTTGCAGGTTCGCGCGGCGGGGGACGAATTCATCGTCGAAGGCCTCGGCGACCCCACCCGGCTGCCCACCTTCGTCCCGACACCGGCGACCGCCGAACCGTCCGCCGCGCCGACGTCGTCGGCAGCCGCCGGTCTGGCCGCTCCGGCCGTGGCGACGGCGGTCAAGGTCATCATGGACCGGTTGCAGCACGAGCTGGCGGTGATTGAGCGTACCGGGTTCGTGAGTTATTTTTTGATCGTCGGCGATTTTGTCCGGCACGGCCGGAGCAAGGGGATCAGTTGCGTGGCGCGCGGTTCGGCGGCCGGTTCGATTGTGGCCTTTCTGCTCGAAATCTCGAACGTTGACCCGATCCGCTACCATCTGCTGTTCGAACGGTTCCTGAATCCGGAACGCGTCAACCCGCCGGACATTGACATTGACTTCGCCGACGACCGCCGGGCCGAGGTGATTGACTACGTCCGCGAAAAATACGGCCGCGATTCGGTTGCCCAGATCATCACCTTCGGCACGATGGGGGCAAAATCGGTGGTGCGCGACGTGGGCCGGGTGATGGGGTTGAGCTACGGCGAGGGCGACCGGCTGGCGAAACTGATTCCCGCCGACCTCAAGCTGGAGAAGGGCGAAACCTCGACCCTGGCGAAGGCCATCCAGGTGGTGCCCGAGTTGAAGCAGGCGTACGACTCGGAGGAGGTGACGCGCGAACTGCTGGACGTGGCGCTGGTGCTCGAGGACCTCACGCGCAACGCGTCCGTCCACGCCGCCGGCGTGGTCATCGGTCCGGAGCCCTTGGTGAATCTCCTGCCGCTCAAGGCGGACGACGCCGGCGGCCTGGTCACCCAGTACGCGATGGGACCGGTCGGCGACCTCGGCCTGCTCAAGATGGATTTTCTCGGGTTGAAGACGCTGACCGTCATTCGCAACACCTGTGAAATGGTGCGGCAGTTGCGGGGCGTGGAAGTGCCGATTGACCATCTGCCGCTCGACGATGCCCGGACCTACGAACTGCTCAACCGGGCGGACACGCTGGGGGTGTTCCAACTGGAATCCGGCGGCATGCGCGACCTCTGCCGGAAATTCGCGATCAGCTCGATCGAGCACATCACGGCCCTCATCGCGCTGTACCGGCCCGGCCCGATGAGACTGATCCCGGACTTCATCAAACGCCGTCACGGCCAGGTGAAGATCGAGTACGAGCATCCCCTGCTCGAGCCGATCTGCGGCGAAACCTACGGCGTGCTCGTTTATCAGGAGCAGGTGATCCAGGCCACGCAGGTGCTTGCCGGTTTCACGCTCGGCGCCGCCGACGTCCTCCGCCGCGCGATGGGCAAGAAGGACGAGGAGAAAATGCAGAAACAGCGCGAGGGCTTCGTCCAGGGCTGCGCCGCCACGAACCGGATCCCCGCCGCCCAGGCCAACCGCATCTTCGACCTGCTGCAGGAATTCGCCGGCTACGGCTTCAACAAATCCCACGCCGCCGCCTACGCCATCGTCGCCTACCAAACCGCCTACCTGAAGGCCAACCACCCGGTCGAGTTCCTCGCGGCGATGATGACCAACGACCTCGCCGACCTGGAAAAACTCAGCCAGTACGTCGAGGACGCGCGCCAGCTTGGCATTGACGTGCTGGGGCCGGACGTGAACGAAAGTCAGATGTTCTTCGCGCCGGCGCAGGGCCGTCCCGGCCCTGACGGCCAGCCCCGGCGGGTTATCCGTTTCGGCCTGGCCGCCATCAAAAACGTCGGCGAACAGGCAGCCCGGGGCGTGCTCGAGGCCCGGCAGGCCGGCGGACGTTTCACCTCGCTGGCCGACCTGTGTCGGCGCGTGGACCTGCGGACCCTCAACCGCAAGGTGCTCGAAGTGCTCATCAAGGCGGGGGCCTGCGATGGTTTCGGGGAAACCCGCGCGTCGCTCACGGCCGCGATTGACCGCACCTTGGCGCAGGCCGCCAGCCGGGCGGACGACCAGGCCCGCGGGCAGGCCAGCCTCTTCGACATGCTGCAGGAGCGTCCCGAAGCGAAGCCGGAGACTGCCGTGCCGCTGCCCGAGTGGCCGGAAAGCGAGTTGCTCGCGGCGGAAAAGGAGCTGCTCGGCTTCTATGTCAGCGGCCACCCCCTGACCGCTTTCGCCACGCTGCTGCAACGCTACGGGCTGGCCACCACTGCCACGCTCGCGCAACTGCCGAACCGCTCGATGACCCGCCTCGGCGGCCTCATCACCGCCGTGCAGAGCGGCATCTCCAAAAAGAGCAGCAAACCTTACGCCATGGTGACGCTCGAGGACCTGGCCGGCACGGTGCAGATCCTGTGCATGAACGACCAGTACGAAAAATGCCGCGCGCTGCTGAAGCCGAAGACCGCCGTCATGGTCCTCGGCGAGGTGAGCCTGTCGGAGGACAAGCCGAAGGTCTTCGCCCAGGAAATCCTGCTGCTCGATGACGCGCCGGCGCGCTTCACCGGGCAGGTTCACCTGCGACTGCAGGCGGCAAAGCTCGATGCGGAGGCCCTGCTGGCGGTGCGGGACCTGGCCACGGCGCACGCCGGCCGGTGTCCCCTTTTCCTTTGCCTGCTGCAACCCGGCGGCGAATCGGTGTTCATCGAGGTGCATGAGCAGTTCCGGGTCACGCCCTCGCGGGCGCTCGAAGCGGCGGTGAATGAGCGTTTCGATCCGGGCACTTATTACGCCCATGTGGACATCTCGCCGCCGGCAAAACCTGAGCGCCGCTGGGCCCGGCGCAACAACAACGGCAGCGGCGACGAATGAACAACCCCACGCCACCATGAAATGAT